>Ga0163154_10002107_pt1 | contig 29590 bp, 28 predicted proteins | sample OliLakLV19MP9P1_FD_148649 | JGI IMG/M metagenome (GOLD analysis project Ga0163154, IMG submission 148649) | Freshwater microbial mat bacterial communities from Lake Vanda, McMurdo Dry Valleys, Antarctica - Oligotrophic Lake LV.19.MP9.P1 | ecosystem: Environmental > Aquatic > Freshwater > Lake >... | reverse complement strand
TATCGGCGTTCATGCCGCGCTTCATATCAACATACTGTATTTCGCTGAGATCGTCTGACATCCGCGTCTTATCACGGATTTGCGCAGTCACAATTGGTTTTTGCAGGCGTTTGGCTTCGGTAAATTCGGCTTTGCAATACGCTGAGGTCACCGATTCGTTGCTCAACAGGTAAATGAAAACATCGCATTCGGCAATCTGAGTCGTAATCGCCTGCCACCAGCGCACCCCGCCGTGCAATTCATCGTCATACCATACATTCGGCAGCCCATACACCCGACGCAGGTGTTCAACCAAGCGTTCAGTAAATTCAAGATCAACACGGCTGTAACTCACAAATAACTGGGGCATGTTTACCTGCGGCGATGGTCTAAATCTTATTTAGAGATTATACGCATTCCCCTTTACTAATACCATCAATCGTCTCATTTTCCCGCAATCCCTCCCAATTTGTAATATGACATTGGCATACTACTCTCAAAACCATAATCCAATCGCCTACCAACCTGCATTTTGGAAAAACCTCAAAATTAGGAAGTATTAGGAAGCATTTATACTGCCGTTCCTACCTACGCGCACAAACCTTCGCGCCCCCGTTTTTGCAAACCCTATACGCAAGTGACAGAATAAAGGCTTACTCACTTGTGTAGGGCGCACACCTGAGTAACGTACACGGGCGATAAACCCTATGCGCTAAATAATCAGACGTCCCACTAAATTTCACTTAAGGATATTAGAACAATGCGACCACTCAGCCCTACCGAAGACATCTTAATTTACATCGTGCTGGCGATTGCCTTCGCCGGACTCATCTACGCGGGGTTACTGGCGCGTCAAATCCTTGCGGAAAGCAAGGGCAGTGCCAAAATGCAAGAAATGTGGGGGTACATCCGCACGGGTGCGAATGCTTATTTAAGCTCGCAGTTTCGCATCATCGCCGCGTTGATCGTCATCCTCGTTTTTGTCCTGTTCTTCAGTGTGTATGTCGTCAACCCGACTCCCTATGCTATCGAGCGTTTTTGCCCCGAACTGGTTGAAGCTGCGACCGCGACCGTCAATGCGGATGCGATCACCCAGAACATCCGCGCGCGCAATACCGACGTGACGACGGGCATCTTGCTCATCACCGAAAACGAATTGACGCTGCTCACGTCCAACGCGGTTGTCTACGCCGAAGAAAGCGCGATCGTCAATGCGGGCATCGGTCAGATTGAGGGCATCCCCGCCTGTGATACCGCCCGCATCACGACCGCGATCGGGCGTGCAGGCGCGTTCTTGATGGGCGCGGTCTTTAGTGGACTGGTCGGCTTCATCGGCATGAATATGGCGGTGCAGGGCAGCATTCGCACGGCGGCGGCGGCGGTCGATCTCACACGCGGCTATTCGGCGGCGCTGCGAATCGCGTACCGTTCCGGCACGATCACGGGCATGTTGACCGATGGTCTGGGCTTGTTTGGCGGCACGATCATCTTCATCCTGTTCGGCATCGCCAGCCCGGATGCGCTGCTCGGCTTTGGCTTCGGCGGTACGCTGCTGGCGTTCTTCATGCGTGTCGGCGGCGGCATCTTCACCAAAGCGGCGGACGTAGGCGCAGACCTGGTGGGTAAGGTCGAAAGCGGTCTGCCCGAAGACGATCCCCGCAACGCTGCCGTCATCGCTGACCTGGTCGGTGATAACGTGGGTGACTGCGCGGGTATGGCGGCGGATATCTTCGAAAGCTACGAAGTCACGATTGTCTCCGCCTTGATTTTAGGTTTAGCGTTGGCGACCGTCACCCGCAGCCCCATCTGGATCATCTTCCCGCTCGTGGTGCGCGGTATCGGCGTTTTGAGTTCGATTATCAGCACGTATCTCGTGCGGACTACGCCGAGCGAGACCGGCGGCAAAGCTGCGCTCGCGGCGATCACACGCGGCTTTTACAGCGCGGCGTTGATCAGCGGCGTCATGTTCACCATTTTCACCGTGTTCTACATGCGTGACGACAATATCAACAGTGGCGGGGTTGTCTGGCAGCCGCTCGTTGCTGTAATCATCGGCGTGCTGTTGGCGATTGTCATCGACCGTGTGACCGCATACTTCACCGATACCGAACATCCACCCGTCAGAGAGATCGCGCGGAATACGCAAACCGGACCCGCGACGACTGTCTTGAGCGGATTATCGAGCGGTATGGAGAGCAGCACATGGGCGGTCTTGGTGATCGCAGGTAGTATCCTCTCCAGCGTCATCATCTTTACGTTGTTCCCGATCACCAACGGCGCGGGCGTGCAAATCGTCGATTCGTTCACGGCGATTTTGTACGGCGTGGCGATGACGGGTATTGGCATGTTGACACTCACAGGTAATAACGTCTCGATGGATGCTTTTGGTCCAATCAGCGATAACGCACAAGGCATCGCCGAACTCGCCGGCGAGAGCGGCGGCGAAGGCGGCAGAACGCTCGAAGCGCTCGACGGCGTGGGCAACACGACCAAAGCCATCACCAAAGGCGTCGCTATCGGTTCAGCCGTCATCGCGGCGGTATCGCTGTTCGGGTCATTCCTTACCGATACGCGCGTCGTTCAGTTAGGCTTAGGCGTTCCGCTCGAACGTACCGTTTATGGGACAGGTATCAATATCGCAGACCCGATTGTGTTTATCGGCTTCCTGATTGGTGGCGGCTTGATCTTCCTGTTCAGCGCGCTCCTGATCCGCTCGGTCAACCGCGCCGCGTTCAAGATGATCAACGTGGTACGCCGTCAGTTGAAAATTCCGGGCATCATGGAAGGCACGCGCACCCCCGATTATGCCGAAGCAGTCAGCGTCAGCACGCAAGCGGCGCAGCGCGAACTACTGCCACTTGGCATCATCGCCGTGTTGACACCGATCGTGGTTGGGTTCTTGCTCGGCGCGACCGCGCTTGGTGGGTTCCTGGCGGGGATCATCCTGGCGGGTCAGCTCATGGCAGTCTTTATGAGCAACGCGGGCGGCGCATGGGATAACGCCAAGAAATACATCGAAGAAGGTCATTACGGTGGCAAACGCAGCGAGGCGCACAAAGCCGCCGTTGTCGGTGACACCATCGGTGATCCGTTCAAAGATACCGCGGGTCCTGCGCTCAACCCGATGATCAAAGTCGTCAATTTGGTCAGTCTGTTGGTCGCGCCGCTCGTCGTCACGGTCGCCGCGCAGCCCGATACCAATTGGGCGGTCATCATCGGCAATATGGTGCTGCTGGTCATCATCGTGCTGGCGATCTTGCGCTCCAAGCGCGAGGACGAAGAAAGTAAAGCGGCGGTCGAAGCGGTTGTACAAGCGACAGGCGCGGGTGATTAGTCGCGTTCCCGCAGCATGAATTTGTAAGGGCGACTCGTTGGGTCGCCCGCGATACGCAGTCGGAAGGCGATCCGCAAGGGTCGCCTTTTTATTGGGTGATCGGTGAACTCAAGCATGTTATTCCGAACGCGCATCCGTACTAATCCGCATAAATTCTCCGTAAGAAATCGTCATGTGCTGTTGACACGACTCCCCCAGCATCATACCCTATAAGATAGAACGCAAATTCAATCCTCAAGGGGGGCAGCAATACATAAATGCCCAAAAATTACTACGAGACGCTCGGCGTGCCGAAAACTGCCGACGAAAAAGACATTAAAAAGGCGTATCGACGCCTTGCCAAGAAATATCACCCCGACGCCAACCCAGATGATCCCGGCGCTAAAGCAAAGTTCCAGGAAGTCAGCGAAGCCTACGAAGTCTTAAGCGACGCGGACAAGAAATCAGTGTACGACCGTTTCGGGACGACCACGCCGCCGCAGGGTTTTCCTGGTGGCGCGCCGGGTGGACAATACCCGTACACCCAGGACGGCGACGGTTTCGATTTTGGTGAATTATTCCAGACGATGTTTGGCGGGCGCGACGCGCAAAATCCGCAGCAAGGCGGGCGGCGACCCGGTATCGGCTTTAAGCCATTCGGCGCGCAAAACACCGCCGGGCAGGATATCGAGCAGCCCGTAACGATTTCGCTGCGCGAAGCGTATCAGGGCGCGACGCGCCTGGTCACCAAAGGCGATCGCACCCTGCGAGTCAACATCCCGGCAGGCGCATCGACGGGCACAAAAGTCCGTATGGCTGGTGAAGGTGACCCAGGCGGCGGCAAACCAGGCGATCTGTATCTGGTCGTCAATGTCGATACCGACCCGCAGTTCGAGCGTGACGGCGACCACCTGACGACCGATATCAAAGTCGATGTGTTCACGGCGATGCTCGGCGGCGAAGTCGAAGTCCCGACGCTTGCACGCGCGATCAAGATGAAGATTCCAGCGGGAATGCAGAGCGGACGACGCCTGCGTATTCCCGGCAAAGGAATGCCGATGATGCGTCAGGCAGATAAGTTCGGTGATTTGTACGCGCGCGTCTTGATCACCGTACCAGAAAATCTCAACGACGAACAGCGCGCGCTGGTCGAACAACTCCGCAGCACCTTCTAAGTCAATCTCAGGCAAAACTCCAGTAAACTTGTAAGGGCGTAATCAATTACGTCCTTGTGTTTTTTCAATCGGATTGTGAATGAGGATTATCGTGATTTTTCGACGCACAGGCTTTTTAGCGGTGGTGGTACTCATGATCACCGCCTGTCAAGGCAATAATCCCCCGCAAAATGCGGTCGCAAGCACACCCGCCCGCGATCTGCCGATGGCGGTCGCGCTGCAAAATCAAGCACTGCCGACGGCAGTTCCGCAAGAGATCATCACTGCGGCGGACGCTGAATACCTGCTGCTGACGAACTTGTACGAACGCCTGACGCCATCGGTCGTCAATATCGACGTGACTATCCGCGAGGTGAGCGCCGAAAGCTTGCAGTTAGATGCCGCCAGTGGGTCGGGCTGGGTATTCGATGACGAGGGGCATATCGTGACCAACGCGCATGTCGTCAACGACGCCGACGAGATTTTTGTCACCTTCAACGATGGTAAAGTCGAGGAAGCCCGCTTGATCGGCTTCGACCTGTACAGCGATCTGGCAGTGATCCGCGTGGACATGGACGCCGACGCCTTGTACCCGTTGACGTTGGGTGATTCGGACGCGGTGCGGGTTGGGCAGCGCGCGATTGCGATTGGCAACCCGTTCGGGCTGGCAAGCTCGATGACGGTCGGTGTGGTGAGCGCACTCGGTCGCCAACTGCCATCGGCAGAGATGATCGACATCAACATGGCGGGCTTTCAAAACCCGTCGATCATCCAGGTCGATACCAATATCAATCCCGGTAACTCCGGCGGACCACTGCTCAATTCAAATGGCGAGGTCATCGGCGTCAACACGGCGATCCGCACCGAGTCGGGGACGTTTCAGGGCGTTGGCTTCGCTGTGCCAAGCGCGACCGTGCGGCGTGTGATCCCCGAACTGATCAGCCGTCAGGAAGTCGCGTACTCGTGGTTGGGGATCAGTAGTTTGCCTGTGGAAGGCGGCTACGGGGTGGCGGGCTTAGCGGAACAACTCGAACTGCCCGTAGACAGCGGCGTGCTGCTGGATACCGTGACGCCGGACAGCCCGGCAGCGAAGGCGGGGCTGCGCGGGGGGAATACACTGACGCCAGTACGTGGGCGCGATGTGTGCGCGGGCGGTGACATCATCGTCGCAGTCAATGGGGAGTACCTGTCGTCGATGGACGAGCTGGTGTACTACCTGGTGGTCAATACGCGACCAGGCGACGAGGTGACGATGCTGGTGGTGCGTGGCGAAGAGACGTTTGAAGTCCCGGTGCTGCTGGAGAACCGCCCCGACGATGCGCGGTCAGCGCCACCATGTGGACAGTAGGGCTAGGGCAAGTGATAAGGGATAAGTAAGGGCTGCCCTCACCCCGTAACCGAAAGGGCGTAAAAGCCTTACAGTCGGCAAATAGTGCTCCTTTTGCCGACTACGAGAATCTATTAATAGGAGGCAACTATGACTTACATTCCGCAGAATGCGAAATGGTACTTAGCAGATATCGTACTGGAAATTACCGTTCAAGATGATCGTGAGAATATCGTCCATGTTAATCTCACTTTAATCCGCGCTAACGCGCCTTAGGAAGCATATGACCGAGCAATTGAGGTTGGAAAACGAAGTGAAACCATCTATAAGAACACAGAAGGGGAAACCGTCAAAGTAACTTTTCGCGGTTTGAGAGATTTAAACGTTATTCACGACGAGTTGGAACATGGCAGCGAACTCATATATGAAGAACTGGCAGGTTTAAGTGAGGAACAACTCACTAACCTAGTTCATTCAAAGCAAGCGCTAACTGTGTTTCGCCTGTCTCGCTGACCCATTATTTGCTTGGGTTGTCGAAGTTCGCCGTGTCCGTTTGCCGCTTTAGCACCACACGAAAAATCACTTATGGATTGGGCACGGTAAAAGAGTAAGCTAAGTACAAGCAAGAAGAAAGGTCAGGATGTAAAATGAGGTAGGCGGATGACATGAAAGCGATACAGTTACCGCCTCAAACCCCTGAGCAACGTCAAGCCTTAGCGGAGATGTACCGCACGACGAAAGATGTGCGTTTACGCAGTCGGGCGCACATGATCCTGCTGGCGGCTGAAAAGGGATGGACAGCCAGCCTCATCCGTGAAGTGGTGCGCTGCGATGAAAATACGGTGCGTTTATGGCTCAAACGATCCATCGCTGAGGGGATCGAAGGCTTGAAGGATGAACCCCGTCCGGGGATTACGCCGAAAGTCACACCTGCCTATGTGGTTTCCATGACCCCGCGGCTGTAGCAGGCACCACCGCCCAGGCAACAGGCAGCGCGCACCCGCTGACCAGCACACTGATACTCAAAACCGTGAAGGTCTGCCGTAAGGTCGTCGCATCGACCGCCAAAAACAAGACCCGGTCGTCGCTCTGCCACAGACTCAGCACCCAGCGCAACAGTGGCGCAAAGCACGCTTCAACAGCCACGTCCCGACGCTGTAAACCACGTTTGTCGCGTGCCGCATACAGCGACTCGCGCAACCGTTGGCGAACCGTATTCTCGGATTGACCCAGCAAACACGCCAGAAAGTACGACACCTGGCTGATGCCACTGCTCTGCACTACCGTAACCGCAAAACTATACCACGCCAATACCTGCGCCTGGGTTTTGCTTAAAAGCGGTAAATGCCTTGACACACACGTTGTCCATGACAACAATTCTGGCGGATAGAACATGACTTTGCTCCAGGTAGGGTTTCGTTTGGCGACTTAATTTCTACCTGATTTGTCGTGTTCTATCTACCCTTCCATAAATTACCTACCCCTGTCATGTCGGGGGATGAGGGCTGAAAACGAGAGGCTTGCGTAAGGTGAGCTATAATTCAGCGTATTGAGTGTTAGGAGAACGACAATGGACTCTGTAAAAGAGACCGTCAATGACGCGGTGACAGAAGTAACGCTCTCGGACATCGAGGACAAGATCGCGCGCTTATCGCGCGCCGACAAAGTGCGACTCATCGATATGTTGATCCGCGAACTGAGCGATATGTATCCCGGCATCGCCAGTGATCCGGACGTATTGGGGGGTGATGCACGCATTGGAAATACGCGCATTGGTGTTTGGATGTTGGTCAGAATGCGTCAATTGGGAACCAGTGACGCCGTTATATTGATGAACTATCCTAGCCTTAAAGCACAAGATTTGGTGGATGCTTGGGCATACGCAGACGCTCATTCTGAAGAGATTGAGACAGCAATTTACGAAAATGAAACGGCGTAGTCGCTGTGGCAGCCATTTACGCGGATGAAAACACCGAAGGTAAGCTGATTTTGGCGCTGCGTGAACGCGGTCATGACGTTCTTACGATGCTGGATGAAGATTTAGCGGGGAAGAAAACACCTGATTCGCATGTATTTGCTCGCGCAGTAGCGACAAAACGGTTGCTTGTCACGCACAATCGAAAACATTTCATCAAAATTCACGCCCAAAATGCTGTTCATCACGGCATCATGATTTGTACCTTCGACGATGATTTTGCTGCGCTCACCACGCGCATTCATGAAAAATTATCGAGCCAACAAGATTTTGCCGGGCAGTTAATCCGCATCAACCGCCCCAACGTTTAGCGCACACGCCGCCCATCACCCGGCGCGGCGATGATCCGTTCCCCGTCATACACAACACGCCCACGTATCACATTTTCGATTACCCGACCATAAACGCGCAGCCCCGCAAACGGCGATACGCCCGCCGCGCTGTAAAATGGCGCGTCTCCAATCACAACCGACGCACTTAAATCCACGCGCGCCCACGTATCGGCGGGCGGCGTCACGCCGAAAATGCGACGCGGATTGACCGCGACCAGTTCGATCAAGCGTTCGGGTGTGATGCGCCGCTCATGAACAGCCAGCGCGAGTAACGGAATCGTCGTCTCCAAACCCGGCACACCATACGGCGGTCGATCCGAGTCTTTTTCGGCGCGCGTGTGCGGCGCATGATCGGATTCAACGATATCGACCGTGCCATCCGCGAGTCCCGCCCATAAAGCGGTTTGATCAGCGCGCGTTTTAAGTTCGGGTTTCATCAAGCCATACGCACCCAGTCGCGGTAAATCATCGTCGTTCAAATACAGATGATGCGGCGTGACGCCAACGCTGATCGGCAGCCCTTCGCGTTTGGCGGCGCGCAGCAGATCGATTTCGCCGCCCGTGCTGATATGACAAAAATGCGTCGGCACGCGGTGACGGCGCACAAGTTCCAAAATCTGCGCGACCGTTTCATCTTCGGCGTGGACGGCGATAGGGCGTGTGATTCCCCCTTTCCGTACGGAGCGAGGGATAAGGGGTAAGGTTACCGCGACTTCAGCCCATGCTTGATAATGCTTGTTTCTTTCATCCTGATCGACGATCAGAAGGTCGCCCGTGGTGGCATTGTTATAGATTTTTAGCCCGACAACGTCGTCGATCATTGCGGCGTAGTCCGCCGTGTTATCGCGCTGCGACGCGCCCGCGTACACGCCCCAATCACAGCACGCCGATGCTTCGAAGCGCTCCAGCTTGAGATCGAGCGCGGCGCGGTTGATGGTCGCGGGCGGGGTGTTTGGCATATCGAACACCGCCCAGTAACCACCCGCCAGCGCAGCGCTGGTCTCGCTGGCGATGCTTGCCTTATGCACCCAATCGAGATCGCGCAAATGCACATGCGGGTCAAGCGCAGCAGGAATCGTCAGGATCACAGCGCCCCCAGAATGCCCGCCAGCAGCGCCATGCGGATGTACATGCCATTTTGCATCTGATGAAAATACACGCTGCGCGGGTCGTCATCCAAAAGCGCGTGGTCGTCGGTCATACCCATCTCGTGCTTACGTGGGAGCGGGTGCATCAAAATCGCGTCGGTTTTGGCGCGTGCCAGCACGTCCGGCGTCATGATGAACTGATCAGCAATCGCATCATAATCGGCGCGCTCTTCAAAGCGTTCTTCCTGAATGCGCGTCCAGTAAATGACATCGGTAGTGCTCAACACGTTATCGAGATGGTCAGTCTGGGTGACAATGATTCCGCGCGCAGACAGAAACTCCAAAATCGAGGGCGGCATGACAAGCGACGGCGGCGACACGAACGAGAGCGAGGTATCACGCGCGCCATATAAGCCGATCAGTTTTGCCAGCGAATGCACGGTGCGTCCGTTGCGTAAATCTCCGACGAGCGTGATGTGCAGGTGATCGAGCTTACGCTTAAAATCGACGATGGTATATAAATCGAGCAGCGCTTGCGTCGGGTGTTCGCCTACGCCATCGCCGCCGCTCACCACCACACAGCGCTGACCAAGCCGCGCCGCCAGTTTATCGAGTTGATAGGCGGCTTCAAACGACGAGCGCACTTCGGGGTGACGCAGCACGATCACATTGGCATACGCGCCGACCGCGCGCACTGTATCCGCCAGATTCTCGCCTTTATACACCGATGAGAATTGCACGCCGCCGCTCGTAGCGATGACCTCACCGCCCAGGCGCAGCATCGCCGCCTGAAACGACATATCGGTGCGCGTGCTGGCTTCAAAAAACAGCGTCGCCATGATTTTGCCGCGACAACTATCCAGGACGCTCAAATCACCGCGCCGCACACGCGCGCGCAAATCCGATGTGGCGTGAAAGAGCAAATCGAGATCGGCGCGCGTGAACTGCTCGACGGTGACGATATGCTTGCCGTTATACGCGCCATCGATGGGCGCGGGTTGATAAGTGGGGTGCATGGGGATCCGGACTCCGTTGGTGACGAGTGCCGTCGAAGGATGGTAGACTAGAACCTTGAGAAATTAAACCGTCAAAATACCGCTCCCCCGCAGCTTAAGGCTGTGGGGGAGCGATTAATCGCTGATAACGGGACTTCTATGCTTGATGAAATTTTTCAATCACCGTTTTCGTGGCGTTATGGCTCGGACGCGATGCGCGCGTTGTGGTCAGAGGCCCACAAGCGACGTTTATGGCGGCGCTTGTGGGTAGCATTGGCACAGGCGCAGCAAGAAGCGGGCTTGGTGCGCGCCGATCAAGTCGATGATTTACGCGCGCACGTCGATGACATCGATCTTGACCGTGCCGCGCAAATCGAAGCTGAAATCCAGCACGATTTGATGGCGGAAGTCCGCGCGTATGCCGAACAATGCGCCATCGGCGGCGGCATTATCCATTTGGGCGCGACCAGCATGGATATCGAAGACAACGCCGATGTGATGCGCTTAAGCGACTCGATTGAAATGATCCATGACAAAGTGGAGCGGGTACTGTTGATTTTGGCGGACTTGATCGAGCGTGAAGCCGATCATATGTGCATGGGATTCACGCATTTACAGCCTGCCGAACCAACGACCGTCGGCTATCGATTGGCGGGCTACGCGCAGGATTTGATGACTGATCTCGAACAACTGCGCTTGACGCGTATGGGCATTTACGGCAAAGGTTTCAAAGGCGCGGTCGGCACGGCGGCGAGTTATCACGTTTTGTTGGCGGGGACGGGCATGACGCCGGCACAGTTGGAAACGCGCATCATGGAGTCGGTCGGGTTGGTGGCGTATCGTGTGACCACGCAAACCGCGCCGCGCCGTCAGGAATGGGATATCTTGAATTTGTTAGCTGGGATCGCGCTTTCGCTGTATCACATGGCGTTCGATATCCGTCTGCTGCAAGCGCCGATGATCGGTGAATGGGCGGAACCGTTCGGGCGCGCACAGGTCGGGTCGAGCGCGATGCCGTTCAAGCGTAACCCAATCAACGCCGAAAACATCGATAGTCTGGCGCGTTATGTCGCGGCGCTGCCGCGCGTGGCATGGGATAACGCCGCGCATAATTTACTCGAACGCACGCTCGATGACAGTGCCAATCGGCGCGTGATACTGCCCGAAGCATTTTTGGCGACCGACGAAATTCTGATGCGCGCCGCGCGTATCCTGAGCGGCTTACGCATCGACGACGCGGCGATCCAGCGCAATCTGGCGACGTATGGTGTGTTCGCGGCGACCGAACGCCTGTTGATGGAAGCGGCGCGGGCGGGCGGGGATCGTCAACTCTTACACGAAATCATCCGCGAACACAGTCTGGCAGCATGGGCGGCGATCCAGCGCGGCAACGCCAATCCCCTTGCAGATTTGTTGAGCGCTGATGCACGCATCGGGCTGGACTCGGCGCGTGTGCGTGACTTGCTCGATGCGTCGGCGTATATCGGCGATGCGCCAGAACGCGCGCGCGGGTTGGCAAATTTGATCCGCGGTGATGTGCTTTTGGACGATCAGGGCGCGCACATGAGATGAAGATATAACGTGCGCGCTCTATGTTCGACATGACGCCTACTCCAATGTTGTCAGTGTTTCCTGCGTGACGACGCTGCCCGGTGGCACGAGGATCAATTCGGGCATGGTCGCGCCTGCCAGCAGCTTGACCAGCACATCGACGCCCGTCTGGGACGAAACCTCGCGGCTGACCGCGACCGATGACCGTAAATAATAACCGTCGCGGATATACTGACGCGCCAGCGCTTCGGCATCGACGCTGCCAATAATCACACTTGCAGGGTCGATCTCAGCTTCCACCAGCGCGTCAATCGCGCCATAAGTGCCCGCGTCGTTGATGCTGATGATCGCATCGAACTCGACGCCTTCTTCCAGCAGTTGATTGACAGAGTTATAACCATTGTCGCGTGTACCACCGATATAACGCCCCACGATATTGGCATCCGGCGCGTATTCGAGTACACCATCGACCATGCCATCGGCGCGAACGACGATCACAGGCATCGTCGGAAAATCTAACACGATGACGTTCGCTTCGCCATCCATCTCATCGCGGATCACGCGCCCTGCCCCGCGACCGCCTTCCAAACCGAGCAAATAATCGTCGCCACCGATCAAAACGCCGCCGTATGTGGGGATGCCACCTGCCATGAATGCAAGCGGCAGATTGGCGCTTTCGGCGCTCGTCAGCGTTTCCGCAAGCAGATCGATTGCCAGCGGACAAATAATCAACGCGCCAACGCCATCGGCGCGCGCGCGCTCGATCTCGGTAATCTGTCGATATTCATCATTGTCACCATCGTAAATGCGCAGCGTGATGCCATATGCGGTGGCGAATTCGCGCATTTCGCGCGCTTGTGCTGCGTGATATTCGGTATTCTGGTTGCAGGCGATATATCCCATAAATCCGTTGGAGCCCAGCCGAGCCAGTGCCCGTACGATATCATCTTCAGTCGGCACGATATCCGCCGGAACCCCAGTTGTATCGGGGATGACTGTCGCCAGCACCATCGGCGTCGGTGACGGGTTCGCAGTCAACAAAACGGTGCCGACGCTGATTACGATCAGCGCGATCACCGCCGCGATCAACGCCACCGGCAGCCACGTCGGGCGTTTGACCTGTTCAGTCGGCAGCGTGATGGTCGGCTGCGATGGCGGACGTATAGCAGGACGACTGCCAGTGGGTACGGTAAAGCTCGATGTGCTGATGCGCCGCCCCAACGCATTATTGAGCGCGATTGACATTTCGTCCGCTGTCGCGAAGCGCTCCGCCGGGTTCTTCTTGAGCGCCTTCATGATCACCGCTTCGACTTCAATGGGGATCGTCGGGTTGATCTCGCGCGGCGGTTTTGGCAGTTCTTCCAAATGCTTATAGATGATCGAGATCATATTGCTTTCAGACGAATCGAACGGCGGTCTGCCGACCAGCATGTGATACAAAATCACACCCATGCTGTACAGATCACTGCGTGTACCCAACGCGCCCTCACCACGAAGCTGTTCTGGCGACATGTACACGGGCGTGCCGACAATCGTGCCGGTCTTGGTCAAATCCTGGCTGTCGACCAACGATTTCGCCAGCCCAAAATCGGTCAGGTAAGCGTTACCGTCGTTATCCATCAGGATATTGCTCGGCTTCAAATCGCGGTGAATCACATCGTGCTGGTGCGCGTAGCTCAAGCCGCGCGCGATTTGCGTGAATACATCGCATGTGCGATCTAAATCGAGTGCGCCATCGCTCAACTGCTGGCTGAGTGAGCCGCCGCGCAGCAGCCGCATCGCAATATAGGCGAGTTCGTTGTTGAAGATACCGTAATCATAGATCGGCAGGATGTGCAGGTTTTCGAGCGCCGCGATCACTTTGGCTTCTTGTTCGAAGCGGCGTGCGAATTCGGAGGTCTCGCCCGCGTTCGGGTCAAGCCGGATGATTTTGAACGCGACTGACCGATTGACCGATGCCTGATGCGCCCGGTACACAGTCGCCATGCCGCCAATGCCGATTCGTTCCTGAATCGTGTAATCGTTGATTTTTCTACCGATGAAGGAGTCCGTTTGCATAAGGTGGGGTCTCTGAAATAAATTCAATGCGAGTATAACGCAATATTGCGAAAAATCACGTTGACGTGTCGGTGGATAATCGTCGTATGCGCGCCCGCAAAAGATGCCTCCAGCCCGTGTATAATCATGCAATAGGTTAGTGATGGTTGAGTATGAAGGATTTGGCATGAAACGGATCATTCTCGCGGGTATGATCGCGCTGTTGGTCACGACGATTGCGCCTGCGCTGGCGCAAGACGCGGTCTCAACGCCCGCCGCGCCCATCAGCATCCCCGCCAGTTACGCGCTGAATGGGATTACCCACATCTATCAGGACTGGAATAATTGCGGACCCGCCACACTGACAATGGCGCTGACGTATTTCGGCGTGACGGCGGATCAAGTACCGGCGGCGCAGTGGTTGAAGCCGAACTACGAAGACAAAAATGTCAGCCCGTCGCAGCTTGTCGATTACGTCAATACACAGCTTCCCGGCACGCTGCGCGCCATCGAACGACAGGGCGGCTCGGTCGATTTGCTCAAGCGGTTGATCGCTAACAATTTTCCGGTACTGGTCGAAGCAGGCTACGACCCGCCGAACGACGATCAAGGCTGGATGGGGCATTATTTATTCGTGAGCGGCTACGACGACGGGCGCAATCTGTTCACCACACAAGACAGCTTTGAAGGCGCGAATTACACCTACGAATACGACTATTTCGATGGTTATTGGCGGCATTTCAACCGCGTGTATCTGGTCGTCTACGATGTGCGCCGCGAAGCCGAACTAATGGCGCTGCTGGGCGATGACGCCGACGACCAACAAAACCTGATGAACGCGCTCGAAACCGCGCGCACCGAAGCCGTCGCTAATCGCGCGGACGCGTATGCGTGGTTCAACATGGGCACAAACTTTAACAGACTTGGCTTATATGAAGAAGCAGTCATCGCTTACAACGAAGCGCGCAACGCGGGCTTGCCGTTTCGCATGTCGTGGTATCAGTTTGGCTGGTATCAGGCGTATCTCGAAACCGGACGCTACGACGACGTGATCGCGCTGGCACAGGCGACGCTCAACGACGGCGGCGGTCAATTTGTCGAAGAAACCTATTATTACGCGGCGCTGGCGCGTGAAGCGATGGGTGAACGCGACCGCGCGATCGACAATCTCAATTTTGTCGTCTCCTTCAACCCGAATTTCGTCGGCGCGCGCGAACTGCGCGATCAGTTGTCGGGCAGCTAAACCGACAGCACGTTACGAATAATCCGTACGGGCGGGACTCACACCCGCCCGTTTTTTGACAATGGCTAATCGTTCTCCCCAACCACCGTGAAGCGGATCACATTGCGGCTGGTCGCCGCCGCGCTCGTGTCGTTGCTGCCTGTGAAATACGTGCCATCGGTGCGCCGATACGTCCCTGATGCCAGCGTCACGTTGAGCGGGAAATTATCGGGGATGAACACGGGCGCGGTCGTTTCGATGACGCGATGCACCATATACCCCTGCACGCCGTTCGTGTTGGTCGTATTATTCAGCGCGCGGATGCGGATTTCGAACGTTTGATTCCAGTTGCTTTGATCGATGGTGTAATTGTTACTCACCCACGGGTCATTTGTGCCGCTGATGCGGAGGTTCGACACACCCATGATGCCCGTTGGATCGGTGACGCTGAGTCGGAACGCCGCGTGCGATGATCCCGTCGTCGGCACGGGGCGCTGACTGAGCGTGAATGTATACGTCAACCATGCGCGCGTCGTCTCGTTGAGCTGCATCGTCGCCGGGACGCCGCCGAGCTGGATCGTGCCGATGGCGGGCAGCGTCGGCGTCATGCGTGCCATGCCCACGCTGATGAAATTCGATCCGTTCATCAATTTGAATGTCAAACTGATGCAGCTTCCACCCGATGTCATCCCACTGTACAAGCGCGATTCCAAGCGATTGACCGGCGTTATCCTTCGGCGCATTTACGCGGCATTGTTCAATTTCACGCTGCCGCCTGTTTTATCACAGCGCCCGCGGCGATTACTCGCGGTGGCGGGCGCTGATGAAGCCGACATGGTCAAAAGCGGGTTGGCAGATTTTCCTGCGCTGATGCCGACCGCGATCACCAGCCTGATCCCGAACGCGCATCATGGCTGGAACGGCGAGCACCCACAGTTATTCACCGACATGATTCGCGCATGGGTCACAGGTCAGCCGCTGCGCGAACCATTACCAGTCCACCGCCACTCTTGATCCGCTTTCCGCGCTCGCAATCGCCGCGTAGACCATCGCCAACGACTTGATATTATCGGTGGCGTTCGTCAGCGGCGTGCGGTTTCCGCGCACACAGCCCAAAAAGTCCTCGATGCAGCCCGCGTGTCCGCTCGCGGTCAGCGTCGGCGCATCGGGGATCGTAACATCGAGCAGTTCTGAAAGCCACGCGCCCGTCACACCGATCTCTTGCGCGCGTAAATCGGTCGCACCATCCCATACCGCGCTGCCGCGCGTGCCGATCGCACGCCAGTCAGATTCCCACGTCGTCGGCATTCCTTCAGCGCTCCAACTGCCGCGATACGTATACACGCCGCCGTCGGACATGTCGAAGATCGCCAGCGCCGACGCTTCATGATCCCACCACGAACCGGGTGGATTCCAAGCCTTGCAATATACCGCGACCGGGTCGGCATTCAGGATATAACGGGCGGCATCGAAGGTGTGGATCGCCATATCGACTAAAAGCGGATAGCGCATATGCAGCCGATACCCGCCGATATGTACGCCCATGTAGAAATCACTGTTGAGCGTCGTCACCACGCCCAGAACGCCGGACTCGATCACCTGTTTCAGGCGGCGGATATTTGGGTCGTAGCGGCGATTTTGCATGATCGCATACTGCACGCCTGCCGCGCGCCCAGCGGTGATCATGTCGCGGGCGGTTTCGAGCGACGGCGCAAGCGGTTTTTCGCCCAATAAATGACAGCCATGCGCGAATGCGGCGTGCGCGATGCTGTGGTGTGCGTCGGGGATCGTGCAGTCGAACACGATGTCGGGCTTGGTCTGCGTCAACACGGCGTCGATATCCGTCCCAGTCACGACATCGGTCAAGCCATAATGCAAAATTTGCGCGTCTACCGCGTTCATATCCAAATCGACCAGCCCGACGATACGCGCATTCCATTCTGGGTGCTGAGTAATCGGGTCGAGCCATGCGCGGCTGATGCTGCCGCACCCTGCGAGTACGATGTTGAGGGTCACAGACGTTTATCCTTCGGGGTTAGTCTACTGTCATTCGCACACCATTATAACGCTATGGGGTCGGCGTCGCGCTCGGCGTATTCAAATCGATCACATCGATGGCGAACGGGAGCTGTGGCGCGATAAACGGCAGCACAATCGACGCTTGATCGAAGTTGGTCACGTAGATCAGCCCGTCGCCTGTAATCTCCAGATCGGACGCGCCGCGAAACAAGCCGGCGATGTAGGTCAACTGACCATCGCCATCGACGCGCGCGACGCCATTTTGACCAAGCGCCGTCACGTAAATCGTGCCATCTGGGGCGACCGTGACGCCATCGAAGCCGGGCGGATTTGCTGCGTTGCCATGTGCGTATACGATTTCCTCGTCGGCGCTGGCGATGGGGATGCGATACAGGGTGTTTTGTTCGCCGTCAGCGGCAATGATCGCGCTGGTTTGTGCGTCAAAAGCGATTCCGGTCAGCGCGCGTCGTTGATTATCCGCATTTTGAGCCGGACGCGGTACTGCCCACCATAACTGCCCTTCCGTCGAGCCGGGTAGAAACCGCCAGATTTCACCGCGTCCACTGTCGGTGATATACAGCGTATTGGTTAAATCGAGTGTGATGTCGTTGGGGGTTATCCAGCCAGTCGCGTCGGGCTGTAAGCCGAGATCGGTCACCTGATCCCCCACAATCACCCAGATGACGCCGCCCGTAGAACGCGGGTCGGTATCCATTTGATCGACCACATACACACTGTTATCCGCGCCAATGGCGAAACCGCTCACCGCGCCGATCAAATCGCGCGCGCCGAGAATTTCGGTGACCACGCCGTCGAGCGCGATCCGCCACACGGCGCCTGTTGAATAACTCCCTGTCACCACTGTACCATCGGGCGCGACTGCCAGGGCGGCGGGATACGCATTGTCGTCCGGCAGCGCCGCATATTCGCGCACACTGATCGCGGGGTCAAGCGCGACCGAGATCATGCGCTCGCTCGTGTTGACGGCGGCGTTGATCAAAAACGCGGCGGCACCGATAAACAGTAACACCACACCGATGACGACGGCGAAGAACACGAAACGGCGCTGCGGAACGTTCAGGCGCGAGAGATTTTTGAACATACTGGGATTTGTACTACTTTCCACGACCATGATGATGTGATATGCAATTTAACCACAGACGGGTGAGGGATTGTAGAGAAGGTTCGGGGAAAATATTATAACACGACGTAACTGCTCAGCCCTCATCCTAAATCCTTCTCCTACAGGGCGAGGGACTTAGGATGAGGGCAATCTGCGTAAGGTGACTGAATAATTCATCGAGTTCGTCGCTCGATAAGTTTTCAACAGCGCCCATTACGTCCGTCAATGTCATCAGCATTTACTCCAACTCAATTGCCCTCATTTTACCAGAAAAGCGCCGTAAAGCCCCTGTCTTTAGACATGGGGATATAAGGGACCCGCATCAACATAATTGACAAACTGCCCCACATTCATTATTCTCGAAATACGCCGAATCATATACAAACACCTCTCAGCAAACTTGACAGAATTCGTCATATACTGAAAGTGTATCTTTGACAACTATCCTTTCAAGTGTTAACAAGGAAACTTGTTAACTTATTTATTTCGGACTCATGCGTATCGCCCCATCTAACCTTATCACTTCGCCATTCAACATCTCGTTTTCGACGATGTGCTGTGCCAGATGCGCGTATTCTTCCGGTCTGCCCAAGCGCGGCGGAAACGGCACTTGTTGACCCAAACTGACGCGCGCTGGTTCTGATAAGCCCGCCAGCAGCGGCGTATCGAAAATGCCCGGCGCAATCGTCACCACGCGGATTCCGTCGCGCGCCAAGTCCCGCGCAATCGGCAGCGTCATGCCAACGATGCCGCCCTTGCTCGCGCTGTACGCCGCTTGACCGATCTGTCCATCGAACGCCGCAACGCTCGCCGTATTGATGATCACGCCGCGTTCGCCACCCGCGTTTGGCTCGTTCATGACCATCGCGGTCGCGCACAGGCGAATCACGTTGAAAGTCCCGATCAAATTGATACGAATGACCGTCTCGAACACGTCGAGCGGATGCGCGCCATTCTTGCTCGTGGTGCGGAGCGCCATGCCGATGCCCGCGCAGTTGATGTTGATCGTCAGCCCGCCAAACGACGAGCGCGCCAGATCGACGGCGGCTTGTACCTGTGTTTCATCGGTCACGTCGGTCGGCGCGAACGCGGCGGACGCGCCCAGTTCAGCCGCGAGCGCTGCACCTTTGTCGGCGTCGCGGTCTGCGATCACGACCTTTGCGCCCGCTTCGATGAAACGCCGCACGACCGCCGCGCCCAACCCCGACGCGCCGCCTGTCACCAGCGCCACACTCGTCTGTAAGTTCATTTTTCGCCCCTTGCGCCTGTATATTTTCTTTGCGACTTTGCGTTAAAAGTTTTCGCGGCTTGCGCGTACTGTCATCACCACATACACAGCTACGCCGAACACCAATCCCCAGAACGGCGCGCCAATATCGAACAGCGTAAAGTTGCCCGCTGTACACATGAACGCCACCAGCGCGCCTTCGCGCCCATGCGTCTCGTTCATTGCGCCTGCAAGCGAGGTCATGATCGCGCTGAACAACCCCAGTCCAGCAGTTGCCGCGATCAACGCCGACGGGAGCGCAGTGAACAACGCGACGATCGTCGCGCCAAATATGCCAGTGATGATATACCAGAATCCCGCCGCCACGCCCGCCGAATATCGTTTATCCGGGTCGCGGTGTGCGTCGGGACTGGTCACCAATGCCGCCGTGATCGCTGCCAGTGTCAAGCCGTGTCCGCCGAATGGCGCAGTGATCACCGACGCGATCCCGGTCACGATCAGTGCCTTATTGACGGGCGTGTCATAGCCCGCCCCGCGCAGCACCGCAAAACCAGGCGCATATTGTCCGGTCAGCGCCAGCGCGAACAACGGCAGCGCCAAGCCTAACGCGGCTTGCGGTGTGAACACTGGAATTGTCCACTGCGGCGCGGCGAGCGCTAATTCCAGCCCTGTCGTCTGGATCGCGCCCGTCAGTGCTGCGACGATCACGCCGACCACCAGTGCGAGCGCGGCGGGCGCGCGAAACTGAAAGCGTCGCAGCGCGAAATACACCAGGATCATCGGCAGCACGATGATCGGACTGGTCGGGATCGCTGTGAACAAGCCAATGCCGAAGCGGATCAAAATCCCTGCCAGCATCCCCAATACGATCGGCGTCGGGATCAACGCCATGATCCGCCCGAACAACCCCGAAAAACCTAACAGCGTGATCGCCGCGCCGACCAGTATGTACGCGCCGATTGCCTCGCCATACGTATAAATACTCGGCGCTAAACTGGTGGCGAGCAGCGCCACGCCCGGCGTTGACCATGCCGACGTGATCGGCTGCCGAAACCATAAACTCATGATGATACTGCATACCCCCGTACCGACCGTGATCGCCAGCACCCACGACGAGATTTGTGCGGGTGATAACTGCGCGGTGCGGGCAGCTTGAAACACAATCACCAGCGACGACGCATAGCCGATCACGATGACCAACAAGCCCGATAACACGGCGGATGGCGTGAGCGCGGACGGCAGATCGCGCAAATTTTGACGTATCGACGTAAGCATAGACATTCCCGATTGAGTGAAAGTTTTACTTTTAGTTTTTCGCTTTGCCCATTAACTCGACGTTGAAATCGAGCGCGATGACATAGCTGTTGTCGATCATCAGCAATTTGGCAAGCCGTGACCGCCCGTGTTCGTCGCTCTCCGCCCAATCCGGGTCAGGTGTCAGTTGAACCGCCAAATGATGATGTGCCAACACACGCGCCATCCGTTCGGCGAGCGGTTGTGGCATCACACCGAGCAGTTTGCTGCCATCGACATCGGTTTTAGACAACAGTTTATCCAGTGCCTGAGTGGTGTTCAGGTCGTTGGTCGTCACCAGATGCCGCCAGATCGTGAACGTACTGATATACGCCTGCTGGATATCCAATATTGCTTCGTTCACATCGGCGGGCGCACCATCGAAGGTGACAGCGACGCGCGGCATGTTGTGGTGATACAGCAGCGGATGTTCATCGATGAACGCCAGCCGCCCGAACAAGCCGACACCGATTTGGTGGTCACGCACGCCCAGCGCGCGAATGATGTAATTGTTCAAACGGCGCAGCCCGCCCGCCGCTTCATCGAACTCTGCGATCTCGAAAATCAGTTGAATTTCTTCGGGCGTGCCGCCCATTTGTACCGCGAGCAGCACCCCATAACGGCGCAAGCCGTCCAGGTCGGCTAAAAGTTGACTGCGTTCTGGCATGTCTTTCCCTTTGTGTCTCGATGCCTTGTGCCTTGGTGTGATGCTTTTTGCCCGTTGGCGGGCATATTGTGATCAACGGCGGGTTTGAGTCGCGCGCCTACTTTCCGTTCCGGTACAAATTCGTCAGCCAATCGAGCGCGGGGAATTTCATGTCGTGTGCATCCTGGATCGCTGCTTCCACGTCATAAGGGATCGCGCGCAGATCGACGCTGAGCGCGCCATCCTCGAACGTAAACACGCCGTACTGGGCGTAACCCGGCTTGTCGTTCGACATGCCGACGCTGCCGATATTGATCACACGCCACAACGAGTTCGCCAGTGGGCGGTCGAACTGCACGTGTAAATGTCCGCCGATGCCTAAACGTCCTTCGCGGTCGAGCAGCACATCAATCGCTTCGTCGTCTGGCGTATCGAATTTCAAATAGCCTTCGTCGTCACCCGGCACGGCGTGATACCCGATGACAGCGCCGTAATCTGGCACGGTCAAATCACACTCACCGCCGAGCTTTTTCAAGACTTCGTAATCTTCATACGTCAACTGCGCCATACTCCATTGCAGCGACTTATCGTCGCGCTCGATTTTTTGGCGGATTTTATCCAGCCCGTCGGCGTCTTCGGCGGGCTTCACCGTATGCCGTGAACCGTTGACCAGGTAGCGATCGGTGTTGCCACGGATCGCGCGCACGCCGCGCTTGATGCCATTTTTCTGATCCGTTTCTACTTGATCGAGCAGCGCCTTGACATGACGCAAGCATTCTGCCGGGCGCGCGCCGAACGCCGCGACATCGCCCAGAATCCACAAATGATCATAGGCACCAAGACGCTGAATATCGTTCAACACCGTCTCGAAAGCGGTCAAATTGCCGTGTATATCCGAAAGCGCGATCAGGCGCATAATGGCTCACTTTCCTCACTGCCGATGTTCGCACACAAGAGTAGCACAAAGTACAATCAGTGGCATATCGAAAGGACACCGCTTATGTCCACCCCAGCCGAACCCCGCAAGCGCCGTGTTGTACTGCGCGTATTGATCACGTTGGCGCTGGTCGTTTTTGTCGTGATTGTGCTTGTCTTTTTGCTCAGCCAGCCTGTCAGTGCGCCTGGTCAAACTGAAACGACGTCCGAAGCCACCATCGACAGCACCACCGAAACGAACGCGCCCGCCTTTGAGTACCTGTTCATGTCCGACCGTGACGGCGACTGGGATATTTATGCCGCGTCCGGTGATACCGTGACCAATCTGACCAATAACGATTACGCCGACGGTTTCGCGTCGTATTCGACCGACGGCGAACAAATCAGTTTCGTCTCGCGGCGCGATGGCGGCGAACTCGGCGGCTATTTGATGAACGCCGACGGCAGCAATCAGGTACAGGCGACCACCGATGTCGGCACGTTCGTCAACATCTTGCTTAATGGGCGTGGTGATTGGGATCGACGCGGCGAAAATGGCGCGGCGACGATCATCAGCCTGCGCGATCTCAATCTGGAAGTGTATTTCGCCTCACGCGAAGCCCAGACCAACCTGACCAACAACGGCGCGATTGACTGGTATGCACAGCTTGCGCCCGACGGTGAGCGGATCGCGTTCGCGTCGGATCGGGTCGATGGTCAGCATGATATTTATGTCATGGGCATCGACGGCGACAACTTGCGCCGTTTGACCGATCATCCCGCCGATGATTGGTCGCCGTTGTGGATCGACGACAACCGGATCGTCTTCGCCTCTGAACGCGACATCGGTTTTGAAGGGGCGGCACTCGGTTTGTACGTAATCGATGTGACCGAAGCGGGCAGCGGTATCCCGCCCGCGCAGGACGCCGAGGGCATGACCATGCGCGGCGGCTATGTGATGAACGCCGATGGCACGCATTGGCTGGAGATGTTCAACGAGACGGGCGATTGGGAAATCAACGTGACGGCGCGCGACGCCACGCGCGTCAACCTGACGAATAATCCTGCGAACGACCTGTTTCCTGTGTGGAAATAACGCCTTGGTCGCTGTGCAGGTTCACCCGCCGTTTCGCCTGATGGAACACAAATCGCTTATTTAACTCACCTTAGGATGAGGGCTGAAAACGAGGGTCTTGCGTAAGGTGAGTGAATAATCGACAAGAAGTTGCAGATCGAACGCCTCCGCTGCTACCCATCAGCGGGCTGCATCACGCGCGGATGTTCGGCGGTATCATCTTTAGAACCAGGCACGTCAATCGGTTGCACATCGGCAGCGCTCGGTTCGCCTACCGCGTCGATTTTCTCCAATTCAAAATACGACAAGCTGCGCCGCATCATATCGGGCGTGTCCATCTCTAGCGTCATCGTTGGGGGGTGTGGCAAAGCGCGAATTTTTGGCAAAATCGCCGCGTAATCCAGTACCCCATCGGGGAGCGCGCCGTGAATATCGAGAATGCCGACGTTGTTGTTCATATGCGTATGCACGATGTACGGCGCATTGACTGCCAGCCAGTGATCGAACGGGACAGCGCTGAATAAGTGTGCATGACCGACATCGATGCACCCGCGTAAATTCGGGTGATCGATCTCTTTAATGATGTCGCCAATAATGTGCGGGTCAAATTCCCACATATTTTCCATCGCAATCGTCACCTGACGATCCGCCGCGTAGCTCGCCATATCGCGCCAAAAATCGAGATTGCGCGCGTGCCAACCCGCTCGATAATCTTCGTTGTGCAGCGATCCGATAAAATTTGCATGTAACACGACCGTGTGTGCTTTGATCATCGGTGCAATATCGAGCGCGTGCTGATACCGCTCGCGTACCAGCGCCTCGATGCGTTTATCCGGGCTGCCGGGGGACATATCGAAAAAAGGACCGTGCATGGTGACAAGCGACACCTCTTTAAGCGCGTTTTGATACCACGCCACTTCGCGCTGCCAATCGCCATCCAACACATCGGGAAAAGCGAACGCCATTACTTCGATCCCAAGCCGAAATTCTGCCGCCAGTTCGAGACACGCTTCGATATTTTTGCGTCCTGCGCTCAACAGCACTTGATCGGTCACACGCGCCTCTTTCACCAGCACCCATCTGTAAACATCAATGTTGTCAGTCTACAACGTTTTTTCATGAACCGACAACAGAATATAAAGAGGATTTCGTGACATACTCCCCACGCCTAAAGGCGGGGGCTTCTACCCTCAGCGCGACTGCGAAGGCGAACCTTCGTCTTATCGTCGCTCCGGTAGCACAGCGATGCCCCGCTGTGTTTGACGTTAACTGCGGTGTTGCGATATTACGAGATTATGATCGAGGTCGGATTTTTACGTCTCGTACCTCCCACATCAACCTCCCCCCATTATACGCTATTTCAGCAGAAAAAACACAAGACCGACGCCTTATATTCCCCATGCCTGAAGGCAGGGGTTTTGCGGCACTTTTCTGATAATTGATACGTTTGTGCGAATGTCATCGACGGGCAATTTTTGACGAGCGTTCAATTCTTATTTATTATTTGCTTAAACAACATGCTTGCGTATGGAGGCATTTCATGGCGACAGAAACGCGCAACTGCTTCATTATTGGACCCATGTCGGATGACAACCTCAAACAAGACGCCCGCTTACGTATTCTCAAGCGTGAAATCGTACAGCCAATCTTCGATGAAATTGAACGCCGTGATGGTATTCGCTACATCGCCAAAACACCGTGGGATTTTGGCGGCGCGGCAAACCGCATCACCGACGAAATTTTGTACGAGATCGACCGGGCACATCTTGTCATCGCCGATTTAACGGGTAACAACGGCAATGTCTTTTACGAACTCGGCATCACCCACGCACTCGGTCGCGCCTGTATTCCTGTCATGGAAGACACCGCCGACGCCAAAATTCTGTTCGATGTCGCCGCGTATCGCGTCACCAAAATTACCCTGAACGACCGCAATTACGTCATAGATAAAGAGATCATGCGTCCCGTCATCGAACGGGCGCACAAAGACATCTCGAACTGGAAGACCTGGCAAAATCCGGTCATCGACTTCTTTAGAGCGCCGATCACGTATATTTCACCGGCGTTTTCGCTGGCGAACGGTTATTTCGTCAATTTTGTGCGTCCGTTCGTCGAAAGCATGATCGCACGCGAAAAAGGCAGCTATCTGTACGACCTCAAAGTCGGCAGCGAGATCGCGCAAAAGGCGGGCACATTGGACTCGGAACGACTGCTCACCGCCGACGAACGCGGGCGCGTCAATTTACACGTTGTCGTCCCGTCGGATGTGCAGTTGTGCAACCGCGATAATGTCAACAAACTCGGCGGCAGTTTATTACGCTGCATTTTAGAGCGCGGGCGCGGCTTATCCGCTTATTATCGCGCCGATGATAAGAACAGCGCGCTTAGCATCGTCGATATACCAACGACGGTGATCGGCATCAACGATGCAGTGCGTCGGCGGATGCTCCAGCCCAATACGCCGCGCACATCACCGGAATGGCGCGAGATTGAACGGATGGAAATCCAGAATTTCGTGCTGGTGCTCAGCTTGTTGATCAACGAAACCGACGATCAAATTCCCGGTTTCGCCCGCCGCGTCAGCGTCGTCACGTATGCGCCCGAAGCCCCTGGCGATCATACGTGGTTGCATACCATTTTAACCAGTTGAGTCGGATTTAGCGCGTACACAGGATAAAATCATGAGCGAACAACAAGTCGTCAATAACGAAGCTGAACAGCGGTTTGAAATATGGGTCGGTGAAAATGTCGGCTATATCGACTACAAACTCGGAGTCGGCAGCATCAACCTGACGCATACCGAAGTGTCGCCCGCGCTCGAAGGCAAAGGGATTTCGGGCAAAGTCGCGGCGGCAGCCTTGGATTATGCGCGTGACAACAACCTCTCGGTGATTCCCTCATGCCCCTATATCGCCACCTATATCAAGCGTCATCCCGAATATCAACCGCTCGTCAAGGCGGATGCGTAACGCACATGCAGGCATGTTACGCTGTACATCGGCTAAAGATTTCACCACGATTCAGGGTCGTGTTCGATCAATGACACGCGAGGGGCGGGTCTCAGACCTGTCCTCTGTATATCTGTCAGCGGTCGTTATGGTGGTGATAAAGTCGAGTGGACACCGCCACCGCAAACACTCGATGCGGATGCCAAACGCCGCCTTTGGGAAATCAGCACGGCGCTTACCCATTTGGCTTGAAATTGTTGATCTCCGCTTCCATGCGCGCACGTTCATCGTCAAGCATCATGCTCGCACCGATCTGCCCACCCATCAGCACACAATACGCGTTCGTGTCGATGCGTTCCACCGCGTCCGCCGCCGCGTCAAGCGTTTTGCCGACGCAGAATAAGCCGTGATAGGCTGCGATCACAGCGGCGGCTTGCACCTTGATACGTTCCGCTTGACCCGCGATTCCTGCCGCGACATACTCGCTTAGCTCGGCACTGTGCGCCGGCGCGTAATCTGTGACCGGGATCGTGCCAAACTTGCGCGTCGCTTCCAGCACGGGCGGAATCGGGCGGCGGGCGGCGGCGAACACCAGGATATTGCGCGCGTGCGCGTGGATCACCGCCGTGCCGTTGTCAGAATTTTCTCTGTGCAGCCGTAAATGAACTTTGCTTTCGCGCGAGAGATCGCCGCTGCCTGCGATGCGTTCGCCGTCGGGCGAGACGACCAAAACCTGGTCGGGCGTCAACTGCCAGTGATGCGTTGCGCCCGTATAACGCGGCGTCAGGCATATCACATCACCCGCCCGCACGCTGATATTGCCCCCTGCTAAATCGAGTAAATGACGTTCAAATAAGCGCGCGCCCATCGCGGCAATCGCCGCCCGCGTCGCGTCGATATCGGCGTTCATATGTTGATCTTTCGCGTGTGATCATCGATCTCAAACGCGCGATTATAGCCACGTTTACGATAATGCGCCGACGCGTGCTCAATCTGACCAAATCGTGCTGGACGCGCGCTCGTTCCCAATCGCGCTGGCGGGCTTCATGCAACAATAAATGAGTGTATTCGTTCATGCGCTTGCTCCTTCACATGCCCTTATTCAGGCTCGTCTCCACAAAGTGATGATCCTGAATTTGCTCCATCCTATATCAGTCGTGACCCTTCGTGAACTGATTTCGAATTTTCTAAATCGCTCTGTTTTTCGAGTCAATCAGCGTATCATGTAGAGAGTGGTTGGGGAGGATGCAGCATATGCAGCACGTCATTGATATTCATGTCACGCCGCACGATCTGGCATCGATCCGGTTTGCTTACAGCCCAATGATGGAAATCGCGTTCAGCTTGTTCGCGTGCGATGCCGACGGGATCATGCCGCATCAACGCTGGTTGGAAGAATCGAAGCGTGCATTGCACAACATCGATCTGCCCTATATAAAGGCTGTCATTCCGCCCAAACGCTACCTGGCGGATTTTGTCACGCCGACTCCGCTGCGACCGACCCTTGATTTACAAGATGACTTCGACGCGATCCGCGCCACGCCACCCGACGTGATCCGAAAAAATATCCAGCTCATCATTGATATTCACGGGCATACGCCCGAACGTCAGCAGTTTCTGATGTACCCGCTCGAAACACTCGAATGCTTGCTTGACGAAATTCGCCTGTATTGGGATCGCGCCTTAGCGCATCACTGGAATCGTATTGTCGCGAAGCTCGACGATGATATTATGCTGCACACACGCCACATGGGATTACACGGCACTGGGTCGATGCTCAATCAATTGACGAGCAACATTCGTTTTGAAGCCATGACACTCCATATCGATAAGGATCGTGCGCCCCACCCAGACGAAAAAACCGAGTGCGGGCTTGATGGTCAGGGTTTGGTGCTGGTGCCGAACGTGTTTCGCAGCCCGAATGGAAGTTCGTGGCAGGTCGTGCCAGAATTTGCGCCGATGGTCATTTACGGCGCGTTTGGCGGCGGCTTGTGGTATCACGCCGATTTGCCCGACCCAGAACGCGATCTCGTGCTGACATTGGGCGAAGGACGTGCCAGAGTCCTGCTGGGTTTACGCACCCCCGCCAACACCAGCGAACTGGCGCGTATGCTCAATATGACGGCGGGCGCGACCAGTCAACATCTCAAACGACTGGGCGAAGCGGGCTTGGTACGCGCGCGCCGACAAGGGTATTTCGTGTATTACATGCTTACCGAACGCGGACAAAAACTACTCGATGTTTTTGCTGGCTGAAGTTATCGTTCTGGGGCGCATCGTTCGGTTTGGTCGCTTGCACGACGCTCGATTTTCAGTTCAAAATTTAATACACCATAAGTATTCACGCGGTGCGGCTTGATCATAATGTGCTTTCATCGTGACGCTCCCCATGCCTAAAGGCAGGGGCTTCTGAACGACGCTTGCGCTTACCGTCGCCTTACGGCGTTGGTAGAGGCGCTACGTTATCGTTCACGGATGCGTCCCATCCGTCTTGCATTAAAGCACGATTGAGAATGTTGATAGCCGCGTTGTGATCGCGGTCTAGACTAAGACCACAAGCACAGTCAACCCAACGGGTCGAAAGGTCGAAGTCTTGAAACAGCATGCCGCAGTTCGAGCAGCATTTGGATGTGTAGGCAGGCTTTACCGCAATCACTTCACGTCCGGCGCTTACAGCCTTGTACGTGAGGAATTGGCGGAAGGTACTCCATCCACTATCCAGAATGCTTTTACTCAGGTGGCGGTTTTTGACCATATTCTTGACGCGCAGACTCTCGACGGCGATCAAGTCGTATTCCTGCACGAGCGACGTACTCAGCTTGTGCAAGACATCGTGGCGCTGATTGGCGACATGTTCCTATTGGCGGCTGCACGCGCAAGAGCGCCTTGCGTCGGTTTTTGCTATCTTTGTGTGCGCGCGCCAGCTTGCGCTGCAAAACCCGCAACCTGATTTGGTTGGCACGATAGAACTTGGGGTTCTCAACCTTATCGCCGTCGCTCGTGGTGAGCAGGGCGGAAATACCCACGTCAATGCCGACAACGCGCCCCGTCTTGGGAAGTTCGGGTTTACCCTCAACTTCACAGGCGAACGCGGCATACCAACGCCCCGCCTTGTGGATGATGCGAACGGTCTTGATCGTGCCTTCGACGGGACGATGCCAACGGACAGGAACGCGCCCGATACCGAACAGCTTCAGGCGTCGTCCGTCCACTTTCACGCCCGTTCCGTATTGCGGAAAGTTGAAGCTGTGGAAGCGGTTGCGTCCCTTGAAACGCGGATAACCCGCCTTTTCACCCGCTTTGACGCGACGAAAGAAGGCTTGATATGCCTTATCCACATCAGCGGCGACGGATTGCATGGTTTGACTGG
>Ga0163154_10002106_pt1 | contig 29619 bp, 21 predicted proteins | sample OliLakLV19MP9P1_FD_148649 | JGI IMG/M metagenome (GOLD analysis project Ga0163154, IMG submission 148649) | Freshwater microbial mat bacterial communities from Lake Vanda, McMurdo Dry Valleys, Antarctica - Oligotrophic Lake LV.19.MP9.P1 | ecosystem: Environmental > Aquatic > Freshwater > Lake >... | reverse complement strand
GAATTCCATCATCTCTAATCTATCCAAAAATATGTTATCAGAAATCTTTGAACCCCTCGAATTAGAAGAAGAGCCTGTCTATCTTCTAGGCGAAGTAAGAGGCGAAGCAAGAGGCGAAGCAAAAGGCGAAGCAAAAGGCGAAGCAAAAATGGTACACGCCATGTTTGCGCAAAACCTTGACTTATCTTTGATTGCTACGATTGCCAGTATGTCCTTGCCTGCTATTCAAGAAATGCACAAGGCTTGGCAGAACAAAAAAGGCTAAAAACAAAACCCCATTCAAGCATCTTGCCTACATTGTAAAAAAATGGGTGCTCTGACAAATTTTGTGTTGAACCACATAGAAACATAGAGAACATAGCCCGAAACACTGTGTGCCATATCTTTCTACGTGGTTTATACCTCGCTCCACTAAAATTGTCGGAGCACCAACAAAATCAAGTTAATCAATCCTGAAAATGAATAAACTCATATAAATCTCAGTTTTTTTTGGTTAATGGGGCAAGTTCTTTCATTTATTTGTTTTTTTGAATATTTCTATTTTTTCTAAGGCTTTTTGATTGTTGGGGTCTTTTTTGAGCAATGCTTCGAGTGTTTGTATGGCGAGTTCTTTTTCTTCCACTCCCCAATAAGCTTCTGCGGCTTGTAGCAATGTTTCTATTTCTTTTTCTTTTCTCCTTTTCTTTTCGTCTTCAAATTTTTGGAGGTTTGCTTGTGCCTCTTTGGTGGCTTTTTTGGCTTTTTCTTTTTCAGCATTGGCTTGCCATGTGGCATAGCCTGCCCATATCAGTGCTATCACAGCCAATACCAACAGTCCGAAAACGATTCTAAATTGTTTTTGGATTTTCTTTTTTTCTTTTCGGTCTTTTTCGGCTTGTTCTTTGAGTCGGTTTTGTTCTGCTTGGTATTGTCGTTCTGCTTCTGTTCGTTCTTCCTTGGCTTTTCGTATTTCGCGTGCTTTTTCTATGGAGGGTATGAGCGTGTCGTGTGCGAGTTCATAGCTCATAGTGCCAGTGGTATTAAGTTCTGAGCGCAATAAATGTTTATTTACCAAAGCGTTGAGGGTTTCTTTTTGGACGTATTCTTCACAAGAAATCTCGGCTAATGAGATGCGTTGGGACTTTTTGACCAGTTCATCTTCTACGAATTGTTGGGCGCGGGTTTGTTCCTTTGGGGGAAGTTGGGCTATAGTACTTTCATAGTATTCCAGAAATATATTTTCGAAATTGGGGATGTTTTCGTCATCAATCTTTGGGAGTCCCAGGCTTTCTATACGGTTCGAGAGGATTTGGAGTTGTGTAGTTTCTACGGGTTGTGTGCCGTTTTTGGTAAGGAAGTTGATGATTTTGTGCAGTGCTTTTGGCGTATAAACAAAGGGGTTAGACACAAACTCGCCTTCCATTTGGGCGGGTTTTATGATAGCTTCTTGGGCTTGGATCTTGTCGAGTGGCTCAAGCGAGTATCGGTATTGGGTGGCAGTAGGCAAGTAATCGGTTATAGTATTCAAGAGGCTGTATTTATCTTCGCGTATGGACATGAGGGTTTTTATGGCGGGTTTGGTTTCCATGTACGTCCATTGCGCGTCAGTCAAGTCGTTTTTTTCTTCGCAGGCTTTCCAGACTGCTTCGGGTGCGTCTTTGTAGATAAGGTCAGCCATTTGTTTTTTAAAATCGCTTACCAGCTTTTCGGGATACGTAAACAGCTCTTCGAATTGGTCAAAGACCATCAAGTAAGTTTTGTTGGGGTTTGCCAAGCACATTTTTTTGATATTGTACCAAAGCGTTTGTTTGTCTTGGGCTACACTTTCGAGCCATTCGGGGGCTTCGGTGGTAGGCAAGGCACTCAATATAGTAGCTACGGGAGCGGTAGGCAAGTCAGGATTGTATGCTCCGAAGCGAAGAAAGATGGGTATTATTTGCCCTTTCTGGGCAAGCATTGGCACCAAGCCTGCATTGATGAGCGAGCTTTTGCCCAAGCCTGATTTGGCATACAAGAGCGTGATGTTTTCTCTGACCACCAAATCATAAAGGGCTTGTTTGTTTTTCTCGCGTCCAAAAAACAAAGCTGTTTGTGTAGTACTGAAAGGGACAATACCGGGGTAGCGCGTTTTATGTATGTTTGCGTTTTCCATAGATGGTTAGGCTTTGTTTTTAAGAGAAGTGATGAATGTTTGGAGCTGTTTGATAGTATTGAGCGTGATTTTGAAACTCATTTCATCACGCAACTGATTGAATATCACCTTGTCATACACCAATGTAGGATTGGCTTCTATAGCCGTGAATGCTTTGGGGTAATCGCCTTCTTCTATCCATTCGTTGAGTTTCGTTTTCAGTTCCTCTATACTGAAGGCGAGGCTTGCGTCTGCTTTTCGGAGTTCGGCAGGCGCAAACTGTTGGTGCAAATTATGGACAAACTCCTCTAAATTGTCTTCTACGAAGTTGATTTTGAATTTTTGTTCATACACATTTTGCCAATCGTTGGCTGTATTATTCAATACTGAAGTGTTGGTTTCTATGTCGTGTATTTTCAATAAATGCAAAATCAATTGGAAGTACCATTTATCGAAGCCGCACCCCAAAAAGATGATGGTATCCGTTTTGCCTTTTGCAAAACACGACATGATGACATCGGGTGGTTCAGAATTGGGATTGTAGATAGAGCGGACATAGTCAAACAAGTCGGCGTGTTCTATATACAGGTCATCTTTTCCCCCTTCCACGCATCCAAAAAGATTGTAAAGCAGTGGCTTTTCCTTTTCAGGCTTTCCCAAATCATCTTTTTGGTTGAGTTTGTAATAGGCGTGTGCATGTGGAAATTGCCTTGCCTGAAAAACCTTTTTCAATGCCACATCGGGCGTAAGGCTGATGATAAGGTGAAAAGGAATTTCTGCCAATTTCTCCAACAACGGATTGGTAAAATCTTTGCCATAAAACTCTTTGAGTTTAGGGGTTAGTTTGCGTTTCGGCGTTGTTTTTAGGATAAACAAGCCGTCTTTTTGGTGAAAAGAAAGGGCATCTTCGCCCAGTTCTTGCCTGATTTGGGCAAAAGCAAGGGCTTCATTTCCAGGGTTTTGATAATTATAGGTGATGCCTTGCCCCAAAAAAAGGATAGTTTGCCCTTCTTTTATAGAGTCTGCGAGCGCGTCCCAATCAATGTTTTTCATGTCGTATGATGTTTATTTTGTTTCTTTCATTTTTTGGTTGTAAGGCTTTTTTTTTTACGGCGGCAGGAAAGTACGGTTCATTTGTTTCTGTAAATTTTCTGTGATAAGCTAAGAGTTAGGTATGGCGCGTGGTTTATTTGGTTTATTTGGTTTAAACTTCGGCGAAGTGAAAAAACTTCGGCGAAGTTATGTGGTTTATTTTTGTATTTTATTTTGGTTTAAACTTCGGCGAAGTGAAAAAACTTCGCCGAAGTTACGTGGTTTATTTTTGTATTTTATTTTGGTTTAAACTTCGGCGAAGTGAAAAAACTTCGCCGAAGTTACGTGGTTTATTTTTGTATTTTATTTTGGTTTAAACTTCGGCGAAGTGAAAAAACTTCGCCGAAGTTATGTGGTTTATTTTTGTATTTTATTTGGTTTAAACTTCGGCGAAGTGAAAAAACTTCGGCGAAGTTATGTGGTTTATTTGGTTTAAACTTCGGCGAAGTTGGGCCGAAATACAACACGTTTAATTTTCGTTCATAATGCTTATTTTGTTTCTCTCAAAGAGCCAATAAATACTCTCAAAGAACTAACGAGTGCCAAAGAAGCCCCGTAAGCCATTTCTTGTTCGGATTTATTGAGCAAGAATTTTTGGTATGTATAGGGGCTTTTCCTGATGGCATCATATACTTCATTAAACTTGCTTTCATCTATCAAGTCTATCATTTGTTTTTTGAAGTCATCTAAGGAAATAGTTACTGCTACTTCTTCGGCAGGCAAGAGTTTCTCGCCTGCCAGATTTACACCTTCGTTGATATAAAGTCCCCACGGGAATTCACCACTATCGTTTTCGCTTCCTGTTACATCTACCCAACGCTTGGCGGGCGCACCAAAGTTCTTAAAACGTTTGTCGGTGCTATTTGCTTTAGCGTAGTTTGCCGCGCTGATGTAGGCGTTTTCTATGTTGTCGCCTCCTGCCAGATTGTGGTAGAAACGAATCGAAAAAAGCATGGCGGTATTGTCATTGATAGGCACAGAAGTAGCAATAACGGCAGGCGCGCCTAGGTCGAACAGCGTCTGCACATGGTTTTTAGTAGAACAGCCGTTCAGAAACACCAAGCGCAAACTTTCTTTGTTACGCAATATCAGCTCCTCCGCTAAAGGCGCGAAGAAGGTATTGGCATTTTGGAGCGATAATATTTCGCTGTTGGCGTGTCCTGCATAATGAAAGATGCGCATTTGGTTTTTGAACTGCTGCATAAAATCAAAATAAGAGGTCAAATCCGTATCAGTACGAATCAGGTGTTTGATTTTATGCTGTTGGTCTAATGCCAGCAGTTTATCTTGGATACCATTTTGCTCTTGCTTGAGGTTTTCGAGGTCGCCATGTGGGTTGGCAAAGACGGTGAAAATAACGGGAATAATAGGCATATTGATAGTTGTTATGATGTGTTTGTTTTATACTCCGCAAATCTAAAAAAAAAATTGGTACTTTGACAAATAAAATAGGTAGTTTTGTCAAAATATTCATTCACTTTTACTCTTTCCTTTTATGACACAAGTATTTCGATTAGGTGATAAAGGCAAACCTGAAATTGCCGAAATGCAACGCATTTTGAACGCTCTTGGTCTGTATCCCTTTGGCATAGATGGGGACTTCGGTTTTGGCACTTACCGCGCTTTGGTCTCTTTTCAAGTCAAAAACAACCTATTACCTGATGGCGTACTTGGACCAAACACGTTGGCAATGTTGCGCAAAGTGGAAATCAAACCTGCCAAAGAGCTTTATGCAGTGGAAAATATCATGGCTGTAATGAAGAAAAAAGGCTACACCATTCGCGATGCGCAATACAGAGTCAACATGGTAGGTGTCCGAATGGACGATGTATTTGATAATCAATTTTCTGATAAGCTGGTCGTTTTTTGGAAAAACGAAAAAAATGAGTGGGAAAAGCGCGAGTACAAATGGACAACCATGCCCGGCACTATTGGTGGTGTATTCAGTCCTTTGACTGTTATGGGCATCACAGGTACAGCTGCCCTCAAAGAAGGACAATATTTGAATACTTGGACTTTCATAGACAGCTACAGCCAATGGTTGGCTTATCCGTACTTTTATCAAAGCCAAAAAGTAACTGTTTATCGTGATGGCGATAAAGATAACTTTTTAGATTATGAGATGCCCCAGCAAACAGATTTGTTTGGCATCAATATACACCGCATGAGCAACAATAATGTTGATAGCGACATGGTAAACAGCGTTTGGGCAAGTTGGTCGCTGGGCTGTCAAGGCGCACCCGAACCCGTTTTTCGTGAAATAGTACCTTTAGCACGCGCTTGCGCACAATTTCATGGCAAATCATTTGATTATACATTGTTGCACAAACGAGATTTGTAAAAGCAGGTGTATTTTAAGAACCAAAATTAATAGGTGCTCCGACAATTTTAGTGGAGTAAGCTTTGAACCATGTGTTTTCTATGTCCATATCTGGTTCAACACAAAATTTGTCAGAGTACCATTAAATATAAGGGCTAGTAAATGCATATTTTTGTGTATCTTTGCGGGGTGCATGTGCCACTTTGAATTACTCGACAAGATGATACTACTAAACGGCAAACAAGCCTCTCAAGATTTCCAACAAGAAATAGCACAAAAAGTACGCGCTATGCGTGAAGCAGGTGGCAAAGCCCCGCACCTTGCTGCTATACTAGTAGGTAACGATGGCGCAAGCGAGAGCTACGTGGCAGGCAAGGTACAAGATTGCGAAAATATAGGGTTTGAGTCCACCCTCATTCGCTTGCCCGATACTACTTCTGAAGAGGAGCTACTGATGCATATTCATGCCTTGAACCAAGACGCAGGTGTGGACGGCTTTATCGTGCAGTTGCCCTTGCCTAAACACATCAATGCGGACAAAGTAACACAAGCGATTGCACCCGAAAAAGATGTAGATGGCTTTCACCCTATCAATGTAGGGCGTATGGCGAAGAACTTGCCTGCCTATATCTCGGCTACGCCGTTTGGCATTTTGAAATTATTAGAAAAATACAACATAGTGTTGGCAGGCAAGCATGCTGTTGTGCTGGGGCGAAGCCAAATAGTTGGCTCACCCATGAGCATTTTGTTAGCCCGCAATGCTGCAGTTGGCAACTGTACTGTAACACTCTGCCATAGCAAAACACAAGACATAGCCAAATACACCCTACAAGCCGATATCATAGTAGTCGCACTGGGAATCCCCGAATTTTTAAAAGGCGATATGGTGAAAGAAGGGGCCATAGTGATAGATGTAGGTATAACCCGCATAGCAGATAGCACTAAGAAAAACGGCTTTCGATTGGTGGGAGATGTCCACTTTGAAAGTGTTGCACCACAATGCGCTTACATTACACCTGTACCTGGCGGTGTGGGTCCAATGACACGCGTTGCATTGCTTTACAATACACTTTCTGCCGCCCAAAAAGAATTTTATATATGAAAATCCTAATTTTCACCCTCATCATCAGTACACTCTTGATGGGTATGAAGTTTTGGGGCTACGCCCTCACCAACTCTGACGCTATTTTGACTGATGCTTTGGAGTCTATCGTGAATGTAGTAGCAGGGGGCTTTGCTCTTTTTGCCCTTTCGCAAGCCCACAAGCCCAAAGACGTAAATCACCCATACGGGCATGGCAAAATAGAGTTTTTGTCGGCGGGTTTGGAAGGCGCATTGATTTTTATAGCAGGCATATTGATGATAGGCAAGGCAGTCTATAGTGTGTTTTCACCACCTGTTTTACAAAAAATAGACGTTGGGGCAGGACTTACTGCTCTTTCTACGCTCATCAATTGGGTAATGGGCGAATACCTCATCAGGCAAGGCAAACGTCACAGCTCGCTCACTTTGGTAGCAGATGGCAAGCACATTCGTTCAGATGCACATTCTAGCGTGGGGTTGTTGATAGGATTGCTTTTGATGTACTTCACACGTTGGTATTGGTTGGATATTCCGCTCACTTTGCTTTTTGCAGGCGTGATTATTTACACAGGTTATGGGCTATTGCGTGAGGCAGTTTCAGGTGTGATGGACGAGGCAAACGATGGCATTATAGCGAAAATTATAGACTTATTGGTCATACATCGCCAAGATGCGTGGATTGATATACACAACTTGCGCGTCATTCAATATGGGCGCGATCTGCACATAGATTGCCATGCTACACTGCCGTATTATTGGGATTTGCAACGCACACATGACGAAATACGCATCATGGAGGAGGTAATGGAAAAGGCACAACCTTATCCTGTCGAGGTGTTTATTCATGCAGACCCTTGCCTGCCCCCTGCCTCGTGTGCGGTGTGCCAGCTCGCTTCCTGCAAAGTGCGGCAAGTTCCCATCACAAAACGAATAGCTTGGAACATGGAGAATGTGCGCACCAATCAAAAACATAACTTGCCTACATAAAATATTTGTGCAATTTACTTATAAGCAGTACCTTTGCCTGCAAAAAAGATAAGCTATGTTTGCTATTATGTTTGATATGGACGGTGTGCTGATAGACAGCAACCCTGCCCATAAAATAGCCTTGCGGCAGTTCTGTGAAAAGTATGGGCATTTTCTTGATGAAGCACGATTGCGCACCCAAATTTATGGACGTACCAACCGCGATTGGATAACTGGACTATTTGGCGCACTTACTGAAACCGAACTTCAGCAATATGCAGAAGAGAAAGAGTCCCTATTTCGTGTTATTTACGCGCCTGATATTCAACCACTTGCAGGAGCTATAGACTTTATAAAGCATTTGCATGCATTGGATATTCCCAAAGCGATAGCCACATCTGCTCCGCGTACCAATGTCGATTTTGTGTTGCAACATACAAGACTCGAACCGTATTTTGATACTATTTTGGACGACCGTTTTGTGCAGGTAGGCAAGCCACATCCTGAAATATACCTCAGAACTGCGGCAGCTTTAGGTTACTTGCCTGAAAATTGTATCGTTTTTGAAGACTCATTGGCAGGCGTGCAGTCCGCGAAAGCGGCAGGGTGCAAAATAGTAGGCATTTCTACTACACATACAGCCGAAGAATTGGTTGATACGGACTTGGTTTTACCAAATTTTGAGGGATTGACTGTGGAAAGATTAGCGCAGTTATTCTAAAATGCACCTTGCCTGCCCGCCAAATCATGACACTCTATTCTATAGGCATTTTTACCCTACAGGACAGCATGGTAATATCATCAGTAAAGGGTATTTCTTTTTTGAAGCGATAGAGCTTGTCCAAGATATGGGTGTGTAAATTCTCCAAATCTGTATTTGGGTAATATTGCAAAAAACGCCTCAGCCTTTCTGTATCAAACTGCTCATCTTTTGCATTGACCGTTTCGGGTACGCCGTCTGTAAAGCAAAAGAGTAAAAAATTATTGACATCTCGTATCACGCCTTCCTCTATAAAAGGGAGGTTTTGAAACGCGCCTAAGATGGTTGTACCTATATCTAAAGTACTGATTTCATGTGTATTTTTGTTAAGCAGGAAAGGCGGATTGTGTCCTGCATTGATATAGCGCAAGATGTGTTTGTTCGTATCATAAATAGCCAAAAAGAACGTGATAAAATGCTCGCCTTGCGCATTTTGGTAAATGAGCAAATTTAGCTCGTCTATGATATTTTTCAAACGGTATGTGTGGCGCACGACCATACGCAGAGTTGCTTGAAAGTTCGACATGAGAAGTGCGGCAGGTACGCCCTTGCCTGAAACATCGGCAATGCAGAGTAAGAACTTGCCTTCCGCAAGCGGGATATAATCAAAATAATCGCCCCCGATGAGGTCATGGGGCAGGTAAGTTGCTTTCATTTGCAACGTTTCAGTATTGGGCAGGTTGCGTGGAATGAGCATGCTCTGCACACGTTTGGCTATTTCGAGTTCCTTGTTATGAAGTTCTTGCTTGAGTTGTTTGCGTATCAGTTTTTTGTTCTCTATAGCTACAATAATGATGTTGGTAAGGGTTTGTATGAACTGTAGATTGACAGGCGTATGGTTTATACGGTCTTTATGTTCGTACTTTTCTACAAAAATATAAGCTAAAACTTCGTCTTTGAATAAGATAGGCAACACCCAGTCAAATTCTTGGAAAAAGGCGTGCATGGCAGGCAAGTCTTGCAGAGCCGTTACCTCCTTCAAGTGCGCTATGGTATCTATTTCGAGTATGATAGGCACTTGGTTTGTTCCAAAATGGACTTTGCACCGCCAATTATTCTCATATACATACAAGGCCAATTTGCCTACATACAAGCTTCCCTGCAATATCCACTTATAAATCGTATAGAGCGATTCTTCTGAGGAGTTGATATTGATGGCTTGTGTAATGTCGAGTATATCCTTGAGCTGTATGTCTTTACGCTCAAGCTCATCAAGAAGTTGTTCGGGGGTCATACGCATCACGCAATCCATTGCCAAATAAATTGAAAGCCAATACCATAATTCCTATGCAAAGACTTGGGAAAAGAACGAGGTAAAATCCGCCGTCTGAAGTAATGTGTTTGAACCCTTCAAAAACCATCATGCCCCATGAAGTCATAGGGGCTTGTACGCTCAAACCCAAGAAGCTCAATCCTGCTTCTGTGAGAATGGCACTGGCAAAATTGGAGGTCATCAATACGACTAAAGGTCCAAATATATTGGGCAACACGTGGCGCAAAATAATGTAATGGTTTTTCATACCCAACGCTCTTGCGGCTTCTATAAAAGGTTTTTCTTTCAGGCTCAAGATTTGTCCTCTGACCATACGCGCTATCTCTACCCAGTTGGTAAGCCCGATAGCAATAAAAGCAACTATTACGCCTCTTCCCAAGGCAAGGCTGATGGCTATAACCAGCATAATGCCGGGTATTGACCACACTACCGTCATCAACCAAAGCACGAATGTATCAGTACGTCCTCCAAAAAAACCCGCCAGTGCGCCCATTGTAACACCTACCAAAATAGAAATTAAAATTGAAACGATGCCTACAGTAAGCGATACTTTGATACCGAACAGTAAACGGCTAAGGGTGTCGCGTCCAAATGTATCTGTACCTAACAAGTAAGTACGTGTTTCCGTGTGGTTTTTTCGAAATATTTGGATAAGTTTATCCTTGCTGATAGTGTGCAGTTCTTCATCTAAATCCACATATTGGATGTTGTCGCCTTCTATGACATAGCTTTCTCCTTTGTTGGTTTTTATTTTGTCAGATGCGCCCACATGAAGTGGCAAAACGAGTTCGGGAAGTGGTATAACTCTTCGTGTACGTGTGCCGAATATTTGAAGGTGCAATTCGAGTTTGTATTCATCAAGTCGATAGTTATCAATAGCATATAATTTATATAAACTTTCCTGCCCCGAAAGCATGAAGGATAAAAAATCGTTCTCGTGTATTTTTCGATTGATGCGCTGTTTGATTAACTGTACTTGAAAGCCCGGCGGTTGTTTGCTTATTTCTTTAATTTGTTCATTGCCATACGGCACACGGCTCGGCATAATGGTATATCCGAGTAGCGCAAGCATGACCATAAAAACGATTATTCCCAATCCACATACAGCAGGTGGGTTGCGGAAAAGTCGTTTATATACGTCATGTGATGGTTTTTGCACTTTGAAAGGTGCTTTTTTTATATTTTTTGCCATTATTTGAATATTAAACTTTATTATTTTATAATTGTTTATGTAGCTTTATCTTTAATTCACAAAAACGTGTTTCGAACTTGCGAGTAATTTTTTAAGCTCCTCCTTTTCGAAAGGTTCGGCTTTGAGTTGCGCTTCGGCTTCTTCTTTTGCGGCGCACTCTTCTTCAATTACTTCATCTTGTTGTACGAAAGTTAGAAATTCTGCTCCTTCAGGCTTGTAAATTATGAGCGTATCAGCGTATCGGATTGGATTTCCAAACGAATACCCAGCAGAGGGCTTATCACGTCAGGCATCGTCAACTGTATGCAAGCCTGTCGTCTTCAACGTTTCGTTGCCAAGCGCACGAGGGAAATCGGCATCTGTTGTGTAGAAGTACATAAATTTATCAGGCTTATTGGTTCACAAATATACGTGAAAAAAGTCTTTTTACAAAATATTTTTTTTGTTTAATAGACTTCTTGCTAAAGTTCTTTTTCCTGTTTCCAAATTGGACAGAGGGCGGGGTGCGAGGTCTTCAGAAACACTTTCGCGAGGAGTCTAATCATTGGCATTATTCAAAAAGGCGATAACTTTTTGTAGGGCGCGGTTTCGGTGGCTTATTTTGTTTTTTTGTTCGGTGGTCATTTCGGCAAAAGTTTGGGTATAGCCGTCGGGTAGGAAGATAGGGTCATAACCAAAGCCTTGTGTACCGCGTTTTTCGAGTAATATTTGTCCTTCTACAGTGCCTTCAAATTGGTGTGCTATGCCGTTTATGATGAGCGTCATGACTGTTCTGAACACGGCTTTTCGCGGTGTGTGGGCAGGCATTTGGTTCAATACGGCTTGTATGTTTGCCTCGAAGTCGCGTGTACCTGCATAATGGGCGGAGTGAACGCCCGGCTTTCCTGCGAGGGCTTCTATCTCAAGCCCGGAATCATCAGAAAGGCAATTCACGTTGTAATTATCCCATATATATTGGGCTTTTTCACGTGCGTTTTCGGGTATGGTTTCGCCTGTTTCGGGTAATTCTTCGGTGCAAGGGATATCGTCAAGCGCGCTCAACTGTATGTGGGCAGGCAAGGCGTTGGTTATTTCTGTTATTTTGTGTGCATTGCGCGAGGCGAGGTATATTTGCATGGGGGTGTTATTCTTTGATTAGATTTCCGTTTTTGTCTATACGAATGAGGGCTATCATTTGGTTGGTTTCAAAAGTAACATTTCCCAATAGAGCATAGTCGCCTGTTGGCGTTGTTTTGATGCACTTGCCCACGTCATTTTTTCTTCCGCCGAAATTTTTTTGCCATTCCAGCTCGCCTGTACTATTTATCTTGCCTACCCAAATATTAGTATGCAGATTTTCGCCCTCCTTGATTTCTATTGCACCTGTGAGTATATATCCGCCGTCTTGTGTTATATCAATCGATTTTACAGCAACATTGCTGTCCATAGTGAGGCTTTTTTTCCATTGTAAGCCTCCTGCAAAGTCTGTTTTCACTATGAATGGGAGTTCTTTTGTTCCATAAACACTACCTGCACAAATATACCCATTGGCAGTTACTTGAACATCTGTAAAACTTACAGATGTTTCGTTTACATCCGTTGCATAAAAATAATCCCATTCAACGCCCAATTCGTCATCTATTAAAATCAGGCGCGCTTGCCCATTTCCTGTACCTGCTATGATAGATTTTTGGTTTCCCATGGTGCGCATAGCGTAAGGAGTATTGACGGCAAATCCTTCGACTGAGTAGGTTTTTTCTGTTATTTTCGCGCCTGTTGTGCCGCTTAATTTTGCCGTATAATTTTTAGTAGAAAATGCAATATTGGGTGTTTCTATATATACTTCTCCAAGCACAATGTAGTTTCCATTTGCTAAAACGCCCAATGAAACGGCTTTTGTAGTCGCTGTTGTAGATAAAGAAATAGCGAGTTTTGCGTCGCCATTCGTGTCTGTTTTTATAAGTTTTAAGCCTTTGTTTACAGGTGCGCTTGTTTCTTCTGAGCCAAAAATAGTATATCCGTCTATCGTAGGGCGCACAGCGACGCCTTCCAAGCCTTCAAAACTTTTGTACCAAATTTTATTACCAAATTTATCTGTTTTGAATAAAAAGATACTGGATTTACTGAAAGCATTGGCAGGGAAGCTTTGTGTGCTTCCTACTCCTATTACTTCGCCTTGTTCATTGAGAAAAGCGTCAGACACCATGTCATTTTTTGAGCCGCCCAAAAGTTTGATGAATAGGCCTGTGTCGTCAGGTGTTCCTGTGTTTTTGGTGGTACAAGTTACAAGGGTTGTTATTGAGAAAAGCAGAAATAATAGTTGTTTAATATGCATGGGTAATTAAATTAAGCGTTTGTGGTGATGCGTTACTTTTGTGGCGTTTCATTTGTGGGTATGTCTTCAATATAAAAATTTCTTTTTTGCTTAGGGCGATAAATAGGATAGGCGTATCCAACCGAAACAGCAAGATTTCGAAACTTTATATCACTGTCCACATAACCATATCCAAACAATAACGTCTGGTTGGAATAGCGGGTTTTTGATTTGATTGCGTCAGCAAATCCATAATTGTAACGGGCTTCTATGCTCCACACGCCGCGTCCCTGTTTATATGATATGCCTGCACCTGCGGTAAAGTAATAGCCGATTTTTTGGCGCATGCTCCCCATAGATACTTGTGTGTTGCCGTTAAACCCAGCTTCTGTTTGTGTTTGTGTTTCGTCTTTTCTGAATACGCTTGCGCTACTTCCTAAAAGCAACGTTCCTGAAACACCTGCCAAGATATAAGGGTTGATGGTTTCCAATATTTTCTTTTCTTCTTTGAAAGTATAGTTGTCGCCAAAATTAAATTTTACCATGATAGGCAATTCGAGAAAGGATTGTTTTTCACGAAAGCGCAACCTGCTGTATTCGAATTGGGTAGCTTGAAACTCATACACAAAATACTTGAATCCAAACTCACTCATGATGTCTATGCGTTTGGTGATAGGCAAGGAGAGCATGCCGTTGAACTGAAAGCCCAAAATGTTTTTGTAAGTAGCTTGTTGGCTCGTGCTGGCTTGGTCCAACGAATAGGTTTTAACAGCGTGGATTTGAGATGAATTCAGCCCTGCTTTTATGCCTAAAATCATCAGGGGCGTGGTGCGAAATGTTTCATAAAACTTCTGAAAAACGATTGGGCTTTTTCGTTTGCACACGTATTCAGGATTGGCGCGTAGCAAGGTCATCACTGCTGTTTTGGCAGAGTCTATGCTTTTCATGTATAAATTTGAAAGGGCAAGCATGTAATATGCTTCTTCTTTTTCCCTTTTTTCAGAAAGGATTTTTATACATTCTTCTGAGAGGATAGTGCGAACCTCGTCCAAATGTCCTTTTCCATAAAGTTCTTCTGCGCGTTTCAGAATATCTCGGCAATCTTGAGCAATAATGGCATTGCCAAAAATGCTCAAGTAGCAAAGCAAACAAAGCATTGTATTAAAGAGGTATTTCATAGTTGCTATTTTTTAATAACCAGCTTGCTTGTCCAAGCGGCTTTGGTTTGTGGGTGAATGACACGCATAATGTACATGCCTGATGGGTATTTGCTTGTGTCAATGGTTACGCCTTGTTGCCCTTTTTGGATAATGCCACTGCTTATGGGTTGCCCTTGTAGTGTTTGCAATTCCCAATTATAAGTACGGAAAGCTGTTTCTTCAAAGCCTATAAATACTTGGTTTTGGGCAGGGTTTGGATACATACGCACTTCACCTTGCCCATCGTCAGCCAATGCCGTAACGGGTGAAGGGATGGAAGTTGGATTCGCTTCGGTGGCTTGTAAAACGGCATTGGTTTCAAAATCTTGTATAAATGCTACGACTTTGAGGTTGTTCCAATCATAAAATTTGGGAGCTAAAGGCGTACTTTGCGAAAGCGCGTAAGGCGTAACAGTTTGGGTAAAGTTTTGTGGAACGCCCATTGTCCACGTAGTACGAATAGCCTTGCCTGCGGCACTCGGAAGCATTTTTTTAACTACGTTTTTATAGATAGTTGTGCCTGTCAAACCGAGTTGCGCACTGCTGATTTGGTTTTCTACCAATACGATATGCAATACAACATCTTTTGCATAATTCATTTTAGGTACTACGTTTACGCTGATATTTATCTTGTCGGCGGGTGTAGGTGTGAAAAGCACTTTCATATCAAAGACGGGGGTAGTGAGTAGTTGCCTATCCACTTCGGCACTTCCCCAAGCAGTGAAAATCTGATTGCGGTTTACTTTACCGTTCACACTTGCGCGTGGGACGATGTTTAATCCATACAACAAAGCACGCGCTGTAGGGTCTGCAGTGTTGTCTTTGAAGAGCCTATCGGCAAGCGTAGGTGTATCCGCCAAGTTGGTATAATATTGTAATTTGACGGCTTCGCTCGACAAAGCATCTACCGCATTGGTTTCTGCTTGTATGTCCACGCCTGCCACTATGCTTGAGTTCATAGAAGTAAAGTGTTCTATTAAAGGCGCAGTCTGGCGATTGCCAATAAACACATCATCAAAAGCAAAGCCGTCGAATGTGCCTGCTGTATTATCACTATTGCTACCAAAGGCGATTCGAAAGCGAACCGTATTGGCTACAGCGGCTTGTTTTACGGCATCAAGACTATAACGTACTGACAACCAACTGCCTAACTTGCCTGCCCAACCTTGCCTGTTCGGATTTGTGGCATCTACGCTAAAGCCTAAGACGTTTTTGGTATTGTACCAATTTATGCCCTTTTCTGTTTCCCCTAAAAGCACCCATGTTCGTCCGTCATTTATGGTGTAATGCATGGTTGCGCCATCATTGCCTGCGTCAGAATCTACCCAAGTATCAAGCGATATCATGGGTTTATCCAATAGACTAAGGTCAAAGCAAGGGCTTTCCACATAGCTTTTTTGGTTATCGCTATAGTTAGCATTTAGGCCTGTAGTCCAAATATTATCGCCTGCGCTTTGTATGGTGCGTCCTGCGATAGGAATGCCTCTTTGCCACGTGTTATTATCTCCGTAGGCAAGCCAACCATTGGCAACACTTTCAAAGTTTTGCAGGTAAGGCACAAGCGTTGTAGGTTGGAAAGTCGGGTAAATTCTTACTTTTTGTATATAAGTATTTGAACAGTTATTGTTGCTTTTAACGATAAGTGTTGCATCATACACGCCTTCTGTGGTATATTGGTGCAATGGATTTTGCAGGGTCGAAGTTCCGCCATCTCCAAAAGTCCATGCCCAAGTTGCTATATTGTCAGGGAAGGCTATAGTAGAAGCGTCAGTGAATTGTGTATTGCTCAATACGGCATTTTTACACGCGCCTGCATAAGTAAATTTGGCTACAGGAACGGGGTGAATGGTAAAGGTTTTATTCGAGCGGTATTCACAACCATTGCCTCCTATTACAAGCAAACTAACTGTTTTTAGCCCCAAAGTATTGAATACAAAAGAAGGTGCTTGAGCAGCAGAAGGCGAGCCTTCTGAGAAAATCCAACTCCATGTCCATGTTGCGTCTGTCATAGTGGGTGCGAAGGTCGTAATTTCGCCAAAGCAAAGATTGTTGATGCTAAAATTCGTGATAGGCAGTCGATTGATAGTAACCGTTTTTGTATCAGAGGCGACACAAAAAGGCACAGGCGAGGTAGTTTCTTGTGTGACTTTCACTGTGCCTGTAGTTACATTGATAGGCGTAGTTTGCGAAGGGTCTGTCCAACGCACTTTGATTTGATTTGAAAGTTGCCCACTAACAATAACGCCATTATTGCTTACCACCCAAACATACGAGCTGTTGGCTGTCAAAGGCGTGGTATAAGTCGCCTCAAAGAAATTCGGTGTATTAGCTACGCCTATTTCACTTGCGCATACGTTCACCAAATCGCCTGTTATCGCAGGAGTAGGCAAGGGCAATACGGTTACATTCAACACTTTAGTTGTAGCACAATTTGTAGTAAAATTATTATCTGTTTGAACTACTGTAACGGTATTATTGCCTGCTATGTCGCCCCAATCTATAGTGATGCTATTTGTATTTTGTCCTGGAGCTATGATATTCTTAATAGGATTGCTCACACTCCAAACATAGCTATTATTTGCTACATTATTTACTTGATATACGATGCCCGCACTCGAAGCACAGGCAGCTATGTCACCCGTAATGACAGGGGTAGGCAAGGCGCGTATAATGATAGGTCTTGAGGTTACTTTGATACAACCAGTGGCACTTATGGTTTCTATTACTTGCAAAGAAGTACCAATAGGGTTGCTCCCCCAATCCACCAAAACTGTACTACTGGTAGCACTTCCTGCTACAGTACCACCTGCCACAGTCCATACATAAGTATTGCCTGCTACATTAGCTGTTTGATAAGAGGTAGCCGTTTGCAAAGCACACACTTCTGCACTGCCTACTATGGCAGGTGCAGGGCGCGGTTGCACAATAATATTCTGCGTAATTGCTTTTATACAGCCGTTAAAGTTCGTTTCTCTTACCGTAACAACCCTTGTAGAAAGCGTACCTGCCACGTCTGTCGCATTCCAAGATACATTTATTTGGTTAGTGCTTTGTCCTCCTGTGATGATGCCACCTGTTACACTCCAAAAGAAAGTAGAACCGCCTGTATTACCTGTTTGGTAGGTATTGTTTGTCAATTCACAAACATCTGTTATGGGTGAAATGCTGGGTGTAGGTTTGGCATATAGTTGTATATTTTGCGTGATTTCTTTTTCGCAACCCGTAACATTATTTACTTCTTTTACCCTGATGATACCTATGCCACCTGCTACAGCACTTGCGAGTCCCCATGTGATTTTGATTTGATTAGGATTGCCTGCCACTGTCGTCATTGTTCCACCTGTTACTATCCAAGTATAAGTAGTATTTGCTACAAAGTTTGTTTGATACAACACATCAATTGCTTCTTCACATGCCGCATTAGTAGGCGTTATGGCTGGAGTAGGCAAAGGGAAAATGGTAATATCTCTCTGAAATATTTTGCTACAGTTGGTAGCAAAGTTCCCATCTTTCTGCAAAACCTCCACGCTCGCGCCTAAAGGATTGCTACCCCAATCTATAGTGATGCTGTTTGTTGTTGTGCTTGAAGTTATTGTACCTCCCACAACTGTCCATAAGTATGTATGCCCTGATACAGCAGGAACACTATAGACCTCAGCATTGGTAAGTGCGCAAACGGTAGTATCTCCCGCTATGATTGCGTTAGGGCTTGGGCGAATGGTAACAAGTACATTATGGTAACCCAAACAAGTGGTAGCCGTATTTTTTTGCTCTACATATACAGCGCCTGTACCTCCACTTACGGCATAAGTCTCCCAATTCACTATAATACTATTAGTTGTATTACTTCCTATTATTGAGCCGTCAATAACATACCATTCATACACATTGCCTCCGATATTTGGAGTAGAATAAGTTACAGTTGTTTGGTTTTCACAAACCTCTGCCAATCCATCAATAGAAGGCGCAGGCAAGGGGTGTATCGTAATAGGTTGATTGGTAATTTTTTTACAACCATTTACATCAGTTTCTTCTACTGTTAGTATAGCACTGCTCGCATCGCCCCAATCTATCCGAACCACATTGGGGAAATTTACAGGGTTGGTTACTGTATAGGTATTAGGTTTTGTACCAGGGTTGGTGCTAACGCTCCAAACGTAGGTCGCACCTGCATTGAGTGTTGTTTGGTAAAAAGCTTTTGAGAGTTCACAAACAGCCGTTTTCGGGGTTATATCTGGATTGGGCAATTTATTGATAACCACTGTTTTGGTATTCGAACCCACACACATATTGCTATTCGTTTCTGTAACTTTAACAGTGCCTATGCCATTTGTACCCCAAACTACATTTATTTCATAAGGCTGTGCGCTTGCAGAGGCTGTGCCGCCTGTAACAGCCCATAAATACGTAGAACCTACATTATTGCTTGTTGTATAAACAAGTGCTGTAGCCGCCAATTCACAACTTGACGCATTGCCCATCACTACAGGAGTCGGGAGAGGGTGGAAGTTTATCGTTTTTAGGTCTGTATTGTTGCAAGACGAAGAAATAGTTTGAACAACCTGTATAGAGCCATTAACACCTATGTCGTTCCATTTTACGGTAATCGTATTCGTGCCTTGCCCTGTTGTTATAGCACCATTGGTTACACTCCAAAGATAAGCAGAACCCCCTAATGGCGTAGAATAAATTGCTGTAGAGCCTAGGCAAGTATTTGTAGCCGGTGTAATGTTCGGACTTGGCAATGGCTGTATGAGAATAGGCAATACATTGGTCGTGCTACAATTTGTACTAAAATTCGCATCTGTTTGCACGACTTGTAGTTGCGCTCCAGCAGGGTTATTTCCCCAGTTTACGATAACGGAGTTGCTTGTATTGCTTCCACTGATAACTCCTCCTACAACACTCCAAAGATAAGTATGCCCTGTTACAGCAGTAGTGGTATAGGTTTGTGCTGATGCACCTGCGCATACTATAGTAGTTCCCACTATGGCAGGGGTAGGCAAGGGATTTATAGTAATACTTTTCGTATCTGAAGCTAAACAATTTGTAATAGGGTAGTTACCATCTCGTTCTTGCACACTCACAGTACCTGAAGCCCCCGTTCCCCAATTAACTGTTATTGCGTTTGTGCCATTTCCTGAAAAAATATTTCCACCTATAACCATCCACTGATAAGTATGCCCAGCTACATTTGGCACACTATAAGACTCACCTGTTTTTGACTGGCAGACAGTACTTGCACCCGTTATCGCAGGGGCAGGCAAGGGGTGTATTGCAACTGCTTGATTAACTGTTTTGAAGCAAGTAGTTGGGCTTGTTTCGGTGAGTGTAAGCAAGCCTGCGCCTGCGCTGTTCCATGTTACTATTATCGCGTTTGTACCTGCGCCAGCAGTTATCGTACCGCCTGAAACTGCCCAATTATAAGCATTGCCTGCCACATTTGGTGTTATATAATTCACTCCGCCTGTATTTGCGCAAGCTTGATTACTTCCTAAAATAAAGGGAATAGGAAGCGGATTGATGGCGATATTTTTATTATCAGAAGCTACGCAAGTTGCCGCATTTGTTTGTGTAACTTTTACTCTGCCTGTTACGGTAGTACCCCAAGTTAGTGTTACCTGATTATTTGCTTGTACAAAAGGAACAGGATTACCATTCGTGTCTGTTACCTCCCAAAAGTACGTAGAGCCACCCACCAACGCTGTACTATATACATTGGAAGTGAGTGCGCAAATAGGCGAAGCACCCGTTACTATCGGGGTAGGCAAGGCTCTGATATTCACTACCACGCTATTGGTATTGGAACAGTTTGTAAGCACATTGGTTTTAACCAAATTCAAGGTGCCTGTAAGTACTCCGCTTGCCCATTTCACATTCACTTTATCAGCAGTCGAAACGCCTACTATGGCGCCATTCGTAACTGTCCACACATAATTAAAAAACGGACTGTTGGGCGTTTGATAGGCATGGTCGCTGTCTTCGCAAACATTCACCAAACCACTCGTAGTAGAAGTAATGTTGTTGCCTGGCAACAAATTTACTTGTACATTACTTGTTATAGTGCGCTCGCACAAAGTCGTATTATTTGTTTGAATAAGTTGAAGTACAGCCACACCGTTGGTATTCCACGTAACGGTTATGCTGCTTGTTCCCACACCTGCAGTGATAGTGCCTGCCCCTACAGGCGAGATACTCCATGTATAAGTATGCCCTGCAACATTCGGTGCTACAGTATAAACCTTGCCTACATCTCCTATACAAACGCTGGCAGCACCCGCCGAAAATACAGGATTGGGCAAAGGCTGAAGGGTTACATTCAAGTTATGAGTAGCTTGGCAACCTGTAGCTGTGATAGTTCTTGCAACACTTACCTGCCCACCTACTGCAAACGTGCCCACATCATTCCATTTTATTTGAATACTGTTCACAGTTGGATTAGCAAGCACAGTGCCATTGCTCACAGACCATATATAAGTATGCCCCGCATTAAAATCCGTGCTATAGGTTATCGTAGAACCTTGACAAACATTGCCACCAACCGAAGGTGTAATAACGCTCGTAGGCAAGGGATTAACCGTTACACTAAAATCAACCGTTTTGGAGCAAGAAGTAACTATAGGTGATGTGTAATTGATGGTTTGTGAAACTTGCAACTTCGCACTGCCTACATTGTTCCATCTTACTGTAACTGTATTTGTGCCTTGCCCACTAAGAATCGTACCCGCTACTAAAGAACCACTTGTGTCAAAAGTCCAGTTGTAAGTAGTGTTGCCTGTGGCAGTCGTAAATGCATGGGCAGGCGTAGTATAAGTTACAATGTCATCTTTACAGGCTGGATTGTTTCCTGTACTTATGCTAATAACGGGCGCAGCAGGGCGAAAAACCCTCGTAACAATATAGTAATAGAAAGGTGCACAAACAGGTGCAAATACCGCACCTTCCCACAACGTAAAATCTTGCCCAGCTGCTATAGGTACAGCAGACGGGTTAAAGAAATAGCTACCTGCTATTTGAATGGTAGCAGGAGAAGCAGGAAAATATACAAGTAAGTCCGTTATAACCGCCGTTGGACAAAAACCGGGTATCGTCAAAGCACTCAAACCTGCATCTTGGCAATAGCCTTGTGCTACAAAAAAACCACCCGTATTGATAGTCAAAACGATAGACTTCGAATCTTTGCAACCATTTGTGGCAGTAAAAGTATAAGTAATTGTTTTACTTCCTGCCCCACCCGAAGCATTGGGGTAAAAGTTATTGCCCACAACCCCTGGTCCCGAAAACACCCCCACACCTCCAACGCCATCTACAGGCGTAGCCGAAAGTACAACAGGGGTAGTTTGTGTGTCTATAAAACTACTAGGCGAAGGCACAGGGAAATTGACAACAGGTTTTGCCAAAACGCTGAAATTAGTGATATTCGCTATACTTTGACAGCCTGCGCCATTCACACCCGTTACCCGCACATTGTATGAGCCAACCGTTAAGTTAATAGGAATGGTATAAGTATTAGACAGGCTGGAAACAGTTGTTTGAATAATAGAAACCGAGGGAAACACCTGCATCAATTGAAAGCTATACATCAAACCGCCTGTACCCGAAGCCGTATAATTTATCGCATCTTCCTCACATATCATGTTGCTTGCAGGTTGATTGCTTGACAAACTGACAACAGGATTGGGAGATATGCTTATGGTCAATAAAGTAGCCGCACTTCTACAATTAGCATTTTTTTGTGTAAAATAACGTGTATAAGCATTTGGTATGGCACTGCTTATGCCTAAACTTGCAGGAGTTATTGTGCCGCCTGTAGCAAGCAAGACTGATAAAGACGCATCAGAAAACCAATCTACAGTATTGCCTCCTGTGATACCTGTCGCAGTCAAATTTTGCGTCGCAAGATTTGTACCCACACAATACGCCACAGACGCGAAGGCTATAGTAGGCGCGGTAGGATTTGCCAATACAGTAAAAGGCGTGTCACTCAACACACTCACGCAGTTCGAGGCATCTTTTGCCAATACTTCCATCGTATAGTCGTTCCCTGCTATCAAAGTATTGCTTGTAATATAAAAAGGCGTGCCTGAATAGGCTTGTATGGCTTGGCTTACGCCCCCTTTTTTCAATTCAAATTGATATTGTACGCCTATGCCAGAAGCTGATGCTACAAAACTAACTGTATTGCCCACGCATATAGGCGTTGCGCTTGCGAATACATTCAGGGCAGGCAAGGCAGTAATATTGACTACCAATGGCGTAAGAATGCTTTTACAAACACCATCATCACTCACCAAATAAAAAGTAGCTGAAGAAGCTACAGCCGTACTGATGCCAAGTGTGGTAAGTGTTGCTGAAGTACCCGTTGTAACCTGCGTAGCAAGGGCAATGTCGCTATACCAACGGATAGTAGCCGCACCTGTAGCATTGATAGTTGTTGTACCTGCTACAGTGCCTACACAATAGCTTTTCGGACTTCCACCCGTGATGGCAGGCGAGGCAGGAAGTGCAGTTATATTGACATTAACAGTTACAGCAGCGCTTTTGCAAGTGCCATTATCACTTATTACATAAAACGTATTCGAAGATGCCGCCACAGTGCTTATACCCAAATTGGTGAGCGAAGGTGAGGTGATAGCCGTAACTTGAGTAGTCAAAGCCACATCACTGTACCAACGGACTGTACCAACTCCTGTAGCTACTATATAAGTGCTTGCAGCAACCGTACCCACACAAAAAGACTGCGTATTACCAGCAGTAATAGTAGGCAGGGCAGGCAAGTTCACACTTGTAAAAGAAGCCGTAACGCTTACACTTGCAACCATACCAGCCACTACACCTGTGGAAGCAACACCAAACAACATGTCGCCTGAACCTGCAGGAGCTATCGCCCTTGCCTGCAAACCACTGATGGTGATGCTATTCAATAAGGTCGCATCGGCTGTATAATTAATGCTGATATTTGTTGCATTGATAGTACTCGCACCATTGATGACTACATCACCTCCACCTGATGCAGAGATAGTGCCTACACCTGCATTTAACTCAAAACCTGTAGGCATCGTCAGCACAAGGATACCGCCCGCGCTTAGGGCTACATCACTTATGGCGGTTTCAGCAAGTACAATGTTACCTAAATTGGTATAACTGCTCACACCTACACAAAGGTTGTTCAGATTAGGAGCGGTAATGGTTACTTGCGCGTTGGCATTATAACCGAGCAGGGAAAATAATAAAACAACAAAAATTGTAAACTTTTTCATAAAAATTGCTTTTATGTTTTAAAACAATGATAAAATGCCTATAAAAAAAGAAAGTAGTCTTTGTATATAAAATATTGATAATCAACAACTTATTTTTTTTAATTAAATAAGATTACACAAAGATACTTTTTTATTTTAGCATTGCAAATATTTTATTTTTATTTTTACTTTCTCATATAATTTTCTCATGAATAAGTGCTTGTTTATTTGCTTGCTTGCCTACAGCTTGCCTGCCATTGCTACCGCCCAAAATACCGATACCACACGCACATGGCATACTACTTTTTCGGGTTATATAGACGCTTATTATTGCTTTGACTTTGCGCAACCTAAGAACAATGAACGTGCACCTTATTGGTACAACCACCGCAGACACAATGAATTCAATGTAAACCACGGCATCATAAAAGCGGCTATAACCTCCAATAAAGTAAGAGGAAATATCGCGCTTATGATTGGTACGTATTCGCAATACAACCTTATCAATGAACAAGAACTTATCCGCAACATTTATGAAGGCAATGTAGGCTTCAAACTCTCCAAAAAAGCCAATCTATGGATAGATGCAGGTATTTTATCCTCACACATCGGGTTTGAAAGTGCTATCTCAAAAGATTGTTGGACATTGTTGAGGAGTATTTTAGCTGATAATACGCCCTATTATATGGCAGGCATAAAAACAACCTACACTTCGCCCAACACAAAATGGATACTCACAGGTTTAATATCCAACGGCTGGCAACGCATTAAAAAAATACAAGACAACAGCATGCCGTCCTTCGGTACACAAATACAATGCATACCAAACAGCAAAATAACCCTTAATTCCAGCACTTATTTTGGCAATGAAGGCGCGGACAGCTTGAAACAAATGCGCTTCTTTCATAACTTTTATGCCATTTGCAACCTGACCTCAAAATGGGGAGTCATCGCAGGGTTTGATATAGGCAGGCAAGGCAATCAAGCCACTAAACAAACACGCACTTGGAACGCCGCAGCATTCATGCTACGCTACAAAATAAATCCGAAAATAACCATTTGCGGGCGTGGAGAGTATTACATAGACAAAAAAGGTGTCTTCATCTCTACCAATACACCCAACGGTTTTCAAACTTTCGGCTATTCATTAAATTTGGATTATGCTCCTGCCGAAAACCTTTTGTTGCGCATCGAAGGGCGCGGCTTCTGTAGCAGAGAAGAAGCGTTAGTCTTGAATCGTAAAGCCTCTAAACAAAATTATGTGGCAGCCACTTCTATGGCTATTTCTTTTTGAGCAGGGCAGGCAAGTTTTGCACAGCAATTAGTACAGATTATTGGTTGTGTTAAATCCAAACTTGCCTGCGCTTTTCCAAAAACCAGCAATGACAGAAAATAAATATTTTAGCTCTTAGTTAGCTTTGGACTGATAACCCAAAAACTGTTTTTAAATACTTGATAATCAAAATGTTACTTTGCTATTTTCACCTTATTATACCATATCAGTCCAAAGTTAAGTGAGAGCCTCACAAAATTATGCCTTTTTTAGGGGAAAGTAAGGCAGGCAAGTCGTCATTTTTTCGGTTGGAGTAAATTTGTCAGCCCACCAAACATATACTTTTTTGCTTTGGGCGCGTAGGCAAGGAGCAAAAGACTTAGTTTTGTCTAATCTATACTTTTTTCAGTGCAATTTTTACCCTATTTTATAAAAAAACCATTAAAAATATGAAAAAACACTTTGTTTTATCACCTATTTTATAAAAAAAAGCGTAACGTTGCATAAAGTTACTCTAAAAACAAACACACTTTTTTATGAAGCAAAAAATGACTACTTTATGCACAGCACTTTTGAGTTGTTTTTTAGTGGCTATCTCGCCTGCTTTCGCAGCTACAAAACCTGCCTTAGATACAGGCGATACAGCGTGGATGTTAATGGCTACTGCTATGGTGATGTTGATGACACCTGCAGGTCTAGCCCTTTTTTATGGAGGCTTGTCGCGTAGCAAATCCGTTATGAATACAGTAGGCATGAGTTATATTTCATTTTGTGTGGCTTCAGTTGTATGGGTGGTCATAGGATATTCTTTAGCTTTTTCAAAAGGCACACCTTATTTGGGCGGCTTTGATTTTTTTTTAATGGAAAACATCAAAATAACAGATATACAAGGTACTATTCCCACTTTATTATTTGCTGTTTTTCAGGGAACTTTTGCTGCCATTGCGGTTGCTATAGTGAGTGGCTCGGTGGTAGAGCGTTTGAAATTTTCTACTTGGATAGTATTTTCTATGTTGTGGGTGCTGTTGGTTTATGTACCCATCACACATTGGGTATGGGGTGGTGGATTTTTAAGTCAGAATGGAGAATTAGACTTTGCAGGTGGGACAGTTATTCACATCAATGCGGGCATAGCAGGTTTAGTGTTATCGTTTTGGTTAGGAAGACGCAAAGATTACGAAGTGGGAGCTGAGGAGAAACCTTTTTCATTGAAACTCACTGTATTAGGCTCTGCTTTGTTGTGGTTTGGTTGGTTTGGCTTCAATGCAGGAAGTGCTTTGGGTGCAAATTTTACCGCAGCCAATGCATTATTGGTTTCCAATGTTGCGGCAAGCATAGGCGGTTTGGCTTGGGTATTGGCAGAAAGACTATCAGGCAAAAAGCCCACTCTTTTGGGCGTTTCTTCTGGCGTTGTTTCAGGTTTAGTAGGCATTACGCCTGCGTGTGGCTTTGTAAGCGTAAGTGGTGCTTTGGCAATAGGTTTTTTAGCCGGCTTGATAGGGTATTTTGGTGTAGTCCGTTTGAAAACGATGCTCAAATATGACGATACTTTAGATGCCTTTGGCATACATGGCTTAGTGGGAATATGGGGAAGTTTAGCCACAGGAATTTTTGCCAACCCTGCCATCAATCCACAAGCATCAGGGCTTTTGTACGGCAATTGGAAACAAGTTTTTGTACAGTTGGGCGTAGTAGGTATAACGATTATATTCTCGGCACTGGCTACTTCGCTTGTATATTGGATTACGTATTTGATTACAAGTGGCGCACGAGTAGATGAACAGATGGAAATGGTCGGCATGGATGAGGGTTATCACGGCGAAAGAGGTTTCAATATGAACATACAATAAAAGAGAAATAAATTTGGGTAAAGGATAACCTATCAAATACCGCCTGCTTTTTGAGCAGGCGGTATTTTTTTATAAAGAGGGTTAGATTCCAAAGCTGTTAAGCACTCATTTTGGGCAGGCAAGTTTTGCAGTAAATTCATAACACTAAAAAAACCGCTCAATAGCATTTGGCGCGGGTTTTCAATACCAACCAGCGCAAAGACTGTCTGTTGTTGGCGTCGAAAAGTGCAGTAGGCTTACTGTGTCAGCTCTATTTGATTTTTTGGAACATTTACTTTTAATTTTTTGCAAAAACACTGTAAAATTGCACTTATCAAATATTTAATTATACTTTAACGCTAAAAAGAATTTGAAATGCACCCCAAGCGAAGACGCTTGCGCCGGTGGGCGGGGGAGCTGAATCAAGTTTTATTTATCTTTACCCACAAGACGATATCGTTTTCGTATGTACAAACCTATAATATTCTCTGCACATAATGGATATTTACTTATTTCATTACCTGTTTTCCAAACAACTGTTTTTCCAATACGATAAACAAAATTTGTCGTGAAAATACTTGGACTTCTTGTGTCTATTATATTAAAAATATAAGAACTTTCACAAGCTATTTTTTCATAAATTTCGGTTATTTTTTTTGTTTGTTTAGTAGAAACAATATATAAAGTGTCTGTTTCATTTTCCAACAACCCATAGAGAACGTAACAGCTTTCATGTTCTTCTATCTTTAGAATTTTTATCTTGGTTGCTTGAATATTCATTTGTGCAAACAAATTGTTGTGAATCAAGACGAATAAAATTAAAAAAAGCAGACGATTTATTTTGGTTATTTCTTTAAATCATTTATGATAATATTACTTAGATCATTTTCTAATGTGCTTGGGTAACGGCGTAATTTTATTACAATTGGCATAGGATTGCCTTCTTGTAGGATAAGTGGTAATCTGAATCTTGAGTCTAGCTTCATAACTTCTTGATGCGCGTCCATGTATACTCTAAATTCTTTCGTTGTTGTATTAAATGTAGTGGGATTGGTGCCTGGTGCTTTTTTAGCACCAACATAGGCTTCCAACACCTCATGCAACATCGCAACACCTTTTGAAATATTTTCGTAAAATTTGTCTATCTTCTTTGTTTGGCTTGGATTAACTATTTGCAAAGACTCTACTTTACCATCAGAGTTTACTTTACTACCCTGAAAACTTCCACCAACAAACCAATGTCCTGATGGTGAGTAGTTAAAATTTTCTGCTTCCACTTTCACTACAACACCTTTGCCATTTATAGCTTCCAAAAGTTTCTTGTCTGCATCAGTTTTAGCTTTTCCTTTAGCACTAACTTTTCCATTTTCGTCCATTTTTAGCTTTAAACTTGTAGCTTGAAACAATTGCTTAAATGCTTCATCTTTTTTGCTTCCTGTTATTATAACATCTTTACTTTCCATCCCATCAGGGTCAATAAACCTAATCGGATTATCAAAAGCATAATTGTAAGGCGACCCGATTCATCTGACAAAATACAACGCAAATACGCCTTAGACAAGCCGTTTTGTGGATTACTGCTACCTCCGCATATGAAAAGCAAACCCGCATTCAACCAACTTGGATTATTGCCTGTTTCGCTGTTCGTAGCCGTAAAATTCGGTATATGCAAGACAAACAAACGCACATTTTGCGCATTATTCGTAGTGGCAGGCAAGCTGTAGTAGGCGAAAACCTTGCCTACCAAAAACCCACACAAAAAGCCTATTTTACCTTTTGTGTAGATTTTAGCGCGACATTGTTTTGCTTCGCAAAACGCGAGTGGACACTTGCCATTTGATAAGTCGTAGCGAGGACGGCACGACCAAATGAGGAGGTTTTTAACGCTCGATTTGCAAACATTTACATGCTAAATCCAATCTTGTTCTCGTTATGTTAGCTGAATAATCGTAAAATATAACGGCATTCCTATCGTGATATTGAATGGAAAAGTAATCCCTAATGCCATAGGTATGTACAAGCCTGGATCCGCTTTTGGGGCAGCTAAACGCATTGCAGCAGGTACGGCAATGTAAGACGCACTCGCGGCTAATACCGCGAACATGAAGCGGTTGCCTACGCTTTGTGTTATGAAAACGCTTATCCAAGCTACCAACGCGCCTTGCATCATTGGAGCAGCGACGGCGAACACAGCCGCAAAAGAGCCGTATTTTCTGAATGTTTCAAAACGTTTGGCCGTAACCATACCCATTTCTAAGAGAAATATTGCCAAGAAGCCTTTGAATATGTCAGTAGTGAAAGGCTTGATGCCCTCTGCTTGTTTTACGTCTGAAATAATCCCAATAACCAAGCTACCCACAATCATAACAACGCTCCCATTCGTAAAAGAGTGTCGCACAATTTCCATAATACCGCCTTTTTCAGTGCGTTCTTTGTCATAGCGCATGATAAGAATGACACCCACAATGATAGCGGGAAATTCCATCAATGCCATCACAGCAACCATGTGTCCACCAAAAGCTATTTTTTCGGCTTCTAAAAAAGCAGTAGCTGCTACAAAAGTAACAGCACTTACAGAGCCATACGAAGCAGCAACTGCACCTGCATCATAAATATTCAGCTTGCGCTTCAAAATAAAGAAGGTGTATAAGGGTATCAAACTCGCAAGCACTAAGCCAAATAGGAGAGAATAAAAAATCTCCATAGTGAAATGCCCATGTGCCAATTCTTGCCCTCCTTTGAAACCAATAGAGAATAAAAGATACAACGAAATAAATTTAATAGTTTGGGCAGGTATCTCTAAATCACTGCGCATAATAGTAGCCAAAATACCCAACACAAAAAATAGAAGTGTTGGATTGGTCAAGTTTAAGATGAGAAGATGGAAATCCATATTTTTTGTTTAATTTTAATGCTGCAAAATTAGACAAGATTTTTGTATAAAAACAAAAAAAAAAACGCTCATTGGCTTTTTAATGCCTTTTTAACCT
>Ga0163154_10002104_pt1 | contig 29637 bp, 36 predicted proteins | sample OliLakLV19MP9P1_FD_148649 | JGI IMG/M metagenome (GOLD analysis project Ga0163154, IMG submission 148649) | Freshwater microbial mat bacterial communities from Lake Vanda, McMurdo Dry Valleys, Antarctica - Oligotrophic Lake LV.19.MP9.P1 | ecosystem: Environmental > Aquatic > Freshwater > Lake >... | reverse complement strand
CCCAAGTCCCGCCCCTGGAGACCCCGCTGCACATCCGAACCCGTCAATAAACCCGTCACTGTCACCCGCTCGCCCCAAAACTCACTCTGGAGCGGTACTAAGGCTAAGGTCAGCCCTTCAATCTCGTTAAACCGCGCCACCACCGGGGCAAACACCTCCGCCACGGCCAGCCCCACCACCCAATAGAGCCGGAGGGGACGAGTCAGACGGGCTGGTAAACGACGGGCCACACGAGCGAACTGGGTCAAAAACAAACGTAATGAACCCACGCCGTTTCCTAGTTGGTTATAGTCCTCGTAATGGCGGTGATTAGGGAGGGGTTGTTGGGTGAGCAGGTACCACTCATCAGCCAACCAGGCAAAGGTCGTCCCCAGGATCTTACGGAAGACTTTTTGTTGGGGCGTTACTTGCCGAATCACTTCTTGAGCCTTGGTCACCGTGACGACCTGCATTTCCTCCAAGTCCGCCCGGTGCCGCGTCAAGCCAACGGGCACAACCGCCACACTCGCCACCGCCGGATAAAAAGAGGCCAGATCGCGCAGGGTCCGGGCTAGGTGTTCACCGTCATTGAGACCAGGACAGAGGACGACTTGGGCATGGATCTGTAAACGGTGGTCCTTGAACCATTGCAGTTGTTCAAGGATTAACCCGCCCCGTGAATTCTTGAGCAGTCGTGCCCTCAGGTCGGGGTCCGTGGCATGGACCGAGACGTACAAAGGCGATAGGCGCAACCGCCGAATCCGCTCCCACTCCTGGGGCGGCAAGTTGGTTAAAGTCAGATAAGACCCATACAAAAAACTCAACCGATAATCGTCGTCCTTGAGATAAAGCGTCGGGCGCAGGCCCTCGGGCTGCTGGTCAATAAAACAAAAGGAGCACCCGTTATTACACTGGAGCAACCCATCAAAGAGCGCGGTCTCAAATTCTAAACCGGGGTCCTCGTCGAGTTCCTTGGTTAGATGGACCTGGCGCAGGGTCCCGTCCGGGGTGAGGATTTCGAGGTCTAGTTCTTCTTCTTGGGCACAGAGGAAGTTGTAATCAATTAAGTCGCGGGGGACCGTGCCATTTACCCGGACCAACCGTTCGCCTGCCACGATGGACCGCGCTGGGGAGTCGTCGAGAACTTGGGTGATGAGGGGAGCGGTGGGTGGTCGCATGACAAGTTGAGAGCGGGACTTTCCTAGTTTAACTTTTGGCCTGCTTCAACAATTTTTGGAAGTTCGGCTCCGGTTACTAGCATAGAACTACCAATAATTACTTGTGTAAATACACGTAAATTCGGGAGCAGCTTTGGCTAAAATCTTTTCAAGCCCGCCATTTTTAAGGTCGGGCCGTTATTTTCCGTCACAACCCCCAATACCAGTTCAATCAGCCGTATTACGCCAATCCGGCTTTCCTCAGTGACTCATGTCTTTAACATGAACTAACGGTTTAACGAATTGCCCTTTTTTAAGATTGGCGCACAGCACCTCATCGTCAAAGCCCCAACTTCAGCCAATGTGCTACCACCAAGGCACTATTTCCTGTTCCTGCTCAATGAGGCCGGAGTCCCCTCCATCGCAAAGATCTTGCGGGCGACCTAACTGGCGTGGAGCAGGAAGCCCCTCAGACTTCCTGCCTCACTAAAATAAATATTGAGCGGTTGACAGGAGCAACAAGTTGATAGTCATGCAAGTAAGTGAGCAAAAAATTTACTCAGTCACCGAGGCCTGAGAGTTAACGTGAGTTCAGGATAAGCTTTGAGCGAGCCCTCCTTATCTTCATCTGCTTGCCTCTGGGTAGATTCCAGTCATGAGTAAAACAAGTTTAGTCGTGCTCCCCGGAGCTACCACTGAGGGTACAGCGCGGTTTCTCGCACAGCTGGGGATGCCGTGCCTTTGTCTAGAACCCAATCAAGCTCCCTACGATCCCTGGCAGGTCCGCTCTTTAATAACCCGCGTGCCAACAGAAGAAGTGGTGGTGGTGGCTTTCAGTGCGGGGGTGGTCGGGGCGGTCGGGGCCTTGACCGGGACTTGGTTGGCGAGGACCGGGCTGAGGGTGAAGGCTTTGATTGCTTTAGATGGTTGGCTAGTGCCCTTATTTAAACCCTTCCCCAGTTATCGGCTCAGCCATGACCATTTCACTCACCGCACCTGTCGGCCCTTGGGCATGGGACGAGTAAACTTTTGGGCGGACCCAGCAGTGGGCCATCTCGACCTCTGGACTTATCCCGAGACGACCCAGGGTTGGGCGGTCTCAGACCAAGGACAAGTCCGCACGACAGCCTTAGTTTTTTTGCAGGAGCGACTAACCGAGCATGGGCTAGAGCCTTAAGTTTGGCAGGATGGGGCCAGCCAGCCTTTACACTGGATAGCTAAACAGGAGAACAGGATGGGTGTCGGGTTGTTGTGGTTAGGGATGCATATTCCCGATGGCTTTTTGAGTCTACCCGTCACCGCACTTACCTATGTCCTAGCTGTTGCTCTAGTCTTTTTGGCCCTCCGGCAGACGGAGCAGGCCTATGCCGATAAATTGGTGCCCCTGATGGGGGTCAGTGCGGCGTTTATTTTTGCGGCTCAGATGATTAACTTCCCGGTGCTGGGGGGGACTTCTGGGCATTTATTGGGGGGGACTCTAGCGGGAATCCTGCTGGGTCCTTGGGCGGGGACCTTGGCAATGGTGGTGGTTTTTATTGTCCAGACCCTATTGTTTCAAGACGGCGGATTGACAGCCCTAGGCGCGAACATCCTCAATATGGGTCTACTCGGGACATTTATCGGCTACTACCTCTACCGGACAGTACGGTTCACTCTGGGCGACCAACATTGGTGGGTAATGGCCTTGGCGACGGGGTTTGCGAGTTGGTGCAGTGTGATGCTGGCGGCGGTAGCGGTGGCTTTACAACTATCTTGGTCGGGGACGGTGGTGCTGGGGGTCGTTCTCCCGGCGATGTTGGTGGTTCATAGTTTGATTGGCATTGGCGAGGCGGTGCTGACGGTGGCGGTGGTGAGTTTCCTCTGGCGGACCCGGCCTGATTTACTTTTTGACCCGCCTCCGTTTACTAAAAAAGAACTCACCTAAGGACGCTTGATGTTACTTCATGTACCTACTTTTAGTCTCGCGGCGGCGGCCTACCAAGATAGCCCCTGGCATCGGCTCGCTCCCAGGGCGCGGCTGGGAGTGTCGCTGATTCTGGTTCTGGGGGTGGCTGTAACCCCGGCGCGGCTGGAATTGTGGGGAATTTATGCTCTATTCCTGTTGCTCCTCATCGTGGTGAGTCAGGTCTCGCCCGTCACGATGGTCAAACGGCTGGGCGTGGAGTTGGTTTTTGTGGGGGTCTTGCTGTTGAGTATTCTCTGGAGCGGTCAGGGTACGCCTCTGGTCAGTCTGGGGGTTTTGCAGATTACCCAGGATTCCTTGGCGCGGTTTGGTGGGGTCTTAGCTAAAGCCTTGTTGTCTCTGGTGAGTCTCAACCTGTTGACCCTGACGACCCCCGCGCCCCGGATTTTGCAGGCCCTCGAACAATTGCGCTTCCCCCGACTCTTGGTCCGGGTCCTGGAACTGATGTTGCGCTTTTTGGCGGTGCTGGTGGATGAGTTGGGCAGTATGAAACGGGCCGCCCAAGCCCGTCGCGCTGGGACACTCTTGGGTTGGGGCGTGGCAGGAAATATCCTCGGGTCATTATTTTTGCGGACCTACGGACGGGGGGAACGGGTCCATTTGGCGATGCAGGCCAGGGGGTTTAAGGGGAGTTTCCAATCTACCGGGGTACCGCCCTTGACGGTGATTGATGGGTTGGCGGTGTTGGGGACCGTGGGGTTTGTGGTCGGGGTCCTTCTTTGGCAGGGGGTTCGTTGAAGCCGCTCGTCGTCGAAAGTCTCTTCTACACCTACCCTGATGGCACCCAGGCCCTGCGGGGCGTGAGCTTCGCCCTCACGGCGGGTCAGAATGTGGCTCTAGTGGGTCCCAATGGTTCGGGTAAATCCACGCTACTGCTGCACCTCAATGGTCTCCTAGAAGCGGAGCGTGGGACCCTGGAAGTCGGGGGACAACCGCTCAAGCCCCAGAATATGGATTTTGTGCGCCGCTACGTGGGGTTGGTGTTCCAGAATCCCGAGGACCAACTTTTTATGCCCACGGTCCAGGAGGATGTGGCCTTTGGTCCCCAGAATTTAGGTTTGGCGGGGACGGAGTTGACAAATAGGGTCCGCGAATGTCTAGAGGTGGTCGGGTTGGAGCCCGCCCGCTTCCTGGAGCGGCCCTGTTTCAATTTGTCCCTGGGGGAGAAGAAACGGGTCGCCCTCGCCGGGGTCCTCGCCATGCAACCGGAAGTCCTAGTCCTGGATGAACCCTCGGCGGGGCTGGACCCCAGGGGCCGTCGCCGTCTGATTCGTCTACTCCAGGATTTCCCCCAAACCAAACTCATTGCCACTCACGACCTAGACCTAGCTCTGGAAACCTGTAGCGAGACAATTTTATTGGAGCGCGGCCTAGTTATCACCAGCGGACCCACGTCTCAACTACTCCGCGACCGGGTTTTGCTCGAAACCCATGGTTTAGAGTTACCGCTTTCGTTACAAGGGTGATTAGCTAGAGGGAGTCTACCTAGAGAGAAACCATGTTGGAGCATAAAGTCGCCCTTGTCACGGGTGCGGCCTCGGGGATTGGTCAGGCAGCGGCTTTATTGCTGGCTCAAGCGGGGGCCAAGATTGCTGCTCTCAACCGCGAAGAGAGCGAACTTCAGGAGACTGTGGCGCAGATTATCGCGGCGGGGGGCGAGGTGCTAGCTCTCGGGGCCGATGTCGCCCGACCAGAAGCGGTAGAACGGGCGGTCCAACAGGTGATGGCGCGGTGGGGACGGTTGGATATTGTGTTTGCCAATGCGGGAATTAATGGGGTCTGGGCACCCTTGGAGGAGTTGACCCCGGAGGAATGGGACCGTACCCTAGAAACCAACCTCAAGGGCACCTTCTTGACGGTGAAATACGCCGTGCCCCACCTCAAACGCCAGGGCGGTTCGATAATCATCACCAGTTCGGTCAACGGTACCCGTGTCTTCTCCAACACTGGCGCGACGGCCTATTCCTGCTCCAAAGCCGCCCAAGTCGCCTTCACAAAAATGGTCGCCCTCGAACTCGCTGAACACCGCGTCCGGGTTAATGTCATCTGCCCCGGTCTGATTGATACCAACATCGAGTCCAGCACCGAGCAACGGAACCTTGAAGGTCTCCGTCCCCCCGTGGAATACCCAGAAGGTTTTGTCCCGCTCACCCAGGGTAAGCCGGGGACTGCCAAGCAAGTTGCACAGCTAGTTCTTTTTCTGGCCTCGGACGCATCGGACCACATCAGCGGGACGGAGCTCTGGATTGATGGTGCGGAGTCGTTACTCAAGGGCTAGTACGGGATGGGAGAGGCTTTTTGCTCAATAGCGGAAAAACCCTGCCCATCTGCCTACAATGAGCCCATGAAAACCGATAGCTTGTTCTACACCTTCAGCAACTCCCCTCCTTCTTTGACACCCTGGGACTGCCCCCACAAACTGCTGACCTCTACACCTTTGACTCCGTTGAGGTCAAACAACTGAGCTTTCGGATTGATGGCGTGTTCCTCCCCCAAACGCTTGACCTGCCCATCTACTTTGTCGAGGGTCCAGTTCCAGAGTGATACCGCCTTCTATTCCCGCTTCTTCACCGAAATCTTCATGTGCCTAAATAGAACGCTCCTGATAATTAGGGATACTGTATTAACTATTCTCAATACCAGGGGATTAGTGGTTGCTGAGGCTGACCTACTTCTACCGGCAGCGACGGACTGTGTTGCGAAGAATGTATACTTTATTGATGCTTTTAATACAGCCTGGATGAAACAACAGGGGATTAATGTAGTGTGTATTTTTGACCGCCGCCATTTTTCTCGGTTTGACGAACTTACCCTAGCGGATTTATGACAGATGCCTGAACCTGGGTACAGAAGTTGTTTACAATTAGAACTAGTGACTCGGTTATGTGCATGAAGCGTGGGTTGTGGGCAGTGGTTTTGGTGGGTCTGTTGGCGGGTCCGGGGTTGGCACAGCAGGGCGGGTTTATCCTATTTGGCCCTAAGAGTTCGGAGCAAGTCCTCTCCTATCGTTCCCTCAAGGACCGCGCTGGAGCCCAACAGTCTGGGTTAGACCTCTTTTTGCAGCCCCAGAAAGTGGCCGTGCGCCAAATCCAGATCCTTTTCCCAGAGCGGTTTAAGAGCAGTTTTGACCCGAGCCAGATTGAGATGGTGGACCAGGAGTCTGGGACGGTTTTTGCCATAGAGAATGCTCAAATAGACGCTGAGGCGAAGACCTTGACCCTGATTGCCCGCGACCCCATTCCCGCGAGCGTCCCCTTGACCCTGCGCCTACGGAATATCACTAATCCCCGCTCCCCCGGCATTCACCGCCTACGGGCACGGCTTTTGGGCACGGAACCGAATCCGATTTACCGTTACGTCGGCGACTGGTACATCACGATTACCTGAGTGAGATCCTCGTTCATCCGACGGGAGTCCTACGCAAGTTCAGATTTGCCCAGGGTCTAAGCCCAGTTCACGGAATTTAGCGGCTAGTCGGTTAGCCCGTTGTTCAAGCTCTGCTCGTTGTCGTTCGAGTGCTTGCCCTTGTTCGGCTTGCAGTGCCCGGAGCCAGCGCATTGAGACGATGGGGACGACCCTCACTGCTGCTGGGGTTTGGCAAAACTGTCTGCTCAACGCTTAATTCGACGATTCGCGGGCCTATTTATTGCGGGACGGGGACTTGATTCAAATTACCCACGATCAATCCCTGGTAGACCATCTCCTCAAAGAGGATCTGATTACGCCTGAAGTCATCCTCACCGAACATCAACTCAAGGACCAGGATTTATTATTGTTGTGTAGTGACGGCTTGTATGGCATGGTCGGACACAATGCTATCGAAAAAATTCTACTCACCTACCCCGTCGCCCAGGCGGTCCATGAACTCGTCAATCAAGCCAATGCCCTAGGGGGCCAAGACAACATCACGGTCCTAGTGACGCGCTTTACGTCATGAAAGCCCCGGTGCAACTTGTCACGGTCGGGGCGGCGGTGGTTTTGGCGGTGCTAGGGGTACGGCAGTCGGGAGCCTTACAACCCCTTGAACTCTGGGCCTATGACCGGATGGTCCAGTTGCGCCCAGACCAGGGACCAGACCCCCGTTTACTGATCGTGACCGTGACCCAGGCAGACCTCCAACGCCAGAAACGGTACCTCCTCTCTGATGCAGTCCTAGCTAAGACCCTAGCCAGCTTAGAGCGGCAAGGAGCGGCAGTGATTGGACTGGATATTTACCGGGACCTGCCCGTGGAACCAGGACACCAAGCGTTAAGGAAACTACTCATGCGTTCAGACCGGATCTTCGCGGTCATGAAACTGGGGGAGGGGGCAGACGGGGGGTACCCGCACCACCGGGTTTACCCCCAGACCGGGTGGGGGCTAGTGATATCCCGGTGGATAGCGGAGGCATCACCCGCCGCAGCTTGCTCTATACCACGCCAAACGCCATGCCTATTTATTCACTATCCTTTGGGGTGGCCCTGCATTATCTTGCTGACCAGGGGATACAGCTAGACCGCAACCCCACGAACCCCACGGAATTACGCCTTGGCTCGATAGTCTTGCCTCCCCTGGATGCCAACGCGGGGAGCTATGTGGGGAATGATGCGCGGGGCTACCAGACTTTAATTCACTATCGTTCGGCCCAGCGAGTCGCTCGGATGGTTACGTTGACGGAGGTGTTGGCGGGGAGCGTGGACCCGAGTTGGGTCAAGGGGAAAGTCGTTCTGGTGGGGATGACCGCCGAAAGTATCAAAGACCTTTTCTATACGCCCCATAGCACGGGGCAAGCCAATAACCAGAAGATGCCGGGGGTCGTGGTCCAAGCTCAAGTGGTCAGTCAGATCCTCGGGTCCGCCCTAGACCAAAAGCCCTGGCCCTGGTATTGGAGTGACGCGTGGGAGCTGGGATGGATTGCGGTTTGGGGCTTAGGGGGAGGACTTGTTGCCGTAATGGTCCGCTCCCGGTGGGGACTGGTAGTAGCGGGATTCCTGGCTTTGTTGACGGTGGGAGGCTTGAGTTTCGGGCTGTTCTTGCAGCAGGGTTGGGTCCCGGTGGTCCCGGCAATCTTGGCTCTAGTGGGCAGTCTAGCCGCAGTGCGGGGGACCCTGAGTTTGACGAGTACGGTGCAAACCTTGGCAGATACGGTGGTGATGGCGACTCCGGCAGTGCGGGTGGGAGAACGCTACACCCTAGAGCGGACCCTCGGCGCGGGCGGGATGGGAGATGTCTACCTCGCCCGCGATACCCTGGTGGGCCGTCAGGTGGCAGTCAAAATTCTTAAGGCGAATATTGCAGACCAGCCCGGTCTGCGCCTGCGTTTTGAACGGGAGGTGGCGGTCTGTGCGGCTCTGGAGAGTCCCAATATCGTGCAGGTGACGGACTACGGGGTGACGAACCAGGGCTATCCCTTTTTTGTGATGGAGTATTTGCGCGGACAAACCCTAGGCGACCTACTCAAAAAAGAACCCCAATTAACCGCGCAACGGGCCATCGCCATTGTGCAGCAGGTCTGCGAGGGCTTGCGGTTGGCCCACCAGGGCGTCGTTCTCAAGGGCGAGACTACGCCCTGTAAACTCGTCCACCGCGACCTCAAGCCCGATAATATCTTTTTGGTCCCTACGCCCCTGGGTGAGTTAATCAAGGTCCTGGATTTTGGGATTGTCAAGCTCCAAACTGAGCGCGTTACCCAGACCGGGCAGTTCGTCGGGACATCACGCTATGCGGCTCCTGAGCAGTGGCAGGGCCAAGCAGACGTAGACCAGCGAGCGGATATCTATAGTTTGGGGGTAATTTTTTATGAGATGTTGAGCGGGACGGACCCCTTTGGTCTGGGGACGGAGCCAACTAGCCTAGCCCGCTGGTATGTCGGTCATGTCCTCTCGCCCCCCAAACCTCTCGTCGCGCCCCCCGCCCTTGCCGCCGTGGTGATGCGTTGTCTTGCTAAGAAACCAGCAGAGCGTTTCCGCAATGTGGACGAATTATGAGCCGCCTTGGACTCCATCCCCACCGCCTAGAATCCCTGAACAGGTGGGTTACAATCGAATGTCAGGCATCAGGACGGGCACCATGGCACGTAGCAATTCCAACGGGGCAAGCTCCAAAGCTGCCGCTCCCCAAGACGATAAGCAAAAAGCATTACAGGCAGTACTGGGCCAGATTAAGAAAACCTTTGGCGAAGGTTCGATCATGCGTTTGGGGGACAACACCCAGATGCGCGTCGAGACCGTCCCCAGTGGTGCGCTAACGTTGGATATTGCCTTGGGCGGCGGGATTCCCCGGGGGCGGGTGATTGAGATCTACGGGCCGGAGTCCTCGGGTAAAACAACCTTAGCCCTGCACATCGTGGCTGAAGTTCAGAAACGGGGGGGTACTGCTGCTTTTGTAGATGCCGAACACGCCCTCGATCCGGTCTACGCCGCTGCCCTGGGCGTGGATACCGACAATCTGCTCATTGCCCAACCCGATACCGGGGAATCGGCCCTAGAGATCGTTGACCAACTCGTGCGCTCCGCCGCTGTCGAGGTGATTGTCATTGACTCCGTCGCCGCCCTAGTCCCTCGTGCCGAAATTGAAGGAGAGATGGGGGATAGTCACGTCGGGTTACAGGCACGTCTGATGAGTCAGGCCCTCCGCAAAATCACCGCCAACGTCAGCCGGACCAACTGCATCGTCATCTTTTTAAACCAGTTACGCCAAAAAATCGGGGTCATGTACGGCAACCCCGAGACGACCACCGGGGGACAGGCTCTCAAGTTCTACGCCTCCTTGCGCCTGGATATCCGCCGGGTCGAGAGCCTCAAAAAAGGCCAAGAAGAGTACGGCAACCGGGTCCGTGTCAAAGTGGTCAAAAATAAAGTCGCCCCGCCCTTCCGCAAAGCCGAATTCGACCTCATCTTCGGGAAGGGTATCTCCTCGGTCGGCTGTGTCCTCGACCTAGCCGTAGAAACCGATATTATCGAACGCCGGGGAGCTTGGTATATGTGTGAAGGTGAACGTTACCAAGGCCGCGAGAATCTCCTAATCGCCCTGACGGAGAATCTGCCCCTAGTGGCTGAGTTGGACCGCCGGGTCCGCGAGAAACTGGCGGTGGGTGCCCAGGTATCCCCTCTCGCCGTGGCTAAACTGAGCAGCGATGAACTGGAAGATGCGGACCTAGATGCGGACTTCGCTATGGATGAATGATTTAGCTCAAGCTCTCCGTGGGTACCGAGACCAGGACTCTTTACTACTGTGTACGCCTGGTCACCAGCAGGGGCGGTATGCGCCCCCCGGTCTGGCAGACCTGCTTAATCTCCGTTGTGACCTGACGGAACTGGCGGGTTTGGATGACCTCCAGCACCCGACGGGGGTTTTAGGCTTGGCTCAGCAGCGGGCGGCCAGACTTTGGGGGGCTGACCACACGGCTTTTTTAGTGAATGGGTCTACGGTCGGGCTCCAGGCGATGCTCTGGGGATGTTTGCGTCCGGGGGATTGGCTTTTGTTGCCGCGTAATGTCCATCAAGCGGTAATAGGAGCCTTGGTCCTCGGAGGTATCCGGCCCATCTGGTTGGAGCCTGCGTGGGATGCCTGGGGGATTGCCCATGGCGTGACTGCGCGTCAAGTGGAAGAAGCACTGAATGTGCATCCCCAAATCCGGGCTGTATTAATGGTCTATCCCACTTATTACGGAGTGTGTGCGCCGCTCGCGGAAGTGGCGGCGGTGGCCCATCGGTGGGGTTTGCCTTTGTTGGTGGACAGTGCTCATGGGGCTCACCTAGCGTTTCATGCCCAGTTGCCCATGTGTGCGGTGGCAGCGGGAGCGGATGGGGTAGTTCAATCCACCCACAAAACGGCGGGTTCACTTACCCAGAGTGCGATGCTGCATTTGCGAGCGGGCTACTTGGACCCAGCGGCGGTGTTGCGGGTGTTGGGGATGATTCAGAGTACGAGTCCCAGCTATTTGTTATTAGCTTCTCTGGCGTTGGTGACGGATTATTTAGAGATAGTGGGGGAGCAACTCTGGGACCGGGCCTTGCATCTAGCGTGTAAGGTACGGCAGGTTCTCGGGGAGTTACCTGGTTGTGCAGTCCTGACCGCTCCGCTTGGGCATGACTTGGATTTGACTCGAATTACACTACGGGTGCCAGTCAATGGGTTTGCCCTAGAAGAATTTTTGATTAATGAGCAAATTCATCCAGAGTTGAGTGGGCCAGACCACCTTGTTTTTATTTTGACCCCAGCGCATGATGACCGGGTTTTTACGCAGTTGGTTCCGGCGTTACGGCGGGGTTTGATGGTATTGCCCAGTTTGTCGTGGCGGGATTGGCCCAAGCCGCCCTGTCCGGTCACGACTGATTTGGGGGGAGCTTTCTTTGGTCCGCAACGGGTGGTTCCACTGCAAGCGGGAGTAGGGCGGGTAGCGGCTCAGGCCTTGACACTCTATCCGCCGGGGATTCCCCTGGTTTTACCGGGAGAGGTGATGACGGTGGAATTAGTGGCATATGTGGAGTTGGTGCGTGGGGAAGCCCGAATGGTGGGTTGGCGGGGAGCGGGGCTAGTGGCGGTGGTGGAATAGCGATAAGTTCCTAATATAAAGCGGTACCCCCAAGGGAGTACCGCCCTTCGTTAAATTGATTAATGCTCTAACATGACCAAACGGTTCGCGCACACTTGCCAGTCAACGTTCTTGAAGAAGGCTTCAATATACTTGGGCCGTTCCGTGGGGGCGTAATCCACAGTAAAGGCGTGTTCCCAGGCATCCATGATCAAGACAGGAATGTAACCGGCGGGATGGCCTTCTTCGTGGAGAGTGACCCAGTGGTTACTGAGCAGCCCATTGGTCGGGTTCTGGTACATGATGGCCCAGCCCACTCCACGCATCTTCGCCACCGCTTTGAAATCCTTGTCCCAGTTCTCATAGGAACCAAAACTCTCCACAATCCGCGCATACAGGGGCGAAGCAGAAGGCAATTCGCCGCCGTTGGGTTTCATGTTCCCGAAATACAACTCATGGAGGATCATGCCGTTGTACTCAAAACCAAGCCGACGCTTCTGTTCGGCGAACTCGGGGGTAGACTCCTTGCCCTCGTCCACCAACCGGGCAATCTCGCTGTTGAGCTTGTTGACGTTGGTCACATAACCGTTGTAGAGCTTCTCGTGCTGCTTGATTTGGTCATCCGACAAGCCCAGCAAACCCATCAAGGTAATGGGAGTCGCTTTGTATTCGTACACACTGGTTGCCATCTTCAATCCTCGCTGCACTGGTATCGCCAGTTTCCATTATATGAATCGAATCAGGAACGGCGTTCCAGGTCCTCAATACAAGTCAAGAGTAAGCGGCGGGCCTGCCGTTGCCAGCCCAACCGCTGCAACGTGAAGGCCGCCGCCACGCCCAAAGCCGCAATTACCCAAGCTACCTTCAGCCCCAGAAACCCTGCCAACAACGCCAGCCCTGTAATGCCATAGAACGGTAATGCCACCGCCTGCCGCTGCTGTTCGACGACTGAGGCTAACTGGCCTCCAGTAGCGAGTTCTTGTTGGAGCAAGGCTTTCAGTTGGGCACGTTCCCCCACGGGTAAAAAGGCGACCTTGGGCCGTAACTTCTCTAGTTTGCGGAGGGGGGTGCTGTATTGGGCGAGTTCGTCTTCGGCGAGCTTGAGCAAACGGGCTTGGGTTTCCATATTTTGTCAACCTAGGACAATCCATTATGTCAAGCTGGGACCGTTGCGCCAGCCTCAAGCCATGACCCACCGCTTCCAACTCCCGGTTTATCCCCATGACACGGACTATGGGGGGATTGTCTCGCACCGCGCTATTGTCACTTGGTTGGAGATGGCCCGGATTGATTTTGTCCGTAGTGTGGGGCTAGAGTTTGCGGAGTTGTGGACGGCGGGTTTTGACCTGCCGGTGGTCGAACTACAAGTCCGTTACCTCAAGATGATCCCCTTCGGGGTTCAAGTGAGTATTTTGACGCGGTTAGTTCAATTCCAGGCCCCCCGGTTGAGTTGGACCTACGCGCTCTATTCACCTGATGAACAGCTTCATTACGCCCAAGCCCGCAGCGACCATGCCATTGTGGACCGTGGAGGCCGTCCCTGCCGACGCTTCCCCGCTGTCTTGACTCCCATGGGACCGTTAATCGAGCAAGACGGAGGTGCTAATCAGACGCAATAAAAATTAAAGAATCACCAACGACTCGACATAATGAGTAAAAATACTCTTATGGTTCTTCAGGAACGACGCTGTGCATCTTGCCTGCTGCCTCTTGCTTATGGTCTCTGCCTTCCTCTGGGTCCTCAGCGGTCCTCTGCTATGGGAACGGTGCATGGCTCTTGGTCGGCTCTGTGTATTGACCATGGTTTGCTTTATCGGTATCCACCTCGCAAACTCCTTACCCAGCCAAGTCCAGGCTACGGGTCCAAGTAACATCTTCCAAAAATTCAGTCAACCTAGGACTTCCTGTGTCCACTGGGGCGGTTGTCCCTAAGAAATTTTATCCCTGTCACTGCTGTCAGCCTCTTGAGTTTTGTCCGGGGGAGATAATTGTTGGCACTGCTTTCAACAACCTATGAGGATATGAACCTAAGGTTCCACCCTCACGCTCCCTCCGACCCGAGGACGGGAAGGTATGGGGCAGAGAGGCTGCTTGGAAAAGGGTAAATTCCCCCAATTTTGCAGATCTCTACCTTGAGGACTAAGCACAATTGATGAAGAATCTCATATTGTCGGAAATGGACATTTCTTAAAAGGAAGTACTGATATTCAATCGCACAGGCACCGTGATGCTGAGCGTTGTCGGGGGATGTGCCCTGCTCGCCTTGTCCGTCACTGCCCAGACCACCCCTCCTTCCGGCAGTACAACGATGCCGAGTATGCAGAATCCTGGTTCCATGCAAAACCCTGGTTCCATGCAAAACCCTGGCTCTATGCAAAACCCTGGCTCTATGCAAAACCCTGGTTCCATGCAAAACCCTGGCTCTATGCAAAACCCTGGTTCCATGCAAAACCCTGGCTCTATGCAAAACCCTGGCTCTATGGGCGATATGCAACGTACTACGCCCATGGGTACCGGGACTGTGGTAGACGTCGCGTCTAAGAATAATAACCTCAAGACTTTTACCGCTGCTGTCAAAGCAGCAGGTCTGACCGAAACTCTCGCGGGTCGTGGTCCCTACACGGTTTTCGCGCCCTCGGATGCCGCCTTTGCCGCCCTGCCTGCTGGGACACTTGACAACCTGCTCAAGCCTGAGAATAAGACCCAACTGACTCAGATCCTCACCTACCATGTGGTCTCGGGTATTGCGCCCTCTAATAAACTCCAAACTGGGAGCGTCCAAACGGTCAACGGCAGTGCTGTCGCCGTGCGGGTGAATGCTAGCCGTAGTGAGATCACTGTGGGTGGAGCCAAGCCCATCGTCCCTGACGTCCAAGCTAGCAATGGCATCATTCACGTCATTGACAAGGTTCTCATGCCGCCTAAAGCTGCTTCCAGCATGGGTGGCATGTAAATTCTCGTTTCTGCTAATTTTGGTCCCCGCTAGCTCTACAGGCTGGCGGGGATTTTTTAAGCAAGGGACGTCTCCCCAGAAAATCTTGAGAAAGGTTGTGTCGATGATAAAGAAATATTATACTAACTACATATTCCTATACAGAAGCTTCCCATGGAACTTCACGGGTTTGATGGTCTGCCGCCGGTATCCACACAAGAGTGTATCCAGTGCAGCTATACCAATAGTTCGCCGCACCTCCAGATCCTACGGATTGAAAACGTAGAGTCCTGGTATTTTGAACGGGTTATATTCCCCGGTCAGAACCTAGGGTTTTGTGCTACGACGCAAGCCATTGCCCGCATTTATAGCTGTGACCATGCAGGCTGTCTGCTGGATGACAATCTACGTTGCGTGGACTTGCAGATTAGCGATGGTCGACCGTCACGGGTCGTCCCGGTCGCTCCCAAAATAGCCTAAATATAGGCCACAAATTTGACCCCCCATCTCCTCAATTGAAGAGGCGGGGGGTTTGACCTATGGAACCATTTGGCCTTTTAGGTTTAATTCATCCCTAAGTTTTATACAGCAAATTTGGTAACAAAATTGACAATTTTTGAGAATAATATCAATTATGTGTGCATACAAAGTGTAATCAATTTGCAATCATGCTAGTATTTTCAGGGAACTGAAGAGATACTCACCTCGTAATAGGAGTCCGGGATGGCGATACAAGTACAGGGCGTATCCAAGCAATTTGGCTCGTTTCAGGCGGTGGCTGACATCAATCTTGAGATTGGCGCGGACTCGCTAGTAGCTCTTCTGGGGCCTTCTGGCTGTGGTAAGTCCACCCTACTCAGGCTGATTGCGGGGCTGGAATCACCGGATACGGGTTCAATCTGGCTCTCCGGGCAAGATGCCACCCGCCAACGGCTCCAGGAACGCAATATCGGGTTTGTCTTTCAGCATTACGCCCTGTTTAAACACCTCTCGGTACGCGAGAACATTGCTTTTGGCATGGCAGTCCGCAAATTCCCCAAAGCCCAGGCCCAACGGCGGGTAGACGAACTGTTGGAGCTAGTCCAACTCACGGGGTTGGGCAACCGTTACCCAGCGCAACTCTCAGGGGGTCAACGCCAACGGGTTGCTTTAGCCCGTGCCCTAGCGGTCGAGCCGAGTGTCCTGTTGTTGGACGAACCCTTTGGTGCCCTGGATGCCAAGGTGCGTAAGGACCTGCGGGGTTGGTTGCGTCGCTTGCATAACGAGGTCCACGTCACGACGTTCTTTGTGACCCATGACCCGGAGGAGGCGATGGAGATTGCCGACACGATTGTGGTCATGAATAAGGGCCGTGTGGAACAGGTCGGTTCGCCGATTGAGATCTATGACCAGCCCGCGAGTTCCTTTGTGATGGGCTTCCTGGGTCAGGTCAATGCGGTACCCCACACCTCTCCGCTGTTCCCGAGTGCGACCGATGCGGTGGAGGTCTTCGTGCGGCCCCACGACCTACAAGTGGTCGCGGCCCCCACGCCTAACTCAGCCCCAGCGCGGGTGGAGCGGTTATTGCATATGGGTTGGCATGTCCAGGCGGAACTGGCCCTCGAAAGTGGTCAAACCTTGACCGCCCTAATTAGTCGGGAACAATTTAACGCCCTAGGGTTAGCTCCCGCTCAACAGGTCCACGTGTTGCTGAGCAACCCCCGTTCTTTTAACGCTGAGTCTGCCCGTCGGGTCCAAATCCCGGCCTAACCTTCTGGAGTAACTGATGAAAGTCCTACGTCTGGCTCTGACCCTCCTCAGTGCCCTACTTCTGAATGCGCCCCTGTTGGCTCAGCCCAAGTCCGTTACCTTACTGAATGTCTCCTACGACCCGACCCGCGAACTATACAAAGATTTCAATGCTGCTTTTGGGAGCTTCTGGAAGCAGAAGACCGGGCAGAGTGTCACGATTAACCAGTCCCACGGCGGCTCCGGTAAACAGGCCCGCTCAGTGATTGATGGCCTGGAAGCGGATATCGTCACCCTCGCTCTGGCCTACGACGTGGACGCACTCCATGACAAGGGTCAGCTCATCCCCGCTGCTTGGCAAAAACGGCTCCCGGACAACAGTGCTCCCTACACTTCAACGATTGTTTTCCTGGTCCGTAAGGGCAACCCCAAGCGGATTGTGGACTGGAATGACTTGGTTAAACCGGGCATCCAAGTCATCACCCCCAACCCCAAGACCTCCGGCGGGGCCCGGTGGAACTTCCTGGCGGCTTGGGCTTTCGCGCTCAAGCAGTACCGGGGCGACGAGGCCAAAGCACGGGAATTCGTGACCAAGCTCTTCAAAAATGTCCCCGTCCTGGATTCTGGGGCGCGGGGTTCGACGACGACGTTTGTGCAACGGGGCATCGGGGATGTGTTGTTGGCCTGGGAAAACGAAGCTTATCTCTCGAAAAAAGAACTCGGCCCGGACAAAGTGGATATCATCATCCCGTCTCTGAGCATCCTGGCGGAACCCTCCGTGAGTTGGGTAGATAAAGTTATCGCCAAGCGCGGGACCACTGAGGTCGCCAAGGCTTACTTGCAATATCTCTACAGTCCCGTCGGTCAGGACTTGGCGGGTAAGCACTACTACCGGCCCCGTTCCGCTGAGGCGGCCAAGAAGTATGCCAGTCAGTTCGGCAAGGTGAAGCTCGTCACCATTGACCAGACCTTCGGCGGTTGGGACAAAGCGCAAAAGAAATATTTCGACGATGGCGGGATTTTCGACCAGATTTATCAACCCACGCGCTAAGGCAAACTCATGACCCTCACCTTGAAGAAATACAGTGTCCTGCCTGGTTTTGGGCTAAGCCTGGGCTACACCATTTTTTACCTGAGCTTGATTGTTCTAATCCCGCTCTCGACCATCTTCTTTAAAACCGCCACCCTAAGCTGGGAACGGTTTTGGGAAGTGGTGACGGACCCACGGGTAATTGCGTCCTATCAACTAACCTTTGGGGCTTCGCTGGCAGCGGCCCTCATCAATGCAGTCTTTGGGTTGTTGGTCGCCTGGGTTTTGGTGCGCTACTCCTTTCCGGGTAAACGGATTTTTGATGCCTTGGTAGACTTGCCCTTTGCCCTCCCGACGGCGGTGGCGGGGATTGCCCTGACCACGCTCTATGCCCCGAACGGTTGGCTGGGTCAGTACCTAGACCCCCTGGGTATTAAAGTCGCCTTTACACCCCTGGGAATCATGATTGCCCTGACCTTCATCGGCTTTCCTTTTGTCGTCCGCACCGTCCAACCCGTGTTGCAGGACTTGGAAGTAGAAGTCGAGGAAGCAGCGGCCTGTCTAGGGGCGAACCGCTGGCAAACTTTTACGAGAGTCATCTTCCCAAACCTGTTTCCGCCCCTGTTGACCGGGTTTACCCTGGCCTTTGCCCGTGCTTTGGGGGAGTACGGCTCGGTGGTTTTTATCTCCGGGAATATGCCCTTCAAAACCGAGATTACGTCCTTGCTCATCATCACCAAGCTGGAGCAGTACGATTACGCCGGGGCGACAGCGATTGCGTTGGTCATGTTGGTGGTTTCGTTTAGTTTGATTTTTGTGATTAACCTCATCCAACGCTGGTCCATTCAGCGGTACGCCAAATAAGGAGGACCCATGGTCAGCACTACCACCGCCCCGTCCGCTCCCCAAGCCCCACCGACGCTCCGTCGGGCAACCACGGAACCCCCCTGGGTCCAGTTTCTACTGATTGGCACGGCTCTGGCTTTCTGTGTTTTATTTTTGATTGTGCCCTTAATCGCGGTCTTCAGTGAGGCCCTAGCGAAGGGGGTCGAGTTATACTTTGCTGCTTTTCAGGACCCAGACGCGCTGGCTGCTGTCGGGCTGACTTTGCTCACGGCGGCGATTTCAGTCCCGTTGAATCTTGTTTTTGGGGTGGCGGCGGCTTGGTGTATCGCTAAGTTCGACTTTGCGGGTAAGAACTTTTTGTTGACTCTGGTTGATTTACCGTTCTCGGTTTCCCCAGTCATTGCCGGGGTAATTTTCGTGTTGATGTTTGGGAGTCAGGGCTGGTTTGGACCGTGGCTGAGTGACAACGATATCAAAATTATTTTTGCGGTGCCGGGGATTGTCCTAGCGACAACGTTTGTCACCTTCCCATTTATTGCCCGTGAACTGATTCCCTTGATGCAGGAGCAGGGTACCGAGCAGGAGGAAACGGCCTTGGTCCTGGGGGCGAGTGGTTGGCAGACTTTCATGCGGATTACCCTCCCCAACGTGCGCTGGGCGTTACTCTACGGGGTCATCCTTTGTAATGCACGGGCGATGGGCGAATTCGGGGCGGTCTCCGTCGTCTCTGGGCACATCCGTGGCCTCACCAATACGATGCCGCTCCACGTTGAGATCCTCTACAACGAGTACAATTTCGTCGCTGCCTTCGCGGTCTCCTCACTCTTAGCCGTCTTGGCCTTGATTACCTTGCTCCTCAAGAGCTTCATTGAGTGGCGCATTGAGCAGCAGCACCAAGAGTGATTGATTAAAATCAGACACTGAAGGGATAGTTACCGGGCGGATTGGTGCGGGGAGCAAAGTTGGTTTGCCCCCGCATCGCTGCGTAATCCTGTAAAGCCCAGTGGACCGTGGGGAACGCCAGTTGGTCCCAGGGAATCTCTGCCCAAGTAAATAAACCTACTTCCAGACTCTCCACCCCCGCCTGCACATCGAGATTGAGCAAGGTACCGCGATAAAAAAACTGCACCTGACTGATGCGGGGAATGTTGTAAAGGCTCAGCAAGCAGTCAATCTCGACTTGGGCAAAAGCTTCTTCCCAGGCTTCACGGGCTGCCCCCTCGCTGGTGGTCTCGTTGAGTTCGAGGTAGCCCGCTGGGAGCGTCCAGTAGGTGCGGCGCGGTTCGATAGCCCGCCGACAGAGGAGAAACTTGTCTTCCCAAGTACAGACTACTCCGGTCACAATCTTGGGATTCTCATACTCGATGAAGCCACAGTCAGGGCAGACCAAACGTTCGCGGTTGTCACCCGCCGGGACAGTCAACAGAGAGGGACCCCTGGGCGGGCCAGCATTGGGGAGCATCGGCGACCTCACTAGAATTCTATAATAAGCAAAAGTACGGATTAGATTAACCGTCAGTGCAGACAGCGGACTGTAAATGGATTTCAATTTATCTCAATCCTAGGTAGTGTTTCTGTCAAAATGTCCACGCTATGCTTGAAACATACCGCCCATAAGTGACACAATTTAGATAACGAGCGCGGGAGGCCCCCAATGCTACAAGATCCCCAAACCATCCGGCACTATCAACGATTGACCGACAATCTGGCGGAACTTTTTTATCGCGGCTACCGCTCTGAGGAACTACGTTTATTCTGCAACGGTTATATCACCGCTCTGCGTCATTCGCAAATCCTAGAGAGCTACGAAGTAAATCGCCTAGAGCAGGAAATCGAACGCTGTGTGCGTGACCCCGAGAGCCTCGTACCCGAGCCGCTGGCGATCCCTGAACTAGAGTATTAAGTTTGGTAGGCTAGGGAAGCTCATTCAACGAACTACCATGACCCCGCTCACCCCGAACGCTAGTTTCAGCATGACCCTGCGACTCCAGGTCCCCAACCGCTCGGAGATTTTAATTAAATTGACCGAGGGAATTGCCGAGACGGGGGCGGAGTTGGGGGATCTAATACTGGTCGAGAAGTTAGCAGAGCATAGTATCCGGGTACTGACCTTTGCGGCCAGTAGTGAAGATCATGCCCAGTGGGTGCTGGCGGTCCTCAAGGATCTACCGGGGGTCCAGGTCCTCGCAGCGGAAGACCGGACTTTTGCCCTCCATCAAGGCGGCAAGATCTCAGTCGAGAGTAAATCGCCGCTCAAGAACCAAGACCAACTCTCACGGGGCTATACACCCGGGGTGGGCCGGGTCTGTCAAGCGATTCACCAAAACCCGGAGTTAGCTTTTACCTACACGATTAAGCCCCACACCGTCGCCATTGTCACCGATGGTTCAGCGGTCTTGGGGTTAGGGAATATTGGTCCTTTAGCGGCCCTCCCGGTGATGGAAGGTAAGGCGATGATCTTCAAGGAGTTTGCGGGACTTGATGCCTTCCCAGTCTGTCTGGACACTCAGGATACCGAAGCTATTATTGCCACGGTCCAATACCTCGCTCCGGTTTTTGGTGGGATTAACCTGGAGGACATTAGTTCACCCCGTTGTTTTGAGATTGAGGAACGGTTGCGGGACCTATTGGACATTCCAGTTTTTCATGATGACCAGCACGGGACGGCGGTGGTTCTCTTGGCGGCTCTCCTCAACGCCTTGGCGATTGTCGAGAAACCCTTGGCTGAAATTAAAGTCGTCTTCAATGGCGTGGGCGCGGCGGGGATGGCCTGTACCCAGATGTTGCAACAGGCGGGGGTCCGTCACATCGTTGGCTGTGACCGCAGCGGCGCAATTTATCTAGGCCGTACTGCCAACATGAACTCGGTCAAGGAACGCTATGCCCAAATCACCAATCCCCAGGGCGAACAGGGTAGTTTAGGGGACGTTTTGCGTGGGGCGGATGTATTTGTCGGGCTATCGGGTCCGGGACTGGTCACGCTTGAAGATATTCAGGGCATGGCTACCAAGCCTTTAGTATTTGCCCTCGCTAACCCAGTCCCCGAGATCGCCCCAGAAGTCGCTGGTCCCCATGTGGCAGTCATGGCAACGGGGCGCAGCGATTACCCAAACCAAATCAACAACGCCTTGGCCTACCCAGGAATTTTCAAAGGGGCCTTGGACTGCCGCGCTCGCTGTATTAATGAAGTGATGAAACAAGCTGCTGCCCAAGCTCTCGCGGGTCTCATTCTCCCGGCTGAGCGCAGGCCTGGGTATATCATTCCCTCGGTCTTTGATCCGCGCGTGGTCCCCGCCGTGGCGCAAGCTGTTGCCCAAGCTGCCCGTGAGACTGGGGTGGCGCGTCTCCCCTAAGCTGTAGGACTAGTTAGAATTAATTGTTCAATAAGAGCTTTTGCTCATTTTTGGTACTATAAAACCAATCCAAGGTGAATCAACATGGACATCCAGACATTTGTGGATCACATTCTCGCCGACAAAGTCATCACGCGGGCAGAACAAGCAGAATTTGACCAGCTCGTGACCGCCGACGGGCAGATCTCCAACAAGGAACGCGAGCAAATCCAGCGTGTTGTCGCGTTAATTGAGAGTGGGGAAGTCAAAATCGTCGAGTGATTTAGATTCACGACCCAGGAAGCGACGAATGAGGAGGTCGGGCTCGTAGGTGCCACCCGGCTCTAGAATGTTAGTCCGGTAGCTCGCTCCCACCACCTTGCTGGTCAAACCGTCCTGCTGAAAACGGGTAAACATATCTTGGGCGTACACTTTGGACTACAGATAGCCGTAATACCCGCTGTCATAGCCTCCCATCAGGTGCCCAAACCCAGCCTGGGGCATGGTGCCGGGGACCAACGGGATCTGCGAAGTCCGCTGGGCTACAGCTTGCCAAACTTGGGTGGTATTCAGTTTAGGACCAGAGGAGTGATCAAGGTCTGGTGCATGATGTGCCCAAACTCGTGGAACAGGGTTTCCATCTCCCCCAAACTTATAACCACCCTAGCCTGAGAGTCTGGGGTAAAAATTGGCGGGTCACTCTATTCTGATTCCCTGAGTATTGAGGGCAGTCAAGGCGATACCTACCTCAAAGTGATGGCAGCAAATACCCAAATCATTGTCGAGGGGCTAGGAGGTACCTACACTGTGTTCCCCTTTTTGTGAATGGGGAGTATCAACTTCTTAAGGCCCATAGGCAGCCATTGCTGCCTGGAGGATACCCCGTTCTTCCACTGGGAGTTCGAGTAATACCCGCACATCGCCATTAGTTTTGCGGTATTTCCAAAGGGTCTCCAACAACCGAAACGTAACCTGAAACTCCGCTCGTCCCTCTGCTACTGTCCGCCACAAATTCAGCCAATCCTCTAGTTCCCGTGCATCCACTCCACTTTTAACCAGCTCCCGAAAACAGTTTTTAAATTGCCCCCGCAAGATAGGCAAAACGCTACTTTGAATCTGGAAATTCTGGGCCATAGCTATACTCTGCTCAAAAATCAGGTATGCCCGCCGCCACTCGTATTGCTTTAGATAAAGTAGACCCAGACTACCTAGAGTTTTAACGCCATCAGAATGCTCCTCGCCTAAAAGTTTGAGATAGAGCACTAAGGCTTGCTGCAACAACGGCTCAGCCTGATCGTATCGCCCTTGGGAAGTGTAGAGTTCAGCGAGATTATTCATACTAGCTGCCACATCGGGATGCTCCTGGCCCAACAGCTTGATTCTTAAGGCCAAGGCTTGCTGCAACAACAGCTCGGCCTGGTCGTACCGCCCTTGGGACTTGTAGAATACAGCGAGATTACTGAGACTCTGTGCTAAGTTTAGATTTTCTTCGCCTGTAATTTTACGATAAAGAGTTAGGGCTTGTTCTTGTAGGGCACCTCGATAAATAAAGGATGAAGGGAAGAATTATTAGAAAAAATGATTTTTGTTAACAAACAAGGGGTTTTATACCCCTCTCTGCTAATCTTTTCGATTTTCTTCCGCCATTTTCCTTGATTTAGTTACACTACGCCTGTCCCTTGTACATAAACATACCCACGAAGATACGTTAGATTGAATAGACCTACCTTCGCGGCAATTCGTACTTGACCCACGCCACGGAGCAGCTTGCCGCCCATGGAATTCACCCAATGACCAAACACATGCGCCACCCGTGCCCGGACCCTTGACTTCTCTTTATTGTTTGACTTTTGCTCTTCCGTCAGCGGCTGGTTGCCATAACCTCGCTCATGAATCTCACTTTTGAAACCCATCTTCGGTAGCACCCATTCCGTGTCTTCACTACGATAGGCACTGTCCGCCCAAACCTGCTCCCCTTCATTTTCTACGTCCAAGACCTGAGTGGCATCTGGGACGTTATCTTCTAAACCTAGATAGAGAAACTTCATGAAGGAGAGCCGGTCATGGACCTGATATGCCAAATCAGCATCGCTGATATTGTAAAGCCGCTGCAAGATGAGCATTTTAAACATCAAAATCACATCAATGGGTTTGCGCCCAGCGTTACTTTTTCTGGGTTGTTCGTAAACTTGGTTTAGGATTGGTCGAAATTCGGACCAAGGAATGAAGGAATCAAGGTGAGGAAGAAAGCATTTTTGCTCAACCAAGCACTCTTGCCGTTTTTCCCAATCCCAGATTCCTTGCTGCCCCATGTTTGGGCCAATTCTTTCTCCTAGTTTCTCATTTATGAGGACAGACAGCAACTAATCGTGGTGCCCTAATGTGTTGCTGTGCCGCTCGTTCATGGTTACTCTCTGACTGGTTGTCCTCTGGGCACTGGTCTGTTAAGCCGTGAAAGATAAATAGCCTCTGCTCGTTAGCATTTCAATAACTTTGATGGGTTGTCTACAGAATCCTATTGCCATAGCAGGTGTTGTTCCCTTAGCTAAGCCATGATGCTCCCTCGACCAGTTATGGACTAACCGCACCACCGTCAAAATCCTTTGTAGACCGCTCACTTTTTTGGCATAGGTGTTGGTGCGACGGCGATAGGCACTACACCTGCGGCGTAGAGCACTATTGAGCGCTTCGTTGTGATTGGCATGGACTTCTGACTTTGGGCTGATGGCCGTGTACGGATGTTCCGCTTTCATCCACTCCATGCGAGGCCGTCCCCGCGAACCTTTGATTTTGCAGGCGACTTCCAGTCCTCGTCTCCAAACTTTGCGAGCACTCCCTTGCACCCAACAGCTGAGGTGCACTGCTGCCACCTTCCATAACTCTTGGGCGTAACGCCGCTCCCCATCCGTAAACCAGCGGATATCCTGGCAGGTTTTGAACCACTGCCAAGCTTGGAGCACCGCTTGGGTGAACAAAGTTTGATCCTTCAAACCAGCTAGGGCAACTAACCAATATCGGCTAGTACGCTCTAAAAAGGTAAGGGTCCACCCTTCAGACTCACAGGGGGGGGTGGTTACGCTGAACCCGCGTATACACCTCGTCACCTTCGATAGTAATCTCTGATTCAGCAGGTGCAGGCGGTGACCAGGCTGCTTCGTACTGGGCTAACTTTTTTTCCCAGCGCAGCACAACTGAGTGCGATTTCTTCAGTACGCGTGCAGCAGCCCTGAGTCCCATGCCATCAGTATGGCCTTCGGCCACGGAGGCCTATCGCATTTTTACAGCGAGGGCGACAGTTTCCGCTGGAGTCCGCAAATAGCTCATCGGTGTACCTGTGCGTTCACTGAAGCGTTTTTTGCAAGGGCGGCATAAATAGGTTTGGACAACCGTGCCATCTTTGAGGGTGTCGGTGCCATTTTTAACTGCCTGGAGACCGCAGAGAGGACAATTCATAGGTTAGAGGTAAATCCTTTCTGTATCTTATGCTATCACGCTTTTTAAGACCAGTGCCTAGAACTCGATATGCAGGATCTGTTCTAGCCCCGCACTTTGGTAGCGAATTAAGAAGTCGGTGCGGCGTTGGATAGCCGTTATCACCGTGTCGAGGGACTGCAACCAAACTACCTCGGTACCGCGTAGCCAAGCGAGGAAGTGACGACTGTAGAGAGCGGCGAGTCCTTGCAGGCTGGTATCAAAAGGACGGCGTTCCTGGGGGATGTCACTCATTTCCTGAGATTAACACTGTGAGACCTAGGTGCTGCACAGGCTTATTTGTCCGGCCTAGAGCGAATTCCCATCTCGTCACTACAGGGGGAGAGTAAAGACGGGAGGAGTCTACCATATGAAGTTTTTTGATGGTTGGTGTGAGCCCATTACCTGCTGTCTAGGCTCCCTCCTGCCCTAATGCGCTCCCAGAATGACTTTTATACACTTCTGTCAGTCAAGCAGATATGAAAGTCAATGACCCAGGTTGGCGACTCGACATACTAGGTATTCATGTCGGTACGGGGTGAGCTACTTAACTTTTTGCTGACTTTTCCTCGACGGCAGCTACCCAATAGACTTTAAGCTCAGGCTAAAACCGGGTAATGTAGCTCCACCCGAGAGGACAGCGGGCTGCACGAGAACTTCTAGTGGTTGCTCAGGGCGGTAAATCATAGCCACTTGGTTTTGCGGTGCGATGAGCCAGCCCAGTTGTGCGCCATTGGCAATGTATTCTTCAAGCTTGGTCTAGATATCGGTCAGTTCGTCCGTGGGTGAGAGGAGCTCTAGGACAAAATCAGGGCAGACCGGGGCAAATTTGCGTTTTTGTTTGGGAGTGAGCGTATCCCAGCGGTCTTGACGAATCCAGGAAACATCAGGAGAACGAATGGCTCCATTGGGTAAGGTGAAGCCAGCGGCAGAGTCGAAAACCACACCTAACTGAGTCTGCTGGTTCCAAAGCCAAAGTTGAGCAATCAAGCTGGCGTTAAAATAACCGCTTTCACTGCCGGTGGGAGCCATGGCGATCAGTTCTCCGGTCGCCGTGCGTTCGAGGCGCGTCTCTGGATTGTGGTGACAGAGTTGTTCAAAAGCTTCATCACTGAGGGTGAGCAGAGGTTTGAGCTTGAGGGTGATTAGGGCCACGGGCTAAGCTCCATTAGACAGAGCGGTGTAACGACCATAGCGCATCGTGACTCTGACGTAGCAGTATGGATTACGTCTCTGTAGCTGTCATCAAAAAAGCTCCTTGTTAAGGAGCTTCTGATAAGTTACCGAAACGATGTGTTATAGGGTCGGGGTTGGTATGACGCCCCCTAGCCGAAATATCGTCCCGGCCCGAGCACTGCCGCCCCCAGCCGTGGTGCCGTAGAAAGTACCATCAGCACCCTGCACCACCCCGCCATAGAGCGCAGAGCCCCTAGCGTAATTGAAAGCCAATAGCGTGGTGAGGACGCCCGCTGGGGTCATCTGAAACACTGTGCCAAAGCCAAAACCGCCCCGGACCGTGGTGCCACCCCGAGCCGTGGTGCCATAGAAGTTGCCATCACTACCCTGGACCAAGCCAGCAAAGGGGTCAGCCCCACGGGTCTGCTCATCAAAATCAACCAGGGTCGTGAGTGTGCCGTTGGGTGTTATCCGAAATGCAGTGCCATCCCGAGAACTGCCACCCTGGAAGGTGGTGCCGTAGAAGTAGCCATCACTGCCCTCCACCAATGGGGCCTCAGGAAAATAGCCCGCTGCGTCGCTGTCACTAAAGTTAAACAAGGTCGTGATGCTGCCACTAGGGGTCATCCGAAATACCGTGCCACAGCCCGTAAAGCCTGCAAAACAAGCTGCACTACCGCCATGGAAGGTAGTGCCGTAGAAGTCGCCATCGCTGCCCTGCACTAATCCATTTGGGGCTTCACCATTGGCGTTGTCGAAGTTAACCAGGGTAGTGAGCGTGCCATCAGGCGTTACCCGAAACGCTGTGCCACAACCTGAGGAGTAGCAATTGGTTGAACTCCCACCGTAATCCGTCGTGCCGTAGAAGTTGCCATCAGTACCCTGGACCAAATCGGTAGCGGGATTCCAGCCATGGGCACGGTCAAAGCTAGCTAATGTGGTGAGCGTACCATCAAGGGTCATCCGAAATACTGTGCCGCAGCCAAAAGTGCCACAATTTGTAGAACTGCCACCGCCGGTGGTGGTGCCATAGAAATTGCCATCAGTGCCCTGCACCAAGCTACCAATGGGATTAGCTCCATTGGCTTGGTTGAAGTTGACGAGGGTGGTAAGGGTACCAGCGGGTGTCATCCGAAACACTGTGCCACAACCATCCCGGCAATTGGTTGAGCTACCGCCGTACCAAGCAGTGCCATAGAAGTTACCGTCACTACCCTGGACCAAGCTACCGACGGGATTAGCTCCATTAGAACCGTCAAAAGTAACCAGTGTAGTGAAGGACTGCGCCGAAACCCCGCTCGGGACCGGACTCAGCAGTAAAAGCATAAACACAAGTAATCTATTCCGATGGATCATCTTCTGTACAACGCTTGACGCTCGTTGCGTTAACGAACCTAACGTGTTGCTGTGCCGCTCGTTCATGGTTACCCTCTGACTGGTTGTCCTCTGCACTGTACGGAATTCATCTGATTTCCACAGTGTGAATAGGTGACAAAAAGTGAGCTATTGGCTGGGGTCACGCGCCTAGCTGCTCCTCGCGCAACAAATCTAGGACGGCTTGGGTCGTCCGATGGAGGTCTAGGTTCGCATTGGGCGGGACGGGTCCGGTCTGCCAGGGATTAAAAGTGGGAGATTGCCAAGCAGACGGACCCAGGGGCGTAAGGTGATTTCCCGGTAAAGTCCGTACCGTGGGACTCACAAGAAGTTCGGCGAGCTCCGGGGTCTGGTCCAGGGTGTCATCTTGATAACGGATCAATAAATTGTGCTGAGTCCGGTAACAGTTACGGATAAGCTGCTGGGTCTGTTGGGGCGAGGGCGTGAACTCGGGGGTCAACCGGGGGTCTAGTTGGTCGAACCAAGGCACCGCCCGCCGCACTGGGTAATTGTTGAAACTAATCAAGATATTCCCCGCCCGGGTTGCTTGAAATAACCCGCCGCACAACAGGTGTAGTTTCACGCCCAAGCTATGGCCCAGACCGTAGACCGGGAGCCGTTGCCAACCCAACCGCTCAGTCACTTGTTCAAAGCGATCTAGGACCTCTTGGGCAAGCAGACTGTGATCAAAAATATTCAGGTATGGCACCGCCACCACCCCCCATCCGGCTTGAACTAGGGGGACCAAGAGGGCTTGATAAGACAACTGGGGAGCCACACCGACAAAAGCACCCCCCAACAGATGAATCACCCCAGTGAGTCTAGTTTTGGGCGGCAAAACCCAGGCCCCATCCACGACTTGCCAATCCATCTCGAACCCCCAGTGACTCATCTATGGTAGCGGACCCCTGATCCCCGACCTCCGACAGACCCTATTTAGGTACTGGGTCAGCTACCTTACGCAAAAGGTGAGTCATCCCATGTCCGATTCCAACCTGGGTCTAGGCGAACAAGCCCTCAGCCGCGCCGCTGAACTAGTCATCAATACCCAACTCACCGAGTCCGAGTCTCTGACGATAGATGTCCACGCCCCTGGTCTGATGCCCATGCAGGGGGAAGCCACTGGGGTCCATATCGAAGGTAAGGGGCTGACCTTTCATGAAATGCGTGTTGAGGCCGTCGAGGTCCAAACCGAGGCGGTGTCCATAGACCCATTGCGGGCCTTGGTGGGGGATATTCACCTCAGTCAGCCCGTCGCCGCCACCGCCCGCTTGGTCCTCAAGGCTGAAGACCTTAACCGGGCCCTCAATACCCCGACCGCCCTTGCGCCTTTCCAGGGTGTGACCCTACCGTGTACCGATAAACCGGGCACCCTGGATGTCCTAGCCGTCCATCTCGATTTCCCAGCCGCACAAAAGATGACCCTGGAGGTCCGCTTGAACCTGGGTTATGTGGGCGAACCTTCTCAAACCGTGGCTTTTACGGCGGGCATCCTAGTAGATAGCAATCTCTGTATTCAAGAAATGCACTTTTTAAAAGGTTACGAACTACCCCTGGAACTCGCGGGACCCTTGATGCAGCGCATCAGTATCTTGGCCCGTCAACGGGCGTTTAGTTGGCAGGGGATGGCCTTCCAGGTCCATGATCTCCAAGTAGAACCGGGTGCGATGGTTATCACCAGTGCGGCCCAAATTGCCCAGATGCCGAGCTAAGCCAAGTCCGGGTCCAGACCCTGATCCCGCCGATAACGGGTCAAACGTTCGACCTGTTGTTGGGCCAGCTCTTTTTCCTGACGTTGTTGTTCCATACGCTCTGCCCCCCAGGGCAATAGGACCCCAGCTTGGTCCCACCAACGAAGCCAACGACTGGTCCGGTGCCCTTTTTTTCCGGACCATACGCCCAACTGCAACCCCAAACCCGCCAGGAGATACCGCCCGTTCAGGTTTGCCGCCTGACGTTGATAGCGTCCCTCCGTCAGGCAATACACCTCTAGGGCACCACGATTAATTGCTGTCTGTCCTCATAAATGAGAAACTAGGAGAAAGAATTGGCCCAAACATGGGGCAGCAAGGAATCTGGGATTGGGAAAAACGGCAAGAGTGCTTGGTTGAGCAAAAATGCTTTCTTCCTCACC
>Ga0163154_10002103_pt1 | contig 29638 bp, 28 predicted proteins | sample OliLakLV19MP9P1_FD_148649 | JGI IMG/M metagenome (GOLD analysis project Ga0163154, IMG submission 148649) | Freshwater microbial mat bacterial communities from Lake Vanda, McMurdo Dry Valleys, Antarctica - Oligotrophic Lake LV.19.MP9.P1 | ecosystem: Environmental > Aquatic > Freshwater > Lake >... | reverse complement strand
CCAATAAACAGGCGTCGCAGTCCAAAAAAGGCGATTTCGACCTCATTTCCCACTTTTTCCAATTCGATATACCCCGCAGGCACACCATCGGCATACGCCACATAAATCTCGAGTCCCGCATCGCTCAATATCGCTATAAGGGCATCGGATGTCATCAAAAATCGGTCACGCCATCCCCATTCATAGCCAACGGCACGATAGAGGAATAAATAATAATCGGGGTCGAGTCGGTCAATTTTGCTGATGCTAAAATCGGGCGTGGGATGAAAAGCAGGCTTAAATTGGTCTGGGTGGGTCATCTGTAAATAGGTGGTGATGAGTGTTGTTGGCTTGGACATGGTTGGGGATAATCCTCATGCGTGTGTGGTGATATAATCAAAAAATCGTGTTCAGTAAGCATCTATTAAACTATATTTTGAAAGGTAATGCTATGGATTTTTCACTATCAAAAGAACAATTACAAGCGCAAAAAATGGTACGCGATTGGTGTGCCAAAGAAGTGATTCCTGTCATTGGCGAATGGGACAGAAAACAAGAGATGAATCCCGCCTTTTTGCCCCGCATGGCAGAATTGGGCATTTTGGGGATTAGCATCCCCGTCAAATATGGCGGACAAGGCTTTGATTATGTCACATTGGGGTTGGTCTGCGAGGAATTAGAACGGGCAGATACCCACCTGCGCGTGGTGATGAGTGTGCATCACGGCTTAAATAGCATGGCAATTTTGCAATGGGGTACAGAAGACCAAAAACAACGCTTCCTTGTGCCACAAGCGCGTGGTGAAAAATACGCCGCCTTCTGCCTCACAGAACCTAATGCAGGGAGTGATGTGGTCAGCATGGCATCTACCGCCAAAAAACAGGGCGATAAATATATCCTCAATGGTGAAAAAATGTGGATTAGTCTCGCTACCAAAGCCCATCATTTCTTGGTGGTCGCCAAAACAGACCCCAGCGCAGGACATCGTGGCATGAGTGCCTTCCTCGTCACCAGTGATATGAAGGGTGTCATCACAGGCGATATTCACGGCAAACTAGGCGTGCGGGCTGGCTCGACTGGCTGGGTCAAATTTGATAATGTGGAAGTGCCAGAAGAAAATCGTCTTGGCTTAGAGGGCGAAGGCTTCAAAATCGCCATGTCATGCCTTGATAATGGTCGCTATACCGTTGCCAGTGGCGCAACAGGTCTGATTCGTGCCTGCCTAGAGGACAGCCTAAAATATGCCCATGACCGCGAGACCTTTGGCAAGCCGATTGCCCATCACCAACTCATCAAACAAAAAATTGCCTATATGCAACAATGGTACGACAACGCCAGTTTGCTCTGCTATCGCGTGGGGTGGCTGAAGAACGAAGGTATCCGCAATACCCGCGAGACCAGCATGGCAAAATGGTATGCCACCGACCAAAGTGTGCAGGCGGCATTAGAAGCCATCCAAATTCATGGTGCGTATGGTTTTAGCGATGAATATCCTGTAGAACGCTACTTGCGTAACAGCAAGGGTGCAGTCATTTATGAAGGCACAAGCGAAATTCATCAACTGATGCAAGCCGATTTTGCGCTGGGATTCCGTGAAGAAAAACCCGATTTGCGTTGTGAATTACCCGCCTATAATGCCGATGAATGGCAATCTGAACCCGTCATGGCAGTGGGTGGTTAATTCCCCCATCGCTCTGGCTGTGGCGGACATACGCTTCGCTAGTCCGCTATTACAAATGCCTTTTGATATATAATGAGATAGGACGGTAATCGTTATACCGTCCTATTTTTATAGTAAGGAGTACAAAGATGGTCACACAATATCCAACTTATACTGGGCAAATACCGATATTGGGCAAAATCATTGCCGAAGATATTCCCTATGAAGAATTTTTAGAAACCGATTATGGGGATATTCATGTGGAATGGGTACACGGAAAGGTGATTGAGATGCCAGGGGTTGATGAAAAACATGATGATATTTTACGGTATTTAGACAGGCTATTCTCTATATTTTTTGAATACTATGGTGGTGGTCGTGTATTAAGAGACCCGATGCTCATGAGAATAAAAGAGGTGGGTGTTTCTCGTTCACCAGATATACAAATCCTTTTACCAGAAAATTTAGGATTGCTCAAAGGGATACAGGTTATAGGTGCATCTGATTTGGTCATTGAGGTTGTGTCTAAAGACAGTGAACGGATAGACCGCATCCAAAAACTTGAAGAATATGAACGTGCGGGTGTCAAAGAATATTGGATTATAGACCCAATTCATGAAGAGGCATTGTTCTATCAACTCAATTCTGAGGGATTGTATGAACGACAAACCCCAAACGAACATGAACGGTATTATTGTGGTGTGGTGAAGGGATTATGGATAGCTATCCCCACCTTATGGCAAAAACCAATCCCAACAGCCAGTGATATATTAGAATGGATAAAAGGGATGAAATCATCTTAACAAGTATTTGGAGATACAAAAAATGGTCACACGCGAGAAAGAACTTGAAATCAATATTCATGATTTGCCAATCGTTGGCAACATCATCGCAGAGAATGTACTCTATGACTTATTTTTGGATACCGATTATGGGGATGTTCATGTGGAATGGGTACACGGAAAGGTGGTTGAAGTGGCAGGGGGAGCAAGTCCATTACACAATAAAATTGTGAATTATCTTTATCTGTTGTTCAGGTTATTCATAGATAGGACGATTAAAGGCGAAATTTATACTGACCCAACCCTCATGTGCGTGGTGTCTGTCGGGGTATCCCGCGCACCCGATATTCAATATCTATCAGCCAATAACCCTGCCCATGTTGAAGAAAAACAAGTCGTTGGTGTCGCAGATTTGGTCGTAGAAGTCGTATCAGAGGGCAGTGAGCGCACAGACCGCATACAGAAATTTCTCGAATACGAAAAAGCAGGCGTAAGGGAATATTGGATAGTAGATTTTCGTAAAAAAGATGCTCAATTTTGGGTTTTAGAAAATGGTCTCTATGAAGAACATTTGCCAGATGAAGCCGGAATTTACCATAGCACCGTCCTAACTGGGTTCTATCTATCTGTAACGACATTGTGGCAAAATCCCCTGCCCGATTCGATAGTGGTTTATGAGATGGTACAAGATATGCTCAAGAAAGACACACCATGAAACTCATTTTTTTAGGCGATAGCCTCACAGAAGGCAGTTATGGCGGGAGCTACCTTGCTCATATCACCAAATTACGCCCCAACGATACCCTCATCAATGCGGGCGTAGGGGGCGATACTGTTATCAACCTAGAACGGCGTTTAGATGATGTGATTGACCAATCACCAGATGGCATATTCGTGATGGTCGGTGGCAACGATGCCATTTCGTACTCACAACCAGATACCCGCCCCTATTATAAACAGGCAAAATCTATCTCCAACGGATTTGTCTCCCCAGAGCAATTTTCGCAGACCTATCGGGATATTCTCACCCGCTTGCAAACCGAACATCTGCCCACATGGGTGGGATTGCCCCCCATTGAATATAATCCGTTGGTGGCACAAACCATGCGTGACTATAACGAATCAGTGGCAGATATGGCGCGGTCTATGAATATCCCCACCCTAGACCTCATGCCCGATTTTATGCCACAACATATCCCAGACCGCAAACCATTGGGCTTGGGAATTATTTTTACCATTGGGGAACGCACAAAAAGCGGATGGTCAGAGTATGACACCACCCAATCAGACGGCAATTTTGCCTATACCTTTGACGGTATTCACCTCACGCCCAAAAGTGCGGTACAATTTGGGGAACGGATTCATCATTTTCTTGGAGCATGACCATTGTTTAAAAGACTCACCTCTCGGTTACAGACCTTTAATAAAACCAACCTCACCCAAACTCAATTATTTGACCAACTCAAAACCGCCCCTAACCATGTGGCACTCATTTTGCTGGCAGAGGCACAAGAACGCCTGTATTTTCAGGATGGGTCTTTGCGTGGCGCAGATTTTAGCGGCGCACAGTGGCAAAAAGGGCGCATGGCAAAAGGCGATTATGAACGGATTATTTTGGCAAATGCCGATTTGCGCGGGATTTATTTGGGGAACGCCAAGCTCAAAAAAGCCGATTTACAAAATGCCAACCTGCAAAATGCCAACCTGCGCGATGCTAATTTTATGGGTGCAAATCTGTCTGGTGCAGATTTCATAGACGCACACATGGCGGGTGTGAATTTGTGTGGTGCAAACCTCACAGGGGCAAATTTGGAGCGCGCCAACCTATGGGGGGTGCAGTTTGATAGCACCACCATCATGCCCGATGGGACTTTTTGGCAACCCACCGAAAATTAATCTAATCCACATTAGATTTTTTGCATGAGACCGTGTAAAATACAGGCAGATAAACAAAAAATTATTTCTTATCTCTTTAGGAGGATAAACCATTGCACGTAGTTACTTTTACGCGCAGTACCCCCGACACTGCGGCTAAAGTCGAAGTCGGGAAAGATGGAAAAGTCGGTTGGGGTGATGCCGCCACAGTCGTCAATCCGTGGGACGAATATTCATTAGAAGAAGCTATTTTACAAGCAGAAAATGCCAGTGGCAAATCCACCGTCATCGCCATTGGCGGTGACATGCACAACGATGCGCTCAAACACAGTTTGGCAATGGGCATCGAAAACGCGATTCGTGTCGAAGATGAGGCACTCGATGCCACCGATAGCCTTGCCTATGCAGTAGCGGCATCTGGCGCGGTGAATAAATTGGGTGATGTAGATTTGGTCATCTTTGGCAAAGAAAGTGTGGATGTCGGCACAGACCAACATGCCTATATGACCGCCCGTAAGTTGGGTTGGACATTGTTGAGCTATGTCTCCAAAATTGTGTCGGTAGATTATGCCAATAAAACCATCACAGTCGAAAAAACCTACGAACAAGGCAAACAAACTGTCACCAGCCAATTGCCCGCCGTCATCACTGTGATGAAAGGCATCAATGAACCCCGTTACCCCTCATTCATCGGCATCCGCAAAGCGGGTAAAGCCGTGATTCCTGTATGGGGATTGGGCGATTTAGGCGTGTCTGCACCCGCCAAAAAAGCCGAAACAGTGGCATTTATGAATTTGCCCCCCAAAGAAGTTCAAGTAGAGATGATTACAGGCACACCACAAGAACAAGCAGTGGCGCTGGTTGAGAAGTTATTGGAGGCGAAGATACTATGAGCGTTTTTGTATGGATTGAAACCTTCAACGGGCAACCCGTCATCACCAGTTGGGAAGCACTCGGCGCGGGCAAAACGCTTGCCGATGGGCTTGGGACAACCGTCACCGCAGTGGTATTTGGCGAAAATGCCTCTGCCGTTGCCAAACAAGCCGCCGAATTTGGCGCAACAAAAGTGGTTGTGGCGGAAGATGCCACCCTAAAAGATTTCCGTGTGGAAGCATACGCATCTCTGCTCACCAAATTGGTGAATGACAATTCCCCCAAAGTCGTTTTGGCTGTGGGGACAAATCGCGGACGCGAATTGCTCTCTGCATCTGCCGCCGATACCGATAGTGGCATGATTACAGAAGGCACAGAACTCGCAGTCAGTGGCGGGACAGTCACCGTCACACGTCCTGCTTATGCAGGCAAACTCATCAGCCAAGCCCAAAATGTGGGCGATGGAACACTTTTCATCACCATTCGCGGACGTGCCTTTAAGCCCAACGCCCAAAATGCGGGTGCATCGGCAGAAATTGTCACCGTCCCTGCCGTGCTGGATGAAGGCGCAATCGTGAGCAAAGTCCAAAGTTTTGAGACAGAAGTTGGCACAGTCAACCTCAATGATGCGGCAATTATCGTATCGGGTGGTCGTGGCTTGGCAAATAACCCAGCCGATGCCCCCGCAGGTGTCGCTGATGCCACCGTATGGAAGGCACAAGATGCTTTTGAAAATGTGATTAAGCCACTCGCTGATGTATTGGGCGGGGCTGTCGGCGCGAGCCGTGCGGCAGTGGATGCGGGATATATCCCCTATGCCCACCAAGTTGGTCAAACGGGTAAGGTCGTCGCGCCCGATTTGTATATCGCCGCCGCCATTAGCGGTGCGATTCAACATCAAGCGGGGATGCGGAATAGCAAGCTGATTGTCGCTATCAACAAAGACGGCGAAGCACCCATTTTCAAGATGGCACGGTTTGGTCTGGTGGGCGATATTTTCCAAATTATCCCTGCATTGATAGCAGAACTCAAGAAAAAGCTGGGCAAGTAGTTCAAAAAAATATTATAAGGGCGCATCAAAGCGCCCTTTTTTTATGAGTTGGGTTGTGTTTGTGCCAAAACAACATTGACCATGACATCCACAAATCGGTTTGGTTCTTCATATAAGGGGGTATGACCTGAATTTTCAAACCAGATGAGTTGCTTATGCGGGGCTTGGAGAATGTCATAATACTGCTCCACAAAAACCGTCATTGCATTCATATCCCAACGACCCTCAATAAAATAGACAGGCACATCTAATTGCGGGGCTTGGGTGATGAAGTCTAAATCGGCAATTTGGGGATAAATTATGTTGAATACATCATTTAAGCCACGAACCCAGTTAATTTTATCTATAAAACCATATTCTGGACCCAAAAATGTATCGAATAGGCGGTTATCGCCCTGCCCTTCGCCATTTGCATGGGCATACATATACCCATTTATCACATTCAAATAACTGGCATACGTCCATAGAATCCCATCACCTATATACGGTGGCGCTCCATTTTTGCGGATTGATTCCAACGCTGTTGTGTCGCCCTGTTCTTCAAGATAGGCAAGGGCAAATTCATAACCACGAATATCGTCCTCGGTAGTATTTACCATTTGTGCGCTACCAATATAGGCATGAAAGCGTTCAGGATGGTCTTGAACAAGCCAAATCCCTAAAATTGTCCCCCAAGATTCGCCCAACACATAAATTTTTTCCTGATTAAAGCGTTCACATAAATATTCAGTCAATTCATAGGCATCAGAGACAAATCGCTGTGGTGTCAATGAGGCAATATCCACCGTACTATATGATTTTCCGACACCCGGTTGATCCCAATTGACCACAACGAAATGTTCCTCTAATCCGCCCAATACAGAACGTGTCCAAGCCATTTCACCGCCACCCGGTCCGCCTGCTAAAAATAATAAGACAGGGTTATTTTGGTTATTCCCACGAATCGTTACCCATTGAGCATCACCGCCAAGTGTAACTTGTTCTAAAGAGGCAATGCTATTGGGGATGATATTTCCTTGTGTATCTCGAATAGCAGGGGTATAGGCAAATTGTTGCGAGGCAATCACACCCAATATAAAAATGATGATTATGCCTGTTAATGCCAATGGAATGACAGGCAGTTTGCCATCGAGAACAAAAAGCATCACCACCATGCCAAGCGTCATCACCACCAACAAGATAGAAATGGCTAAAGGTACGGATGTGGCAATGGCGAGTAGCAAAAGTGAAATAAGCGCAATCAGCGTCACTATCGCCTTGAGAATAGCCCGAAGAAATTGTGTTATAAATGATTTTGCTGGTTGTTGATTGGATTTGGAAATATGAGAATTATCTACCATTATCGGTAATTGCGAGGTTGTTGTCATGATACAATGCTCCTAAATTCCCCCCTCCATTCTATTATGACAGATTTGCAGATGCTGATAAGGTGATAATCATCATCTTTTAGGCGTGACTGATAACAGAAAAATCACTCACACCTAAAATATTAAAATGTTAATCCCCTGTGGCTTGTTTTTCCTCTTCGACAATCACCACCGCTTCATATTCGCCTGTTTCAATCGCCTTGATATACTTGGCTTCCAATTCTTGTTTGAATTGGTTGGTATACAGATCATAATAATGACCTTTTTGGCGGATAAGTTCTGCATGTGACCCCATCTCGGCAATATGACCATTTTCGATGACCAAAATACGGTCTGCCTTGCGTATGGTACTCAGACGATGGGCAATCACAAAGCTGGTGCGCCCTTCCATCATGGTATCCATCCCCTGCTGGATGAGTGACTCGGTGAGCGTATCCACTGAACTGGTCGCCTCGTCCATGATGAAAATTTCTGGGTCAGACAAAATTGCCCGTGCCAAACTCAGCAGCTGCTTTTGACCAACCGAGAGCAAAACACCACCCTCACCGACTTGTTCCTCATAGCCCTTATCCAATGTGATGATAAAATCGTGTGCGCCTGCGAGTTTCGATGCGGTTTCGATTTCCTCATCTGTCGCGTTGAGACGACCATAACGGATATTCTCGCGGATTGTTCCACTGAACAAGTGCGGTGTCTGTAGCACCATACCAATCCGTGAATGAATCGCGTGCAGGGGCATATCCAGATAATCTTGCCCATTAATTAACACCTGACCAGCGCGTGGCTCATAGAACCGACACAGCAAATTGACGATGGTACTCTTGCCATGCCCTGTAGGACCCACCAACGCAATCGTCTCGCCAGCGCGGACGGTGAGGTTAAAGTCTTTTAGCACAGGCTTATCGGCTTCATAGTAAAATTCGACATTCTCAAACTTGATTTCACCGCGCAATGTCCCTGGGTCTTTGGCATTGGGTCTGTCTACGATGTCCGCAGGCGTATCCAAAAGGGCAAATACCCGTTCTGCCGATGCAATAGCTTGTTGCATTTGGGCATACACCCGCGCCATATCCTGCACGGGCCACATCATGAATACGATATATGCGACAAATGCCTGAATCGCGCCGATGCTCATGCCGTTGGGGACTTGCAAGCCACCAATCCAGATAACCGATATGACCGCCACCGCGCTAATCATCTGCACAGCTGGCAAAAATAATGACGATAGCCACGCGGCTTTGAACGCCGAGCGATACATCCCGCCCGTGAGTTCATTAAATTCCTCAAGATTTTTCTCTTCACGGCGCACCGCTTTGACCACCCGCACCCCTGTGATATTTTCATTCAATGCACCCGTGATTTTTGAGTTCATCTTCCGCGAATCGCGGAATTGCACCAAAATCCGTATCTGAAACCACATGGCAATGCGAAGCAATACGGGCATCACCGCCATCACCACCAGCGTTAATTGCCAGTTGATGGTGAGCATAAAGAACATCGCTGTAGTGATATTCACAATCGCCCATGTCACATCCAACATACCCCATGTGACCAAATCGGATATACGCGATGAATCGGAAGTCACCCGCGACATCAACCAACCGACTGGGGTACGGTCAAAGTAGGAGAATGACAGAGTTTGCATATGATGAAACATCTTTTTACGCATGTCATATTGCACGCGCTCGCCCAATTGCCCACATAGGATGATAAAGATATACACCAAACATGCCAGCACCATCATCCGCAAACCATATTGGATAAATAGGCTGACGAGTACCTCACGGTTGCCACCGATGATGCCTTCATCAATAATTTGCATACTGAGCAGATTAAACGAGGCTTCGATAATAGACACAATGCTAATCGAGACCATAAAGCCCAACACCCAGCGCCAATAAGGTTTTACCTGTGCCAAAATCCGTAGCACCGTGCCACGATTGATTTTGGTGGTAAATTCCTGTTCTTCAAACTGTTCTGCATCACTAGACATTTGCGAGTTCCTTCTCTAGTTCGTCTTCGATACGGGCTTGTATTTCGTATGTGCGCTTATAAATACCCGGTTGGTTCACCAATTCATCGTGTGTACCCACTTGCACAATCCGCCCTTTATCCAGCACCAAAATTTTATCGGCGTGCATGAGGGTTGTGATACGGTGAGCGATGATAAAGGTCGTGCGTCTGTCGTTCATATCGTGCAGGGCACTGCGAATATGCGATTCTGTCTCAGAATCTACCGCCGATGTCGCATCATCTAAAATGAGGATTCTCGGGTTTTTTAGCAGAATCCGCGAGAGCGCCACCCGTTGTTTTTGCCCACCAGAGAGGGTCACACCGCGTTCACCCACTAGCGTCTTATATCCTTCTGGAAAAGACATAATTGAGTCGTGGATGGCGGCGGCTTTTGCCACAGCAATCACTTCTTCATCACTCACCTGACGGTCTACGCCAAGTGTGATATTTTCACGGATGGTACGCGAGAAGAGGAACGCCTCTTGTTGTACCACACCGACTTGTTTGCGTAAAAAACTCTTGGGATATTGTTTGAGGTCTATGCCGTCGAGCAAAATACGCCCTGTGGTATATTCATAAAACCGCCCCAAAAGTGTGACCAATGTCGTCTTACCAGACCCTGTAGCGCCAAGTAGCGCGATGGTCTCGCCCGGTTTGCAGGTAAAACTAATATCGTGCAACACGGGGGTGTCTTTGTCATATTCAAACATGACATTTTCAAAAATTACCTCACCGCGCAATTCGGTGACAGGAGAAGCGACATTTTCGCCAATTTCTTCGCGTTCTTCGCGCACAATTTCTGCTAAACGGTCATAGGACACTAACCCTTGCGAAATAGCCACAACCAACCGTCCCAATTGACGCATGGGGTTAATGAGCGCCCCAATCATGCCCGCATAAGAGATATAATCGCCAACGGTCAATACACCGTCACTCGCCAAAATTGCCGCCACCACCAACCCAGTGATGAGTTGCGCCCCTGTAATCAAATCGGTGAGGGGCCAATAGGAGGCGTGCAGGCGGAGCAATTGCCGACCACTCTTATAACGGGCGGCGTTGTGCTTTTCAAATTTATTTTCTTCGTATTCTTGACGGGCAAAGGCTTTTACCACGCGCACACCACTGAGGTTTTCTTGAAGCGTGGTAGAGAGTTCTGCTTCACGTTCCTGAAAATCTTCGTATTTCTTCGATATTTTGCGGAAAAAATACACAGACACCAGCGCCAACAGGGGCAATATGAAGATAGACAACAATGCCAGTTCCACATTGAGCGTCATGATAGCGAGGAAATTCACGCTAAAGAGGATAAAAATACGCCCCAATTCGACCAATTCTTCGGCATAAAAGCGTCGTACTGCATCAACATCTGATGTCGAGCGTTGCAACAATTCACCGGTTTGCATACGGTCATGATACCCAAAAGTCAGACGTTGCAAATGGTCATAGACATAATTCTTGATGCGCCACACGACATTTTCGGCGGTGTATGCCGCCCAACGCCCCCGCAAAAAGTTAAAACTTCCTTCCATCAACGCCAAGAATAAATAACCAAGCGCCACCAATGGGATGAGTGAAGCCAAATCTGGGCGGATGAATGTGAAGCTCTGCGCTTCTAAGCCTGCCAATGCGGTCATATTGGTAAATTGTGGCAAGGGACGCAACAAATCATCTATAAACCAACCGATGAGTAAAAACCCACCAGCCCGACCAATTGCCGCCAGCACTAAACTAATAATCGCGCCGACATAATACCACTGATAACCAGACATCATTTTCAATAAACCCACCACCCGCGTCTTTGACGTAGTTATGGCGTGCCTAAAATCGTACATGGGGATACTTACTGTTGGTGTTGTCAAGGTCTCTTGACCTCCTAAGCCGTGTGTAGAACAAAATTATATCAGAATTAGTATATCACAGTTCATGATTTGTTGTAAAGGTCTTTAAGGGGTCAAAAGATGTCAATTTTTGATACTAATGACCAAAAACGAATTATTGATTGAAATTTTTACAATGATTTAATCAAATTACAAACAGAGATACAAAATATTATTGCATCCTCATTTAATTGAGAGTATGCTTGTTTAATAAGTGGTAGACAATCTGTATTTTATAGGGATACAAAGATGGCGATTGAATTTTCGTGGTATATAGAGAATCAGGTGGTGCTGGCAACAATTAAGGGCATTACCGATGGAGCAGATTTACACAAAGGACAAGAGGTTATTGGTCCGTGGATGCATGCCTCTTGTGCAAAAATGGTGCATATCATTTTCGATTGTCACGAGATGAAACGCATCGCCTTTAGTGTGAGCCAAGAATTGAGTACGCTCAAATATTTGCGCCACGAAAAAATGGGCGGATTTTTGACGATTGGGTTGCCCACCACCCAACGCGCCATCGCCAATTTGATGGACGGGATGATTACCCGCATGACCCGCGCTAAATTTAGCACCGCCAAAGATATGGAAACAGCGATGGAGGTCATCCGCAAATTGGATGAAACCATCCCCACAACGATACCTGCCAAATAATATTATAATTCCTCTAAATGGTCTGCCACCCACCCTACATAGGCATTTTGCAGGCGTTGGGTGGTCTTACCAACCTGCCCATCACCAACCAGTTGAGCATCAATGCTCACCACAGGGATAATCCCCCTGCTACTGCTGGTGATAAATGCCTCTTGCAAGCTGATTACATCATCCACCATGACAGGTGATAGGCTGATGGGCAATATGGCGGGTGCAATCTCTAAGACAATCATGCGGGCAATTCCACCTAGCACACCCTCCCCCGCCGTATGCAAAATACCCGCATCAATGGCATAAAAATTACTGCCTGTGCCTTCTAAAATAGCCCCGCTATCACTCAATAAAAGGCTCTCATACGCCACTACAGGTTTAATGGTGTTGCGCTCGTGCATCCATTGGGTAGATTTAATGAGGGGATTTTGGCGGGCGCTATTGGGGATAGTGACACATGCCACGCCATGCGCGATAACATCTGCCGATGGTGGCACAAACGGCTCTAGTGTGATGATAAACACCTCTGGCGCATCTGTACCCACCGTCACCCGAAAACGCACATCGCCAAAGCCACTAGCCAGTATCATCGCCCGTAGCGTATTTCGTAAGCGAAAATGGTTGAGTCGCAGGGGGATATTTGCCAAACGTGCCGAATCTTCCATGCGGTCTAGGTGGGCATCAAATTTGAGGACTCGCGTGACAAAATAGGTATTGGTCACGGTGTAAATCCCTGTTACAGGCTCATATTGACCCGCATCTGCCAATGAATCGGCATGATAATCGACAGGCAAAAGTCCCGCTGGGGTTAACTGACGGATATAGGTGGGCATCTTAAAAAAATCTCCTATTGGGTGAGCCAATGCACCCGAAATAATTCCCATTCAACATCAGTCATATCCCACAGGGCGTATAGTGCCACCCCAGTGATAACCGTAGAGGCATCTCCCGCCCGTGCCAACCCAATTTTGACCCCATTGGTAGCCGTTTGGATATTTTCCACTCGTGCATCATGCGCGGGCAAAATGGTCTGATAGGCAGGCAATCCAATTAACACGTCAATATTGGTGTTGAGTGACCGTATCACGGTAGCATAGGTCTGTACCTGATACGCCATCCATTGCTCATATTCTTGTGGGGTTTTTAGATAACTGTTATAGGCTTGGATGACGATTTGGTCTGGTCGCAAAAGTGCCAACCGCTTTTTATAATCTTCATCCCATGCCATGCCAACTGGCAATTCTGATGGGATAGGAATATCTACCCCTTCTGGCGACCAATCGGGCGGGATTGCCACCGCCAGCAACACATCCTCGCCAATGGATGACCGCACACGGCGCACCAAATCTAAAAAGTCATTGCTATTATTGCTCACCACAGGCTCTACCACCAACATCACACCATCAAAACCCAAATTTTGCACGACCAATCGGCTAAATTCGGCAACGGTGATGCGATAGGCTTCTTTATCTAGCCGATAGCCATCGGGTCCAATATCCACCCGAAAATGCACCGCACCATATAAATCGGCTTCGGGATAGGCGGCTTTGAATTGTGCCACAAATGCCCGTACATCCGATTCGACTTCATCAAACCGATTGCGCTGGCTAGGGATGCCCGTCCATGTGCCATCAAAATTGAGTTCACTCACACGGGCATAAATCGTGCCGATTTTTGCCTCGCGCAGGCGGTTCACCAATGTGGCAATTTCGTCATCGGTATGCTGGGTATATGTCCAATCAGACCCCACCCATAACGCATTTTGTGGGGTGGTTGTGGGTGCGCCTGCAAATAGCCCCACCACCGTAATGAGGATGACCATAAATATCACCGCCACCACCACAAAACCAAGTGGACGCACATATTTCATATCCACCGCAGGGATGCGTAATGCCCCTTTTGGCGCAACCTGAGAACTGCTGGTGCGCCGAGAAACCCCGACCTGTGCCACTTCTTGGGTGCGTTGTTTGCGCTTCTGAATCCGTTCACGCGCTTTGCTACTTTGTGTCGCCCGTTCTGGGGGACGTTCTAGGCTCATATATGAATCCCCTCTATAATCCTAATTTGGCTATCAATGGCGGTCCCAAAATGAGTAATCCGATGAGGATAGATGCCACCGCGCCCAATAACACCGCCGCCGATGCCACATCTTTGCCCACTTTTGCCATTGGGTGCAATTCTGCCGATGCGAGGTTAATCGCCGCTTCTACTGCCGCATTCAAAAATTCTGCCATCCATACCATCGTGATGGTCAATATCAAAATCGCCCAGCTAATGGAGTCTATACCCAACCACAATGCAAATGCAAATACGCCGATGGATGCCACCGCCTGAATACGGGTATTTTTTTGGCGAACAAGCATATAAATCCACCCTGCCAGCGCATAGCCAAGACTATTCACCCGATTGGTGCTGGTGATGGGGCTAAATTCATCCGGGTCAATGCGGGCGGTGCTGGTCAGCGATTCAATAATGATGTCACGTTTGCGCCTAAGCATCGCCACGCCCTTCTGCTTCTACTTCTAATGGCGGGACAATTGACTCTGAAATACCCAATAGTCGCAAGGCATCGGCTTGTTTTGCCCACATTTCGGCTTTATTTTCTGGTGTGTCGTGGTCATATCCCAGCAGGTGCAACGCCCCATGCACCACCAATAACGACAAATTATCGGCAATATCCTGCCCGACCTTCTCGGCTTGTGCCTTTGCATAGGGATAGGCGATGATGAGGTCGCCCAAATAAGGCGGTTCATCATTGGGCATGGGGATAGGGGGTTCATCAGCAGGAAAAGAGAGGATGTCGGTGGGCGCATCCACATCCCGAAATTGCTTATTGAGCGCACGCACCTCATCGTCATCAGTGATAACCACCGATACCCCCGCCTCTGGGTCTGTGTCGTGGGCGGTCAAAACCGTAGCAATGGCGCGGATGAGCGATTCATTGACTACGGGATAATTGGCTTCATTTTGGATGTCAATGGATGTCATTAGACGGGGTTTCCTCTTTTTTCTCTGATGGTTTACCATTTTCGTCGGTTTTTTTCAGGCGAGGCACTTCTAAAATCGGTGCATCGCTATCGTCATCATCTTTAATCGGGACGGTCACTTTTGGTATTGAACCTGTCGTCTTTGGCGAGACAAGCGGTGTTTCTGCGGTGAGTCGTTTGTCGCTAGTGGTCTCTTTGACAGCAGGCACAGTGGGCGCATCCACAACAGGGGTTAGCGCAGGTGTGGGTGTGGATGCAGGTTTGCGAACACGCGCCACCGCTTCGGCATAATTAATGCGTGGATGAAATACGGCTTGGAGCATTTCGACAAAAATGGTGTGGATTTGTTGCAAGTCATTGAGTGTGAGATTCGACTCATTTAATTGCCCACTTTTACGCCGTGCCTCTATTACATCACGGACAATTTCTTCAATCTCACCCTTATTTTTGGGCTGACGCGCTCGCACCGATGCCTCTGCCCCATCTGCCAACATCATAATAGCCGTCTCACGAGTTTGTGGCTTTGGTCCTGGATAGCGAAAATCATTGCTATCCACCTGCGAAATATTGCCATCTGCCAGCGCAAGTGCTTGTTGATAAAACACAAATACCTCTTGTGTGCCATGATGCTCACGGATGAAATCGCGGACACGGCTAGGTAGCCGATATTGTTTGGCGAGTTCATCACCATCTGTAATATGGCTGATGATAATCTCTGCGCTCCGATAGGGGTCATTGAGGGCATCATGTGGATTGCCCATCTCCCCCTGATTTTCAGTGAAAAACGCGGGATTGAGCATTTTGCCAATATCATGATAGAGCGCCGCCACATGAATGAGTTGGGCATCTGCGCCAATGGCATTAGCGGCTTGGTCACATAAATTGGCGACTTGGAGCGAATGTTGATACGTCCCTGGGGCTTCTCTGAGCAGGCGTTGGAGCAAGGGTTGATTCGGTTGGCTGAGTTCTATCATCTTGAGTGCAGTGGGCAAATTAAATAGCAAGGTCACGATATACATAGCGGCAATGGTGGCGGCGGCGGTGAGAATGCCGTTCATAAAGCTATAAACAATGAGCAACACCAATTCGGATACACGGTTGGGGTCTGTGGAGGTGATAACATACGAAATTGCCACCGCAACATATCCCAAAAAGACCATTAGCCCCGCAAAAAAGAAGCTATTGAGCCGTTCTGAACGCCGTAGCGACAACGCGCCAATAATGCCACCAATGAGGATGAGCGCCGTATTTTCAAAGGCACTACCCGTCATTAATCCCACCAAAAACGCGAGCGAAATCACCCCAATAATCGCAATTTGATGCCCCGCAATCGCCACATAGATGAGTGCCAATGCCGCCGCAGGATAAATATAAAATTCCCCGCCCAATGCCACCCTCGCCCCACCGAGTACGATGAGAAATATCACCGACAACAGGGTTAAAAGGCGTGGCTCACTATAGAGTAATGACGGACGAAAACGTGACAGATATAACCCGACCATTACCATCGTGATGATGCTCCCCAAGCCAGCGCGGACAGTCTCTTGTAGACGTTTGTCCACTGGGCGCAACAATCCTAATTGATTGAGTGCCTCATAATCACTGGCGGTGATTTCTTGTCCATTGGACACGACCAATTGCCCACGCTCAAAAAAGCGGATGACATCGGTCACCGCTTCGCCCGCCAAATTTCGCGCTTGTGTTGTCGCTTCTTCATTAATGGTGGCATTGGGGCGGATTAAATCGCCAATAATATCTACAATCACGGTTGTCTCGCGCTCATCAAAGCGCACACTGACCTGTGTGGGCAATTGTCCGCGAATCCGTGTCAAATCGCCCGATTGAATTTCGCCCCGCATGACACGCTCTAGCACCGCAATGCTCTCTGCATCGAGTTCTTTCCACGTATCTTCGTCAAAATCAAGCACTTGGGTGACAGTAGATGCCACCAAATCGAGCGCGGTGATATATTCAATATCATCAACTTTTTGCTCGGTACTGCTAAACGGGTCACGGCGGACATTTTCGATATAATCTAAAATTTGCCGTGCCAATTCTGCTTGTTGACGTGCCACAGAGGGGTCTGGCGAATTATACACAGGGCGCACCGCATCTCTGGCAACTCTGCGCCGTTCATCGGTGAGCCGTTGACTGACATACGAGGTGGTAGTAGGCGAAAATATGGTGGTCTGCGACACCATACCCACCTCTAGGGTAGCCACACCCCCTTGTACGACAAAAATATTTTCAAAGGCTACAATTAGGGTAGCGATAAATAGAAACAGGGTCGCCGCCATCACCACCACAAGCCGATAGAGAATATTTTGAGCGCGTTCTTGGCGGATATTAAACCGTCGTTCCAGCCATTTGGCGAGGAAGTCTATCATGATGTTTTTTTAGCCTAATAACTCTTTAACGATTTGGCTCACCAGCTTACCATCTGCCAGTCCCTTGACTTTTGCCATGACGGCAGGCATCACCTTATTGAGGTCTTTGGCGCTGGTCGCGCCTGTCTCTGTGATTACACCACGCACCACTTCACGCAATTCATCGGCGGTGAGTTGTTTGGGCAAAAATTTCTCGATGATGACCAGTTCTGCTTTTTCTTCATCGGCAAGGTCTTGTCTGTTGCCTTTTTCATAATCCACAATGCTCTCACGGCGTTTTTTTGCCTCTTTTTGCAAAATATCCATGACATCTTCTGATGTGACCTCTTTACGAGAATCCACTTCTACTTGTTTTATGGCGCTTTGCAACAACCGAAGCACATCACGAGTGGCGTTATCTCTGCTCTTCATCGCCTCTTTGAGTGCATCGCTTAAAAATGCTTTTGGGTCGGTCATGTAGACTTACTCCTATGGTTATTTAGCTATTATTTGGGCAAGGACACTGCCTATTTTGCCCACACTATTTTGTCTATCCAACACTCACTGCGCCTTCAATCACCTGTGTTGCATCATCATAATGTCCCAACTGTGCGGGGATGAGGTGATTGGTCAGTGGTCGCGGGTGAATTGCTTTTACGCGCAAATATGTATCAGTATACCCTACATTGATGAATCCATCAGGCGTAGACCCCATGACATTCTCCCATAAGACTACTTGTTGCCCCCAATAAAGCGTGAGGCATAGCGTTTTTGACCACTTTCGGCAAGGGCATGGAGTTGGGCGCTACGGGCTTTTTTGGTCGGTTCATCCACCATAATAGCGCATTTTTGCGGCGGGTGTCCCTGGTCGCTTGCTATAATGAAAGATGTGCATCCCCGCAAAATCCATCTCTGCAATAAATGCCTTGCTCACCGCAAATTCATCATCCGTCTCATGCGGAAAACCGACAATCACATCGGGGTATAGACAATGAATTGGTCGGCTTCTTATGGCAAATGGACTTTCATAAAATTCATCACCTCACGGGGAATAAATTAGCACTTCATCGAACATCACAATAAAGCCATCGCGTTGCCCACTATCCAAATCTAAGCCAACACCCACATAACCAAAGGGGATGGTGTTGTCTATTAGCTCGGTTTTCATCGTCCCCATACAATTCCCGCTAAAGTCGAAGGTGCTGACACCATCTGGGTTGTCTGGGATACACAATTCTAGCAATTGGTCGTTGATATAAAACTGGAATGTATTGCCTTTGCCCACCACCCGCAAGTGGTTAAGCGCATTTATATCTTTGTTGATAGCATCCAGCACAATCCAATTGCTCATGGGTTTGAGCGTCCCATCCAATGACCGCATCACCCGATATGAGCCATCGTTGCTGATGATGAACAAATAATAATTTTGCGAATCATAGCGCCGAAAAACCACACCATAGCCATTATTATGTGAGCCGTCAAAATTGCCCTCTAGCAAACGGGCAGAAACGCGCATGTCAAAATCGGCAAGATGCACCTGCCAATCGGAAATGCCATGTTGACCAGCCAATGAGGGGACAGGCTCAATTTCCATGCGAAGGACACCGCCGTCTGCACGATACGAAAAGTTACTGCGCTCATCTTGTGACCAATTTGCCATATCACCATCAAAACTGGTGGCATAAATCAAATCGCCAGGTGGTGCAGAAACAATATAATGCCAATCTCCCGCAATGCGGTTTAGCTGAAAAATTGCCAAAAACACAACGAATAAACTGATAAGGATGAGTAATTTTCTCAAGATAACTGCCTTCTTCATGATTTATGCCTACACTATAAGCATTTTTATGCCTCTCATCAAGGGCATTATGGGGATGGCGTAATTTCTGCGGTGGCTTCTGGTGTGATTTCTGGCGTGGCTTCTAATAACACATTGAGCGCGTCAAAATCGAACACGGACTGTTGCTGGTCGGCATAAAAATTGTCTAGGATGTCTTGAATCGCCTGTGAGCCACCCGATATTTCTGTGGCAAACTGCAACCAATATTCGGCTTGGGCGGTATCGTTGAGCGCATGATAGGTCATACCCAATTCAACATAATAAGCAGGATTGCTGGGCATCTGGTTAATGGCATTGCCAAATGCCTGCAAACTGGCATTAAGTTGTCCCATACCCCGCAAATAAATGCCATAGACATATTGAATCTGGTCATTTTCTGGCTCAATCTGTACCGCCTGTGCCAGCCAATTGTCGGCAGTTTTGCCCTGCATATAGCGTGCCAATCCCACATACGCCAGCCCCATCCCCGAATTTGGGGTAAGCAGGGCAACTTGCCGAAACGCTATTTCTGCCAAGTGCCATTGGTCGCTATACGCCAGCACCAACCCCACTTGCAAGGCTTTGTCGTGTGGGGGAGCATCGGTGGCGAGTATGGGCAAAATACGCTCGGCAAAAATGCTATAGTCGCTGTCTGGGGGCAATGCAAATAATAAAGTTTGCGCCCGCAAATTATCTGTAGGGGCTAAAATTGCCGATAAATGCCACCGCGCCCAATCATTTTGTGGGTTGATAACCATAAGGCGCTGTAGGGTATCTACCGCGCCCGCCCAATCTGCCAATTGAATATATCCGTCTGCCAATAGGCTTAGGCGACCATCATCCACCAAATTTGCCCGCTCCCAATAGGCGACCATACGGGGAATATCGCCCATCTGGGCATAAATATCACCCGCCATCAGATTGAGGTCGTCTGTCCAACCGCTTTGTTGGGCTTGTGATTGAATATGATACACCGCCTGATGCAACCGTTCTTGGGCGCGATTGCGGGCGATGGGGTCATTTGGTTGGGCGATGAGGGGAATGGTGATGAATAGCATGATGACCAAAACAATGATGAGGATAGAGGCAAATTTTATCCCCTCTCCGTGTTGGAGAGGGGGATGCGGATTATTTTTCATGACGCGGGAGAAATATCCAATGCTTTCATGACAATTGTCTCGATTTCATCAGCAGTAAATGGCTTGATGAGGTAGCTATGCACCCCTTGTAGCTTGCCAATCAACCGATTTGCGGGGTCATCGAGTGCGGTGATAACAATCACTTTAGGCATATCGCCATTGGTAGAATCGAGCCGTTCTTTAATGGCATCCATGATTTTCCAGCCTGTGGTATCTGGCAGGGTAATATCGAGGAGCATAATATCGGGATTCATCTCCAAAAAACGTGCCACAGCCTTATCGCCATGCGTCTCATGAACGGTCTTGAGTTTCATCCGTTCTAGGGTGGCAATAAGCACTTCTGCCAATTCTTGTTGGTCTTCTACAATGAGTACCGTCTTGGATGTTAGTGATGCAGAGACCATATTCTCTGATTGTGGGGTTGGTATCATATCAGCAACCGTTGCAGATTCATCTGCGGTGGGGGTATCTGTAAGCGATAAGTGTGCCTGTGTTATCAGTGGATAAGTTGATGTCGTGGCAGAGACATGTGGTGTTGTCGTCTCGCCACCCGTCAGAGAAGCGTCTTGGGCTTCGTCATCGTCTTTGCCCTCACCGCCTAAACTAACCATCGCTACTAACCCCGTTTCTGCCGCCAAATTATATTTTTGGTGGCGTACCATTGGCAATTCGGTGGTCAAACGATGTTGATGTTGCACACTTTCATGACCTTCTTCGGCTTCTGCATATCCTTCCGCCATTGTTAAGTCCTCTTGTGGCTCATAAATTGGCGTTTGTGTACCCATCATCACTCCTAATCTTTATGATAGGAATCAGACCCATTATAACATATATCATCTCTTTCCACATCTAAAGATTTGTACGGAAAACCACCGAAATCGGCTATAATGAAACCCATGACTATATCTATACAACCATCACTCCATTCACATAGTATCATCACCCTCCCCCATAATGGATTATGTGGCATTTTGGGCATACAACCCGATATGACCCTCTATGCCGAAGAAATTGATGCGTCAGACGACCAAATTACCCAGCACATCATCACACCAGATGGTGTCATTATGCAATCGGTGGATGAAACACAAAATGCGCTATTGTCTGTCCCAAAAGACCTCATCACCCCCACCATGCCAAACCATCATCCTCTCAATTATCTCGGTGGGCGGATGCGTGGCTTGCGCGAGGCAGAACGCCTTAGCGATTGGGCGCGTCCGTTTGGGATTGCCGATAAAATGACCCTTATCAGCGCATTGGGCTTGTCTATCAACGCCATGCAATTATTTGGGACGATAGCGAGTGTCGTCCTCAGTTCTGCGCCGATGGGTGGTGGCTGGTCTGTGGTGTGTCGGCGCATCGTGTTGGCGCTTGCCCTGTCCAAAATGCACCATGACCAAAACGGCATCCCATACGACTATGATGGTCATGTGGTGCAAGTGGCACATTTTTATCACGATTCATGGGAAGATACCGCGCCTACAGATAGGGTTCTGGCGGGATTAGGTGGCATCTCCATTCACACAGCGCACGATTGTGTGTGCCATGACCATCGGTTATATGTCTCTGAAAGTGGTCTGGGCAACAGAAACAATGCGATTCACCAATGGTCTATAGCACATCCGCCCAAAACCGATTAATATGTGTGCTTAAAAATCACGCAATGGCGTATCATTATTTGTGGAATCAGAAAAAAACTATGAGAAAATACCTTATCCTGCTATTTTTGAGTGCAATCACTTTATGCTTGCACCCCATACCCACCCAAGCACAAAATACCTTCGGTGAAATTTGCCCCGATATTCCCCTACAAAATCGGTGGGAGGGGTTTGATAACGCGAGTGGGGTCATCCTCACCTCTTTTGATGGATATTCGATGTGGGCGTATGATGTGACGCGCAATGTGCGCTATGCCCTAGAAGGAGTGCCTGCGTGTGGCACAAATTGTCATTTATCGCCCGATGGCGCATGGATAACCTATTTGCGCGTCACACGGGGAGATTTTATTCGCACCGCCTACGGAAAAATGCGACTCAATGGCTCAGAGCGTACCCAATTGGTCGAAAGTGTGGCAGAAATCGAATGGTGGTCAGATACCGCGTTGCTGGTATGGGACAGGAATCATAGCGAAGCCTATTTGCAATCTGAAAACGGATGGCGCTTTGCCACGTTGGATGTGCGCGGTGTGACCACGATTCAACCAGAAGGCTATTGGGGCTTATATATCCGCGCCGATGGCGACACCTTCTATCGGTCAGTCGTGGATTTACGTACGCGCAACCGTCCCACAGCCGAATGGAAAGCCACCGATTTGGGCGAAAATATTCGGTATTTTAACACAGGTGCATGGTCATCGGATGGCAAGCAATATGCCTATGTCGCGCCGATGCCACAAGCCGATGACGCGTTTTCTGGGGAAATTTTCTTATTTGAACCCACCACCCAAGCGATAACCCAAGCCACATTATTCACCGAGATATATGGCAATGTACGCATCAATGGACTTGCACCCAATGAATTGAGTTGGTCGCCAGATAACACCAAAATTGCCTTTTGGGTCATCCCATTGGGGGAAGAATCGGCAGAAGAACCCACCCAAAACGGGCTATTACACATATTGGATGTGCAAACGGGCAAAATCACGTATTATTGTGGGTATCAATCGGTCATCAACACGCCCAATCCGCCAAAATTGCGGTGGTCGCCCGATGGCACATATATCGCCTTTGGTGGCAATCCGCCCGAAGATGATCGCGGCGCGTTGCTCATGGCATTACACACCGAAACCGGTGTGGTGCATGTGTTGAGTGTTGGATTGGCAAGCACATTTGGCAATACAGACGCAATTGCGTGGGGGATTTTACCGTGACTTCATTTCGTTTTTGGCTGGCACTCATGACCCCTTTTGTCTCGCACCCGTTATATATGCGTCGAGGCGTATGGCAACCGCGCCAACCATCCGAAAGAACAGGGCGTTGGGGCAAAATGGTGCATTTTTATATGGAAAACGAAATTGCCGTTGTTGGGGTCATGCTTGGGTTATTTGTGCTATCGCTATTTGTGGTTGGGTTTAATGTCATCATCATCGGCATCGTTTTTATTGCCGTTGTGTTGATTTGCGCGGGATTTCCAATATTTGTCATTTTCTCTGGCACAATTTATGGCATGTTGAGCGCCCTAATCATTAGCGGGGCAATCATCAATGAAAGGATTCAGGGACGCTACCTCATACTCGGTGTAACCCCAAGTGGGTTTTTGGGCGCATCGTGGGCATTGTGTAGCTTGTCTATTCAAAACAGCAACCTTTTGCGCCAATTGCGCGGGACATTGCGTAGCATCTATGCGATTATGGCGCTTATTTTGCTGTTGCCATTTCTTTTAGTGAGCCTGTTCTATGTCGCCAATGTCAGAACCTATAATGTCTATGAACTATGGAGTGTTTTGCTCCTTTCATTCTGCTTTTTGGGATTTTGCATCGTGGATTTTTTTCAATCGGCGTGTGTAGGCAGTTTGATTGGCATTATTGCCGCCCATCATAGCGAAACGCGCTCTAACACGCAAAACACGGTCATTAGCAACTTTTTGGCGGTGCAAATGGCGGTCTATCTGATAACTGCGTTTTTATGCCTATTCATCATACCAGCCATTTTTTCTGCGATAAGTTATCCCATCACCCCATTTTATGGATTCATCTGTATCGGATTGCTCTATGGTGTGCGCGAAATTCTCATCATCACCCTATGGCATGGTTTGGCAATTACGATTGATGACGATGTAGACCAACTTAACACACTCACCCGTATTCGGATTAAAGACCGTTCATGGATGGGGCATTTGGCACGGCGGTTATTGGGGGTATTGTGGCGTAATCCGTTGGACTAACCAGCCAATCAGTCAAGAAAAGGGACAGGTAACTATGTGGGTCACATTCTTAATATGGCGCGTGATGAACAGCCAACTACCTGTTTTTAATCCGTTCCGAAAATTGCTCAAGCTCAAGCTCACGAGCCTGCCTAGTGAATCATCGCCCACATTCTTAACACGGATGGTCTCTTGGCTACCCCAACAACTGGTGGGATGCCTAACAGGGTTGGCGGTGATTATCCTCACCATTTGGGTATCGTTATTGTGCATTATCTTCATCACGCCTATCGTATTCGTCTTTTTTGGCTCATTGCCCATGCTCATGTTTTTGGTGAGTGTGTCGTTTGGCGGTTATTTGGCGGTCAGAATCACCAATAATCTGGGAAAAATAAGGTCTGCGGGCATTTATGACCTCATTGGGGTGAGTGCCTATGGCAACCAACGCGCCATATGGCTGATTGGGCGCACCGTCTATAGAGATATAAATTGGCTCAGAGACACACACATGATGTTGAGCAACACCGCGTATATCATCATCGCTTTTCTGATACTCATGGCAATTTTCGGTTTTATCAGCGCACTATCCACCCCCGCCACCAGCACCATCAATTTGTTATTTTTAGAGACCATCTCTGGATTGGGATTTTTGACGGTGGGCATCTATTTTGCCTTTGTGCAAGCGATGGTCATGGGCTATCTGATGTCCATGTGGAGCATTAACCTCACAACCGATAGGTTTAATCGGATGATTGCAACGGTTGGGGGATTTTTAGGATGCCAAATCGTGGTCTATTTAATTGCGTTTGTGGTGTTGGTTGTTGGATTGCCCCTATTTTTTGCCATGCAGACTTGGTCTACCTTTCTCACATTGGGATTTGCCCAATTATTTGGGTTGGTGGTTATACATGATGTAAGTGTGCGCCTCATGTTGCGCCTACTCGCCCGCCAATCCGAATTGCCTTATTCGCTGTGGCGCTCAGAAATAGGCATCTAAAAACAATTTAGAAACCCCGATATTGAGAGTGTTTTGAAAAACCAAGAAGATGTAATAAAATAGAAGAATGACAGATAGAAAAGCCATGATTCGTCTTATGCTTAAACGGATACACCCAAAATGACTAAACATTACTTATTACAGACACTCTCTTACCTGCTGTGAGTGAAAGCATGATTTACATAGTCATGATTCGTCTTATGCTTAAACGGATACGCTCAAAATGACTAAACATTACTTATTAGAGACACGCTCTTAGAAGGATTGAGCTATGTGGCAAACATTTTTGATATGGCGCTTACTGAATACCGCGTTGCCTGTCACAAATCCATTTCACAAATTGACACTCATTAAGCCTGTCCAAAAACACAAGCGTTCTTATCACCCTATCGTATCGATAATTGGAATCATGATGGCTTCTATAGGATGTGCGTGGCTTTTTTTCGTTGCATCCCTCATGATGTTATTTACAACTAATTATTTTATATTTCTCTTCTTCCTCCCATTGATTGCGGTTCTAATTCTTGCCTTTTTTGGATGTCATTTATCAGTCAAAATAACAAATATCATCAACAAAATATATCATGCGGGCATTTATGACCTCATTAGTATCACACCCGATGGCAATTCATACGCATCATTGTCAATTGGACGGGACATCTATCAAAAGATACGGTGGCTCAAATATGTCCATATCATTATCAAAAATACGGCTTATCTCATATTTATATTATTATTATTCGTATTGCTCTCCGACATCAACAGAGTACATGCCAACTCTTTTCCTTTGTCATATAGGGATTTGGTATTGAAATCATCAATCAGTACAATTGTGGATGTTACATTATTGATGATAGCGATATATTTTTATTTTGTGCAAGGGATGGTCATAGGCTATTTGACAGGTCTATGGCGTAATCTGTTCTCAACCGATACTATCAATTGGGAATTAGTGACTATTGGTAGGTTTTTAGGGATTCAATTGGTGCTGTATATCATCACTTATGGGATTATCCTTGTTGGATTGCCAATAATATATAGACAGCTAGAATGGGATTCTTTTATCACACTCAGTTTAATGCAACTTATTGGGCTTGCTTGCATCCACGAAATAATGATACGGCTAATGATGCGCCTACTCGCACATCAAGCCGATTTGCCCTATGCCGTTTGGCGGTCAGAATTAGAGCTATAAGCGATGCTGTGGCAGACATGGTTCATCTGGAAATTTATCAATAACCCCCTGCCCGATACGAATCCGTTTCACAAATTACCCATTTTTAAATCCCCGCGCCCGATAAAAAAACGTCCCCCATTTTCTCACTCATTAATCGCATTTCTTATTGCCCTCATAGGGGGTTTATCGTGCATGGGATGTGTCTTTTTCATATGGATACTGTTGTTGTTTGGGGCAGATAGGTCACTATCGTTATTGGTCATGTTATTGCCATTCATCCTATTTTATGCGACTGTTGCGGGGAATCTCACGGCAAAAATAATCAATCGGCTGGGTAAAATCCAGTCCGTTGGCTTATCTGACCTCATCGGCGTAACCCCATTTGGCGAGCCACTCGGTACATGGCAAATTGCCTGCATAACCTATCAGCAAATGAGTTGGATTAAAATCACAGTAATTATCATTCATGCGGGAATGAAGATGATAGCCTTATTTTGGATATTGATGATATTGGGCACAGGCTTAGATGTCATTCTACAGAACATACCTAGCGAATCATTTGTGCGCTTGGTCACAGAAATTATCGAATTAGCCGTTTTAGTGTCATTGTTTTATCTCAGTTTTATCCATGCGGTGGTTATGGGTTATCTGATAGCAATATGGGGAAATCATCTTCCCACCGATGGCATGAGTCGGATAAGTATCGCCATCGGCGGGGTGTTGGGGAGTCAATTGGGGCTATATTTGATCGCCTATATTGCCCTATTTGTCGGATTACCCACTATCTTTGTCACGATGGGATGGGGGACATCTATCATACTTACCATTATCCAGCTCATAGGCATGATGCTCTTCATCGAAATTCAAGTGTGGGGCATATTGCACTTACTCGCCCACCAAGCCGAATCGCCCTATATGGATTGGAAATCAGAGTTTGGAGTCTGGCAGAAATAACGCCGTATCCGTGTGTGCTGAATTTTTGGTGCGAGCAGTAACACGCGGTCATCGGCATCAAAGCGGGTTGTACCACTGGGGATGAGGACATCGGCATCACGCCCGATGAGCATCACCAACACCCCTTTGGGCAATTGTAAATCTATCAGTGACTTACCGATAACTTCGGCATTGTGTGGGATGGTGAACTCAATTAAATCGTTGCCAATTTGGTTGTCATCCATAATCACTGCCAATGGCGATTTTTTAGCGATATAACGGGTGTTATACACCCCCAACCACCGCGCCATACGAATCAGCAAGGGGGCTTGTATCGCCACAGATGTCAGGACGATGAAGAACACCAGATGAAATATGGTATCGGCTTTATTAATCCCCGCCAAAAGCGGAAATGTCGCCAAAACAATCGGGGCGGCACCACGTAACCCCACCCATGAGATGAATAATTTTTCTCTGATAGTCATGCGGAACGGCGCAAGGGCAATGAATACACTTAATGGACGCGCCACGAGGATTAAAAATATACCGACTAGCAACCCTATTGGCGCGACCATCACCAACCGCGAGGGATATACCTGCAAGCCCAATGTGAGAAACATGACAATTTGCATCAGCCAGGCGACACCATCATGAAAGCGTAATAAACTGCGTTGATGGACAATTTTTTGGTTGCCCATCACCAATCCCGCCAAATATACCGCCAAAAAGCCACTACCATTGACCAGAGTCGGAACACTATACGCCAATGCCACCAACGCCAAACTCAAAACGGGGTATAACCCGTCATAATCCAGATGAATCGTATTCAATACGCGCACCATTAATTGACCCATCACCACACCAAATAATGCCCCTAGTGCCATTTGTTGCACAAAAAACAGCACCAGATTAAATGGGTTGGTATCGGGACTTTGGATGAGCATGAGCATCCCCAACATTAGCACCACTGCCATGGGGTCATTGCTCCCCGATTCTAATTCCAGCAGGGGCTTTAATCTGCCCCGCAAGTGAACCGCTTTGGCGCGTAATAGGGTGAGGACGGCGGCGGCATCGGTGGATGAAATGATTGCCCCAAGCAACAATCCCTCAAAGAGGGTGAATCCAAAGAGCAGGTGAACAAAGAGCGCCACCGCCAACGCCGTGATAAATACGCCGATGGTCGCCAATGATAAGCCCCGTTTCATGACGGGTTTTATCTCATCCCAGCGCGTATCTAACCCGCCAGAAAAAAGGATGAGGACGAGCGCCACCACACCCAATGCCTGAACGAATGACGGGTAATCGAATTGAAGGCGACCAAACCCCTCTGACCCCGCCAACATGCCCACACCCAAAAAGAGGAGTAAGGCAGGCACGCCAGAATAGGCGGCGAGTTTGCTGGCGATTATCGCCAAACACAAAAACCCACCCGAAAAGAGGAGTATTAACTCGATAGGAATCATCTATTTATCCTTGCAGAAATAGAGTGTAAGGAACAATTTATAACGCATTTTTGCGATAGTTGCAACAATTGGTTATAGCCTCGTGTATAATGATATGAGTGCTGTTTTTATCCCATGAGGCTTGTGATGGAAGAATTTTTGCCTATCAAATCATTTCGTGTCAAAAATTTTAAGGGGATTCGGGATAGTGGCGATGTGCGCTTTACCCCGCTAACCGTGTTCATCGGCAATAACGGTTCTGGCAAAAGTAGCCTCATAGAAGCATTACAGACGTATCAGGATATTGTGGTCAATGGGCTAGATAAGGCGATGAATCGCTGGCGTGGCTTTGAGAATATCCATAACCCGCCAATTAGCCTTGTTGGGGAGAATGAGAAGAAAAATGAGAGTAATTTTATAGAATTTAACATAATAGGAGAATATGGTGATTTTAGGTTGACATATCTGATTAAATCAGATATTGAACTCACCCATAACGAATTAAGGATTGCAAAAGAAATTTTTGACTTTAAGGATGAAAAACCTTTTATGTATCGTGATTTTGATGGAAATCTACAAAGTTATGATGAGATCATTGGAAAGATTCAGTCAAACACGTATTCTATTTTTCATGAGTTGTTCGTAGTGGGGTTTATATCAAATAATAAACATCCAATTGAGACATCAAGATTCGTAGACGCTGGCGATAGAATCAAAAATTGGCAATTTACCACATTAAATCCAGCAAATATGGTTCATCCACTGCCGCTACAACGTACAGGTAGACTAAAT
>Ga0163154_10002094_pt1 | contig 29732 bp, 22 predicted proteins | sample OliLakLV19MP9P1_FD_148649 | JGI IMG/M metagenome (GOLD analysis project Ga0163154, IMG submission 148649) | Freshwater microbial mat bacterial communities from Lake Vanda, McMurdo Dry Valleys, Antarctica - Oligotrophic Lake LV.19.MP9.P1 | ecosystem: Environmental > Aquatic > Freshwater > Lake >... | reverse complement strand
GATTGTTATATCTGCCATCAAATAAATAAACGTTTATATCTTTATCGGCACGATTCAAATCATCAGTATTTTGATAAATCTGCTTTGTAATTGCGTCTTTTTTTTCTAATATGATATCTTTGTGAACGATATTTTTGGCAAAAGCCTGCATCATAGAGTCATAAATTGTTTTTACAGGAGCTTTGTATTCTTGGCTATTTTCTTTTTTGGGTAAGGCAAATGCTCTCTTTTCTAAAACCTTATATATTAACTCAACAGTTTCAATAAATAATTTTTGCAAATCTTTAATAGTTTCATCTGGATAATTATTTGCTTGTTTCAAATAATTATCCAAAAATTTTTCTACGGGAGAAGTTAATTTATCAATATGTCTGTATGCAAAAAATCGCAATACCAATTCAACATCGTCCATTCTACGATACGATTTTATGTCATTAGAAGAATAACTTGTATTTTTTAAATCATCTTCACTTTTAAGTAGTAAACTTTCAACTTCTTCTTCAAGCGGAAAATTCCACATTTTTCTGAAATGCTCGTTTTCTGCTAATTTCACACACATTTGATTAAAACGCCCACTATATAAAGCATTTCGAGTTTCTTGTGGCGTAAGTTTTTCACCACCACTATTCAAGCGTTCAAAAACAATTTGCTTTAGGTTTTCCGCATCTTCTTTATTTTTAGCTGTTTCTTCCAATAAAATAATTGACGATAAATGCCGTCTATCTATCCCGCCTCTGACATTTTCTGGAAGTTCAGAGTATTTTTTCCCCTCCAATTCCTTCCAATACTCTAAGCCTTCAAGAGCAAATCTCTCTTTGTAAAAATCATAAAGTGCTGTGAGTCTTTGCAGCCCATCCATTACTTCGTACATTGCATATTCTACTTCATAAAGAAAAATAGGAGGGATAGGCACATTGATAATAAACGATTCTATCAATAAAGATTTTTGTTTGTTAGTCCAGCGTTTTCGCCTCTGGTATTCAGGATTTAGAATATACTTATCTCTGCCATTTTGTTTGCTTTCTAATAAAGTAACAATAGTGTCTAAGTTGATGCGCCCCTGTTCAGTAACAATACGCATTTCACCCTTTCTATATTTACCATTGATTTCGTCGTCAGAAATCCCGTTAATATCTTCTTTTTCAATTTCTTTAGTTTCAAAACATTCGCCTGTTAATAGATTAGTATTTTTCATAGATTATTAAATTAGGTTAGTTACTTTGTGTTTTAATGTAGGGAATGACATGCAAATATACTACATATTTGTGTAAAACAAAAAATTAATGGTTTCTTTCTTCGGAATTTCCCCTCGTATCTAATTGACTTTCATCAATTTCTCTTAGACTTGGTTGGGTTTCTCGGATTAGTTTTTCAAGGTCATTGTACCAAGGTGATATAAAAATAGGAATAGCTTTCGCGTCTTTGACTAAGACATCAATCATATAATTTTGGTGTAAATGTTCAGGCGAAGTAGGCGAGTGACTAATTTTTTCGCTATTCATAAATGCAAATTCGTGCCTGCCTGTTTGCAAAATAAATCTATTGCCATAATATTGAAGCCTGTAAAAATACGTTTGTTGTTACTCCGAAGCGGGTTTCTATAAAATACTGTATTTCGTTTTGCATTTTTGATGGTTACAAAATTTAGTAATTTTCAGTATTTTTTGTTGCTTTTTTATAAATTGGATTTCTTGCGAAAATGAAGAGTGCGCAGTGTATAAGGGCTTGTTAATGCTCTCTTGCTATGAGCCAGTCCATGAAAGCTCGGAGAGCCAATTTTTTTGCTTCGGGTGCGTGCAATGCGTCTAATTGTGCGTAGCCCAACGAAAAATAATGTTGTATTTTGCTTTCTGTAAGTTTGTCTATTTCCAAAGCAAGGTATATTTCTGTGACGGCATCTATTTTTTCGGCAGGTATATAATCTGTTTCATCTAACCAATAGTGCAAGATTTTGCGTTGTGCGTCATTGGCTTTTTCAAGGGCTTCAATGAGTAGGAAAGTTTTTTTGTTTGACAAGATATCACCGCCTACTTGCTTGCCTACCTTGCCTGCCTCTCCAAATACATCAAGCAAGTCGTCCTTGAGTTGAAACCCGATGCCCATATTTTCACCCATATTTTTTAATAAAGCGACTTCGGCAGGCAAGGCATCAGCTAAAATGCCACCCAATCCAAAGGCAAAACCCAACAAAACGGCAGTCTTGAGGCGTATCATGTCTATATATGCGGCTTCGGTTACATCAATGCTATTTTCAAAGTTCATGTCTTTTTGTTGCCCTTCACAAACTTCTGCGGCACATTGATTGAAATGCGCAAGTACACTTCTCAAATGCTTATCGGGTGCGTGCATCATGAGTTCGTACGCTTTCACAAGCATGACGTCACCCGAAAGAATAGCAATGTTTTCGTTCCAACGCGCATGTACAGTGGGGTTTCCGCGCCTTAGCGGTGCTTTATCCATGATATCGTCGTGCATAAGTGTAAAATTATGAAAAACTTCTACACCTATGGCAGGCAAGTAGCAATGCGTTACATCATCTGTATAAAGATTCGCCCCCAACAGAGTGAGCAGTGGACGCAATCGCTTGCCTCCCAAACCCATCAGATAGCGGATAGGTTCGTAGAGTTCTATAGGCGATTCGCCATACGTCAAGAGCGCGATTTGGGCATTGATTTGAGCAACTAAATTTTCAATTTGCATGGCTATTTAACATTTTAGGCTTCTGTTTGTTTCTTTTTTTGATGTTGTTTTAGCAGTAATGCACTAAAAAAAGCTTTGTCTCACTTCTGTTTTCAGAAACTCAAGCGCGTCTAAGGAAGGATTTATTTCGAATTCACGGGCATTGTTGAGTATGTTTTTTGCCAATTCATTTGAAGGGGCTTCCTCGTCTAGACCCATAGCCGACCTATTGATAAGCACCATCGTTTCCTCCATTGATTTTTTAATCATATCCCAAGCCGCATTTGTCATGTACATTTGTTGCGAAACATTGTGTCCGTACTCATTTCGGATTTCTTGCAAAAGCAAATAATGTAGCACCGCCACAGGGTATTCTTGCTGGTTCAGACGCAGGATAAGTTGTGCAGGCGAGATACGTTCAAGAAACAAAATCATACGCTCGTACGCCTGCAAGCGGATAGGCAAGGTTTCTGCCTGATTTTTGAGAGCCAATTCCGTTTTACGTTCTTGCGTTTGGGCAAGGCGAATATCGCGTTCGTATTCGAGTTGTTTGATTTCTTTTTGTGCAAAAGAGCGTACAGTAAGGTACATAGCATACAGCACTATAGAGGCGGGTAGAAGGATTTGCAATAGGGTAACGAGCCACTCCATGTTATTCGTCTTTTGGTTTTTTAGTAATTTTTCCCCAAAAATAGGCTATTTTTCATAAATAATTTACATGTTTTATTATTTATTCCTAAAAACTCTCTAACTTTGCGCCTCTATTCTGAAAATTCTAAAATAACAAGTATAATGAAAAAAAGCATTCACCCCAATTATCGCGAAGTGGTGTTCATGGATATGTCAGCTGACACGAAGTTTATCACACGCTCAACCGTTATTACCAATGATACGACTGAAATAGATGGCAAAACGTATCCCCTCGTAAAGTTAGAAGTTAGTTCGGATTCACACCCTTTCTATACAGGTAAGAAAATGTTTTTGGATACAGCAGGCCGCGTTGAAAAATTCAACAAACGCTTCGCACAAGCCGCAGCCGTTAAGAAATAATGCAACTTGTATTGGTTGATGTGCCTGTAATATGGGCTAATCTTAGACCCCTTACGCTTACCCGCCCCGTCAGCCATGTCAGGGTGGGTATTTTTACGCTTGTCGAGAAGTGGGAAAACTATGCCCAGCACTTGACTACCCGCCCCCCAGGATACAAAACGGCACACTATTTAGAAAAAAAATTCTTTCTTCCTGACAATGACGCAGCCGAGAAATTATATGTGAATAGTGCTGTATGCCCTACACCTGAACTTTGGCAAAGTATAATGCAACTAAAGGCTAAAGAATCCTTGTTCTTCGAAGATACTTTCCTTGCCTACCGCGATAAAGGAAGTGCTTTTAATTTTGCAGGCCTGATAGACTCTATAAACAACCCCGATAGTATAACGATTGCTCCAACACGCCAACGAGATGCTAAAACCAAAGAGTTTGTAGGCGATTTTACGTATATCCAAACGCTTACAGATATTTTTGCATACAATGGCAAAGAGATTCAAGCCGATTTCCGTTGGATTTCTTCGCAAAGAACTTCGCAACCCATAGAGGACAAACACACTATAGTCTATAACCCTGAAAATGTTTTTATAGAAGACGGCGCACAAATAAAAGCAGCTATTCTTGATGCAAGCAAAGGCGTAATTTATATAGGCAAAAATGCAGAAGTACAAGCAGGCACAGTTATTCAAGGCAATTTCGCACTTTGCGAAGGCGCAGTGGTGAATGTGGGAGGCAAGATGCGCCCTGATACTACTATCGGCGTTCATTGTAAAGTGGGCGGCGAGATTAGCAATAGCGTGCTTTTTGGCTATTCCAACAAAGCCCATGATGGCTTTCTTGGCAATTCAGTTTTGGGCGAATGGTGCAACTTGGGTGCAGATACCAACACCTCGAACCTCAAAAACAACTACAGCAATGTGCGCATCTGGAATTATAAAAAAGCCGATTTTATAGACACAGGCAGACAGTTTTGCGGCTTGCTTATGGGCGACCACAGCAAAGCAGGCATCAACACAATGTTCAATACAGGCACTGTAGTAGGCGTAAGTGCCAACGTATTTGGCGGAGATTTCCCTCCCAAATACATTCCTTCTTTTAGCTGGGGCGGAAGCGAATATGCACCACCTTTCGAACTTGACAAGGCGTTTGAAGTAGCGCAACGTGTCATGGAAAGGCGTGGAAAACGCCTCACTGAAGCCGAAAAAGAAATATTGAAAAAGATTTTTTTGGAAAGATAAGCCTCAAAATACGCTACACGCATGTCTGGTGTGTGTACCAAACATACGTGTAGCGTTGTAGAGGGCTTGCCTGCCCGTTTATATAAAATCTTTAGCACAAATGTTTTTTTATAAGTAAGAACCCTTATCTTTGCACCATGATTGCAAAAACGAGAAAGTACGAATTGGACACTAAAGTCTATAGGCGCATTTGCCTAAACAAAGTTATGACAAAGAATTGGTGGATTCCTGTCGCCATCTTTGCAGGAGTAATAGTCTTGAATCTATTGCTCAATTTGGTATATCACAATATTTGGATTTACTTCTTCGCTCCACTTGGCGCGTTTCTATACTATGGTTTTTGGTGGGTACAGTTCACAAGCGCGCCAAACATGCCCCAAATGAAAGAGTGGTTCAAAAAATACATGTATGAAATAGGCAGCCAACACATCATATTGAAAGAAAAAGAAACGTCTCCACAAGGCATGCAAATCAAGTGGGAAATGATAAAAAGCGCGGAAAAGCACAAAGATGCCTTCGTATTGTATTTGTCGATAGCGCAATTTATTTATCTGCCTTTCAAAATATTCCAAAATGACAATGACATGAAGTTTACGGAAGCTATTTTGCGCCGCAAAAACTTATTAAAAGAAGCCAAACCACAAAAATAAAACGGCGTTGTATGTTTGCTATATATAAAAAAGAACTCAACGCATTCCTCAATTCGCTGGTAGGCTATATGGTTATAGTGGTGTTTTTGACAGGCATAGGCTCGTTTATGTGGGTATTTCCTGCCTATAACGTATTGGATTATGGATTCGCAGACATGGAAACCTTGTTCATGCTCGCGCCTTATATTTTCCTTTTTCTTATTCCAGCAATCACCATGCGTACTTTTGCAGAAGAGAAAAAAGCAGGCACTATGGAATTGCTTTTGACTACGCCTTTGACAGATTGGGACATTATTTTTGGCAAATACCTTTCTGCGTTGACCCTGGTCTTGTTCGCGCTCTTGCCTACCCTTTTTTATTATTATGCAGTGTATCAATTAGGAAATCCCATCGGCAATATAGATTCAGCAGGTACATTCGCTTCTTATTTTGGGCTGCTGTTGCTTGGTGCGGTCTTTACTGCCATAGGTATATTTGCTTCTGCTTTAACAGAAAACCAAATCATCGCCTTTATATTAGCCTTGTTTTTTTGTTTTGTACTGTTTCAAGGATTGAGTTCATTGGTTACTGCCAATGATGCCAGCAATGGCGCGTATTGGTTGCTTCAATTAGGCATAGACCATCATTACGCCTCTGTGCGCAAAGGATTGATAGACTCACGCAACTTAGTCTATTTTGCAAGCATGATAGCCATAATGCTTATGGCTACCAAACTTGTTTTGGGCAGTAGAAAATGGTAGGCAAGGCGCATTAAATGCCAAATTGCTCAAAGTGATGGTTCAAATATTTGGTACTCTGACAAACTTTGTGTTGAACCACATAGAAACATAGAGAACATAGCCCGAAACACTGTGTGCCGTATCGTTCTATGTGGTTTATGCCTTGCGCCACTAAAATTGTCGAAGCACCATTTTTTTTAAGCAAAAATAGCCCATAAAAATGAATTTTTTTAGCTATTTTTGCAAATAATTTTATATAACACTTATCCACATGGCTTTAGACCAAGTATCCAACGAAGAAGTAGAACAAGCCGAATTTGACGAACAAGGCAAATTGTTCAGTGCTAAAGCTACAGGCGAGATGTCTTTTTTAGACCATTTAGAGGATTTGCGTTGGCACCTTATACGCGCCTTGATCGCACTCATGTTGTTTACAATCGTGTCTTTTTCGTTTGGGCAATGGATATTCACGCATATTATATTCGCACCTGCAAAAACTACTTTTTGGACATACAGAATGATGTGTTTATTAAGCGACATCATGCAGTTGCCTTTCCTTTGTGTAAAAAAATTAGACTTTATATTGCAAAGCAGACAATTAACGGGGCAGTTCATGATGCACGTTACCGCCTCGTTTGTAATAGGTTTGATTACAAGTTTCCCTTATATTTTTTGGGAAATATGGAGTTTTGTAAAGCCAGCACTTTATAAAAAGGAACAAAAAGTAGCAAGTGGCGCGGTTATATATGTAAGCCTCTTGTTTTTTATTGGCGCATTGTTTGGATATTATGTAGTTGCTCCGCTGTCAATCAATTTTTTGGCAAGCTATCAAATCTCTCCTGAAATTCGCAATGAGTTTGACATCGTGTCGTATGTAAGCGTATTGGCTACGCTTGTAGTTGGTTGTGCCTTTTTGTTTCAACTGCCTGTAATCGTTTATTTTTTAGCAAAAATAGGCGTGGTTACACCCAAATTTATGCGCACTTACAGGCGACACGCCATTTTGGTTATCTTCTTGATTGCGGCGGTTATCACACCCTCGCCTGATATTTTTACACAAATTTTGGTCGGTATGCCTATTTTGATTTTGTATGAAATAAGCATCGGCATTGCCGCCAACGTGCAACGTAAAAAAATAGAGGAAGAAGTACAGTTGTAACAATTAATTCTTTTGTGCTACTTACCATAAAAACTTGCTGTTATGTTACAATTCTTGAATCAAGTCTGGGAGAGTTTGCGCTTTGCGATAGACGCCCTTCGCGCCAATTTGTTGCGTACACTGCTGTCGCTTTTAGGCGTAACGATTGGAATTTTTGCTATCATTTCAGTACTGACCATCGTGGACTCACTGGAACGAAATATCAGAAGCAGTTTTGATTTTATAGGCAGTGATGTAATGTTTTTGCAAAAACGCCCTTTTGCTTTTGTCGACCCGCGTGATTTTCCTTTTTGGAAATATGAAATGCGCCCCGTAAATACTTACAATGACTACAAATTCTTAGAGGAAAATGTGCGCAATGCCGCAGATATCACAATGGTTTCAGTACGCGGAGGCACTACAGTAAAATACAAAGGCAATAACGCAACCGAGATAGCCATAACAGGCTCAACTTATACCTATAACAAAGTTGTAAATTTTGAAATAGCTACAGGACGTTATTTCTTGCTACCCGAATCAGAAAATGCTAGAAGTGTCGCTCTAATCGGGCATGAAGTAGCAGAAAAATTATTTGTCAATGAAGACCCACTTGGCAAAACTATCAAACTAAAGGGACGCTCTTTTACCGTGATAGGCGTATTGAAGCGCGAAGGCAACAATATCTTTGGAGAAAGCTCTTTTGATAGGCGTGTCATCATTCCTTATTTGGCATACGTCAAAATATTCAAGGTAGGCAAGGGCGGACTTGAGCCTTCCATCGCTTTCAAAGGACTGCCTGAAGACAAAGGACTTTTTGAACTTGAGGGTGAAATTCGCGGATTATTACGCGCCAAACGTGGGCTAAAACCTGCAGAAGATGACAACTTCGCCTTGAATCGCACCGAAATTTTTATGAATTTGTTGAACTCTTTGTTTAGTGTATTGTGGATTTCGGGTTCAGTGATAGGCGGTTTTTCTATTCTGGTGGGCGCTTTTGGAATAGCCAATATTATGTTTGTATCTGTAAAAGAACGCACCAGCCTCATTGGTATTCAAAAATCATTGGGCGCGAAAAACTACTTTATTTTGTTCCAATTTTTATTCGAGGCTATGTTTTTGAGTCTTATTGGAGGCCTGGTTGGCTTGGCTTTGGTGTACGCAATAACGTTCATACCACTTGGCTCGCTCGCGCTCTCACTTAGCCCCAAAAACATTATTTTGGCACTTACTGTTTCCTCTGTTGTGGGCATATTGGCAGGTATTATTCCCGCATTTATCGCTTCCCAACTCAACCCTGTAGAGGCTATCCGCGCCAAATAAGCACATTATAGATCCCGTATTTTTTACCGACATTTCCCAGCGTGTTTTTCAAAAGAAGCATTTATTAAAAATTGAGCTGAAAAACGAGTGTTTCAATGGGGGCAATCTAGTTTTGTCCCCTTTTAGGAGCGTTGTAGAGGCATTTAAGCGGGTAAACAAGTCGGTCTTCTTATATACTTGCAAATTTTCAATGCAGGCAAGGATTTTTACACATGTTGCCGATCTCAATAAACTGCCACAACGCCTTATTTACGCATAAACTGCCTCTAAATGCCTTTTACAAGGTGTGGGCAAAACTATATTGCACCCATTGTTTAGGCGTACTGTTAGATTCTAAAGGTATTCTTTTATTTGCCATCGGAGAAAATAGATTAAAATTAAAAAAAATGTTCTTCGACTGTCTAAAAGAGAGTTACAACATAACTTGCGGGCGCAATCTAGTTTTGTCCCCTTTTAGGAGCGTTGTAGAGGCATTTAAGCGGGTAAACAAGTCGGTTGTCTTATGAACTTGCAAATTTTCAATGCAGGCAAGGATTTTTACACATGTTGCCAATCTCAATACGCCTTATTTACGCATAAACCGCCTCTAAATGCCTTTTACTGTCATTTCCCACCCGCTTTTTAAAAAATCCTGTTTTTCAAGCGTGAGAAATATAAAAGAAACAACATAACTCCTTGACTTTCAAAATATAACATGCCCAACCTAATAAATTTCAATAAATACGAATTTTAGAATCTGTGCTGGGAAATGACGGTTTTTAAGACTCATGCACGCCTTTCCAAACAGAGAGGCGCGCATGCGTTTTTTTAAAGTGCCTTTTGAGGCAGAGCTGTTAAGTTCGCATTTTGGCAGGCAAGTTGCCGAATATTTAACTTGTCGCCTTGCCTGCTCTCCTTCTAAAAAGGACGAAAACCATATCATCTGCTCCTCACTCCAAATTGGAGAGAGGGCAGGGAGCGAGGGCTTGTGAAATACTTTTGCAAGAAGTCTATTATGTAAGTTTCCCATAATAAGAATCGAAATCCCAAAATGGGTGTATATAAAAAAAACACTGCACACATTTAAAAAAACACTGTTAAAAAGCCTGTTTTCAAGCATTCGTAAGCTATTAAATATAAACACTAAAAATGGCACTATTTTAAACACATATATAATGTAGTATCAAATACACTAAAAGTATGTAAGAAAAAGTTACTTTTTGTAAATATTTTGCATATATAAATAAGTATCATTTCGTATTTTGATAGTAAAAAATCATGAAACTAATTTTGACAAGTGCATTGGCTTTTTTTATATCCTTTTGTTTCGCGCAAGCACAAACGACTACTTGGACAGGAGGAGCAGGAACAAACGTCTGGACTGACGCGCTAAATTGGAATAATGGAATCCCAACCATAACTTCAGACGCGATAATAGCACCAGCAGGTATGCAACCTATTATTAACACAAATATTAACCTGAATAGTCTTGCCATACAAACAAGTGCTTCATTGACAGTGAACAGCACAGGCGCGCTCAATATAACCGCAGATGTAAGCAATCAAGGTAGTTTTAGTCTTGCGACTGATGCAAATAACATGACTGTCGGAGGGGTATTTAATAATAGTGGTGTATGGAGTTTGGGCGCGAACAGAACGCTTTTTTTGGCAGGTCATTTTACTAATACAGGTACATTAACGCTTGATGCCACAAGTTTATTTAGCTTGAATGGTACAACCAATACAAATTTTTCAGGAACTTGCGTTTTTGCCAACCTCACTATCAGCAAAAGCGGAGGCGCACAAGCGAACATCAACCAAAATGTAACTGTAAACAACGATTTGGTTATCACTCCTGCCGCTATATTGACTATCAATAACAGCCAAACCTTGCGCTTGGCAGGCAATGTAACCAATAGTGGAACATTTACAAACAATACAAACAGTATTGTAGAATTGATTGGTACGAATACCCAGACCTTGATAGGCGTTTTAAGTTTACAGACGCTTACAATAAGTAAAACTTCAGGCAATGTGAATATAGGGGTCGTAGGCAGTGCATGTATATTTTCGCTTGCCAATTCGCTTACAATACCCACAGGCGTAAATGTAGTAGCCGGCAATGCCGCCACTACCTTGAATTTTGCCCAAAACTTGGTAGCAGATGGCTCTTTCACTGCTCAAACTGGAATAACTACAACTTTTTCTGGGACAACTAATAGCAGTATAAGTGGAACAGGTGCAGTGAATTTATCTACTACTATCATCGCCAAATCAGGTGCAACCAATGACCTTGCTATAGCCCGAACCGTAATAGTTAGTGGCAATCTTACAGTTAATACAGGCGCGGAAATCGTATTGAATAGTGGGCAAACTTTGCAAGTGAGTGGCAATATTACTATCACAGGCACAGGTACTTTCACACCGCAGGCAAGTTGCGTATTAGAGCTTATCGGGACGAATACGCAAGCTGTAGTAGGCACAATAGGTACAATACTAACGCCCTTGCCTACCCTGACTATCTCTAAAGCGTCAGGCACGATTAACATAGGCAATGCAGGTATAGCAGTTGTATCGCTTGCCAATACTTTGACTATCCCCAACAGTGTGAGCGTTATTTTGGATAATAGCAATACAGACTTAAACTTGTTCGCCGATTTAGTGGTAGATGGCACATTCAACCGCGTTAATACACCTGAAGTATATTTTTTGGGAAATACAAATGCCAATGTAAGCGGAACGGGTGCAACGTGTATTTTTCCAACATTGCGTTTGGGGAAAACTACAGGAACTGTGAGCATAGCGCGTACTTGTACTATCAATTCGAACCTCTTTATCAATGCAAGTAATACTTTGGATTTAACTGTAGCAGGAACTGTTACTATTTTCGGAAGTATTACCCAAAATGGAGTTATTACTGCTTCAATAGGCAATACTTTTGCTATCGCAGCAGGCAATATCATCACTGTAACAGGCACAGGCACGACTAATTTTAGAAACCTTGCCTTCACCAAAACAGGAAATCCTTGCACAATAAGCAAGGCCTTGACAGTAAATGGCAATACAACCATCAATAATATAGGCACCCCTACCATCACATTTAATACAACCGCGCCTATTTTTAATGGCAACTTTACGAATAGCGGAACAGGAACTGTAAACTTAAATGTGGCTTCTACCATAGCGGGCAATTATCTGCACAGTGGAACAGGTACAGTGAATATCAATGCCACGCCTACCCTCACAGGAACATTCACACATAGCGGAACAGGTACAACTGCCCTTGCCTGCAATTTGACTTTGAACAATGGAGCTACTATCTCCAGTGGGAACGTAACGCTTGCCAATACATTCATGCTAAATATCATGGGCAACGTAACAGTAAGTGGAGGAACTTATACTGCCAATCCTACCAGCACTACACGCTTTTCGGGAACAGGCAATCACGTCATTTCAGGTGCAGGAACAATCAATATCAACCAAATAGACCTTAATAAAACAACAGGTACACTCCAAATAGACAATGTCGTAACCATTACAGGCAACTTAACTGTTCCTGCAGGTGTAACGCTTTTGGGTAATACCAGTTCTAATATACAACTAGGAGGCAGTTTTACGAACAGTGGCACTTTCACACCTATAAATCCAAGTACAGTTACCTTTGTAGGCACGACTATCATTGGTTTTACACCTACTACCAGCACTTTTCATAACCTTGTAGTGAATAAAACAGGGGCAGGCGAGGTGCAAATCAATCAAACCGTTACCACCAATGGCAGTGTGACGCTTGCGGCAGGCACGCTCACAATAGAAAGTGCGCAAAACCTGCAAATCGCAGAAAATTTTATGCAAAATGGAGGGACTTTCAATCCTTTTGCAACTACAAGCACTGTAACTTTTACGGGAACAGGTACGAATATCATAGGCGGCACAAACAACACAACTTTTCAGACACTTGTACTTAATAAAACAAGTGGACAACTTACAATAGACCAAAACCCCCCGACTGTTCAGCAAAATTTCACCTTGCCTGCTGGCGTTACATTGGCTATCAATCCAAGCCGTAATGTTGCGTTTCAACGTAACCTTGCCTACGAAGGCACTGTAAATACAAGTAGCGGAGGAATTATATTCAATGGTGCAAGCAACTCGACTTTAACGCGCACCACGGGCGGCAATATGGTTTTTAGAGATTTCATTAACCAAAAAACTGCAGGTTTCAAAACTACCTTGCAAAATAATACTTTAGTAGGCAGTTGGTTTTTGAATAATTCAGGCGAGCTTGAACTGAATAGCAGCATTACGCTTACCATAGGCACTATGTTTTTCTCAGGTGCGTATTGGCAGAACGATGGGGTTTTCACTTCCAACAATGCCACTGTAGAGATACAAGGCACAAACGCTTACAACATACAAGGTGCATCAACAATTGATATTTACAACTTGCGTATGAACACTACAGGTGGTTCAGCGAATTTGCAACGCTTGGTGTCTGTTACAAATCAATTACAACTTACAAGTGGAGTCATCACCACAGCAGGCACAAATGTTTTGCGCCTCGCAAGTACAGCAAGCACGCACCCGACAGACGCAGGAAGCAACGCAAGCCACGTTTCGGGTGCTATGCGCAAAGATGGAGCAACTAACTTTATCTTTCCCACAGGCAAGGGCGGACGCTTGGGGCGCATAGCGATAAATGGCCTGAGTGCCACAGGTAATTTTACAGCCGAATATTTCAGTGTATTATTTGGCAATTCTAGCATTGATTTTACACAGGCTACACCACTTGTAAATGTCAGCGACAAGGAATATTGGCGACTTATCCAAACAGGAACTGTGAGTGCGAATGTGACGCTTTATTGGAATGATGATGCCGCCGCCGCCACAAGCGGTATCAATTTACTCACTGATGCAAATATTCCAAATTTGCAAATAGCGCGTTGGCAAACAAGTAGCGACAAATGGGTAAATACAGGAGGCACAGCCCACACAGCCGCAAGTACTAAAATTACGCAGGGCAATCTTGCGAACGCGCCTGCTGTCGCACCACTTACGACAGATGATTATTTTTGTATAGGCATCAAAACAGTGAACAATTTGGACTGGGGATTGCTTACTTGGACAGGCGATATAGATACGCAATGGCTCAATACCAATAATTGGTCACCACGTACCACTCCTGACTTTACCGCACCCGACAATCGCTATTACAACATACGCATACCTGATGACCGTCCTAATTACCCCATCATTACGACAGGGCAAACAATAGATATTCGTACCCTAAACCTTCCGTATAACATTGACCCTACGCCTGCTAATCCGCCCATTTCTTCTACCCTTACTATCAACAGTGGAGGCGCTTTAAATGTAGGCACAGGTGCCGCAGATGGTACATTGGACATTTCAGGAACTGTTACCAATAACGGCACACTTACAACTACAGGAGCAACTCGCATCAACGACAGCGGTTTATTTATCAATGCCGCAGGTACCGCTACTTTGGGTACTGACGCAGGCGATGTTACAGTGGGTGTATCAGGTACTATAGCAGGCACATCGGAGTTCAGAGTAACAAGTGGAACAGTAAACTTGGGCAAAACAACTGCTACCATAACCAACCGAAGCCTTATTACTCAAAAAGCAAATGCTGTAGTAAACATAAGCGGAACAGGCATTTTGAATGTGAGGAATAATTTAATCCTTGCTCTTAATACTTCGCTCACGAATGCCGCTACCCTTACGATAGGTGTAAATGCAACAAGCGGCACGGTAACCAATGGAGGTACGATAACCAACAACGGCATTTGGGTAAATACTATGGCTTTTATCAATAACGGAACTTTTAATAATACAAGTAGTGCCAATATTGCGGGTTTAGCCAGTACAATCACTGTCAATTTTACGAATGGTGCAACAGCAACAGCAATAGGCACGCTTACAAACAGTGGTACTTTTACACTTCGTGGTACTCTGCAAAGCACTTTCGCAGGCTCTGCTATCACCAACTCTGCTATATTTATCTTGAACTCAAGAGATATGTTGTTCAGCAATAACACCTCTTTTACCCAAACAGCTGGTACAACTACTGTACAAAGGAATATAACATTGAGCAATGCGGCAAGTTTAACCAATACAAGCGGCAGTATCCTACTCAATACGGCAGGCGATATCACGCTTAACAATTCAGCCACTTTGAATAATAGCAGTATCATTACTTCCACACAAGACTTAGTATTAGGCAATGGTACAACAACAATAAACAATGGTACTATAAACATAGCCCGTAATTTTACAAATAGCAATACTTCAGTTACACTCAATTTTACAGGCACAGGCACTATAAATTTGACAGGTATGGGCAATTCTGCCCTTTCAGGTGGAAGTGGTGTCGATAACTTTTTCAGTCATCAGTTAGGCATTTCCAAAACAGCAGGTACGGTTACCGTTTCGCGTTCCAGTACTTTTACGAATGCCGTAACAGTACCCAATGCCGTAATATTGACGATTTCCGATGGAGCTCTCAACAATATCAGCCACACCTTTATAGACAATCTTACGGTGAATGGCACTTGGAATACAGGCACAGCCAGCACAACAAGCAACATTACGTTACGAAGTGATTTAGTCAATAATGGTACTGTGATTGCAACGGGAAGTCGTATCACTTTTGGGGGAACTACTAACGGGCAACTTTTGGGTTCAATCCTAACCACTACTTTAAACGAAGTGATCGTAAATAAAACAGGTGGCGCAAACTTTACTATAGACCACAATCTTACAACCAATGGTAACTTCACCAATACAGCAGGAACAACAAATTTGAACGGCACACGCACTTTATCCGTAGCAGGCATTTTTGCGAATAGTGCTACTTTCAATGCGCTTGCCAATGCACAAATTCGCTTAAATAATGACTTCACGAATAATGGCACACTCAATGCAGATACCGATTCAGAATTTATATTTTTGGGAGGAAATACCACTATAGGCGGCTCTGCAGGCGTAACTTTTGGTAAATTTACCTTGAATAAAACTGCAGGAACAAGCCTTACTTTGAACCGCCAAGCGACTATTGCTAACGCGCTAATGCTTACGGAAGGATTTCTCAATAGTTCATCAACCAACTTGCTTATTTTGCAAAGCAATGCTACCGCGTCAGCAGGCAAGGCAACAAGTTATGTGAACGGACCCCTCCGCAAATTCGCAGGCTCGGCAAACTTTAACTTTCCTGTAGGCAAGGGCGGGCGTTGGGCGCGTATTGGTTTGAAAGATATGACAGACGTAAATCCAACAGATTATTTTACGGCTGAATATTTTTCAGGTTTTAATACAACTTGTGGTGCCGCGTCAGATATTCAAAACGTGGTAAATCCTGTGAAAGAAGTCAGTATCTATGAACATTGGGTTTTGGATAAAGGAACAGCAGGTACTACCAAAGCGCGGGTAACATTGTATTGGGAAAGTGGCACTTTCAGCCGTATAACTTTTCTGGGCGAAGACTTGATGATTGGGCGTTGCAATGGCTTATTTTGGGAAGGGCGCACCAAAACGGTTGAAGCAGGCAGTACTGTAGCAAGCGGTGCAATAACTACTACTGATTTGCAGGCAAGCTTCAGTCCTTGGACATTCGCCTCACAATCGCAACAAGGTGTAAACCCCTTGCCTATAACACTGAAAGAATTTACGGCTAAAGCAACTGATAAACAAGCAGTTCAATTAAATTGGCTTACCATTCAAGAAAATAATTTTCAACATTTTGAAGTGGAGCGTAGCCAAAACGCCTTAACTTTTGAGCCACTGGGTATGGTAGAAGCGACAGGCAACCAAAATACTGCCAACGCATACACTTGGCTTGATGAAAAACCATACAAAGGCATCAATTATTACCGTTTGCGTATGGTTGATAAGAATGGCGCGTTTACTTTCTCGCCTACTATTGCGGTTCGCATAGAGGCAGCAGCAAGTTCATTGGCAAATATAGGTATATATCCCAATCCTATCAAAACGGGGGAGAAATTACATATCAACTTGCCTACCACACCGCACACAATAACCCTATCAGATATACAAGGAAAGGTTTTGCTAAAAACTATGCCCTCCGATTTGGATAACTTGCCTGCAGGAGTGTATCTTTTGCGTATCACAAGCGACAGTGAAACCATCATAAAACGCATCGTGAAACAATAGCCCCCCTCCAAATTGGAGAGGGCAGGGCGATGTTTTAAAAAAGATTTGCTTTGCAAGATATACAAAAAAGCTGACAAGGTTTTAATTGAAATTATAGAAACGCTATTTCCTCAACGCTGTAAGGGTTTTCGAACCTTTATAGCGTTGAGGAAATAGCGTTTCATTTGTTTGTTTATTTGTCTTATTTTTTAAAATCTACATTTTTCAGTACAAGATTGTTCATAGCGTTGATTTCCAAGCCTGTTACATACGGTTGTTTGAGTTGTATAATTTCGTCATAATACAATGGCAATAGTACTGCATTGTCCATTAAAATCTGATCCATTTTCTGGTAATCATCATAACGTGTGAATAAATTGTCAGACTCGTGTGCTTCGTCAAACAATTTGTCATACTCTTTATTGCTGAAGTGAAAGAAATTGGGTCCTTTGGTAGGGAAGTTTTTGCTATAACCAAGCGCGAGGTAGTTTTCAGCATCAGGGTAATCGCCTATCCAAGAGCCTCTGAACATATTGGCTTTGCCGTTGCCTACGAGCTCGCGGTGTGTAGAGAACTGATTAGACTCTATCTGTACTTTTACGCCTATTTCTTTCCAGTTTTCTTGCAGTTGTTCTGCAATTTCCTTGTCCGACTCATAGGTATTTAGTTTGATAGTAGGTAAGCCTTTTCCTTCGGGAAATCCCGCTTCTTTGAGCAATTCTTGTGCTTTTTTAGGATTGTAGGGGTATCCTTTTACTTTTGTGCTATCAAAAGACGGGAGCGCGTATGGGACAAATCCATAGTCAGCAGGCATACCTAAACCGTTGCGGCGGAACGACACCAATTCTACACGGTTGATGGCATAACTGAGTGCTTGGCGAACTTTCAAGTTTAAGAGCGGGTTCGTTTTCGCATCACCTTCTAAAAAGAAGCCAACATACTCCGTATTCAGATAGGGCGTTTTATGAACAGCAAATTTGCGAGCGAATTTTTCTTTGATAGTGCCGCTCCCGTTTTTTTCAAGGATTTGGTCGCGTGAAGTTTCTGCAAGATTGCAAAGAAAATCTAACTTGCCGCCGTCAAATTCTAAAAATTCAGTGTTTCTATTTTCCCAAAAAGAAATTTCCACAGCGTCTATGTAGGGTAAAGCTACGTGTTTACTGTCTTTTTCCCAATAATTTTCATTTTTAGCAAGTAGAAGTTTTTGACCCTCGTCCCATTTTTTGAGTGTGAAAGGTCCCGTACCTACTGGGTTTTTACGAAAATCCTTGCCGTATTTTTCTACAGCTTCTTTGGGCACTACAAAGCAATACGGCATCGCCAAGATATGCAAAAAGGCGGTGAATCGCTTTTTCAAGTGTATGCGAAAGCGGTGCGTGTCCAATGTTTTGAAACAAGTATCGGAAGGAGTTACGCCGTCTGCATTTGTGATAACTTTATCAGCAAATACCCACGCGCCTGAACCTTCTTTGAGTACACGTTTGAATGAATACACAAAGTCTTCTGCGACAAGGTCGCGCCCTCGTCCGCCTTTGAAGCAATCATTGTCATGAAAACGCACGTCAGAGCGTATCGTAAAGGTGTATGTTTTGCCATCTTCCGAAACTTCCCACTGTGTTACTAACTCAGGGTGCGGGTCAAGCGTCTTGCTAAATCCAAACAAGCCATTGTATATTTGTGAGGTTGCCCAAACATTGGCTCTGATATTGGCGAATGCAGGGTCGAGATTGGTAAGTCCGCCAGTTTGGTTGTAGCGAAATACTTTTTTACCTTTTTCCCCAGGTTGGTTTGTGCTGCTGCCCCCGCTACATGACCAGAGGATTGTAGCAAAGGCTACTAAACAGCAAAATTGTTTTATCATAACGTTTGAAAATTTAGTTGTAAGATATGATGTAATATATTGATTTTGAGTGCTTTATTTTTTTTAAATCGCTATTATTTCGTATTTCAAAAACAATGCCTGAAAAACACACTGCAATAATAGTATAAATATTGTAACTTTGAAGCACCAAAATAAAGTTTTTTATTTGATTTCAATACATTTTTCAAAAATAATGGTCATAAATAATGTTTTTTTTTGCTTAGCTATCTTTTTTTGCTTTTATGCCTTGCCTGCCCAAGCCCAAAAGGATACCCCAAAAACTATAGGCAAGGTGTTAGATTCCATAAAAACACCCACCCACTCGCCTTCGCGAGCCGCTTTGTACTCTGCCGTATTGCCTGGCCTTGGGCAAGCATATAATAAGAAAAATGCGTACTGGAAAGTGCCGTTACTTTGTATAGGGGGTGCCGCATTGGGCTACTTTATTCACTACAACAACAAGGGGCATCTGGATTACCGCGACTCATACGTAGCCAAACTCTACAACCTACCCAACGACCCACACCCACGCCTCTCTATAGAAAACGTACAGAGAATAAAAAACCAATATCAACATGACCGCGACTTGCTCATCATATTCACCATAGGCGTGTATGGTTTGAATGTCTTAGATGCCTTTGTTGAAGGGCATCTCAAAAGTTTTAATGTTGATGACAATCTATCTTTGCGCTTCTCGCCTTACACCGAATCCATAAGTGGGCAAAGTTTTGCTGGTGCATCACTGAAACTAACATTTAGATAAAAGACTTCTTGCCAAAGTATTTTTAACCCTTCCCCAAACTGAAGCACTTTCGCAAGAAGTCTAAATTATTTGGTGCTCCGACAATTTTAGTGGCGCAAGGTATAAACCACATAGAAAGATACGGCACACAGTGTTTCGGGCTATGTTCGCTATGTTTCTATGTGGTTCAACACAAAATTTGTCAGAGTACCAATTATTTCACATCTAAAAGATAGCTTTTCTTAAGAAAAACCTATTTTTGCCCTTTCATTTATATACTACCCTATCATAACAACATGCGTACTTCTGAAATAAACATAGCCGTAAGCCTTGACGACGACCAAGTGCCTGAACATATCCGCTGGATGGCCGACGAATCACCCGTAGACGGCTGGCAAGAAGCAAAGGCTTTTTCCCTCGCTATTTGGGATGCCACCTCACAAGGTACACTCAAAATGGATCTTTGGAATAAGGAAATGCAAGTAACCGAAATGAAGCGGTTCGCTATAGAAATCATGGCAGGCATAGCCGACACCATGCGCCGCGCTACAAATGACGACCTCATGGCATTGGACATAGACAATCTGTGCAAAAGCCTAACAGCACGCCTCGACCACGAAATGAGTATGCAACGCTAAGAAACATTCCATATCCGCCAAGATTCTTCTGCCTGTGCATGGAGCATCGCAAGCCCATTGTGTGTATGTGCGCCTTGGGCTTTCGCTTCTTGTAAAAAAAGTGTTTCGATTGGATTATAAACCAAATCATACACAAAATGTTCAGGCGATAAACTCGCATAAGGAAAAAAAGGGCAGGCAAGCAATTCTGGATACATGCCTAAAGGCGTAGTATTGATGATGAGCTGATGTGCCTTCACCATAGAGCCTGTAACATCTTCAAATTTTATCAAACCTGACCTCGCTACTGTCATATATGGCACACCTAATTCACACAAAACCGCTTCCACTGCCTTGCCTGCCCCACCATTGCCCAAGACTATAGCTTTCATACCATGCAGGGCAGGCAAGAAATCAAGGAGCGTGTTTGAAAAACCAACAACGTCAGTGTTATGACCAGTCAGTGTGCCATCTGTTTCTATCTTGATTACATTTACTGCGCCCACTTTTTGTGCAGTTGCAGAAAGGCGCGTAAGATAAGGAATTACGCGCTCCTTGTATGGAATAGTAACATTCAAACCTCTTAGTGCAGGATACCCAGCCAAAAGGGCAGGCAAGGCTCTTATATCATTCAACTCGAATAAGCGGTAATTCGCAAGAATACCCTGAGCCTCAAATTTTTCTGTAAAATACCGCCTTGAAAAAGAATGAACAAGCGGATAGCCTATAAGTCCGTAAAGCATAAAACTAATAATCAAAAAAAAATAAACTAACTAAATAAATAAATAAATGAATTTTATTGGTACACTTTGGCACAATTTTTCGTTTAGTCAAACGTAGTTTTATATTCTACAATCCTAAAAACCCACTCCACATGAAATCGTACAAGCTTAAATACGTAACATTCACGCTTTTGTTGTTTGGCTTTGTTTTATTTGCGACACCTGACGCATACGCTCAAAAAACAAAACCAAAAAAAGAAACACCCAAAAAGAAAGAACCCGCGCCCAAACCAAGCAAGGACGAGAAAAAAGCCAAAGCCGCTGAAGAAAAAGCTCTGAAAGCTGAACTCTCCTCATTCACAAAAAACCTTGACTCATATAAATCCTTCAAAGCCGCTAAAACCACAGCAGAGGCAGAAGCAGGCAAGCTCAAAGGAGAAGTAGTCCGTGTGAAAGAACTCGAAGCCCAATGCGCTAAAGAAGTAGAAGGATTGCGCTCTGAAATAGAAGACCTGCTCAAAAAATTAGAAGCCTGCGATAAAAAACCCACTCCAAATAACAAAGGAGGCTTTTCTATCCCTACCACAGGTATGTACTATGTCGTCCAAATAGGCGCATTTCAACAAACTAACATAGAAACAAACCCCGATAATCCCGATTTTCGCAAGGAAAATGCCGACGGATTTACAAAATATATCATGGGCGTATTCAGTACTATAGAACAAGCTGATGCTATGCGTGTATTTTTAAGAAAAATAGACTTCCGCAGCATGCCGCAATATCGCCCTTTCATTGCTCCTTACAAAGATGGCAATAGAATAACCCTCGAAGAGGCTATCGGACCCGAAGAAGCAGCAAAACGTAAAAAACAAATGGGGCAATAAACACCTAAAAATGACTAATTACTGGCAATATATAGAATCGCCCACAGCAGGAAGCCGTTTTGCCGTGGGCGATATCCATGGCTGTAACCAAACATTGCAAGCCCTGATATTGGAGCAGCTACAACTCACCAAAAATGACCAGCTTTTTTTATTAGGCGATTATGTCAATCGCGGCCCTGATAGTTTGGGTGTATTGGAGTTCATCATAGGATTACAAGACGCAAGCTATCAAGTATATCCTTTGCGTGGCAATCATGAACAAATGTTGGTGGAGAAATTAACTATGCGTGACAGGCTTTCACAAGATACATGCTTGATAGGATACAAATCGCTCGCTCGAAAAATCAATGCAACACAACGCAATTGGTTGAATAAATTGCCATACTATTATGAATTAGACCACTTTTATTTGGTGCATGGGGCTATCAATACGACCACAGAAAATCCACTCCTTGATTTTAGTACAATGCTGTGGGGACGAGAAACACACAACCCAAACTATTTTTTGGACGGGAAACAACTCATACATGGGCATACTACTTACGAACTCGCTGCCATAAATGAGGCTATAGAAAATAACAACGATTGCATACCATTGGACAACGGTTGTTATAAAGCCTGTAGCGAAAAAACTAAATTGGACGGTTATGGCGCATTGTGCGCTTTAGATTTAGACAAAAAACAACTCTATGTGCAGGAAAATAAAGATATCGAGTCGTAAGGTAGGTAGGCAAGCAACTACACACAGCCCTTGCCTGCCTATATCAACATATAAGTTTATTACTTCACAAAAACTTGTTGGAATTTATGGCTCTGTAACCAATGTGTAATGCCACTTGCCTGCCCAACCGTAGCCCAGTCGGCAGTTTCAAATGTTATCAATATCATGCCGCCTTTGGGTAGCGTGTCTATAGGTTGATTGCCCAAATAATCTGCCAAATAAGTAAGCGAAGGATTGTGTCCAAAAATAGCGACAGCATTATCATTATTTGGAAAACGATTGATGATAGCCAACAAATTATAAAGCCCTGCTTCATAAATCGCCTCTATGAAGTTGATTTTTCCAATAGGGTAGGCAAGCGTTTGTGCAAAAATCTCTGCCGTTTTTTTGGCGCGCAACGCAGGGCTACTATACAGCGCGTCAAGGCTGATATGTGCCTCTGAAAGCCAATTGGACATATCTTGTGCGCAAACCTCCCCTTTCGGAAGGAGGAGGCGGTCAAAGTCTTCGCCACTTTCTGCAATATCTTCGGCATGCGCATGGCGCACTATTAAAAGTCGTTTAAGCATACTTATAAAGGTTAAAGTGCAAAAATAGGAAAAATCCAAAAAAAATTTGACTATTTACAAGAATAACCCTAACTTTGCACGCTTGTTTGCAAAATAGCGAAATAAAGCCTACTTTTGCAACCAAATTAAAAAATACATTCATTTTATCCAAAAAAGAAAGCAATGAGCAATAAGACCGGTGTTATCGTACTAACGCTTATCCTCACCTTACTTTCAGCTTACTACCTTCACTTCACTTATGTAGCGCGTAGTTTTGACAGTAGTATTACTGAAAAAGCAAGAGACAAAAAAGGAAATGTGGACTTCGCAAAACGCCAAGCAATGTTTGACTCCCTATGGACGGAGAAAGTATGGCTCGGCTACACCTACAAACAAATCAAGGAAAAAGAGCTTGCGCTCGGTCTTGATTTGCAAGGCGGTATGCAAGTAACGCTGGAGATTTCTCCCATAGAAATCATCAAAGTAATGGCAGGCGAAAGCAAAGACGAAAACCTTGCTACCGCACTGAAACAAGCGCGCGAAAAACAAGCCAACAGCAGTAGAAATTTTGTAGATTTATTTTATGAAGCCTATAAAGCTACAACAGGCGCGAAACCACTAAACCAACTATTTGTCAATAGTAACACCCGCTCCAAATACAAAGCAGATGCTACTGATAACGACATCATTCGCACTATCAAACGCGAACTCGATGACGCTATTGACCGCTCTTATGACATCTTAAAAGCGCGTATCGATAAATTTGGAGTAGCCAACCCCGAAATAAAACGTATCGCAGGTACAAGCCGTATCACGATAGAACTACCCGGCGTGGATAACCCTGCAAGGGCGCGTAAACTTATATCTGGCACTGCCCGACTTGAGTTCTGGGAAGTAGCTGACATGAACGAAGTGCAAGCTCCTTTCATGCAGTTCAATGAATACCTTTCTAAATTGGAAGAGAAAGAAAAAGGTACAAAAGTAACAGACAACAAAAATAAAGTAACTGACCTTGTAGCCGAAAACGACTCCACACCAAAACAAGAGAAGCCAGACACTCTAAAAAAGAAGCCTGAAACAACTGATACTACAAAAAATAAAGTAGCCAAAGTAGATAGTCAGAAAAAGAAGCCTGAAACAATAAATAAAGAAGCCAAAAAAGATACAACATCTAAAAAAGCACCAAGCAAATACGCAAACCTATTTGGCATCAGTCAATCGGGCGCGCTCAATGCGCTTGCGCGTGATACTGCCAAAATCAATAAACTCATGGCAGAGTCAAGGGTGTTCCCTTCTAACCTCCAAATCAATTGGGGAGCAAAAGCTGATGAAAACGCAGGACAACGCATTGAATTGTACTTCTTGAAAAAGAGTGCAGGCGGCCGCCCCGCTCTTGAAGGTGATGTAGTAACAGACGCACGTGTAGATTATGAGCAAGGCTCTGCAAATGCAAGCGTAAGCATGTCTATGAACAGTGTCGGCACAAGAAAATGGCGCAAAATCACCCGCGAAAATTTGCAAAAACGTATCGCCATAGTAATGGACAACGCTGTATATTCTGCCCCCACAGTACAAGGCGAAATACCAACAGGTAGTTCAAACATTACAGGAAACTTTACGATAGAAGAAGCAGGCGATTTAGCCAATATTCTAAAGTCAGGTAAGATGCCCGCACCTACGCGCATCGTTGAAGAAGCTGTAGTAGGCCCTTCACTCGGTGCAGAATCTGTAAATCAAGGTCTGTGGTCGACCATAGGCGGTATCTTGGTTGTATTCCTATTCATGAGCATGTACTATAGCTTATCGGGTACATTTGCCAATGTAGCTATGTTTATAAACTTATTCTTCACTATGGGCATCCTGGCGCAGTTAAGTTCCGTACTTACGCTTTCGGGCATTGCAGGTATTGTGCTTTCTGTAGGTATGTCAGTAGATGCAAACGTATTGATATATGAAAGGATACGCGAAGAAGTTAGGCAAGGTATAGGAATCAAGGAAGCCGTAAGAATAGGGTTCATAAAAGCATGGAGCTCCATTTTAGATTCTAACGTTACAACTTTCTTGGTCGGTCTGATATTGTTTTTATATGGCTCGGGTGCAGTGTTAGGCTTCGCTACGACACTTATGATTGGTATTGCCTCGTCTATGTTTACGGCTGTATTTATTACACGTCTTATCATAGAATGGTGGATATCTAAAGGCAACCGCACACTTACTTTTAATTCTATATTTTTCAACAATTCTTTCGGACGCACCAATTTTGACTTCGTAGGTATTCGTATCAAAGCATACATGTTCTCTATTGTCATTGTAGTACTTGGATTTGGCGTTATGATAGCACAAGGCGGTTTTACGCTCGGTGTGGATTTCAAAGGTGGACGCTCTTACATTGTCGCCTTTGGTGAAACAATCCCCGTAAATGAAGTACGTGCCGAAGTTGTAAAAGAATTTAAGTCTGGTATTGAAGTTAAAACGTATGGGAAAAGTAATCAATTGAAAATTACTACTACCTACAAAACCAATGACGGAAGCGAGCAAGCAGACCAAGAAGTTCGCAAAAAATTGGACAACAGTCTAGCAAAATTCGTAGCTAAGAAATACGAAATAGTAAGTAGCTCAAAAGTAGAATCTACTATAGCAGCTGATATTCTTTACAAATCAACGCTCGCCGTTATTTTATCTTTGATAGCTATGGCGGTCTATATCTTAGTGCGCTTTGCAAACTGGCGTTACAGCCTCGCGGCTATGATTTCACTGTTCCACAACGTAGTAATTGTGTTAGCTTTTATTGCTATCATGCAAGCTATAGGAATCGTGTTTGAAATAGACCAAGTATTGATAGCCGCGTTGCTTACTGTAGTCGGATATTCCATCAATGATACTGTGGTTGTGTTTGACCGTATCCGTGAATTTTCGGGGGATATCAACAAAGGTGACTTTGCAAAACAACTCAATCTCGCTATCAATGACACCCTTAGCCGTACTATAGTAACAGGTACAACAACGATTTTGAACGTCATCATTTTGCTTACCTTTGCAGGTGCAGCATTGAGCGGATTCTCATTCTCGCTTCTAATAGGCATTGTATTTGGTACTTACTCTTCTATCTTTGTGGCTTCTCCTATTGTACTCGACCTTGTAGGGCGCGGCAATGCGAAAAAAGCTGTCAAAGAAACAGAAATAGCAAAAAGCTAATCGCAACACAACACATATATTTGAAAAAGCCCTTGCCTACATAGGCAAGGGCTTTTGTATGCCAAAAATTAGATGCCATAAATCATATTTGAAAAAGCCCTTGCCTACAGATAACAGCAGGTAAGGGCTTTTGTATGCCAAAAATTAGATGCCATAAATCATATTTGAAAAAGCCCTTGCCTACAGATAACAGCAGGCAAGGGCTTTTGTATGCCAAAAATTAGATGCCATAAATCATATTTGAAAAAGCCCTTGCCTACAGATAAAGAACACGCCAAAAAACAATGTATTCGTTTACAGACTGAACATCTGTACTACAAAAAACAATTTGTATGCCTTTAGAACAGACTTTTAGTCTGTTTTGGGTACATTGTTTTTTATGTAGCACCCAACAGCAGGTAAGGGCTTTTTTAAAACCCTACTTTCAAAGAAAAAATATTAGAGTACAACGCACCTGATTCTTTGTCTGTATAATTGCGCGTAAGGGCATAATCAATGGTGAGCTTTTTAATTTGTACACCCATTCCAAAATTAAATTGCGAACGCCACATAGTCCCTGTCGCGCTTATATTTTTTATTTGTTGAAAATTATTGATGCCACATCGTAGGAAAGCTACTTTTTTATAATCCGCTTCTACACCGCCTGCTATATCTGTCGAAAAACGGCTGGTAGGCAAGAGCACGTTGCGCCTGCCATCTGTAGTAGTTATCGTTTCCACAGTCGCTAATAAACCTATCTTTTCAGTAAATTGAAAACTCCTTGACACGCCCAAAATAGCTCTCGGAAGTGTTATTTCGGTAGAATTCTTAGAAAGTCGATTGCCTGTTTGGACATATACATCATACAAAAGTGTATTATTGTGCGTCCAAGTATTAAAAGTAGTACTTATATCGCGCAACATTATTCCCACTTGCCATTTATTTTTGCGCCATTGTGCGCCAAAGTCCAATCCAAAGCCAAAAGCATTCGCAAAATTGCCAGCATTGCGATAGATTACTTTAGCATTCGCCCCCCAATCCAAGCCACCAAGCCATTTCGTATGTTTGGCGTATGAAACCAAAAAAGCATAATCGGAAGCACTAAAATAACGCACATTATCATAGTTGATATTGCCATCCGCATCATACAAAAAGCGTGTATCAGGAATATCATCTATCCCAAAACGGATAGCCGTGATACCAATACGGCTGTTAGAGTCCACATGCGTAGCAAAACTTGCGTAGTCGTATTTGGCTATTCCGCCAAACTGTTCCGCATGCATAGCCGAAACTTCATAACGAGTCCGAATCCCCATCAAACCTGCAGGATTCCAATAGCCTGCCGTAACATCACGCGCTATTGCGCTGTGTGCGTTTCCCATAGCAAGAGCGCGTGCCGACACACCAATATTTAGAAATTCATTGCTATAACGTGGAGCTGTTTGAGCCAAAAGAGGACTCGATATTGCCATACAAAAAATAACATATAAAAAGCGCATATTTCTTAAACAAAAGATATGCGCAAATATACGTTTATTTTTAAGAACGAAATTTAAAAGTCTTGATAATTTAATACTGAACAGATGCGTTTGGGCAAAAATCCAGCATTTATCATTTAATTGCTCGGATTAGGTAAGCATGCCGCCATCTATTTGCAAGACCTGCCCCGTAATATAGCTCGACATACTCGAACCCAAAAATACAGCGCAATCCGCTACCTCTTCCACCGTTCCACCACGTTTCAGCGGAATGCCTTGCAACCACTCTTGTTTATTAGACAAATTTTCGGTCATTTCCGTTTCTATAAAACCAGGCGCTATAGCGTTCGCACGGATATTACGCGAACCCAATTCAAGCGCAACCGACTTGGTAAATCCAATAATGCCAGCCTTAGAAGCCGCATAATTAGCCTGTCCAGCATTGCCACGAATACCCACTACCGAAGTAAGGTTAATGATGGAGCCGTGCTTTTGCTTCATCATTTGTTTCAAAGACGCTTTAGTGAGATTGAATACCGATTTTAGATTGATTTGAATAACCGAATCCCATTGCTCCTCGCTCATGCGCATCAGCAATCCATCTTTTGTAATACCCGCATTATTTATCAAAATGTCTAAGCCGCCAAAATCAGTAAGTACTTGATTGACAAGCGATTCTGCTTCAACATAGATAGAAGCATCAGAGCGATAACCTTTAGCTTTGATGCCCAAGGCTTGCAATTCAGCTTCGAGTGCCAGTCCTTTTTCCACGCTGGAAAGGTAAGTAAAAGCTACACTTGCGCCCTGTGCCGCATAACGTAATGCCATAGCGCGTCCAATGCCTTTTGACGCGCCTGTGATGAGAGCTATTTTCCCTTCTAAAAGTTTCATAAAATAAAAAATGATGAGTAGAAAATTATAAATTATATGTTTATTGCGTTGTATAAAAGAAGCGCGCGCGCGCAGGTAGAAAATCTTGTTTATTGTTGCAAAAGTATGCTATATTTTATAAAAAAACGCTTTATTGCTGGGCTAATTTGTTTTAGCCCATTTATATGCCCTTGCCTACACGCCCAAAGTTGTGATGACCAGCACAAAAACGCAAAAACTGCTATATCAGAAGGCAAGCTAACTGAAGCAAAGCTAATGCTGGACAGTGCTATTCTTGAATGTCCGCACCCAGCATATTATACCACACGCGGCTTACTATGTTATCGTTTGTCGGCATATACACAAGCCATAGAAAATTATACGCAAGCTATAGCAATAAAGCCCACAGCCGAACTTTATTACCTGCGTGCTACAGCCTATTATTGGGCAGACCAAAAAGAAAAAGCCCAACAAGATTATCAAAAAACAATTATACTTGAAAACACTCACGCCGAAGCATATACAGGGCTTGGCGTATTGGCAGAAGAAAAAGAACAATGGAAACAAGCTTTTGAACACTACAATCGCGCTATAAAAGCAAAACCTACTCAAGCCCTTGCCTACCATAACCGTGGATTATTGTATTACAATCAAGGAAATACTAAAAAAGCATTGGTAGATTGGGACAAAGCGCTAACCATACAAACAGAATATGCAGAAGTACGGCTATTACGTGCCGAGCTATTTTTAGAAAAAAAACAATATCCACAAGCCTTGCAAGACCTTGATATGTTGATAAGTCAAAAACCATATTTATCTGACGCATATCTACGGCGCGGAGAAGTGTATCAAGCCCAAAAAAACACCCAAAAAGCCTGCGATGATTGGAAAAAAGCAAGCGCATTGGGAAGTATAGAAGTAGAGAAGCTATTGAAACAGTTTGGTTGTGTCCAATAATTTTTTGGTGGCGTATTCGGGCTATCGTGCAAGCATCGAGCCGTTGCCTACCCACCGCGCCGCCCTTCGCACAACCCGACAGGCGCGTTGGGTAGTCATCGTCTCGTCCCATTCGGGCATCTATCCCGCGCCTGCGCAAGCGGTTTACCTATAGCTATAGTATATAAGTGTTTCAAAACCCCTTTTTTATTCCTATGACAGGCATAGATACATAAAAAT
>Ga0163154_10002093_pt1 | contig 29735 bp, 26 predicted proteins | sample OliLakLV19MP9P1_FD_148649 | JGI IMG/M metagenome (GOLD analysis project Ga0163154, IMG submission 148649) | Freshwater microbial mat bacterial communities from Lake Vanda, McMurdo Dry Valleys, Antarctica - Oligotrophic Lake LV.19.MP9.P1 | ecosystem: Environmental > Aquatic > Freshwater > Lake >... | reverse complement strand
AAAGAGCGTGAGAAATTATCAGGGCGCCAGCTGGTCAACCGCCCGCCGCGCCGCTTGGTTCGCAAAGTTGCAAGCTAACAAATCATTCCAGCGGACGCGCTACGCGCGCCGCTGAATTTAGTAGTTACCTATTCAATCATAAAGCGCTCGCCAAAGTCTTTCGCGCCAAGAAAGCTGCAAGCGAGAAAGAGCGGTCAACCGAGGTTTCTGGGATCATGGTCAGTTCTAAGGCCAGCACCACGCGATGGATGGTCTGCGGCGCCGGCAGCGCCAGCGCGCGAGCCAAGGTCTGATAGGTGATCGGCAGTTGCGCGTCCGGAAAAAGGGGCAAATGCGCGCGTAATTGCACGGCCCATCGTGCGAGCAAGGCGGGATCCAGTTTGCGGGCAATTGTTGGGTCAACCATGGTGTGTCGGCGTTAAGCGGACGATGCGGACAAGTTCACTTCAGGCTGGCAGCGGCTATGCTCCAGGCATTAACCGCAATAGACATCGCCCGCTACCCATGGCTTTAGCTTCGATCGAAACACGCATCGCCGCAGAAATCAATGCCCGCACTGAGCAGGTGCACGCCGCCGTGCGGCTCTTGGATGAAGGCGCGACGGTGCCCTTCATTGCCCGCTACCGCAAGGAAGTCACCGGCGCCTTAGACGATATCCAGCTGCGTTTGCTGGAGGAACGCCTGGGTTATCTGCGTGAGCTAGAAGAGCGCCGCGCCACGGTATTGGCCAGCATTGAAGAGCAAGGCAAGTTGAGCGACGCGCTGCGCGATGAAATCAGTCATGCCGAATCCAAAGCGCGTCTGGAAGATCTATACCTACCCTACAAGCCCAAACGGCGCACCAAGGCGCAAATCGCCCGCGAGGCAGGCTTGGAGCCACTGGCCGATACGCTGCTCAGTGATCCAACGCAGCAGCCCGATGCACTGGCTGCCAACTTTGTGGATATCGACAAGGGCGTGGCCGATATCGCCGCCGCATTGGAGGGCGCGCGTTCGATTTTGAGCGAACGCTTCAGTGAAGATCCAGCGCTGGTCGGCGAATTGCGCGAGTGGCTCTACGAAAACGGCCGCATTCACGCCCGCGTGGTGCCCGGAAAAGAAAACGAAGGTGCGAAATTTCGCGATTATTTTGATTTTGTCGACAGCTTGGTGCAAATCCCGTCGCATCGCACGCTGGCGCTATTCCGCGCGCGCTCCGAAGGCGTGCTGGATCTGGATTTGGAACCGGTACCGGTGCGCCGCAATGATGCGCGCGGCGGCGCGGAAGACGCTGAGGCCATCGAACACGGCCATCGCCGCGCGGAAAGTCGCATTGCCAGCCGCGCCGGGGTGAGCGATCGCGGGCGCCCGGCCGATGCCTGGCTGGTCGAAACCTGTCGGCAAACGTGGCGCTACAAACTGCATGTGCGACTCACGCTGGATGTGTTCGGGCGCATCCGCGAGCGCGCCGAAGAGGAAGCGATTCGCATTTTTGGCGACAACCTGAAGGATTTGCTGTTGTCGCCGCCGGCTGGGCCCAAAGCGGTCATCGGGCTCGATCCGGGTCTGCGCACCGGCGTCAAGGTGGCGGTGGTCGATGCAACCGGCAAGGTGCTAGCCACCGACACCATTTATCCGCTGCAACCGAAAAATCAACACGAAGCCGCTGCGGCAACGCTGGCCAGTTTGGCCACGTTGCATGGTGCACGGCTGGTATCGATCGGCAATGGCACTGGATCGCGGGAAACCGAGGCCTTTGTCGCCGAAATGGCGCTGCAGTTTCCGGCGTTGAAACTGACCCGCGTGGTGGTCAGTGAAGCCGGCGCGTCGGTCTATTCGGCATCCGAACTGGCGTCGCGCGAGTTTCCGGGCATGGATGTGTCCTTGCGCGGCGCAGTTTCCATTGCGCGGCGCCTGCAAGACCCGCTCGCCGAGTTGGTCAAGATTGAGCCAAAAGCGATCGGCGTTGGTCAGTATCAGCACGATGTTAATCAGGTCAAGCTCGGCGCGCGCCTTGCTCACATCGTGGAGGATTGCGTGAACGCGGTGGGCGTGGATTTGAACACCGCCTCCGCGCCGTTATTGGCGCGGGTGTCTGGTTTATCGACCGGCACTGCTGAATCGGTGGTGCGTTATCGTGATGAACACGGCGCGTTTACCTCCAGGCGTAAATTGCTAGAAGTACCGCGCCTGGGCCCGAAAACCTTCGAACAGGCCGCTGGCTTTTTGCGTATTCGCGATGGTGAGCAGCCGTTGGATGCCTCGTCGGTGCACCCAGAAGCCTATCCGCTGGTCGATCGTATGGCTAAAGCCAGCGGTTTGGCGGTCGGACAGTTGATCGGCAACGGCGCGCTGCTGGCCAAGTTGGATGCCAGCGCGTTTGTCGACGCGCGTTTTGGTCTGCCGACCGTGCAAGACATTCTGCGCGAGTTGCTGAAACCTGGTCGCGATCCGCGACCGGAGTTCAAGACCGCGCAGTTCTCGGCAGATGTGCACAAGTTGAGCGATTTGCTGCCCGGCATGGTGCTCGAGGGCGTAGTCACCAATGTCGCCGCCTTTGGCGCGTTCATCGACATCGGCGTGCATCAGGATGGCTTAGCTCACGTCAGCGAGTTATCCGACAAATTCATCAAAGATCCACGTGAAGTGGTGAAAACCGGTCAGATCGTCAAAGTTCGAGTGCTCGAAGTGGATGCGCCACGTAAACGCATTGCGCTCAGCTTGAAGCTCAGTGAAGCGCCTGAGGCCAAGACGCCCAATCGCAGCAGCAGCGCGCCACCCAGCGCCGCGCGCAACTCCGCGAAACCCGTGCCCGCAAAAGCACCCGTGAAGCTCGCGCCAAGCCCGGCGCCCATGGGTACGCTAGGCTCTTTGCTGAGTGAAGCCATGAAGGGAAAACGTTGATGTGAGTAAGCGCCGCTCGATGCGCCGCGTACTGCGTTGTCGACCGACGATTTTGGGCGCGCCGGGCCCAATTGTGGACAGAATCACACCGCGAAGCAGGAACTCGCGTGCAAGCGTGCAGTCGAAGCCTGCAAATCCGGGCGAGGTGTCCATGCGCGCATTCCGACTTCCACGGGCACTGTCTGGCGAACCTGTAGCACCGTTATTGCTGGTCGCCGGTACTCGACTGGAAGCATTGCGTTTATTGCCTTTGTTGCGGGCTTTGCGCGCCGCCGGGCGTGGTGATGGTGCGCTGCTGATCGATAGCGGCGAATCTGGCCCTGAAGTGCGTGAAGCCTTGCGTGAGCACGGTTTGGCGCCCGATTTACGCCTACCCGGCGCGCGCGGTGCCGGCGCGGCGGCGTTTGCGATGCTGCGATTAGCGCTGCGTTTACGCCCATCGATGATTGTGGCAGGCGGCGCCTCGCGCACTGGATTGGCGGCAGCGATCGGCGCACGCGGCGCCGGTATCAGCAGCGCGCTGATTGCGTCGAGCGCGGACAGTGCGCCACGTTTACGCTGGACGCTGTTCGCCAGCTTGTGCACTTGGTTTTACCTGGGCTGGGAAGCACCCACCATCGCCTTGCCACGCGGTCGCGCATTGCAAATCGGCGACCCGCTGTTCGATCTATGTCGCGAACAGCACGACGCGCTCGGTGGCAGTCACGAACCGGTCGGCGAGCGCATTGCGATCGCCTGCAGCTTAGCGAAAGCCGATGCGGAGCGCTTGGTCCAACTGCTGCTCGACACCTCGACCGAACTGCGCATCGATTGGCTAGCGGCGCCAGCCTTGGGTGAACAGCCGCTCCAACAGCGGCTGCGGCGTCTGGGCAGCATGCCACATTGGCGCAACTTGGCGCTGTTGCGGCGCTCACGGGTCTTGATAACCGATAGTGCGCTGCTGGCGCTGGAAGCACGCTGGATTGGCCGCCACGTCGTGTGGATCGGCAGTGATACCGTGCCGCGCGGTTGTGTAGCGGCGCGGCTGCCAGAAGTTGCTGATTTGCTGCACAAAATGCTCGCGCAAACGCTCTCACCGCGCACCTTGTTTGAAGACGGCCGCGCCGCACCCCGTTTGGCCGCGCACTTGTTGGACCGCGTAGAACAACGCGCCTTTGCGGGATGGCTGACTCGCGTACGGCCGCGCTGAGGCTTTTCCTGCATGGTGGGGGAGAAGCGTTCGATCACAGATCGAACCCACCAAAGTCCACATCAGTTTGGCTCGCACCCGTTGGAGTCCGCTGCATTGCACCGGCACGCATAACGCCGTAGCATACTGCGTATGTCAACTGACTCCGCCAAAACGCGGGTTAATGCTCGTATCGACCAAGTGGCCGAGGCGCAATTGCGTTACGTGACCGAGCACACTCAGATGAACGTCACCGAGGCTTTAAAGGCGTCGATCGCGCTGATGTACGACAAAATCAGTCGTGAACATGCCCGTCCGGCGGAAATCCTCAGCCGTGGTGTCAACTTTGTTGGCATGGGTGACAGCGGTCGAGATGACGTGTCGGAAAACTACAAAGTTGAACTGGCCTTTTCCCTGCAACAAAAATTGGACAGCGTTGCTGATCGCCGATAGTGGATTCTTTTATGCGCTGGCAGATCGCCGTGATCGCCATCACGAGCGCGCCAAGACCGTATTGCAGGCTATAGACGAAACGCTGATCACCACTTGGCCGGTGCTGACCGAAACCACGCATTTGCTCAATGCGCGTTTGTCGCCGGCCGTCGCAGCGCGTTTTCTTGGCAATATCGCTGACGGCTTTTGCGCAGTTCATGCAATCGACCCGGCATTGATCGGGCGGATTAGCGATTTGATGGTCAAATATGCAGATTTGCCGATGGATCTGGCCGATGCCTCGTTGCTGCTCTTGGCCGAACATTTGGGCGCTGGTCGCATCCTGAGCACCGACCGCCGCGACTTTCAGACTTATCGATTCAAAAACCAGCAGCCGTTTCGGAATCTGCTGTTGCTGGATTGAGTGGCCCGCAAGCGCAGCTTGCCGGCGTTCGAAGCGGCGCGCCGCACGCGGCGCGAGCTTGCCAGCACGGCCCGCAAGCGCAGCTTGCCGGCGTTCGAAGCGGCGCGCCGCACGCGGCGCGAGCTTGCCAGCACGGCCCGCAAGCGCAGCTTGCCGGCGTTCGAAGCGGCGCGCCGCACGCGGCGCGAGCTTGCCGCTTCTCACCTACAACGGGAACCGTACGCGGAAACGCGCGCCGCCGTCGCTCATATTGTCGACACGGATGTGGCCGCCGTGTTCTTCGACGATCTTTTTGACGATCGCCAAACCTAGGCCGGTGCCCTTGGTTTTGGTGGTGGTATAGGGCTCAAAGAGCCGATCGCGCAGGCTGTCGGGGATGCCTGGGCCGTGATCGCGCACGTCTAACTCCAAATAATTGCGACTGCCTTCGGCGGCGCTGTGCAGCGCCACATCGACTTGTGCGCGGCCTTCCGGTTGGGCTTCTTCGGCGTTGCGCAACAGATTGTGCAGCAATTGGCGTACGCGGCCGACATCGGCGCGCACTGGTGGTTCGTCATCGGGAATCCGCAAATGTATATCCACGCGCCCGGCGTCACCGCTGTACAGATCAACCACCTCACGCATCACTTTTGACAGGCGGATCGGCTTGAGCTCCAGTCGTGGGGGTCTGGCGTAGTCGCTGAACGCGTTGACCATCGATTTCAGTGCCTCAACCTGCGCAACGATGATGTGGGTGGAACGATCCAGAATCTCGCGGTCGGCCTCGGGCAAGCGATCCAAAAACTTGCGCCGCAAACGCTCGGCGGCCAATTGGATCGGCGTGAGCGGATTCTTAATCTCATGGGCGAGGCGCCGAGCCACCTCCGACCAAGCCGAATCGCGGGTTGCGCGGGCGTATTCGGATTCGTCTTCAAACACCAAAACCAAACCGCCCACCTCACCATCACCACCGGGTAAACGCGCGCCGCGCAGCAGCAGGCGTTGTTCGACCTGGCCGCGCTGCAAACGCACTTCCTCGCGCCAATCGCCGGGTTCACGGGCCAGCGCCTCGACCAAACGCTGCACTAACGGCAACAAGGGCGGATCGGCTTTGCCTAGGCGTTCGATCGGCAAACCGTTCCAAGGCGACAGGTCGACACCCAAAATTTCCTGCGCGGACCCGTTTGAGGTGCGCAAACGACCACTGCCGTCCAAGCTCAGTACGCCAGAAGAAATGCGATCAAGCACCCCTTCGAAATAGCGTCGACCGGCCTCCGCATCACCCGCGGCGCGCAGCAAACGTTGATTGGCTTCGTCCAGCTCACGCGCCATTTGATTGAAGGCGCGCGCCAAACCGCCCAATTCATCGTCGCTAAGCTCCGGCACGGTGATGCGGTAGTCGCCCTGCGCCACCGCGCGCGTAGCTTCCACCAAACGCCGCAGTGGATCGACCAGTCCACGCGCCAGCGCAAAGGCCAAGTACAGCGCAAACAACAGCGCGGCGACCAACACCACGCTCAGCACTACGCTCAAGGTGTATTTCAGCGCACCTCGCAAAAATGCCAGCTGTTGATAGTCGTAGTAGTGCTTTTCGATGGTCTGCGCGAGCGTTGCGATCTCATTATCGAGCGCAAACCGACCGAGCACCACTTCATCGCGCCCCGGCATATCCACCAGCGCCAGAATGGTCAGCAATTCCCCGCTGCGATCAATCGTCGATGCCTCACCGCTGCTGCGCACCGCTCGCCACAGACCGTCATCCGGCGCGCTCGGCGCCAGAAAGCGCGGATCGGCGGCGGCGCGGGAAAGCACTTGGCGTTGCGGGCTGTAAATAGCCAGTTCGAGCGCATCCAATTGGTCCAGCGCTTCGGTCAGACTGGCATCATCAGCGCCCAGCTCAGCGCCATCAATGCGCACACCGTACAAACGCACGCGACCCAAAGCGTGTTGCTCGCTGAGATCAATCGCCCGACGGGCGACGGTCAAGCTGTCATCTAAGGCTGCCGCTACATCGACCCGGAACCAGCCGTCGACGGCGCCGTGCACAAATCGCAATGAAAAAATAAACAACATGCCGAGCGGCACCAGAACCAACAGCGCTAGGCGCTTCAGCAAACGCCAGCTCAGCCGGGCGCCCGGCGCGCGCGTACGCACATCACGGTGCAGGCGCCAAGCCTCTAGGCCCAGCGCGCCGAGCAGCATGGCGAGCGCCGCGCCCATAGCGGCCAGCACCCATGCCCATTCGGCGCCCATGCGGGGTCCAACTTCGGCATCGCGACCGGACAAATACACCGCGCCAAAGGCCAGGATCGCCAAAGCCAGCAGTGGCAACAAACGCTTCCAGGCAATCATCATTTGCGCGCCTTAGCGTCGGCTGAAGGATCGGGCTGAACTTCAATCCAGCCGCTGTCAAAACGCCAATCGCGGTTCGTCAGCGCCGGCAAGCGCAACGGGGCGGGCAGTGCGGCTTTGTCCAAGCGCACCCGCACGCGACCGCCGCACGCTTCAGCGCAGGCGGCTGCATCTGGCCAACTCAAACGCGCGTTTTCTAGCGCCGCTAACACGCTATTGCGCAAATCGAAGGCCTGCGTTGCCTGCCCGTCATTGGCCAATTGATAGCTGCGCAACAGGGGGGAATAGCGCAAAGCCAAAGTGCGCTGCAAATGGCGACCGTCCGCCAGTTGCCATTCCACATCAAAAGCCAGCAGCAATCCGGCCCGCAAAGCCGCGGTGGCGCGTGCACCCAGCTCAATGGCCATATCCAACTGTAAACTAGGCGCCGCGCTGTTGCGCTCCTGTATGAGACGAACGCTCAGGCTCTGCGCGTGCAGATCAACGCTTAGTCCAAACGCTGCAAGGAGGCATAGAAAAAACCGTCCTGCTCGCCGACTCCCGACAGGATCTGGTAGCCGGATCCTGCGGGCAAAAAGCCGGGCAGCCGCAGTGGCAACGCGCGCGCCAAAGGCGTGCGTTGCAAGAAGCCCTCGATCTGGGCTTGGTTCTCGGTGGCGAGGACTGAACACGTTGCGTAGGTTAGACGTCCGCCGCGAGCCAGCATAGGCCACAGTGCGTCCAACAAGCGCGCTTGTTGCGCGGCCAGCTTGGCGACATCGCTGGCGCGGCGTAAATGTTTGATATCTGGGTGTCGACGGATGACGCCGGTGCCCGTGCAAGGCGCGTCAATGAGAATGCGATCAAACGGCTGGCCATCCCACCAAGTCGACGGCTGCGCAGCATCAGCCAGCAACACCTGCGCTGCGACCCGACAACGCGCCAATGTATCGTGCAAACGGGCCATGCGTGCGCCAGCAAAGTCCATCGCGATCAGTTGCAAATCAGCGACGCGCTCCGCCAAGGCCGCGGTTTTGCCACCCGGCGCCGCACACGCGTCCAACACCCGCTGGCCGGGTTGCGCAGCTAGCGCCTCAACCACCCATTGTGCCGACGCATCTTGCACCGATACTCGCCCTTGCGCGAAACCCGGCAGGCGTTCCACCGCGACTGCTTGCGCCAACAGCAGGCCGTAAGGCGCTTGCGCCGCTGTGCTGGCAATACCCAGGTCTGCAAGTTCGGCCTGAAAGGCATCGCGACTGCCACTGCGCGCATCCACCCGCAGCCACATCGGCGCGGCGCGATTGCCGGCAGCGCACAAGCGGTCTACATCGTCGGGCCAGTCTTTGGCAAACTGCTCAATCAACCAACGCGGATGCTCCAGACGCGCTTGTAGATCGTCGTTTAAGCCCGCTTCCAGGCTGACCCGCTCACGCAGGAAGCGCCGCAGGATCGCATTCACAAAGCCCGCTGCGGCGCTATCCAAGATGCGCGCGGCGGCCACACTCTGCGCAAGCACCGCATGGTCTGGCGTAGCCAGAAAGCGCAATTCGGACAACGCGGCGCGCAACAGTGCGGCAATCAGCGGTTTGGGTGCGCGCGCGCTCAGGCGCGCCAGCAGCGCCGCATTCGACCAGCCCTGGCGCAAGCTGCTGTAACACAAGGCCCGCGCAAATGGCTGCTCACGATCGGCGCCGCTGATGTACTGCGCCAACGCGGTGTCTAACGAGGCACCCTGGGTGACCGCGTGCAGCACGCGCGCCACTTGCACACGAATCGGCTCGGCAGTCATTTAGACGGGTGCGCGGCTTTTAGTTGCGGTCGTGCGTTCACGTAATCGGTTGCGTCAATCACTTTGCCGCCGGCGCGCTGCACGCGCAGCAGCGCCAATGCACCTGTTCCGCAAGCGATCGCCAGGCGGCAGCGCGTCACTTTGACCGGGCTACCAGGCTCACCGCTGGCGTCGACCGGCTCTGCCGCGTGTATGCGCAAACGTTCACCACCCACCTCGGCTTCAGCCACCGGCCACGGATGAAAAGCGCGAATTTTGCGGTCCAGCACGACGGCCGATTCACGCCAATCGAGCAAAGCCTCGGCCTTATCCAGCTTGTGGGCGTAACAAACGCCGTCCTCTGGCTGCGCGCGCGCCGTCAAAGAATCGCCATTTTGCAAACGCTGCAGCCCCTCACTCAACAGCGCAGCGCCGAGGATCGCCAAACGATCGTGCAGACGGCCGCTGCTGTCATCGGGCAAGATGGCGGTGCGGCTTTCCAGCAACACCGGACCGGTATCCAAGCCGGCTTCCATTTGCATCAGGTTCACGCCCGTTTGCGCATCGCCGGCCAAAATGGCGCGCTGAATCGGCGCCGCACCGCGCCAGCGTGGCAACAAACTGGCGTGCACATTCCAGCAGCCGTGGCGCGGCACTGCCAAAACAGCGCGTGGCAAAATCAAACCGTAGGCCACCACGACGATCAAATCGGGCGCGTAATTCGCCAACTGGGCCTGCGTGGCGGCGTCTTTTAAGCTTTCCGGTTGTTCTATTGCTATCCCGGCCGCCAGCGCGCGCTGTTTGACTGGACTTGGCTGCGGGTGACGACCGCGCCCCGCCGGGCGATCGGGCTGTGTATACACCGCCACGCACGACGCGTCGCTGGCCAGCAGCGCATCCAGGCAAGGCAGCGCAAATTCCGGCGTGCCGGCAAATACGACGCGCAAACTCATCCCGCGGCGCGCGTCGGCGTTTGTTGCCGATGGCGCTTATCCATTTTGCGAGCCACCAGTTGGCGTTTCAGCGGCGACAAATAATCGACAAAAACCTTGCCAGCGAGGTGATCCATTTCGTGCTGAATGCACACCGCCAACAGACCCGACGCATCCAAGCGGAACGCTTCACCGTGCCGATCAAGCGCTTCTACAATGACCCGTTCGGCACGCGCGACATCGGCAAACACGGTCGGCACTGACAGACAGCCTTCCTGGCAGGTCTGGCTACCTTCGGTTTCGACGATGCGCGCGTTGATGAACACCAGCGGCTGATCTTTCTCTTCGCTGACGTCCATGACGATCAATTGCTGGTGGAAGTCGATTTGCGTCGCCGCCAGACCTATGCCCGGCGCGTCGTACATCGTTTCGAACATATCGTCAATCAGGCGCTGCAAAGCGGCGTCAAAGCGCTCCAGCGGTTTAGCGACTTTACGCAGCCGCTCGTCGGGATATTCCAGGATGGGTAAGAGTGCCATGTCTTATCAAATGGGGGCGGCGTTGCAGTAGAACAATAGGGAATCGCCCGTGCGGTGTCCTGCAACGAAGGTGAACTATTTTCGCACTTCCCGCCAAGAATGGATGGATTTGTATAGCAGACCGATTTTAAACTTGGCGCGTAGCTCATTCAGCCTGGCGGCGCAGCCGCGAGGCTGAATGAGCAGCACCGATTCAGCGCCGACATAGCCGCGAGCCAGTGGTGGATGTGCAACGCCGTGGGCTGGGCCGAATATCAGCGTGTCGCGACGGGCCCGCGCCCACCACGCACACGCGAGTGCCCGGCACCATCGTGCAATCGCCGCCGGCGTTCGATATGCCGTCATCGCGAAATATAAAGCGGTGCCGCAAGCGCGTGTCGGCCAAAGTGGTGGACGTGGTCGGCGCATAGCGCCAGGTGGACAAACCGCGATGCGTGGCGCTAACAAATGCCTCTGCGTCGGCCGGTGCCTCTATGGTCTGGATATCAATTACCCGGCCATTTGCATCAACCCCATAACTCACTTCGACGGCCAAAGTGCTATCTGCAGGTAGTCGCTTGCCCTTCGGAAACAGCGGCGCAGAAAAGCGGATGGGCGCAGGTTCATCGCCTGCAGCCGCCGTTGTTAATTGCCCGCTGGGCAGCGACTCGTTGGGTAGAATCGCAACTGGCGCGAGCTCCATTGGCGCCGTCATTATGGGTAAGGGCAGCGGCAGCGCATCAACCACTGGCGTTGGCGTCAGCGCCTGGGAAACCGGCGCCGGCGCCGGCGCAGTCGTCGGGGCTAGCTTTGCCCTGCCCAGCGGTGGCAGTTGCGCTTGCCAAGCGTAACGAAGCGCGGATGTTCCTCGATCGATTTCAGTGCGACCGAATAGATCGGCTTGTGGCAAAGAAATGTCGCGTGGTCCAAAGCCCGGCTGAATTTGCAGGCCACCGCTCACCAGCGTAGCGATCAAACTTAAGAATAGGGCCGGTAAAACGAGCTTTTGAAAAGCGCCACGATGATTGGGCGCGCGGCCGGCAATGCGCTGCACCCGCCACAATAAGCCGCCTGCCACCGCGCTCGGCGCCAACAGAGGCGCGTCGTGGCGATTTTCTTCCAGAGACAGCAGCGCTCGGGTGTAATCGCCTCGGCCTCCGGCAAACGCGACCACCATATCGTCACAACAGGCCTCGCGCAGGCGCCGCAACTCTTCGCTCATCCAACGCACCGCCGGATGAAAGAACAGCAGCACTTCCAGCGCAATTTGCAACCAGTTGACCAGATAATCGGCACGCCGCAAATGGGCGATTTCATGCGCCAATATGAGGCGCAATTGCGGCCACGGCATGCCAGTCACAACGGTCAATGGCAACACGATCACCGGTGAAAAATGTCCGATCACAAACGGCGCGCGGGCCAGCGCCGACGACACCACGGTGATCGAACGACCGACGCCAAAATGGCGCGCCAAATCGACGACCGAATCGACCAATTGTGGCATTACCACGCCCGCGGCCACCAGCCGGCGCAGCGCCAACTGACTGCGCAACAGCCCGCTGCCGATGACAATGACGGCCGCCGCCCACAGCAACACCAGAAAAGGTAACAAAGGCTCAATGGCGCTGGAAATCTCCTCTTGCGCGCGCGGTGTCACGCTAGTTGAAGTCTCAAACGGCACCGGCAGGGCCGCATAAGCTGCAGCAATAGCCTGCTGGTCCGCGCTGCCACGCACCCGCTCCAACTCATGCACAAAAGCCGCAAGCAAGAGCAACACCAGCCCCAGCAAACAGCACAAGCCCCACGCATAGGCCGATTGCGGCGCTTGGTTGCGCAAGCGCGCCGCCGGGATCGCATAGGCCAGCGCCGCTAACGCGCCCAACCAAATGGAGTGGATTAAGGTCCAGCCAATGGCCTTAACGACCAGATCGACGGCGTCCATCAAGTGCGCTCCTGCTCGATGGTCTTCAACAACTCGCGAATCTCGGCCAGTTCCCGGTCATTGGCCTGCGCATCATTGCCCAAGGCTTGCAGCACCAGACGCGTCGCCGATCCGTTAAACAATTTGGAAATCAATGCACCGACAAACACCCGCTCAGTGGCCTCACGCGACACGGTGGCCGCAAAGCGATGTGCGCGTTGCGATTCATCGCGGATCACCAAACCTTTGCCGTGCATGACTTGCAGCAGCTTCAAGGTGGTCGTGTAGCCCGTTTGCCGATCACTGGTCTGCAGCGACTCATGAATATCGCGCACCGTGCACGGCCCGCGATCCCACATCACTTTGAGTAGTTCGATTTCCGCTTCGGTGGGTTTTTGTAAATCGTGCTTGCCCATGGGCACTCGTCTCCGTGTGTTTGGCAACAACAACGACGACGACTATCGTAGCTGGTTTCGTGAGGATTGAAAACGCGTATATGCTGCGTTTGTTGACATAGTACGAAGAGAGTCGTAGTTTTGAGTTGTTCCCCAAGACCCGAGGTTCACCCTATGTTGAAGACTTTGCTGTTGACTGCATCGCTGGCTCTGGCTGCTGGCTTCGTGCCCGCACAATGCCTAGCCCAATCGCCGATACGTGGCGGCGTAGAAATGCGTACCGACAAATCCCTAGATGAAATCACCGACTATGTGAACGAGATTGACCGCCGCTTGCAAAAAGGCCGTTACGACACCGTTACCGCTAAAGAAAAGCGCTGGATGGTGCAACAAGTAGCCGATCTGCGTACCGAAGTGCAGATCGCCGATACCGTGCAAGGTGCATCCAGTGACTTACAAGTGATGGCGGGTGAGTTCGAGCTTGGCATTGTGAAGATTGAAGAAGGCGGGATTGTTTGCCGTAAAGAGCGCCGCACCGGCACGCGCATGCAGGAGACCCGCTGTTTCACGCAAAAACGGATGAGTGAAGACGCCGAAAAATCCCGAGACACGATTCAAGGTCTGCGCCGCCCACAAAGCCTGCCGTCAGTCGAATGATCGCGGCAACCGCTTTTTTTGGCGCGATGCACGAGTGCAAGAGGCTCCCCTACCTCGGTTAATGGGCGCCTTCCGCAGCAAATTTGTGCGTTCGAGCCACTTTCTTTTGCTTTCGTGTGGTGCTGCTCATTTTCACCTACACAATCTTCCGCTACACTCAGGAAGCGCAGGGGAATCAGGCAGATGGGTGCCATGCTTAAAAAAGCACTTTCAGTTGTAGCTGCAATGTTGTTCGCCGCTTCGGTTCACGCCGCGAGCCCGGATCTTCGTCCCGATCATCCCGACAGCTATGTCGTGAAGAAGGGCGATACGCTGTGGGCCATATCGGGCATGTTCCTGAAGAACCCTTGGTATTGGCCGGAAATCTGGCAAGCCAACCCACAGATTGAGAATCCGCACCTGATCTATCCGGGTGATGTGATCAGTTTGGTCTACATTGACGGGCAGCCGCGACTGCTGGTGAACGGTAGCGCGCCTAGCGTCTACGAAGCACCGCCCGACGTCGGCCCTAGAGCACGCGAAGAAAGCGCAGCGGAGTCCATCCCGCCATTGCCGCTCTCGTCAATTCGCAGCTTTTTGTCTCGCCCGCGTGTGTTGACTGAAGAGGACTATCAGTCAGCGCCGTATGTGGTGGCGATCGAAGAGAATCGCGTGCTCGGTGCAGACCAACAATTGATCTACTCGCGTCGTTTTGCTGGCGATTTGGCCATCGGGCAACGCTTTGTGGTCGCCCGCCCCACATTGGTTTACACCGATGTGCCAGCGGGTTGGTTCTGGCAGAAAGATAAGCGCCGCACCCACGTGGAACCTTGGGGCTCGTCGGATTATCGATATACCAGCCTACGTAATTGGGTTTCTTCGCGCGGTGAAAACGTGCTCGGTTACGAGTTAATGGAAGTCGCCAATGCAACAGTAACGGTGGTCGGCGATCCGGCAACTTTGTACGTCACCTATTCCGACATCGAAATTCGCAAGGGTGATCTGCTTCTTCCCATCGAAGAATCGCCGCTGCCATTGAATTTCTACCCGCATGCACCAGCGAGTATTCCAGACAATACGCGGGTGGTCGGCGTCACCGGTGATTTTGATCACGCTGGCCCGAATGACGTGGTGGTAATCTCCAAAGGCGCGCAGGACGGCATTGAAGTCGGTGAGGTCTATTCGATTTATCAACCGGGCGAAACCATCGTTGATGAAGTCGACTATCCGCCGATGTCGATGCGCGCATTTTTTAATCCCAAAGATAAGAAGGTCAAATTACCCGCCGAATTTTCCGGCCACTTGATGATCTTCCGAACCTTTGATCGCATTAGCTACGGATTGGTCATGAACGGCGTCAAACCGGTTAATTTGGGTGCGGTACTGCGTGAGCCCACGCAGTTCTGAGCGTAAAACTGAGGCTTTGAATGACAACGGCCGCGCAAGTGGCCGTTGTTGTTTGTGCTGATCATCATTTTGGGCCGCTTTTGTGAGGTGGCCCCCACGGGCCTGCCGTGGCAGGCCGGGTCCTCGCGGGCGGACCCTTGGCCCATCAAGAGCCGAATCACCCCGCTGCTTTGCCCTTATCTCCGCCGACAACGGCAAAATCGACGTATCTGAATCGCGCCGCCTCAGCGCCAACGGCGCGCTGCCATCCCAGCCTGGGGTGCAACCCCAGGTAAACACGCCCGCCAAGGGCTGAAAGCCCGATCCATCGCTTAAGTCAACGGCATCAAGGGCTGCGGACCTACGTCCGCCGTTGATAGATCAGTGCGACTCGCCCCTCAGGTCAGCACCGCCAGCGGCGCGCGCTCGATGGTGCGCTGACAGGAATCTTCCAGCGCCGGGGGCAGCAGTTTGTACATCACTGGGGTCACCAAACGGGCAAGAACGGTGGATGACAACAGTCCGCCGATGATCACCCAGGCCATCGGTGAGTACATGCCCACTTGCTGCACCGCCAGAGGCAACAAGCCGCCAATCGCCGTGGCGCTGGTTAGCAAGATCGGCAGAAAGCGCACCTCTCCGGCACGTTCGACCGCATCGTCGATGCTCAAGCCGTCCTGGCGCAATCGGTTGGTGAAATCGACCAGCAAGATCGAATTTTTGATCTCAATCCCAATCAACGCGATGAAACCGATCATCGCGGTGAACGACAGGCTGTAGCCGGACAAAAAAAGTGCGACCAGACCACCGAGCACGCCCAGCGGAATCACGGTGGCGACAATCAAGGTGGAGCGGAAACTGCCAAATTCGAGCACTAACACGGCAAGGATGCCAAACACCGCCAGCAAGCTTGCGGCGCCAAGACCAGCAAAACTCTCCGCCCGACTTTCCACCTCCCCGGCGGCTTCAAAACGATAACCGCGCGGCCAATCTAGCGCTTCCAATTGCGCGATGACCGCGCTTGTCACTTTGCCGGTGTTGTAGCCGGTCGCCGTAAACGCGCTGACGATCACCGTGCGCTCGCGGTTGTAGCGTTGAATCTGTGGCGGCGAGCGATCAAATTCCAACTTAGCCAATTGTGCAACCGGCAGCAGCGCCCCATTGAGTGAGGGCACGCGAACTTGATCCAATTGTTCCAGCGTCGGCCGCCCTTCGATCGCGCTACGCACGACGATGTCGTAACTCTCGCCATCACGTTCGCGGTAATCGCCTACATGCACGCCACTGACCGCCAAACGCACCGCGCGATCAAATTCGACGCTTGGCACACCCAACATCGCCGCTTTTTCGGAATCCAGTTTCAGTTTGAGATCAGTTCGATCTAGGCGCAGCGGATTATCCACGTCACGCGAGCCCGGGACGCCTTTAATGATGGATTCCACCTGCGCTGACAGACGCTTTAAGACGTCGAGATCGCGCCCCAGCACACGAATCGCAATCGGTGCATCGATGGGTGGCCCGTTCTCAAACTCCTTAATGACAATCCGCGCGTTGGGATACACGTTGAAACTAGTGCGCAGACGATCAATAAATGCCGGCGTTTCGTTTGGATCGTACTTTTTCACCTGCGCATACACTTCGGCCAGATTGGATGATTGTTCGGCCGGAATTATATTGTAATAAACCTTTGGATTGCCTTTACCTAGATTGCTAAACCAGAACTCAATCTCATCGTGGCGGCCAAGCTCGGCCTCGACAAACCGTAAGGCCCGATCGGTTTCATCGATGCTGGCTCCATTGGGCGCGGTCACGGTGATCAAAAACTGTGGCGTATCAGCTTTTGGAAATAAGCTAAAACCAACGACCGGCACCAGCCCGAGTGACAGCACGAATAAACCCAGAGAACCCAGCACGGTGGTTTTTGGACGCGCCAATGCGAAATGTAGCAGTGGACGATAAAACCGATGAATTCCGCGCATGACCGCTTGCAGGATACGATTGCCTTCGGCAGATTCATGGCGCGGCAGAATACGGCTGGCCAAGAATGGGATGATCGTAATGGCGACAATCAGCGATGCAATGACCGTTAGCACCACCGCCATCGGCAGCACGCGGATAAACTGACCGGCGGTGCCAGGCAAGGCTAATAACGGCAGAAAGGCAAACAACAAGGTTCCAGTGCAGCCCAGAATGGCAACGAAAATCTGTTTGGTCGCCTCTACCGCAGCGCTTTCTCGGCTATGACCTTCGCGCAGAAACCGCGCGATATTTTCAACTACCACAATAGAATCATCGACCAACAAACCCAAGGCCACCACGAAACCGGCTATCGACAATTGATTCAGTGAATAACCGATGGCGTACAATCCGGCTAAGCCCATCGCCAGCGACAACGGGATCGAAATCATCACCAAACTGGCGGCACGCAAACCGAGTGGCAGTAAAGTCAGCGCAACCAAGGCAATCGCAATAACAAAGTCCCAACCTAAGCGATCCAAACGGTTGCCGACATTTTGGCTCTGCCGAAATCCGCGCTCCAACTTGACGCGTGCTGGTAGACCCGCCTCAAAGCGATCCAAAGCGACATCAATACGCGCCTGCATATCAAAAATATTGACGCCGTCTTTTTGGTTGGCGGTCACAAATACCGCGCGTTGACCGGAGTAACGCCCTAAATAACGCTGTTCAGCGGTGTCCCAACTCACTTCGGCAATATCTCGCACACGCACCGTTCGGCCTTCACTGGAACTCACCACCGTTGCGCGCACTTGATCCAGCGATGTGTAAGCGCCCGAGGTTTTCAGAGAGAAACTGCGCGGCCCCACATCAATACTTCCGGCTGGGATATTGGCGTTTTCACCTTGCACGGCCTGCAATACTTGACCCGGTGTCAGATCCAGTTCCGCTAATCGCTTAAAATCAACCGCTATTCGTAATTCGCGCGCCGGATAGGCCCAAGATTCGGAGGTGCGAATACCCGGCAGGGTTTTCAAAGAATCCTTCAGCTCGCGCGCCAAGTCTTCCAGCTCAGAATACGGTGCATCAGCGCTGACCAGCGCCATTTGCACGATATTAACCAAGCCTGGATTCACCTTACGGATCTCCAGTTTAACAATCTCGGCCGGCAATGCAGGTCGAAGTGCGTTAACTTCGCGGACGATCTCTTCGTATTTGCGTTCCACATCAACGCCGGCAATAAATTCCGGAATGACCACCGCCAACCCATCCGAGCTGGTCGAGTTGATAACCTTGATATCATCTAGCTCTGCCATGCGATCTTCGATCGGTTTACTGATTAGCCGCTCCATCTCGACCGGATCACCACCTGGCAAAATCGCCGAAATAACAAAAGCCGGGATTGGGAAATACGGATCTTCCGACCGTGCAATGCTATTGAACGAATAAATGCCAAGCGCGATCAAGCCCAGAAAGGCGATCAACGTAAACGGATAGCGCTTAATGGGGAATTCTAGAAATGTCATGACTAATGCTCGTGTGAGTTGTTCAGCGCACTTCGATAGCTCGTAGCAGCCGTGTCCGGCTGCAAGCGCGTCAGCGCTCTATCACCTTGACCTTTTTGCCCTCTTCCACGTATGCGGCACCGTCGGTGACCACTAGTGCGCCAGCTTCCAGGCCGCCGCTTAAGGCCACTTGTACGCCGTCGATGAAGGCCACTTGCACCGCGCGGCGCGACACGCTTTGGGTGCTGGCATCGAACACAAACACCGATGCACGCGCGCGCTCGCCTTCCAGAATGGCGGCAATCGGCACATGCACCAACGCGTTGGCCGTAGCGCTAGCCGGGGTAAGCGCGATGCGCGCGAGCAAACCACTGCGCAGGCGCGCGTCCGGCGTGGTCAACGCCAGCTCGACGTCGAACAGACCGGTGCGTTGGTCGGCTGCGGCCGGCAAGCGGGTCACCGTAGCGTTCAAACTAGTGCCGGGCAATGCATCGAAGCGCACCTTGGCGCTGTCGCCCAATGCCAGTTGCACCACATCGCGATCAGCCAAACTGGCCTTCAGCACATACCCGGTTGCGGCACTGCCGAGCACTAGTACCGACGCGCCAGGCGCTACGGTCTCGCGTGCTTGCAGCAGTTTGCGCAACACCACGCCATCGGTCGGCGCCGTAATCACTGCATATTCGCGATTGAAACTGGTCGCTTTAAGCGTCTGCGCGGTAATATTGCGCTGCGTTTTCAAGTCTTGCAGCGCTTCCAGCGCAATGACCTGTTCGCGATACAATTGTTCGCCGCGTTCCAGATCGCGCTCGGCTTTGCTCAATAATTGCCGGGTTTGCTCGACTTGACTGCCAATTTCGGCCAGCTCCAGTTCGGCCAACACCTGACCGGCTTTGACAGTCGCACCCTCGTCGACATTGATACGGGAAATCACCCCGCTGATCTTAAATGCCAGTCGCATCTCGTCTTTGTGCGCCAGCATCGCGGTGGTGCGGATAGTCGGCGCCGCTGGTCCGTTGTGCGCCGCAACCAGCGCCACTGGCACAAGCTGTTCGACCGGTGCACTGATGGTGCTGTTGCCGTTGGAACACGCCGCCAGAGCAAGGGCGAGCGCGGCGCTAAGGGTTCGTGAGGAAATAATTTGGACTTTTGACCGTCGGATTAGGATGCCATGCGAGGCGCGATGAGCGCGGTGTAGCGCGCCATACAAGCGAGTCGCAACGAATCGGCGCGCCCAAGCCGGCGCGCAAAAAGTCCAAGTTAATGACGAACGAGTCCTAAGCAGAAGGCGGTACATAACAAGCTCCTGAGATACGCTGTATTGCGATGGGTAGCGGCGGGCTGTAGGCTCAAAGCGCCACTGCGGCACGCAGCTCGGCGAGCCGCACCAGCACGTCGAAACGAGTCAGATTGAGATTCAACTCGGCGCTGGTCAGCGTGCTGCGCGCATCAATGAACTCGACTTGCGCAATGGAGCCGGCGTCACGTTTGCGAGCGGCGATGCGAAAGCCTTCGGCGGCAGCTTTTTGGCGAGCTAGTGCGGTATCTAGCGAAGCGCGCGCGGTGCGCAGGCGATCGGCGGACTGGCGCACTTCTAAGGCAATTTGATCAGCGATTTCCAGCTGCGCGATCTCGACGCGTTCCATGCTCGCCTTCGCGCTGGCGACACGACTGCGACGCTGTCCGAAATCGGCGATTCGCCAATCCAGCACCAGCGACGCAATCGCATAGTTCTGCCCGGAGCCCAAGCCGTAGTCCTCGCCCTGAATGCCGGCATCCACAGCAAATGCCAGCGAGGGCTGAAAAGTGGCGCGTTCCAGATCGATGGTGGCGTTGGCGGCGCGTACCTGCGCGCCTATTTGCGTCAATTCAGCGCGCGCACGCAGCGCTTGCTGCTCCAACCGCGCATCGCTGGCGTCCAGCGCGGCCACGCCGAGCGCCGCCAATTGTTGATCGACATAGACCGTCGGATCGGGCGCTGTAGTGCTTTCGATGGCGCTATCAAGCGGCCGATTGAGCAGGAAATTGAAGTAGTTGCGCGCTAGGTTGGCGCCGTTGTTGGCATCCAGCCCCTGTTGTTCGACGCTCAGCATTTCGGCCTGCGCGCGCAGCACCTGATCCAGCGTGATCTTGCCGTTGTCGTGCAACACTCGATTGACGCGCAGATTCTCGGTGAGTAATGCGCGGCTGGCCGCAACGATTTGTAGCGCGGCGTTGGCACGCAACCAATCGATATAGGCAACCTCAATGTCACGCTGCAAGGCGCGTTCATAGGCAGCCCGCGCGGCGTCGGTCGCCGCCAGCGTGGCGTCGGCAGCGGCGATACCCGCGCCGATGGCCGGCGCGTACAAGGGCTGCGTCAGGCTGAGCTTGATGTCCTGCTCGCGTTCGCGCAAAAAGCGGATTTCCTGATTGCCGATATCGGTAAAGCGCGGCGCAAGTCCCTGCGCTTGCAGAAGCTCATTGAGCGTGCGGTATGCCGGATTAACCAAATCGCCCACCGGCAAGGCCTGCGTGCGGCCACCATTGGCGCGGCTGTAGCGCGCCGACAGCGACACAATCGGCCGATAACGCGCTCGGGCTTCGTCCAACTGCGCCTGTGCGCGACGCACATCCGCACCCGCAGCGCGCAAAGCCAAATTAGATTCGCGCCCGACGGCAATAAAACCCGCCACCTGTTGCGCATAGTCATCGCTCGCTTGTGCACCCGCGGCGGCCAGAATAAGCGTAGCTCCCAAAATCCATCGACGCATTGTCATGTGCTTGTACTTAGTTGAGTATTTAGACAGGTGTCAAAATTTAGTCAAATGAGAGCGTCGTAGGGGTGGATATCAAACCCGCCCAGCCGTGGCTCGTTTCGTTCATCATTCATTTTTTGGGCTCAAGCCCAGGCTGGACATGCGCAGCGCGTGATCGATCAATTGCTGCGTGCTGATACCATCGCCAGCCAGCATATTGGCCTTGGTCGCGGCGATCTGAATGATCCCGTGCATAAAGCCCCACAACGTCACCGCGGTCAGGTAAGGGTTGCCCAGGTCAGCGCGGACCGAACCGTCCTTCATGCCTAAAGTGATGCACTCCACCATGATCGAATGCACTCGATCACCGGCAAGCATGCAGGCGGCTTCATTGCTTTCGCCGTCTCCGGCCTCGTGAGTGGGTGAATGGGCCTCAAAGCGCGCCAAGGCCTGAAAGTAATGCGGCACCTCTTGCGAGAAAGCCACGTACGATCGACCCAGCGCCTCCACTTGATCGCGGCCGCGCGAGTGGCGCAACGCAGCTTGCTCAAAACGATCACCTAACAACAGCAGCGAGCGTTCGCAAATTGCACAATGCAGATCGAGTTTGTCTTTGAAGTACACATACACCAAAGCCCGCGACAAGCGCGCGCGACGCGCCACCATGTCAATGGTCAGCTCGTCCCACCCCTTATCCGCATACACTTCTTCGGCCGCATCCACAATCTGCTTGCGGCGCGCTTCCTTTTCTTCCAGACGGCGTTCGGCGATATAGTTCATGGGATGGACGATAGTGGACGCATTGACACGATGTCAATAGATACCGTGGTGATAGCCCATAAGGCCTATGCAACATGGGAAACGCTCGCGCAGCGCGCTTTTCGCAGAGCTTGCTCCGCTGAGTTGCGTAGCGGAAATGAAAGTGATCTGCGAGAGTCCGGGTCGCCCCGGCGTGCTTATTCGCGCATCAAACTGAGTGGGACTTTCGCTCCGATTGGGAGTAAAAAAGTCGTAGGTCACGTTGCCCGCAGGGCTACGTGACAGTGCTCCGATGTCACGTAGGCCTGCGGCCAACGTGACCTACGAATCAACGCTGAAAAAATGCATTAAAATCATTTGCTTGCGGTATGTTTGGTGAGAGTTGCCGGGTACCGGTGGTGCCCAGCACCGAATCGCCGTTCGAACGGTGTATTGGCGCCAGCTTGATGCGCCCACCCCAATTCATGGGTATGCGCTGAGGCCGGCGCTCCTTACTGAGCAGTCAAACCGGTCAGGACAACCTGTCCGGACCTTCGAAGCCGTTGCGAAAGCGTTGGCCGGACTGCGCGTCAAAAGTCTCCACGTCGAGCCGAGAGAAGGGCAGGATCGCCGCGCACTGCGCAACGCTGGCCGTCACCCGCATGCTGGTTTGAAGCCCTGCACTTGGGTACCCCAAAGCTTGGGTAGGCGATGCGCTGAGCGCTCGCAACGACGAATCAACAACTTGCGACATCGGTTCATGGAAAGGCATCGACAGCCTTGATTCGAATCGCCAAAATCCAAGCCCGTTCTGCAGTCAATCGAGGCCCTGCCCTGTGACCCGAAGCGGAATCTGCGCGCTGGCCTTGTGCCTCGCCGCCTGCGCGCCCGCACCGCCGGAACGGCTTTCGGTGGTGCTGGTGCCGCCAGCGGCCCTGGCTGGCGAGATTGATGCGGAATTCGCCATCGAGGGCCTCAGCGCCCTGCTGGTGGCGCGCCTGCGCGCCTTCCCGGAGGTCCGTGTGGTCATCGACGCGGCCGGCTGTGCCGGTGGCGACCACCCAACTCACACCATCGAGATCGCACGCGAACTGACCGAGACCAGCGCGCTGACCTCGCTCTCTTTGCAACGCTGCGACTCGGAAGAGCGCAGCACCGAGCACTGGGTGCAACCGCGCCAGGCGCGGCGCGACTGGAGCGCCGAAGCCGCGTGGTGGGTGGGCGGCCAGTTACAGGTGCCGCGGCCGAAACTGCAGTTCGGAAGCGTGGTCGAAGAAGCCGAGATGCAGGGCTTTCTGGTCGCGCTGGCGCGTGTCAAACGGCGCACGGCTGCCGATGTCGGCGCGGCGCGTGACACGCTGCAGCAGCTGACGCGGTTGCGCCCAGATTTTGCGCTGGCCCAAGCGCATCTGGCTGCTGCTGAACTGCTAGCTTTCGAGTACGGTTTGCTGCCCCTGTCTGAGGCCTTGCGGCACGCGGATGCCGCGATCGAGACCGCCCTGAGCGTTGATCCTGATCTGGGTATGGCGCATGCGGCGCGCGGCCTCTACTGGATGAATCAGGAACGTTACGATCTGGCAGTGCCGCAGCTGGCGCGCGCAGCCGCCCTGGATCCGGGTGAGGCGGTGATTCAGCTGTGGCTGGGCAATGCCTTGCTCTACCACGGACGTCCGCGCGAGGCCCGGCCCTGGCTGGAGCGCGCATACGCGCTGGATTCGGGCCTGGTATCGGCGCAGATCAGTTTGGGCGAGGCCGCCTGCCTGTCGGCCAACGAGGTGGCATGCGCGCAGTTCATGCGCCAGCCGGGCGAGGGACCGATGGCCGGATTCATGGTTGCGCTGATCCACGCCCATCGCGGCGAGTTCGCCGATGCCCGGCAGCTGTTGGCGGCGCTGCCGGCTGACGTCAACGACGATTGGGTACGCGAATTGCAGAAGGATCTGTGCGGATTGGAGATTGCGCCATGCGCTGCGGACGCGAGCGCCGACAGGACGCCGGTCCGACGCTGGAATCACAGCGAAAACGATGCTGCGATGCTTGCCAGTGCCGCTGGCCCCAGCCTCGATCTGTGGCGCCTGGATCTGGGCCTGGGTCCGTGGATGCGAGCAGCCCGCGCACCCGGAGACGCGCGCGAGCGCTTGCGGACAGAAGTGCGGCGCCTGCGCGGCGGCGGACTCAGTCTGGCGCTGCTTGATGAGATCGACACGTGTCTGGATCAATGGCAGCAGACGGTTCCGCCGCTACGCTGGTCGCCGCGCGCCAAGATGCTGCGGGATTGGGGCTGTGCGCTGGAGTAGGGGCAATCGAGTTGCGATTGCGTCAGTCGCGAGCAACAAGCGTCCGGAAGGTCCCATCGTGCCGCGAGTAGCGCGGTCACGGCGCGCAGGGTGTGCCCGGGCGAATCGGTGGATCAAGCCGACGACCGCGAGGGGCTTGCGACAAACCCGCCTGGGTCTCGCGTAAGTGCCCGTGGCGCACATTCCGGCCATGCGGACGGTCGCGCCCGGCCTACGTCAACTTTGGAGTGCGCGGGCCTGGCCGCGCTTTGCTGTTCGCCCTGGGGGCCGAGAAAGACCTGCAGGGCCACGGCAGGGCCAGAAGCACGAGGCAAAGCGGCGTCAGGCCGCCGCACTCCAAGGAACAGCCGCCTCATGCGAATCGCTCGCCGTGCCGCTCAGGCCCCCGCCAGCGCCTGCGGCAGCCGCAACAGTACGCGCGTGCCCGGCGCGTGCTCGGCAATCTCGATACTGGCGCCAATGCCTGCGGCGCGCAAGCGCATGCTCGGGAGACCGCGCCCACTGCTGCCTCCCGCCATTCCAACGCCGTCATCCTGTACTGAGATTTCCAGCCAGCCGGCAACCCAGGAAGCCTTGATCAACAGCTGCCGGCACTGCGCATGCTTGAGCGCATTGGTGATGGCCTCCTGCACAATGCGCAGTACCTGCAGCACTTCGTCGGGCGTACGTGGCGCCATGTCCGGTAGTTGCGCGGTGTGCCAGCTCACCTGAATCGGCAGATTCTTCAGACCGGATTGCAGGCGCTGACGCAGCATGCCCAGCGCGACCCCAAGATCAGCACAAGCATCGTCGAGCGAGTCGATCATCAGACGCAGATCGTCCAGGCTGCGCCGCAGTTGTTGTTTCAAGTTTGGCCCGTCGAGATTGCCGTGTTCGGCCTGTCCAATGAGCGCTACCAGTTGGCCGCCGACGCCATCGTGCATGTCGCGCATGATGCGTTGGCGCTCTTCGGCGAGTGTGCGCGCCTGTTCGGCCTGCTGGCGAAGGGCGAATTCCTGCTGCAATTCGAGGGTGCGCTGATCGAGTGCCCTGCCGAGCAACTGTTGCGACTGCTCGGCGGCAGCCAGTGCCGCCAGGATCCCTTTGACCTGCCCCACCAGCATCAGCAAGAGCAAATAGAGAATTCCCCAATGCACCAGATAGGGTGCGCCATTACTGCCTGCGCCCTGCCAGATACGCATGCTATCGGCGATGCCCAGTACCAAATTGAGCACCGCGGCGGCGCTAAGCCAGCGCCCAAGCGGGTGCTGAAGCACGCCCTGGCGCCACCAGATAGCGGCCAGAAACAGCAATTGGGTGAGCAGTCCGAGACGGTAAACGCTATCCCCGACAACGCCCACCCAACGCTCATCGACGGTCACCATGAGGAGCAGAGCTACGATGGCCACAGCGCTGAGTCCGTCAATCCAACGGGCGCAAGCAGGGCTCGGTCTAGTGACCGCCGCCGAGTAGCGCAGCATCGCCCACAAGGCGACAGCTAGGCCAGCGTGCGCTGTAAAATGCCAAAGCATGCTCGGCGACAGCCGCAATGGCCAGCCCATGTTCCACAAGTACAAGCCACTGCTGAGCGCTGCCAGCATGAACCAGCGATAGCTGCTGTCGCGCTGGCGCGACCAGGCAATCGGCAGCAAGGTCAACAGGATCGCCAGGCCAACTACCACCGCAAATTGCGCACCCTGGATGCCCACTCTGAGGTTGCGCATGTAGCGTGCACGCAAGGGTTCCGACGGCCCAAGATAGATTCGCCCCAGCGCGCTGCGACTGTAACGCCCGAGGCCGCTGCGTAGCTGCAACAGGATCTCGTTGGCGCCGGCCCGCAAGATGCCTGGCTGCAGTTCCAGCAGCAACGGCTGTGAGGTGCTGTCAAAGCCGGTGCGAGGGTCGAAATCGCGCAGCAAATGGCCGTTTACCCAGATGCGTGCGTCGTTGCCCACGCTGCTCACCAGCAAGGCCTGCTCCAAGGTCTGACCGGCGCCCAGCTGGCTGCGCAGCAGCACCCGCTCGCAGCCTTGTCCGTAGCTGAATTTGGGCAGACTGAGCGCTTTCCAAGGGCTGTTGCCATTGCAATTGGAGCGCTCAACCCGAGTCAGCAAGAAATCGCCGAGCTCAGGCCCGAAGCGGGTGCTGAGCAGCGCCGCTGCCATCAGGGTGGGCAGCAGCCACCACAGAATTCGGGGCGCAGCTGGGCTCAATTGCTGCCCACCAGGCCCAGCTGCTGCGCCTCGAACACCGCCTCGGCGCGCGAATGCACCTGCAGCTTGCGGTAGAGCTCCTTGGCGTAGGAGGTGGTGGTGTTGTACTTCAGGCCCATCAGCTGGCCGACCTCCTCGTAGGACAGCCCCTTGGCGATCAATTTCAGCAGTTCCAGCTCGCGGCCGTTGAGGCCGATGTCCTGAATCTCGGCCTTGCTGGCGCGCGGCGGCGACTGCAGGCGGCGCATTAAATGTACGGCGATGCTGGGGCTGAGCGGTGCGCCGCCCGCCAGTAGCTGATCTATGGCCGCGACCACCCCGGCGTCATCGGCATCCTTGAGCAGATAGCCGCCAGCGCCGCGCTCAATCGCCCGCAATACGCTGCTTTCGTCCCCCAACACCGAAATCACCAATGTGCCGGCCCCGGGGTGCTTGGTACGGAGTTCGTCCAGCAGGCTAAGGCCGCTGCCATCGGGTAGACCGAGATCCAGCAACACCACGTCCGGCAGCCCTGCAGCCAGTGCCTTACGGGCCTCGTGCAGGCTGCCCGCCTGCGCCAACAAGCGCAGCCCAGGGTGCGCCTCGATAATCGACGCCAGGCGCTCGCGCGTACGCGGCTCGTCTTCTACAACCAGCACATCGACCATGGTCGTCTTCCGCATCCCTCTGAATGCGAATGTTGCACCTAATCGCAGACGCGGAATACCCAAGAATCTGGGTGTGAGCTACGTTCCTGCGTGGGCGCTGTGAATCAATTCGCCGACAAGCAACGGCCCTGTCCCGAGTCCCGAGTCAAGGATAGGAAATCCAAAGCCGCCTTTTGGCCAGTGTACGCGGCGCATTCGCGCGGTCAAGGGGCGCGCTTGGCTGCCTGGTCTGCTCCGTGACGCACTTTTGCGGGCCAGATTCGATTGCGGCGGCTCCTGGCAGCGCAGAGCACACCAGTCAGTCGGGCGGGCGCTCGCGGGGCGTTTTCGCCGTTTTGCGGACGTGGGCGGGCGTCACCGCGGCTGCCAGGCTCTCGGCTGCCCCTCATCAATGAACAGGCCTTCGTCGAAGAACCAGATCTCTGATCCCCATTCCTCATTGCTGATGTGTCGACTGACCAATGCACTGGTAGGCGCGGCCTGGAAAAAGGCCTGGCGGAATCACTGCGTGCCGAAAATCGGAACGCCAGCAATTGTCGCTGCCTTCGCCAGATTCGCATCCAACGTTGCTAGAGGCAGGCCTGTGGCAAAATCCTCAGGCTGCAAACTTGGTCATGCGCTCTTTTGGCGGGCTTAATCTCGGCCAATTTTCCGCGCATCAGCACGGCCGACTATATCGAGCTGGTGGACTGGACGGGTCGGCAGCTGCACCCCGGCAAGCGTGGAGTGATCGAAGGAAAAAGAACCGCCCGCCCTGCGCTTGCTTGCTTGGTCTTGAGCCTGGACCATGAAAGTCAAAGTCAAAGGCATAGGCAGTGGTTACTGGCGTGCCGTGGGCACGGTGCAGGAGTTGCTGCTCAAAGCCGGGGAAATGCGCCAGAAGTGGCTTTGTGGAATTGGGTTTGCGCGTTTGTTAAAAGGCTGAGGTTTGAGTTGGGGATATTTTGGCGCGCTTTGCGCCTGGGGGTGTTGGGTTTTTGGTGGGTTTCGGAGGTATGAGCAGTGGGAGATTTGTTAGGTTGCTTTCTAAACTGGGGCACTTCTGGTTGTCTTGGAAAACTTGGCTGTCCGGGCTTCGGTGCTTTGGAAAACTCGGGTGTCCGGGCTTTCTCTGCGTCGCGTGCCCGTTTGCCGACAGGGCGAGTGGCTGGCGCTCACCTATTCCTGACTGGCCGATGGATATGGGCGTAACATATCCAGGCGTGTTCGGGGTTGGCGCCCGTGCGCCGAAAGCGCCGACCCGGGCAACAATTCCCAGGAGGCGGCCTGAAGGCGCTGCCCGCTGCGGTTTCGCAGTCAATTCGATCCCTTTCAATGGCGCTAAGGATTCCTATGACCACCGCAAGGACTACGCTGTTCCGGAGTAACAAGACCCAAGCCGTCCGCCTGCCAAAGGCGCTTGAGCTGCCCGATTCGGTGAAAAACGTCTCTATCACGGCGATCGGCAACACTCGCATCATCGCACCGGTCGCCGAATCATGGCTGCTGTGGTTCGATTCGCCGGGCGTCAGCGATGACTTCATGAATGACCGCGAACAGCCGGCCGATCAGCTTCGTGAGTCATTGTGATCATGCTCAAGTATCTACTCGATACCAACATCGTGATCTACACGCTGAAAAACCGTCCCCCTCAGGTGCGTGACCGATTCACGGCAAACGATGGGCACATGGCGATTTCCAGTGTCACCTTGGGTGAACTGATCTTCGGCGCGGAACGCTCGTCCCAAGCACTTGCCGACCTGCGAGTCATCGAGTCGTTACTCGCAAAAATCGAAGTACTGCCGTTCGAAAAGCCGGCTGCCTACCACTTCGGACAAATTCGCGCCGAATTGATGAGCGCAGGAAGACCGATCGGTCCCTACGACATGATGATCGCGGGGCACGCGCGATCAAGCGGCCTCATCCTGGTCACCAACAACCTGCGGGAATTCGAGCGGGTTCCCGGCATTCGTCTGGAAAACTGGGCGTGACGTTCAGCTACTCAGCCGCCGCCTCCTCGACTTCGCCAAAACGCACCGCATCGCCAAAACTTACCAGGAACGTGTCTAGCCGGTGATACGACGCAACGTTCGCGGTCACACAGGATTCGCCGACAAGCTAGAGGGTTCGGAGCACACCAGCGTGGCGATTCGCCTCAAGGTTCTGGGTAAGCAGCCAGAACCTTGAGACCAGCCGCTGCAGCCAATTGCTGGCATTTCCTGCCACCAACGGGTGCCGACGAGCAATCGACACCAGACCTGGACACCCCGCGGAAATCCAGAGGAAATCCTGAGCCCCTCGCGGCTCCCAAGACCACTTGTAAGCATCGCCCTGCACCCACTTGCAGCTGAAACATTAGCAGCCCCCTGGCCACCCCATCGGCGCCGACGGCCGCTGACACGAAGGCGAGGCGCTGGCCGTCCGCCGCAACGAACACACCATCGCTGACGCAGCAGTGATCCTAGCAGCCTGTCGGACTTTCATCGCGAGTGCGCCGGAAGCGCTTCCGGCCCTTCGGGTTGCGCCTCTGAACGGCGTGTGCGGTTATGGTCGTGCAGGGCATAAGCGCAATGAGGCGGAATAGTTGTTCTATTCCAACGAGTTGTAACGCCGCCATGCGCGGCCTGGGTAAATATTCGGTGAACCCATGTGGCGTGGTCACGCGCAGAGGACGGTGCGGAAGTTCTTTCGCAGCGGATAGAGCCAGATGTCCTTGATGGAGATGATCTGCTTGTGGACGCGGGACTTCTTGCCGCGGCCCGCGGTTTTGCCGACGTTGCCCCAGTTGGCGGCCTTGTAGGACGTGCCGCGGTGGCGCTCGCACTCGACGAAGGTTTCGAGCAGCACGGGCTTGAAGCCATAGCGCTGCTGCCAGTCGATGGGCAGTTGGTGGTTGACCTTGGACAG
>Ga0163154_10002092_pt1 | contig 29744 bp, 25 predicted proteins | sample OliLakLV19MP9P1_FD_148649 | JGI IMG/M metagenome (GOLD analysis project Ga0163154, IMG submission 148649) | Freshwater microbial mat bacterial communities from Lake Vanda, McMurdo Dry Valleys, Antarctica - Oligotrophic Lake LV.19.MP9.P1 | ecosystem: Environmental > Aquatic > Freshwater > Lake >... | reverse complement strand
GCGCCAGGCCAAGCAGTCAGGATCGTGGCCTCGGGCGGCAGCCGGTCCCGGATGAAGAGGCCGATACGCCGCGCATTGCGCGTCAGCGTGATCTCGTTGTGCAGCGAGTTGCGCGCGATCGCGCGCGGGTGTCCCTGGGGCGGCTGTGCCGTCGGCGTGAACCAGCGCTCGTAGAGCGTGGTCAGGCTCAGCGGGCCGAGGTCGCCCGGGAAACGGCCGACGAGCACGGAGCCGGCCATCGCGACGGCGATCGCGAGCCAGCTCGCGCGCTCCAACGCGGGCTTGTAGGTGTCGAGCGCCCGCGCGATCCCTTGCTCGACTGCGATGAACGCGAGCGGGAGCGCGGGGACGAACGCGAGCTGCAGGGCCCAGGGCCCGCCGCCCTCCAGCACGATGCAGAGGACCCAGAACGCCGAGAGCGCGAGCGCCCTGCGCCCGATCCCCGAGAGCTCGCCGACGAAAAGCGCGACGAGCGGGAACACGAGCAGGAACGGCGAGAACGTCGTCCGCGCGAAGTCCCATTGCGCCGCGAGGCCTTGCACGATGCGCTCCGAGCTCGGCGTGAAGATGTCTGCGATGCGCTCGGGGTACAGCGCGCCCGCGAGCGTGAGCGCGGCGCAGGTCAGCGCCGCCGGCACGTAACACACGAGGAGCCGTCGTCGCCTCGCCGTCAGCGCTTGCGCCGCGAGCGCGACGGCCATGACAGCGCCCTCGGGCCGTGCAGCGACGAGGAGCGCGACGACGACCGCGAGCAGCAGCCTGCGTTCGTATTCCTGCGCAACGAACGCGGTGACGAGCAGGAACGTGACGAGGGACCATTCGGTCCCGCTGGGCCCGGCGACAGCGAGCGCTCCGCACGAGACGAGCAGCAGCGCCGGGACGACGCCCGCGATGCGATCGGTGTCGAAGCGGGTCGACAGCGCGACGGTCCCGAGCGTGCACAGCACCCCGACGATCTGCGCGACCTTCGTGGCCTGCCACCAGAGCTGCTCGGAGATGGCCGCGAGCCCGATCCAGAGCGGCGACGGGTAGCTCGCGAGGCTCCCCGCGCCAGAGATCGGGTCCCAGAGCACCTGGCCGTGATGGACGAGGTTGCGGCCGAGCCGGAAGGCTGCGTACGCGTACTCGTACGGGACGCCGAACGAGCCGTACACGTCGCGGTACAGCGCGAGCATGTGCACGAGCAAGGCCCCGGCTGCCAAGAGGACGGCGGTGACACGGTTCATGGACGAGGTGTCCGGCGGGGGCCCTCGGGGGCCGGCGCAATAGCCCGTCATGCTCCGCGATCGCGCGCGCTGAGGCAATGTCTCGTGCGCGTTCTTGCTGCGATCCTCCTGGCCCGCGCGCGGGTCAGGGACCCAGGCCGCCGGGGCTCGGCGTGGATCGGACCGTCACGACTCGTCGTAGAAATCGAGCTTGTCGAGCGGCATCACGAGCGATGTGACCACGTTCGAGGCGTGGCTCACGACGCGCTTGAAATAGCGACAGGCGAGCGCGAGCCCGGCGGCGTTGCGCCCTTCGATCGCGAGCGCCACCTCGATGCGCGCGTCGCAGATGTCCTCGATCTCGTGGCACTCCGCAAGGAATGCGCGCGCCGCGGGCGCGTCCTCGAGCTCGTACAGTCCCTTCGTCCGGACGAGGGCGCGGCTGATGTGGTCCTTGAGCGCGATGAGCTCGCGCAACTGATCGGCCTCTCCGAGCCACGGCCGAGCGACCGCGAGGTCGAACAGGTTTTTCGCGTAGTCGCCGATGCGCTCCGCGTCCTTGGCGAGACTCATCAGGACGAGCAGGTGCGGGAAGTGGCTCGCGCCGTGCACCGCGCCGTGCACGACGAGCTTGCGGCGCAGCTCCTGCTCCGTGCGGTTGATTCGGCGGTCCGTAGCAAAGAGGTCGTCGCGAATCGCCTCTGGGTTCGTGCCGCCGAGCAGCGCGTTCGCCGCCGCGTCGAAGGCGTGTCTGCCGTCCTCGAGCATCTGTGCGAAGAGCCTTTGGATCTCGCGCATGCCGCTGCGCTCGTGCTCGGGTCGTTTGTTGGGGGGTGGCATGGCCAGGGGTGAGCGCCGGTTTTCAGCGATTGTGCCAGATGAACCAGCCGAGGAAGGGGAGCACGAAGAACATGCCGATCACGTAACCGGCGACCCACCACCGGGACCGGTCCGCGAGAATCGCGAGTCCCGTGGCGAGCCTGATCGGCAGGCGCCTCAGTGCAGGGACCGGGTAGAAGAGCAGCACGCCGCTCAGGTTGAAGAGCAGGTGCACGAAGGCGATCGTCAGCGCTGCCGTGCCATCTTGAGCCGCACAGGCGATCAAGGCCGTCCCTGTGGTGCCGAGGTTTGCGCCCAGCACGATGGGATAGGCATGCGCGAGGCTCAAGACCCCCGAAGCGCACATCGGCACGAGCATCGACGTAGTGATCGACGACGACTGAACCGCGACCGTGAGCCCGGCGCCGATCGCCATCGGCACGAGGCCCGAGGTCTCCAGGGCCCGGTTCATCGCGCGCTCGATCCGTCCGGCGAGAAGCTGGCGCATCGTGCGCGTGATGAAGACCAAGGACACGAAGGTCAACCCGACGCCGATGGCGAGCGCGACGCCTGAGAGCGCCTTGCCCGAGAGGCCCGCGCTCTCGAGGCCGTTCGAGAGCCCTTGCTGAGTGAACTTGATCGCAGCTTTGAAGGGGCTGTCGAATTCACTCCCACCGCTCGACCCACTGAAGCGCTCGGCGAGCCATGCCGCTGCTCGTGAGAGCCAGCGCGTCGCGAGCTCGAGTGGCAGCACAGTGAGCACGCACAGCATGTTGAAAAAATCGTGCACGGTCCCCGCCGCGAACGCGCGGCGGAATTCAGCCCGGCGGCGCAGGCTGCCGAGCGAGACGATCGTGTTGGTGATCGTCGTGCCGATGTTCGCGCCCATGATCATGGGCACGGCGTCCTCGATCGACAGCGCGCCGCTGCCGACGACGGCCACGATCGTCGCGGTCGTCGTCGAGGAGCTCTGCACGAGGACCGTCGCCAACACACCGACTGCGAGGCCAGCGAAAGGATTCTGGACCTCGGCGAAGAAACTCGTGGCGCCGTCGCCGGCGAGGCCCGAGCCGGCGAGGAGCTGGATCGCCTTGCTCATCAGCTCTATGGCGACGAGGAAGACGAAGAGCAATCCGAGCAGCAGGGACCAACGCGTGGCTCGACCGACCGTCGACAGCCCGTCGACCTCGGCGCTGGCGGGAGCGGTGGTCCGCATCTGCGCCTTGTAAAGAAACGATCAAGAAATAGCGACGCCGAGCCGTGATTCCAGTCGCTCGTCGATGCGCCTCCCAGGCCATGCGTCGCAGCGCGAAATGCTCACGCTGCAGCTCGTATGGCCGCGCGGACTGGCCGTCAGAGGTCCGGGTCGATGCGCGCTCGCTCGCGCACGATGACGTCGCGCTCGCGGCGCTCGGCGCCCGCGGCGAGGGACACGCGGTAGCGTCCCGCCGGCAGGTGCCGCACGCGGAACCCGCCCTCGGCGTCGGACACCGTCCAGAGCACGCGCACCGGGTCGGCACGACCCACCTCGTCGAGCGGCTCGACGCGTACGACCGCGCCGCCCAGCCACGTCGCGCCGCCGGCGCGCCGACGGTCCGAGAGGCGCCCCGCGAGGCTCCCGGCGCGCGAGCGCAGCTCGATGCGCACGGGGTCCGACGCGTCCTCCGTCGGGCCGCTGCCGGGCGCGGGGTGATCGTGGTGCGGGGCGTTGCCGTCCGGCCCGGCCAGCAGGTTCGGCCAGTGGCCGCCGCGCGCATCGGGGGGCAGGAGCAAGAGCTCGTACTCCCCTGGCAGGAGGCCCTCGACGACAAACGTGCCGTCCTCGGCGACCCGCACCCGGCGCGGCATACCGCTGTCGATGCGCTCGAGGCCGAGCACGGGCAGGAGCGCCAGCTCGTAACCCTCCGCCGGGGTCTCGAGCGACGTGAACTCGACCCGGCCCCCGAGGTCCAGCGCCGTGAGGCCCGGGAGCTCCGGCGCCGGGTCGATGCGGTGCGCGAGGACGAGGCGCACCTCGCCCGGGCCCGGCAACGCCGCCACTCGGGCCGGCTCGAAGCCACGCGCGACGAGCGCCACGTCGACCGCCTGGTCCGGCAGCTCCGTGAGTCGGAAACTGCCATTCGCATCGGTCCAGGTCCACGCGATCCGGACGCCATGGAGCACGATGAGGCCCGCGTCGGCCACCGGCCGACCGCCGCCGTCGACGACGACGCCAACGAGCTCGGCCGTCCCCAGGCCGAGGTCGGGTCTCGGCAGCGGAGCGAGGACCGGCGGGTCGGGGAAGCTCGCCGCGGGCGGCGACTTGCTCACCAAGGCGAGCACGAGCACCACGCCGAGCGCGATGAGCGCGGCCGTGGGGAGGAAGCGCCGCGCGAGCGCGATCATCCGCCGAGCCCCTCTCGGTCAACGGGTCGGTTGGCGGTCTCAGGGGCCCGTCCAGCGGCGAGGAGCTCGGCGAGCAGCGCCGCGCAGGCCGGGAACTCCGACGCGTCGAGCTGCTGGAGCCCCGCCCAGAAGTCGCCGAGGCCGCGTCGCCCAGCGCGCTCGTAACCGACGAGGCGCACCCCGAGCTGCAAGCGATCACAGAGCTTGACGAAGCGCGCCTCGCGTGTCGCCTGGGCGCGGAACTCGTGCTCGGCGGCGGCCGCGAGGGCGCCGAGGGGCAGGGCGACCTGTTGCCCGAGCGCCCGGTCGAGCTCGGCCTTCGCGCCGACCGGGAGCGCCGCCGAGGCGCGCCTCGGGAGGTCGCCGGACAGCACCTCGCTGGCGTCGTGCATCAGCGCCAACGCAAGCGCACGTCCGACGTCGAGCGGCGGCGCGACGCGCGGCGCCAGCGCCAGCGCGAGCTGGGCGACCCCGAGCACGTGCCCGGCGACACTCTCGGCCGGCGCGACGCCCGCCAGGAGCCAGCCGGTGCGCGGCAAGCTGTCCTGGGCCAGGAGCGGCAGCAGGGCCCGCAGGAGCGGCTCCGCGGGGGGCTGCGAGTCGGCTGGAACGGGGGGCATCGCGGATCGGCCGGCGGCTCGGGGCGAGCTCGGGCGGCGCCTTCGGGGTCGGCTCTGCGGGATGGCTTTTCGGGGCCTACGCGGAGGGTCGCTCCGCGCGCGAGGCTATACACTCTTCGGCTCGATCCTGCGCCCTGTAAACCCGGCGCCGACCTTCTCGACCATGCTGCTCAGGCTCCGCTCCAGCGCCTCGCTCGCCGAACTCGAGGCGGTCCGTGCCCTCGCGCGCGAGCTCGGGTACCGCGCGCGGAGCGTGGGCGAGCGGCTCGACCTGTTGCAGCTCGAGGGCTCCGACGCGCTCGTCGGAGGGCCCGACCACCCGGCGCGGTTCCTCGACCTGTCGGCCGTCGCCGAGGTCCTCGACCGCGGCGCCGCGCGTGAGCTCTGGCAGCGCGCGCCCGGCCGCGCCGCGACCGTCGTCGAGGTCGCGGGTGTGCCGATCGGTGGCGACGGCGTCGTGATCATCGCGGGCCCCTGCGCGGTCGAGGATCGCGAGCGCCTGTTAGAGGTCGCGCGCGGCGTGCGCGCGGCCGGCGCGGTGCTCCTGCGCGGCGGCGCGTACAAACCGCGCTCGTCGCCCTATTCGTTCCAAGGCCTCGGCGAGCCCGGCCTCGCGCTGCTCGCCGAAGCGCGCGCCGAGACCGGCCTCGGCATCGTCACGGAGGTGCTCGACCCGCGCGACGTCGAGCGCGTCGGCCTGGTGGCCGACATGTACCAGGTCGGCGCGCGCTCGATGGCGAACTTCGCGCTGTTGACGGAGCTCGGCCGGACGCAAAAACCCGTGCTCTTGAAGCGCGGCTTCGCCGCGACCGTCGAGGAGCTCCTGGGCGCTGCGGAGTACATCTTGGCGGGTGGCAACGAGCAGGTCGTGCTGTGCGAGCGCGGTGTACGCAGCTTCGACCGCGTGACGCGCAATCTCCTGGATGTCGGCGCGATCGCGCACCTCGCGGGCGCCACCCATTTGCCGATCCTCGTCGATCCGAGCCACGCCGCGGGCCGCGCGGACCTCGTGCCGCGCCTCGCGCGCGCGCGGCCCGCGGCGGGCGCGCACGGCCTCGTGATCGAGGTGCACACGGCGCCCGAAGAGGCGCACTCCGACGGCCGCCAGGCGATCGACCTCGCGACGTTGCAGCAGGTCGTCGACGACGCGCGCGCGCTCGCCGAGCTCGATGGCCGCGTCCTCGTCACGCGCCCGACGGGGCACTCCTCGGCCCACACCCGCGCGCCGAAGCGGTCCTGCCCCTCCTGATGCGCCCCTGCCAAGATGTGTGGCCCTGCAAAGGGCCGAACACCTCGTTCAACCCTGCTCCGAAGCCTGACCTCCGATGCGCACGCCCTACGTCTGCGGCAACTGGAAGATGAACCTCGACCGCGCGGGCGCGCGCGGACTCGCGGCCGCCATCGCCCAGCACCGTATGCGCGGCGTCGACATCGGCCTCTTCCCGCCGGCGGTCTACCTCGACGAGGTCGTGCGCGCCGTCGCGGGCAGCAATTTGGTCGTCGGCGGCCAGAACTGTTGCGACGAGCAGTCGGGCGCGTTCACCGGTGAGATCTCCGCGGCGATGCTGAAGGACGTCGGCGCCAGGGTCGTGCTGCTGGGCCATTCCGAGCGCCGGCACGTGTTCGGCGAGACGGACGAGCTGATCCAGCGCAAGATCCAGCGCGCGCTCGCCGATGGCCTGCATGTGATGCTGTGTGTCGGCGAGACCCTCGCGGAGCGCGACGGAGGCCAGACCGAGGCGGTCGTCGGCCGGCAGCTCACGCGTGGCCTCGTCGGCGTCGCCCGCGAGGCCCTCGGCGCGGTGACGGTCGCCTACGAGCCCGTCTGGGCCATCGGTACCGGCCGTACCGCCAGCCCGAGCCAAGCAGCCGACGTCCACCGCTACGCCCGGGGTGTCTGCTCCGGCCTCTACGACAGTGCCGCTGCGGCGGCGCTGCGCATCCTCTACGGTGGCAGCGTGAAGGCGGACAACGCCGCCGAGCTGCTGGCCGATCCCGACATCGACGGGGCGCTCGTCGGGGGTGCCTCCTTGCGCGCGGACCACTTCCTCCCGATCATCGACGCGGCTCAGCGCGTCTCGGCGTCATGACTGTCCTCCTCACTACGCTCCTCTACATCCTGTTCGTCCTCGCGGCGATCGTCCTCGTCGTCGTCATCCTGCTCCAGGAGGGCAAGGGCGGCGGCTTCGGCGACGCGCTCGGCACGGCCGGCCAGCAGGCCTTCGGTGTCAAGGCGTCGGGTGTCCAACGCTTCACTGCAGCCGCGGCGATCGTGTTGCTGACGTCGGCCGTCGCGATCCACTGGCTGAACCGCCACGAGACGTCGAGCACTTCGCTCGACGGCGCCACGTCGCTCGATGCCCCGGCCGAGGGCGGCGCCACGGGCACGCCGATACAGTCGCCCCCGTCAGGCGGCTGAGCTTTGCGCGCCCGGTCGACCGGCTCAGGCCTCGGGATGGCGGCGCTGCTTTCGATGACGGGCTTCGGCGCGGCGTCCGTGGACGTGCCGGGGCTACTCGTGCGGGTCGAGGTGCGCGCGGTCAACCACCGCGGGTTGCAGGTGAAGGTCCGCGCGTCGGGTGAGCTCGGCGCGCTCGAGTCCGATGTCGAAGCTCGCGTGCGCGCGCAGCTCGCCCGCGGCTCGGTCGTCGTCAACGTCGACGTGCAGCGCTCGGGTGACGTCGCGTGTCAGGGCCTCGACGTCGCTGCGGCGACGCGTTGGGCGGATTCGCTGCGCGGCCTGGCGGTCGAGCTCGGGCTCGAAGGGCATGTGACGCTCGAGCTGCTCGTCGGGCTGCCGGGTGTGGTCACGGACGATGCGCGGGCCGCGTTCGAGCTGACAGACGACGAGCGTGCGGCGGTGCTGGCCTGCGTCGACGCCGCGCTCGTGTCGCTGAACGAGATGCGCGCGCGCGAGGGTCACGCGCTGGCGCGCGACCTGCTCGAGAACGCGCGCGAGGTCGAGCGCCTCGTCGAGCTCGTGCGCGAGCGCATGCCCGAGGTCGTCCGCGCGCTCCACGAGGCGCTGCGCACGCGACTCGCCGAGCTGATCGGCCAGAGCGTGCCGGCCGCGGACCTCGCGCGCGAGGCTGCGCTCATCGCGGACCGCATGGACGTCGGCGAGGAGCTCGCCCGGCTCGGCAGCCACTTGCACCAGCTCCGCACGCTGATCGCCGATGGCGGCCAAGTCGGCCGCAAGCTTGACTTCCTGGCGCAGGAGTTCTTCCGCGAGGCGAACACGACTGGCTCGAAGTGCAACGATGCTGGGGTGGCGCACCTGGTGGTCGACCTGAAGACCCACATCGAGCGTCTGCGCGAGCAGGTGCAGAACATCGAATGAGCGCCGCGCGCGGCCGGATGCTCTTGGTCTCGGGGCCGTCGGGGAGCGGCAAGAGCACGCTCTGCAAGCGGCTCCTCGAGGACTCGCGCGTCGTGTTCTCGGTCTCCGCGACCACGCGCGCGCCGCGCCCTGGCGAGCGCAACGGAGTCGAGTACGACTTCCTCACGAAGGAGGAGTTCCGGCGCAAGATCTCGGAGGGCGCGTTCCTCGAGCACGCAGAGGTCTACGGCAACATGTACGGTACGCTGCGCGCGCCGATGGAGGCCGCGATCGCGGCGGGGCACGTCTACCTCGTCGAGATCGACGTGCAGGGCGCGTTGCAGCTGAAGGCGCTCGACGTGCCGGGCATCTACGTCTTCATCGCGCCGCCCTCCCCTGAGCTCCTGCGCCAGCGCCTGACGGGCCGCGGAACCGAGTCGCCGGAGGTGCTCGAGCGCCGCCTGCAGAAGGCCGAGGACGAGTACCGCGAACGCGCGAAGTACGACCACGTAGTGGTGAACGACGACCTCGACCGCGCGGTGCTGGAGATCCGCCGGCTGGCGGGTCTCGAGGAGTGAACTGTAGGGGCGCGCATCGAGCTGCGAGGACCCGGCGCGCGCGGCACTAGGCCGTTTCCTTGACCGCTTGAATCGAATTCGAGGCGCTAAGTGAAAGTGGGGCTGGTTGCACCCTGGCGCAGTCGCGATTGCAATGCTAGTGAGCAAACGGTCATGCAAAACTTGGCTGAGCGTTAACTCCATCCATTAAGCTCCTCACCGGCGCATCTACGCACCCGGCACTCCTCAGTGCCTCTTCTCAGTGCCTCTTCCGCGCAACTCGCGCACGAGCTGAATCGTATGAACACGAACATCAAGCAAGCCGCCGCATTCAGTGCGTTGGTCCTCCCGCTCGCATTTGGTTGTGCTTCGACGCATGACACGTACGCGACAACGGACTCCGACGTGCCGGAGGGGCTCCTACAGTACGCCAGCGCGAGCCACCTCGACGATGTGGAAGAAGCGCGCAACGCGCACAACACGGCCGTGGACAACCTGGAGTCCGCGCGCCGCAGCGAGCAGGAGGCCGAGGCACAGACGAAAATCCGCAAGGAGCAAGTCGCGCTCGCGGAACAGCGCGTCGACGTGGAGCGTGCTCGTGTCGCGGCTCGCGCAAAGGGTGAGACCGCGGGCTTCGAGCAAGCTGAGGAACAGATGGCCGAAGCAGAGACCCAGGTCGAGGCGGCTCGCCGTCAAATCGCGCTCAACGGTCGGCTCGTCAAGGTCCGCGAAGCCGAGGTGACCGTGGCGGAGGCCGAGGTGCGCGTCGCCGAGCGACGTGTCGAGCTCGCGAAAGCGCGGGCCGTGGCGCCCCTCGATCGTCCTGAGGCGAACAAGGTCGATGTCAAACGCTTCGAGGCCGGAGTGCGCGACGAAGAGACCAAGCGCGAACTTGCCAAAGTCGAGCGCAACGCCGCGCAACGTGAGTTCGAGATCTTCGAGAAGAACGAATCCGGCGACGACAACGATCGCAACAACATCAACACTCGCGACAATATCAAAAATCGCGACAACGCCAACACCCGCGACAAGGACTGATCAGGCCCGCGGCCCGACCGCAGCGCACTATCCAGGCAGAACGTATGACAAACGATCCGCGTGACGAAGACCCGATGGCAGCCAACGCCCTCGATCCCGAGGCGCTGCCGCCAAACCGCGAGCCAGGCACGAGGGAGCACCCCCATGCGTCACGTCCGCGAAGAGACCTCGAGGATCGGGCCGCGGTCGACGGGCAGGAGGACGAAGGGCGCGAGCACCTCTACGGTCACCGCACCCTCGATGGCCAGGCGGTCAAGCCCCATTACCTCGGCAAGGATGCCCGCGGGCGCCAGGCGCGCAACGTCGACGATCCCGGTACCGACGCCGGGGGAGAACGAGAGCCGCACTTCCCTGCCGAGGATTAGCGCCGTGCGCGGCTGAGCGACTACGGATCAGAGCTGTGTTTACGCGCGCGAGCTGATCCGTAGTCGTTCAGCGCAGCGCCTCGATCAGCGCCTCGATGTCGTCCAACACCCACGGGGAGTGAATTACCAAGAGGGTCGGGCAGCCGCCCATGAGCAGGTGGGTCCGCGGATCCTCGTCCCAGCTGTTCGGCGCGATGTAATTCCGTACGAGGTCCTCGAAATCACTCTTCTCGAGCGCGAGCGTTCGAGCGTCCTTCATCATCTGCACCATGGCTGGATGGCCCGCCATCTGCTCCGGCGCGGCCTTGGTCCCGGTCAGCACGCGGCGCAGGTCAAAAAGCGCGGATGACAGGCCCTGCGCCGAAGAGACCTCATTCGGCGAGTACATTTCTTGCGCAGCACGGACAAGCAGCGCCCCGCCGACCACCTCGAAACGCAACGGCGACGCGCGCTCCACTGAAGGCTCGCCACGTTCGCTGGTCGCTGGTCGCTGGTCGCTCACGATCGAACTCGCTCGCGCGCACGGTCCAGAGCACGGCGACGTCATGGCGCTCCCCGAAACGTCGCCAGCGCTCCGTCAGCGACTCGTCCGTGGCAGGCAAGACGTGCGCCGGACCGCCCTCGGATCGGAGCGCGCGGATCACGCGCTCGTCGCCCGTGCTGCGTGGCATCCGTTGGGTGCGACCGGGCGGGCCTTCCTCGGGCAGCGGCGCGCGAAAGCTCCGGAAGTGGTCCAGCCAGGCCTGGGTCTCCTGCAGGACGCGCGGGGTGTGAACGACGACGACCCCGCGCTCCGAGCCAGAGAGGTCGATCCGGGGAAAGGCCTTCCACAAGTGCAAATGCAGCAACCCCTGCAGCTCCTCGACCGTGGATGCTTGGTCGAAGATCGGATACGGCACTGGCGAACCGTGCTCACTCGGTGCGATCAGCAGGTCGTCGACAGCGAACTCGAACGACTTCCCGTGCGCGGCGAGTTCCTCCCAGCTCGCGATCCAGAGTGTGTCGCCGACGAAGTCCCATCCGATCCCCGGACCCGCTGGCGCGACGACGACTTCCAGCAGGTCGTGTAGATTCTTTGGGGCTCCTAGGGTTGTTCGTTGCAGCGCGACTCCCCGCTGACGCGCTGATAGGAGCGCCGCCTCGCTCACACGCAGCGAGAGCCCTTGTGCGCTGCTGAGGGTGCGCCGAATTGCACTGACGATCGGTGCGCCATCCGACAGGTCGATCGACACGGACTCGCCGATCGGGAACGGTGAGTCGTCGGCGTCGACGACGATGTGCATCAGCGCCGCGGACGAATCCGCGCCGTGCTCGTAACGAGCGATCCGTTCCCGCGCGTCGCGCACGGCCTTCCAATACGGGTGCTCGTCGATGGCTGGGACCCGTTCGAGCGGCGTATGGGTGCTCGCGATCTGCTCCGCGGAGGCGCGCGAGACGGTCGCCGGATCGGTTGGGCCGTCGAGCGCTCGCTGGAGCGCGACGGCGGACACGCTGACTGCGCGCTCGGGTTCGGCAGGTACGCGGCGTACCCACAAGATCACACCGACGACGGCCACGGTGCCCAGCGCGGCCGCGCCGACGATGCCAGGGACTGCGTGCACACGCGGAGCGGTCAGCCTGCCGACCGCCGCCAGGCCCGAGAGCGACGACCTGTCAAGGCCTCGCGCCTCGAGCTGCCGGCGCAGGAGGCCGTGCGCGCGATGCAAACGCGTCCGCACGGTGCTCGGTGGCACTCCTTCACGGGCCGAGATCTCCATGGGCGTCAGTCCATGTTCGTGGGCGAGGATGATCGTCCGCCGAAAAGGCTCGTCGAGCGCGAGAACGGCGTCGACGAGCTGCTGACGCGCGGCCAAGGCGACGGTCGGGTCGGAGAGCGCCTCGGGCCGCGCCGCGCGCCGCTCGCGCTCCGACCTGCGGCGTTCGGAGCGCCGCAGGTTCCATGCGATGCGCCGCGTCGCGCTCGCGAGCCACGCGCGGAGCCCCGTGTCCGCGCCACGGGTCCGCTCGAGCGTGTGCAACAGCACCTCTTGCGCGACGTCGTCGGCCTCGGTCGGGTTGCGCGTGAGCACGAGCGCGAGCTCGCGCACGAAGGCCTCGTGTTGGATGAGCGCTTGCCGCAGTGCATCGGTAGTCATGTTCGAGCGTGTCTCCAACTCCAACCCTCCGCGGCGCCAGCTCGCATTCCCGGAGGCCAGCGAATTGACGCGTAGTACGCTTCCGCACTGCTACCTTGCAATCCGAGGCATACAGAGTGCGAACTTCTCGACGCGGTTCGGCCGGCCCCGAGGCGTCCGTTGCGGGTTCACAGCGCCGGGAGTCGAATGGCGCGATGTTCGCCGCCCTACTCGTCGTCGCGGCTTTTCAGGCGCCGCTGATCCCCCTCAGCGGCGTCGTCGTCGGTATGGACCAGCGGCCGGCTGCCGGTGCGCGGGTGCTCGTCGCGTGCCAGCCGGAGATCCCGTGGCTCGACCCCAGGCATGAGGTTCTCGCCCATGTAATGACGAGCGCGGAGGGTACGTTTCAGTTCGACCTGTCCGCTGAGTGGGCGGCGCGCGAGGCGTACAAGCAGGCTCAGCTCTTCGTCTTCGCGCCGGGGCACGCGTTGCACACGGCGAAGTGGAGCGTGATGGACCTCCCCGTCGGTCGGCCGCTGCGCATCGCGCTGGTTGCCTCGGCCGCGGACTCGGGTGCTCGCATTCGCGTCGTCGATGAAACCGGATCCCCCGTGCGCGACGCGCTCGTCGTGCCCGCGACGACTCAGCAGCGGCACGGTGGCGCATGGACCGAGTGTCCGCGCGAACTCTGGCGGGGTAATGAAGCCCGCACCGACAGCGACGGCCACGCGACGCTGCCCGTGCCCCGCGATGCGCTCGCCGCGGTCCTCGTCGAGGCAGGCCCCGGACCAGGCGTCACCTTCGCGCTGCACCGGGGGCCGCAGCTCCCCAAGGACTGTTTCCCCGAGGTCATCACCTTGCCGGCTGCGCACGACTGGCGCTTCGAGTTCGACGGGCCGCTGCCCAGCGCCGCGCTGCGCCTGCCGCTCCTCATCGCCGGAAGCGGAGCAAACGCCGGGCTCAATGTGCAGCTCGCGCCGCCCGAGCTGCCGCTCGAGCTGGCCCGCGGCGGCTGCACGCTGCGAGTACCCGCGCCGCCGCAACACCCGTTCGGTTTGGTCGGCAGCGACGCCGCCGCGCTCGAGTACCGCTCGGAACCCGGCCCTTTGCCGTTCAGCATGCGCTTCTCGCGACGCGCCGACACCTACGGCGTGCGTATCCCGATCGTCGACGCGGATTCGGGCGCGCTGGTCTTCGGCGCGCAGCTCGTGGTCATGGGCTCCCCGTCGATCGGCGTCGTGCCCACGGGCGCTGACGGGGTCGCGACGTTTCGGAGCGATGCGCCCGCGGGCAACGTCGTGTTCGTGCGCGCGCCGGACGGCTACCTCGACGTGTCCTTTCCGCTAGAACTCGCGTTCAAGCGGCCCATTGATGGCGCCGTCGTCGAGCTGCCCGCGTTCGGCCTCACGCGCGAGGCGCTCTTCACCGGCCGGGTCCTCGATGCGAAGGGCCGCCCAGTATCGGGTGCCTGGGTCATCGGCCGCGTCGAGGTCACGACGAGTCAGTCCACTTGGACGACCGAGGCCGGCGCGATGAGCGGTGCCGATGGAGCCTTCGCGCTGCGCGGGATACCGGCGAAGCTGCAGTGTCAGCTCTTCGCGCGCGCTGGCGACGGCGAGGGGCGCGCGCTCGCACAGGACGGCGCGCCGGTCGAGCTCATGCTCCAGACGCTCATCGCGGCGCGCGGCACACTCGTCGATGAATCGGGTGATCCCATCGCGAACACCGAGGTCGAGGTCTGGCTGGCCTCCCCGCCGCACCACATCGGCGGCGAGCGCCGCGTCGAGCTGGGCGGCGCGGACCACGTCGTGACCGATGCCGACGGCCGCTTCGAGACGCCGCGCGTGATGCGCGCTGGCGAGCGTTATGGGCTCCGCTGGTCCGGCGTGAGAGCCGCGCCGGGCGGCAGTGATTGGGTGACCGCCGAAGTGCTCGCGGAAGGACACTTGTATACGGCCGTCGCCTTGCACACGCGGCGCGGCGTATTGCGCGACCCGAGCGGTGCGCCGCTCGCGGGCGCGAAGCTCCGCGTACGTCGCACGGGGCGCGGCGTCGAGACGGACGCCGAAGGCCGCTTCGAGCTGCCTGGCCTCGCAGCAGGCGGCGAGGTCGTCGTCGTTGTGCTCGAGGATGGGTCTGTGCGCGGCGGCGTCGTCGTGCCGGCGACGGACAGCGAGGACTGGCGGCTCCCGAGGCTCACTGGTGAGCAATCCGCGCAGGCCGCGCCGCCGTTCGACCGCGCGCGCGAGCTCGAGCTCGCGCATGCCCTCCTCTCGGAAGACTTCGAAGCTGCTGTCGCGAGCGGCGAAGAGTCGCGAGTCCTGCGCGCGGCGCAGCGCTTCGCGCGTGTCGACCCGGCGGCGCTCCTGGAGCGTGTCGAAGCGGGCCTCTACGAGACCGGTTGGATGCGCGACTTCTCGCTCGCGTACATCGCGGACGCGCTGAACGAGCGCAGCCCTGAGGAGGCCCTCGCCGTCACGATGCGCCTCGAGCGTGGCATGAGCCGCGGCCTCGCGACGCTCGAGGCGGCGCGCGAGCTCGCGCCCGAGGCCGAGCGCGAGCAGCTCGCGCTCGTCCGCGCCGACGCACGCACGGTCACGCCGCCCGAGCACCGCGTCGTCGTGCAGGCGCGGCTCGCGCAGCGTCTGCTGGAGCTCGACGAGCCGGCCGTCGCGCGCGAGGTGCTGGCCGAAGCGCTCGCCATCGCGGAAGCACTGCCTGCGGAGGAGTGGCCGGGTTACGCGCGGTGCGTGCTCGGCGAGGTGCTCGCGACACAGGACGAGGCCGCGGGTCTCGCGCTGATCGACACATTCGAGCCGAAGTCGGACCGCGGCCGACATTACGGGAACCTCGCGTATCTGTTGGCAGCGACGAACCCCGCGCGCGCGGAGACACTCCTGACCGCGATGGACGCCGAACAGTTCACGAGCTGGCCGTCCTCGAGATGGCGCGCGCGGGTCGTCTACGCGATGGCGCTGGCCGACGTCGAGCGCGCGGCGCGCATCGCGCAGAGCGACCGCAGCGGGTACAGCGACGGCATGCTCGCGCTCGCGCTGCGTGAAAATGACCCGAGCGCCGCGCGCGTCGCGCTCGCGCGCGCGTTCGAGCGCGCGCTGGCCCTCGAAGCGCGGACCCTCGATTGGAGCGAACGCGCGGAGGGCGTCGCGGCGTTGCTGCCGCTCGCCGCGGAGCTCGAGCCCGCGCACTTGCGCCAGTGGATCGAACGCGCGCTCGCGCTCCCACGCCCGCTTGCAGTCGAGGGCTTCCAGGCCGACGAACGCGGGCTGCGCGCCGACGCGACGATTGCCGTGTACGTGGCGCGCTTCGACCGCGACCTCGCCAAGGCGCTCATCGCGCCGGGCCTCGCGACGTTCCGCGCACTCGACGCACAGACTCGCGAATACGGCGACTGGGGCGCGCTCTGGGCCGCGGCGGCGCTCGTCGACCCTGAAGCCGCGAGCGAGGTCGCACGCAATTGCGGCGTCCGAGCAGTAGGCTACGTGGGGCAGGTGCTCGCGCTCCCGCCCGAGGAGCGCGACGCGTGGATCCAAAAGGAGCTCGTCAAGCTCTGGCGCCCTGGCATGGTGAACATCTGATGCTGCACGCTCTCCTGTTGATGTGGGCGACGCTCGTGCAATCGAACTCATGGCAATACCGCGTGCCGCCCGAGGGGGACCGGCTCTACCGGCCGCCGCTGCGCGCGGTGCCGCTCGGGACGGCGCTTCCCGACGACGTGCGCGTGGATGTCGAGTTCGAGGGCGCGTGGCAGCGCTTCGGGGTCCTGCGCTACGGCGACGCCGACTCGCGGCGCGTGGTCCTCGCGCTGGACCACCTCGACGGCGAGCGTGTCGCGCTGTACGTCGACGCGGGGCGCGACCTCGTGCTGGACAAAACGGACCGCGTGCAGGAGGTCGCACCGGGCCGGTTCATCGTCGACCTCGACGTCGAGACACGCGTGCTGGGCCAGACGCACGAAGTGGGCCAGACGCACGAAGTGGGCCAGACGAGCGCAACGGGCCAGGCGCGGCTCCACACTCCGCGGCGCGTCGAGTTCGAGCTCGGGCGCACGGGGACGATTCTCGGCTGCGCGACGCTGGGCGTCGTCGAGGGGGAGGTCCTGCTCGGCGACCGGCGCGTACGCGTCGCGCGCCGCGACGGGGACGCGAACGGGCTCCTCTGCGACGACCAGGACCAGCTCTGGTTCGACCTCGACGGCGATGGCGCGTGGGAGCCATTGTCCGAGCTCTTCCTCGTGCAACCAATCCTCTCGCTTGCGGGCGGTCGCTTCGCGTGCCGCTCGGACCGCCTCGGCGCGGCGCTCGCGCTCGATCCGATCGAGGGCACGGGGCGCGTGGCCGTTGCGCCTCCGCCCGGTGTCGAGGCCAAGGCGATCATCGAGGCGCAGGTCGTCCTCGTCGGCCGCGACGGAGCATCTGTCGTGGCGCGCGCGCCGGGCGAACCCGTCGAGGTCCCGGTGGGCGAGTACCGCGTCGGCACGGTGACGCTGCGCCTCGCGGACCCGAAGGGCGGCGCGCCGTGGAGCTATGTCTTCAACGACGACCGAGGCGAGGCGCGCGCGACGTGGCGCGCGGTCGTGGCGGGCGAGACGCTCGCGCTGGATCCGATCGGTGTGCTGGATTTCCACGTCGCGCTCCGCGGCGCGGAGGAGGCGCTCGCGCCGGGTGAGAGCGGCACGCTGCAGCTCTTCCTGCGCACGGGCGACGGCCTGCTCGTCGTGACGTGTTACCGCGGGCGCGAGGGGTCGTCCCCGTACAGCTCCGCCGGCTTGCACGCGGTCGTGGAGGTGACCGACCTCGAGGGCGAGCTATTGAAGAGCGCGACCTCGGGCTTCGCGTGAGGCACGTTCTGCCCGGCCTTCGTGGAAGTGCCGATCACCTATGCCGAAGACGCTGTCAACGCCCGCGCGCGGTTCGACTCGGGCCCGCTGGCGGGGGAGTTGCGCTGCGAGCAGCGCTTGCCCGTCGCGCAGTGACCGACCGCACGATTGCCCAAGGCGATCGAGGGAGTGGGCGCGCCGGTATCTTCGGTGTATCGGAAGACCAACTCAGCGGGTGCCAGGGCCAGATGCGAATTCAGCTCCGTTTGACCGAGATCGAGGCCGAGGTGGTCGAGTCCACCGCGCGGCCGGAGGAGCCGGACCAAGTGCGCACGCTGGTGCTGGGCGCCTTGAAGGGTTCGCTGCGAGCAAGGTCCGCGTCGAAGCTGGCGCCGGAAAGTGACCGCGCTCCGCGGGCGCGCTCGACGCACCTCGGAAGCGCGACGGCGAGGTCTCCTGAGCAGCGGCTCCGGCGGGGCGGCAGCCGGCGCATCCCATTGGCCCGCTCAGGCGGATATCGTCGTCGTATGAGTTCCACTCCCCAGTCCTCGTCGACAGCCAACGCACCCAGGCTGTCCTCCGCGACCCTGATCGCCGCGCGCACGGCACGCCCTGAGCCCGGTGAACACGCGCCGTATCATTCGACCTACTTCGCACACGTGCCCGACGGTGACATCGTCGCGACGCTGCGCGCGCAGCTCGACGAGGCGCTGGCGCTCTTGCGCTCGATCTCCGCGGCGCGGCACACCTCCCGGTACGCACCGGGCAAGTGGTCGGTGACGGAGCTCTTCGGGCACGTCGTCGACCTCGAGCGCGCGTTCGGCTTCCGCGCGATGTGCTTCGCGCGCAGGGACCCCGGGCCGCTGCCGAGCGTCGACGAGGACCCCTACGTCGCCGCCGCGGCCTTCGACGACCGCGGCCTCGCGAGCCTCATCGAGGAGTTCGAGCACCTGCGCCGCGCCAACCTCGCGCTCTTCGCGAGCTTCGACGAGCCGACGCTGGAGCGTCGCGGTACGGCCTCCGGCCACGTCATGAGCGTGCGCGGGATGATGTACCTGACGGCCGGGCACGTGGCGCACCACCTCAACGTACTGCGCGAGCGCTATCTCGCTGGCGCGCGATGATCACGCTGACGCCGGTGCTCCTCGCGCTCGCCGCGGCGCTGCTGTTCATGGCGGTGGTGTGGGCCGTGCACCTCGGTGACGAGGACGCGAGCATCGTCGATCCACTGTGGGGTCCGGCGATCGTGCTCGTCGGAGTGGTGCACGCGCTCGCGTCGGGGGCTGAGCTGGTCGGCGCGCGCCTTGCGATCCTCCTGTTGGCCGGCGCATGGGCGTCGCGGCTCGCATGGCACCTGGCGCGGCGGCACGCAAAGACCGGCGAGGACCGCCGCTATCGCAAGATGCGCGAGGCGCGCGGTGCGCGTTGGTGGTGGCAGAGCCTCTTCGTGGTGTTCTCGCTGCAGGCGGTGCTCGCATGGATCGTTGCGCTGCCCTTGATGGTCGGCGCGACGGGAGCAGGCACGCTCGGTTTGGCCGGGGTTCTCGGAGTGCTCGTGTTCCTCGGCGGGTTCTTCTGTGAGGCGATCGCGGACGGCCAGCTCGCGCGCTTCAAAGCGCGGCCCGAGAACGCTGGCCAGGTGCTCGACACGGGCCTCTGGCGCTACAGCCGCCACCCGAACTACTTCGGCGAGATGGTGGTGTGGTGGGGCCTCGGACTCGTCGCGCTGGACCTCGGCCACGGCGCGTCGGCGTGGTGGGCGCTCGTCGGCCCGGCCACGATCACGTTTCTCTTGTTGAAGGTCTCGGGCGTGACGCTGACCGAAGCCGACATCGCAGACCGCCGACCGGAGTACCGCGTTTACGTGCGGCGCACGAGTCCGCTCGTACCCCGGCCCCCGCGCCAGTGAACGGCCCTGTTGCCCTTGCGAGAGCGCCGCAATCCGTTCGCAGCGCCTCGGTAACCGTTCGATCGGGCTTGGATAGACTCCAGCGCGGCGCCTTGCCGTGCAAGCCCCGGACCTGGACCGACCTCGATTCACGAGGCTGACCACGATGCACTTCCTTCGCTATCTACCCCACGTCGCCGGGCTCTCCGGCGCTGCAGCGCTCTCGAGCGGCCTCGCCCTCGGGCAAGAGCTGCGGATCTTCCCGCTCTCCACCACCGCTCCGCCGTTCGTGCACTGGGACGCCACGAGCAACCTCGGGCCCATGGGGGCGTTCAACCAGTCCTACCCGCTCGGCGGCGATATCGTCGTCGACTTCGACCAGACACCCAACGCCGGTGTCGCCCGCGTCACCGACGCCCGCCTGATCGTCCCGAACGGCGTCGTCGCGGTCCTGCTCAGCGGCCCCAACATGGGCTCGGTCGCGTTCTTCGAGCTGGAGCTCGAGGCGAGCACGCCCGACTTCACGCTGGTCCCGGGGGTCCCGGGCGCGACGTTCGCGACGACGCTCGACCTCGTCGCGAAGAGCGGCTCCATGCGCGTCGAGCCGCCGTTCGGACCCGCGTTCGACGTCCAGTTCGCGGACACCCCGCTCGGCTCGATCCCGATCTCGGGGTCGTTCCCTTCGATCGGCCCGGCGCAAGGCTTCGCGCTCCAACCGTTTGTGTTCGACATGCCCTTCACCGCGGCAGGTTGGAACGGGATGTTCACGCACAACGTCCCGGCGGTGCAGTCGATCGCTGGCTGTCCCCCGCCCACTCACTATTGCCCGCCCGATCCGAGCTCGCCCGGCGGCGGGACGCAGCTCGACGTGCTCGGCGACACGAGCGTGCAAGCGGACAACTTCACGCTCAGGATCACAAGCGCGCCTGCGAACACGTTCGGCGTTTTCTTCCACGGCGCGCGTCGCGGTGTTCTCCCCAGCAGCTTTGGGCAGGTCTGTGTCGGCGGTCCCCTGGCGCGGCTCGGTGTCGTGCCGACCGATTCGAACGGCGCCGCGTCTCTGCGCGTGATCCTCGCGAATCACCAGTCGGGCCCGCTCGCCCTCGCGTCAGGAGCGCACGCGCACTTCCAGTTCTACCACCGGATCGTGACGCCCTCGGGTTCGGGCTGGAACTACTCGAACGCGGTCGCGGTCACGTTCTGTCCGTGAGGTCCCACACGGGGCGTCTCGCGTAGTAGATCAGGGCGTGAGCAGCTCTTCGACGCCGCTCGTGCGCAGCTTAGCGCGCAGGCGCTGCCAGCGCTTTGTCACCGCCTCGACGCCGAGGCCGAGGCGCACCGCAGCGAGCGAGCACGGCATGTCCTCTAGGCCGCAGTGGATCAATATCTTGCGGTCGAGTTCGTCGATCGAGGCGACGTGCTCGACCAGCTTGTCGACCGACTCGTCGCGCGCCATCCGCGAGCGGATGCTCGTCGCAACGTCGGGCCACAAGCTCAACGCGCCCGAGCCCGAGATCTGCGAGAGGTCGCGACGCAAGGGACGCTTGCGCAGCGCTTCGAGGTAGACGTGCTTGGCGATGCCGAACACCCAGGCGCGGAACGACCCTTTCTCGGGGTCGAAGCCCGAGCCGCTCTGCAGCGCGCGGATCCAGACCTCTTGCAGGAGGTCGTCCGGGTCGAGCGCCATCGAACCCGTGCGCAGACGGGCCCACGCGTAGAGGCTCGGCGCGAGCGCTTCGTAGAGCGAGCGGAAGTCGTCGAACTGGCCAAGCGCCGCGAGGGACAACGCGCGGCTGGGGTCGCGCCCACCGTAGGCCTGGCGCGGCGGCTCGTCGGAGCGATCTTCGGGTTGGTCCAAGCGGAGTCGGTCCCGGACGGTCCTGCCCGGGACCTTAAGAGGACAACGGCGGCTCGCCGGGGACAAGTCCCGGCCGCTGGATCGTGCACCAGAGGGCCGATGCGATTTGATCGCGCCCCCAACAGCCCGCGCAGCACGCACTCGTGAGTCGCCTTCATATTGCCCGTCACGGGGGTGAGCGTGGCGCAACCAGACCCTCACAAAGGAAATTCGATTACGCTTTTCAGTAAAGGCCAATGGTCGAGCTGCGATGGGACAAAAGCGATCGAACGGGAAGGCGCGCGCGCCGCGGTCCGCTGGCGAGCTCGTGCACGACGGCTTGCAGCGCACGCTCGAGGAGCTGCGCCAGCATCTGCCCCTCGCTGCGCTCCATGCCGAAGACGAAGTCAAACATGTGCATCGCCTGCGGGTCGCCGCGCGGCGCGGCCTGACGATCGTTCGCCTCGCTGCGGATCTCCTGCGGCCACGCGACCGCCGGAGGCTGCGGCGCTTGCTGCGCAAGGTTCGCCGCGCCGCGGGCGAGGCGCGCGACCTCGACGTGCTGCTACTCCAGCACGGCGGCGTGCCCACCGACTCGCTCAGTCTGGGCGAGCGCGCGCTGCTCGTCGAGACGCACGAACGGCGCGCTGCGGCGCATGGTCCGATCGAGGCGATCCACGCGCGGCTCGCGGCTGACGAGCGCTGGGCCGACCGCGAGCGGCGCATCCTCCGGCGCGCCCTCCGCCGCGGTCGGGACATCAGTGCCCGACCTTGGGCGGTCGCGCGCCTCGGCGTCGTCTTCGAGCGCTTCGTCCACGCGACGCCCGTCGACCTGCGCGACGCCACCGCCCTGCACCGGTACCGGCTCCGCGCGAAGGACATCCGCTACGCGCTCGCCGTGCTGGCCCCCGCGCTCCCGCGCACGCTCGTTCGCGCCCTGAAGCCAATCGTCACGGAGCTGCAGGACCGCCTAGGCGATGCTCACGATCACGCCGTTCTGGCGCTCCGCTTCCGCGAGTGGGCCGCGACTTGCGGCGACCCTGTGCTGGCCGCACACCTCACCTCGCTGTCCGAACGCGATGCGCACGCGCTCTCGCTCCGCATCGAAGAGCTCGAGGCGTGGTGGCGACCCTTCACCGAGGCGCGCTTCTTGATCACCTTCGCGGCTTGGCTCGAGCGAGCGGCGCCGCGCTGAAAGCCAAGCTCGGCGCCAACCACGCCCACCCGGGGTCACGAACGGGTATACCCATGCACGACGGCGAACCCTCGGCCAAGGGCTTCGGCCGGCGACGCATGCACGAGAGTGGCAACGACAGGGAGAGTCGCGAGCAGGAAGCCCTCTGCGATTTCTTGGAGCAGTGGCACGAGGACTATGCCGCCGGGGCAGAGGTCGACCTCGCGCATTACCTGGCACGTTTCCCGGACGCGCAGCCCGTGATCGCCCGCGAGTTCCTGCGCCTGACGACCGCGCCGCCCGCGGAGGAGCGCCCAAGCGAGGTCGCGCCAGGCGTCGGCACCGCGCAACGCTATGCGCGCCTCGGTGAGATCGCGCGCGGCGGAATGGGCGTCATCGAGCGTGTGCGCGACGAGCGCCTCGGGCGCGACCTCGCGATGAAGTCCGCGCTGCGCAGCGGCGCGAACGCCGCCCTGCGTTTCGAGAAGGAGGCGCGCCTGACGGGGCAGCTCGATCACCCGGGTATCGTCCCCGTGCACGACCTCGGGACGGAGCCCGAGGGCACGCCGTGGTTCACGATGCGCCTCATCGGTGGGCGTGACCTGCGCGAGATCATCCAGCTCGTGCACCAAGGCGATCCGTCGTGGAGCCTGACGTCGGCGCTCGGTGTATTGCTGCGTGTGTGCGAGACGGTCGCGTACGCGCACTCGCGCGGCGTCGTGCACCGCGACCTGAAACCAGCCAACGTGCGTGTCGGGCAATACGGCGAGGTGTACGTCATGGACTGGGGCCTCGCGCGCGCGGAGCACCAGCCCGAGGTCAACGACCTGCGCTTCCGCGTGTCGGGTGAGGGCGACGACGCGCGCAGCTCGCTTCTGCTGACCATGGACGGCGACGTCGTCGGCACACCGTGCAACATGTCGCCGGAACAGGCGGCGGGTAAGCTCGATGAGATCGGCCCGCGCTCCGACGTCTACTCCGTCGGCTCGATGTTGTACGAGCTCCTGTCCGGACGCATGCCATACGTCGAACAAGGTGAGTCCGTGTCGTCGAAGGTCGTGCTCGCACGCGTGCTGTCGGCGCCACCGGCGCCGCTCGTCCGGATCGCGCCCGACGCGCCCGCGGAGCTGATCGCGGTGTGCGAGAAGGCGATGCACCGCGACGCCGCGCAGCGTTTCACCGACATGCGCGACATGGCCGCCGACGTGCGCGCCTACCTCGAAGGGCGCGTCGTACGCGCGTACCGCACGGGCGTGCGAGCGGAGGCTTGGAAGTGGATCGCGCGCAACAAGCGCCTCACCTGGGCGATCGGCGCGGGGCTCGCGGTAGCGTTGACAGCGCTCGGGGCGCTGGCGCGCATCGAGGCGCAGAACCGCCAGCGGCTGCGGCTGCAAGCGGATGCGCGCGCACCCGCCGACCTTGTCGCGCGCGCGGCGAAGCTCACCACGGGCCGCCCGGACGATGCACCAGCGCTGCGGAAGTGGCTCGACGAGGCGCGCGAGCTCCTCGCGCACATCCCAACCTACGAGCGTGAGCTAGAGCTGCTGCGCGCGCGCGCCCTGCCTTGGGACCGGAACGCCGCGCGTGAGCGCGCGGCGGCCGACTTGCGGATGATATGGATCGATGGCTACGACCGCCTCGAGACGTACTACGAAGGCGAGCTCGCCGCGATGCGCGCCGAGGGCCGCGCATCAGAGGAAGGCCTCAGCGAGGCGGAGGTCGTCGAGCGCCTCGAGAGTGTCAGGCGGGACCGCGCGACTTATAGCGCCAGGCCGATCGAGCGGTCGACCTACGACTTCGCGCGCCGGGGCGACGCCGACCGGCACGCGATGATCGAGCCACTCCTGGGCGATGTCGCGCCGATGCTGGCCGACCGCGAGCATGGGGATGATGGCCTCGTCACGCTCATGGAGCAGCGGCTCGCACAGGTGTCGACGCTCGAGCAGCGCTCCCTGATCGACGGCGCCGAGGCCTGGGAGCGCGCGCTCGCGTCGATCGCGGACCCGGCGGAGTGTCCCAGATACGCGGGGCTCACGATCCGGCCGCAGATGGGCCTCTTGCCGCTCGGGCGGGACGCGGAATCGGGGCTGTGGGAGTTCCTGCACGTGGCGTCGGGTGGAGCACCTCGCGTCGACGGCGCAGGCGCGCTCGCGGAGGACGCCGGGATCGTCCTCGTCCTGATCCCCGGCGCGCGGGTCGACCTCGGCGCGCAGTCGCTCGACGCGACGCGCCCAGGCTACGACCCCGAGGCGCAGCCCAGTGAATGGACACAGGGCCCGGATGGACCAGATCTCTTGCACGCCATCCTCGCGCCGTTTTTCATCGGCAAGCACGAGGTCACGCAAGCGCAGTGGCGCAGGATCGCGGGCCGGAGCCCCAGCGGGTACACGGCGTCGCTCTATCCCGCGCACGTGCGCTCGACGCTGCACCCGGCGGAGTCGATCGATTGGCACGCTGCGCGCGCGGCGCTGAGCGCGGTCGGCCTGACGCTGCCCACAGAGGCGCAGTGGGAGTACGCGGCGCGCGCGGGCTCTGCGAGCTCTTGGTGGACGGGCACCTCGCGCGAGTCGCTCTGGCGCGCTGCAAACCTCGCCGACGTGCGTTACGCGGCCCACCAGCGTGAAGTGCGCGCGGAATCGATCAATGCAGAGGCGTACGACGACGGCTTCACGCTGCATGCCCCGGTCGGATCGTTCGTGCCCAACGCTTTCGGGCTCTACGACGTGTGCGGCAATGTCAACGAGTGGTGCCTGGACGCGGGCTTCATCGGCTACGACAAGCCGCACGAGGTCCTGATCGAAACCTTCGAACGGCGCCTGTGGGGCGAGGGCCTGCGCGTGCGCCGCGGCGGCAGCTTCGAGCAGCGGGCGACGGCCGCGCGCAGCGCCGCGCGGCAGTTCAACGGCCCCGAGTACAACGGCCGCGATACGGGCGTCCGGGCGGCGTGCGGCGTGCAACGCTGAGGGCTGCGCCCGGAGCCAGGACGAGACACAGTGCGGATTCGGCGCTACCCGCGTCCGATATAGAGTCCCTACGTCAATGTCCTGTCGCATCCCCCATGATCCCCCGAGCCAACTCGGCCTGCACGAGGACCGGCCGGAGCTGCACGCGTTGTCGATGCCTCGGAGTGGGCGGGGCGAGATCGAGAACCTCCTCATCGAGTGCAGACGTCTGCCGGGCGTGCGCCAGCTGCGTGTCTACGTGCCAGCGCCTGGACTGCGCGGCGATGCGCCGTTGCCGGTCGTGCTCGTCAATGACGGCCACAAGGCCTTCGAGCCGGCGAACCACCACACGGTCTCTCCGATGCACCAGAGCGGCACGCTGCAGCTCCACCGGGTGATCGACGGGCTGCTCTGCCGGGGTGACCTGCGGCCAGCGGTGATCGTCGCCGTCGGCGTGCACGCGAGCTCGCGCGCGGATCAGTATGTCCCGGTGCGGACCTCCTTCGGCGACGTCTCGTTCGGCGGCCTGGGCGACACGTACCTCGACCTGCTCGAGCACGAGGTCCTGCCCGCGGTGCACGCGTTGCTCGGCCCCGGCGCGCTCTCCGATGCGGCCGGGGACCACGTGTTGCTCGGCACGTCGATCGGCGGCGTGTCGGCGCTGTACGGCGCGCTGACGCGGCCCTCGGTGTTTGGAAGTGCGATCGCTCTGTCGCCCTCGGCCTGGGTCGGCGACGGCTTCTTGACACGCCTCGCGCGCGAGCGAGGTGAGGTCGGCGCACGCATCGCGACCGACATCGGCCAGCGCGAGCAACCGGTCATCCGCCAGCACTGCATCGAGTTGTTCGAAGCGCTCTCGACACGCGGCGGTGGCCGTGTGCTTGCCGCCGACGTCGACGGCGTCCACAACGAGGACAGCTGGCGCATGCGCCTGCCGCGGCTCCTGGAGCATGTCCTTGGGACACGCTGACTGCGCGCGGTCTGCAACGTCAAGCACCCGGCCCCACGCGCTCTCGGTCGAGCGCGTGGGGCCGGGTTGCCCAACCGGGTTGTGTCACTGGAACGTGATCGAGTAAGCCGAGGTGAAGTTCGAGGTCGTGTTCGGGTTCGCGTCACGGTGCCAGCACTGGAAGTTCCAGGTCTGACCAGCCTGCGCGGCGACCGTCCCGTTTGGCTGCGGTATGGCCGTCAGATCGACGTGCACCTCGAGGAAGCCGTTCAGACCCGTGTTGCCCAGCTGCGAGCGGTAGCGGCCCGTGTTCAGCCCGACGCACAGGTTGCCTTGCGCTCCGCCGGCGTTCGGAACGAAGGCCTGGAAGGGCGACACGATGAAGTATCCGAAGGCGTTGTTCGGCAGTTGGAAGGCGTAGAGGTCGAGTTCGTTCGCCGCGACGAGGCCGGAGCCGAGGGCCGAGATATAGCCAGGCATGCCGGTCGAGTTCGGGTTCGCGTTGCAGTAATTCGCGCCGATCGGGGCGTAGCCCGTGAGCACCATATCGTTCAGCGGCAACATCGGGATTCCGCGCGTGGTGAGCGAGCAGTCCGTCATCTCGCCGACCGTCACCGTCGGGTTCTCGGGAGTCACCATCACGCGGTTCGCGTTGTAGATCTGGCTCTCCCAGTCCATCGGGACGACGCAGGCCCACGTGTTGTACCAGTGTCCGCCGAGGTAGACGACCTGCATGGTCCAGCAGCACCACGGGTGCGCGTCGCAGTTCGGCAGCAGCGCGGGCCCGACACCACCGGGGCCTCTCCGATGACGCCGGTCACCTGGCCGACGAGGACCGGGCCGTCGTAGAAGTCGAGCGAGTAGCTCGTCGCGCCGACCGGGCTGAAGTCGTATTGGTACAGCACACGACCACCGGGCTGCTTGACCAGGTGGAGCGTGCCGATCACCTGGTCGGGGACGCCATTGACCGTGCCGCGCGTCGTGAACATCAGCTCGGCACCGGACTGGAGCGACGTGCCGGTGGGGTCGAGCTGCGCGAGGTCGAGCTGCACGCTCTCGGCCACGCCCGTGTTCCCGACCGGCGGTAGGAGGATGTCGATGCGGCTGGTCACCGAGGCATCCACCGGGACGAGGTTCAAGCCCTGGGTCGGCGTCGGCTCCATGAGCCAAGTGCCTTGGGCGGGCCGGAAGATGCCCCCCTTCCACTCGCGCAGGGCGCCCTGGGCGGACGCGACGTCGACGAGCGTGAGCGCGGAGACGAGCACGCCGGCCGCGCGGAGTGAAGCGGTGAGTGCGAAGCGGCCGTTCGAGCTCGAGGTGGCGCGCGTGAGGTTTGCATGGGTGGTCATGGGAGTAGGTCCTGTGTGTTCCGTCGTGGAGGGGTGACGCAGGACGGAGCGCCCTGCACACCGTCTCTCGCGACGAAGGCCTCAGGTCCGGACGAGAATCCGCGCGATCCACCAGGACGACTCTCTTCTTGTGCGCTCCACCACTGGAGCGCAATGAAACCCACGATCGAACTTTTCTGGGGCGCAAAGTGCCGCGACCTCATGACCATCGTCGTGGAGCGCTGGGCTGGACGGCTCCGCGTGGTCCGCTTAGTCTTTCGTGAGCACATTTGCCCGCAAGGCCGAGCGCTGGGCTTCCTGCAAGGCCAGCTCGCGCTCATCGACGTGGGTGGCACATTCGACGCGTTCAATGCGAGCTTCGAGTTGAGTGGCCCGTCGACGGAGTTCGGCCTCGGTATCGGCGACTGGCTCTCCACGATGGTGCTGGATTTCTATCTCGGCGGGACGCTCGTCGTGTCCCACCTCAGCTCGTCTTACACCACCACCGCGGGCCTGGTGAAATACTTCCAGATGACGGGCGGAACCTTCGACCGCGTCGACGTGCGCGCGTCGGCGGCCGTGGGCAATTGGGTGGTGACCGAGCTCTGGATCGAGGCTGCCGCGGGGGGGCTCGGCGTCAACTACTGCACGGCGGTCCCCAACTCGACGGGCGCTAGCGCATCGATGTCCGCGGCGGGCAGCGCCGCGGTGCTCGCCAACGACGTCGTCTTGACCGCCTCCAGCCTCCCCTTGAACGCGTTCGGCTTCTTCATCACCAGCCGCACGCAGGGCTTCGTCCCCAATCCCGGCGGCAGCTCCGGCAACCTGTGCCTCGGCGGCTCGATCGGACGGTACGTGGGACCGGGGCAGATCCAGAACTCGGGCCTGTCCGGTGCGATCAACCTCACGCTCGACCTCACACAGCAGCCGACGCCGGCCGGTTTTGTCGCGGTCCAGGCGGGCGAGACGTGGCACTTCACGGCTTGGCACCGCGACGCGGTGGGCGGCACTGCGACTTCCAACTTGGCGGACGGGCTCTCGATCGCTTTCAATTAGGGCGGCGTTCAGCCCGCCCAGGTCACGACGACGTCGCCGAAGCCGACGTCGGAGTGTTCAGCGGTCCGCGGCCCGTCGTGGACGACGACGCGGCGGCGCAGCGGCGGCGGCGCGCCTTCGTGCTGGACCACGACCTGCACGCCGTTGTCGACTCGGAGCGCCTCGACGAGGAGACGCCCCTCGGGCTCCGGCCCGCGGCCGGAATCCTCGACGAGCGTGCCGCGCGCGTGACCCGCGGCGTCGAGGAAGACGTGCCACGTGCGCTCTTCGTCGGGCGCGCCCGTGTGCTGCAACCTCGCGCCTGTGAACACGATCGAGCCCGCGCGCGCGAACACCGGCGTCGTGCCGCGCGGCGCGCCGACGATCACCTCACGCGTGGTGAGGAAGAGGCCGCCGAGCGGGAATGGATACCAACCGCCGCGGGGGAGCATCACGCGCTTCGTCACCTCGCCCTGCTCCAGCACGGGCGCGACGAGCAGGTCCGCGCCGAGCGTGAACACGTCGTCGACACGCGCGAGGCACGGGTCCTTCGGGTCCGCGAACGACAGCGGCCGCGCAACCGGCGCGCCGGTGCGGTGCGCCTCGTCGAATAGCGTCACGAGCGTCGGCATGAGCTGCATGCGCCGCTCGAGCGCCGCGCGCACCTCATCGCGTGCGCGCTCGCCGAAGGCCCACGGCTCCTTACGACATGTGCCCTCTTCCGCGTGGCCGCGGCAGAAGGGCAGGTACGCGCCGAGCTCGAACCAGCGCACGAAGAGCTCCTCGTCCGGGTCGCCGATGAAACCGCCGAGGTCGGGCCCGACCATCGGCTGTCCACTGACACCCAGGTTCAACACCATCGCGATGGCCCAGCGCAGGTCGTCCCAGTGCGCCTGGTTGTCGCCCGTCCACGTCGCGGCGAGCGCGGCGGTTTTCAGGTGCCCGGCGCGTGTCAGCACGAAGGGGCGCGCGCCGGGCAATGCGGCTTCGACGCCCGCGCGCACGGCCTCGACCATCAGGTGCCCGTAGAGGTTGTGCACCCGCGCGTGTGTGCCACTGGGATCGCCGCGGTGCACGGCGTCCTCGCGCAGCGTGCGCGTCGGCGCGCCGAGCAACGCGGGCTCGTTCATGTCGCACCAGATGCCGTCGAGACCACTGTCGCGCACGAAGCGCTCGGTGTGCTCGGCCCACCACGCGCGTGTCTCGGCGCGTGTGAAGTCCGGGAAATGGCACGCGCCCGGCCAGACGCGTCCTCCCGCGGGCTTGCCGTCGGGGCGCAGCACGAAGTGGCCGCCTGCGAGCCCCTCCGCGTGCAGCGCATCGTCCTTGGCG
>Ga0163154_10002091_pt1 | contig 29754 bp, 24 predicted proteins | sample OliLakLV19MP9P1_FD_148649 | JGI IMG/M metagenome (GOLD analysis project Ga0163154, IMG submission 148649) | Freshwater microbial mat bacterial communities from Lake Vanda, McMurdo Dry Valleys, Antarctica - Oligotrophic Lake LV.19.MP9.P1 | ecosystem: Environmental > Aquatic > Freshwater > Lake >... | reverse complement strand
GCGAACTAGCCTGGGTCATGAGTAGCCCTCGGTAACGGCGCCGCGCATTCCCTACCCAGGACTTGCGCGGCAAGTGCACCCGAGGCTAACGGACGATTGCCGAGTGCGCAAATCGGACCAAAGTAGGGGATTGGGCTTTCAGCCCGTGGTTGGTCCGGCTGTGCACCTAAGCCACCTGTGGGAGCGAACTTGCTCGCGATCAAGGCTTCGATGTTTCATCAGCGCCGCGCGCAAGCTCGCTCCCACAAGAGCCCAAGTCACAGCCTCGCCGCCAGCCTCTCGGAGCCCTGAGCCGCGGGCGGGACTCCACATCACCTTGACTCGCACCCGCAGGGAACTGGGATCTCGCCGTGACAAGGATTCGGGCTTAACTTAGGTCACGGGACCTCCTCTCAGCGCCGGAATCCACCACCGGGCATGCCGCCGGGGCCGCTGATGCCACCTTTGAGCGCGCGCAGCATGCCTTTGATGCCGCCGCCGGAGAGCTTTTTCATCATCTTTTCCATCGTCATGTGCTGCTTGAGCAGTTTATTGATGTCAGATGGATGGGTACCGGAGCCGCGTGCCACGCGCACCTTGCGCGAGCCATTGAGCAAATCGGGGAAACGTCGCTCTTTTGGGGTCATCGAATTAATAATCGCGACCATTTTGCGCATTTCTTTGTCGCCCATCGCGCCCGCGGCGGCCGAATCACCCATCTTGGGCATCATCGGCAGCTTGTCCATCAATTGCGCCATACCGCCCATATTCTGCATTTGCAGCAATTGTTCGCGCATATCGTTCAAATCGAAGCGTTTGCCACTGACCACCTTGGCGGCCAGCTTTTCCATCTTGTCCTGATCGGCTTTGCGGGTAACGTCTTCGATCAGCGTCAGCACATCGCCCATGCCCAGAATGCGCGAGGCCACGCGATCCGGATGGAAGGGTTCTAAAGCGTCGAGTTTTTCGCCCGCGCCTAAGAACTTGATGGGTCGGCCGGTCAAATAACGTACCGACAAGGCTGCACCACCGCGTGCGTCGCCGTCGGTTTTGGTCAAAATAACGCCGGTCAGCGGGAGTGCTTCGGCGAAGGCCTTGGCGGTATTCGCCGCGTCCTGGCCGGTCATGCTGTCGACCACGAACAGCGTTTCGATCGGATTGAGCGCTTTATTGAGCTCGGCGACCTCGGCCATCATGGCCTGATCAATCGCCAAACGTCCGGCGGTATCGACAATCAATACATCGATCAACTGTTTGCGCGCGGCGTCCAGCGCGGCGCGCGCGATGTCCAGCGGCTTTTGCTCCGCGGTACTCGGAAACCACTGCGCGCCCACTTGCGCGGCAACCGTTTTCAATTGCTCAATTGCGGCCGGTCGGTAGACATCGCAACTAACCACCATGACTTTTTTCTTGCGGCGTTCTTGCAGCAACTTGGCCAATTTGCCGGTGGTGGTGGTCTTACCGGAGCCTTGCAAACCGGCCATCAGCACCACAGCCGGCGCCGGGCAATTCAAATTGAGCTCTTCATTGCGCGAGCCCATCACCGCGACTAACTCATCGTGGACGATTTTGACCAGGGTCTGGCCGGGCGTAAGGCTTTGTAGGACTTCCTGACCGACCGCCCTGCCCTTCACTCGCTCAATCAGTGCTTGTACCACGGGCAGCGCGACATCGGCCTCCAACAGCGCGATGCGCACCTCGCGCAGCGCTTCGCGGACGTTCTCTTCAGACAATCGACCGCGACCACGCAGGCGATTGACGGTTTCGGTCAGGCGTTTCGACAGATTCTCAAACATGGCAGCAATATCGGCAGCAACAAAGACCGCGAACTCTACGGCCTTCGGGGCCTTGCAGGAAGGCGCTGGCGAACGCTGGTGGCTATTCCTTGCTGAGCTTGGCGTCCTCAATGATCAACGCATACCGGTAACCAGCGCCGAAATCTTTGTCGGCGTGCAGCACGCCGCTGATCGTCACGATATCGCCAATGGCGGCTTCCTCGAGCGTGGTCACCGTAAGGTCCTGATTACCTTGTGCCGCAGCCCCGCTGCCATCTTGGATGTGCACCCAGTTTTTGCCCATCACCGCAGGGTTGTACTTGACCACCTGGCCACGCACCAGGACGGTTTTTCCGCTGAGCTGCGCGGCCTGCGCCCAAACCTGCTCCACGCTGCGCGCGTCCGCACCGCTGGCTTTTGCGACTGCTGCCACTGGCGCCGACTGCGCAATGCCGTGCGGATTGGCGGCGGCGCCCGCACCGCTTTGCTGCAGCATGCCGAAATAGATTTCCGGGAACGTACGATCCAGCGTTTTTGATTTGAAATTGCGCAACAGCATCGATTGGCTCACCGATACCGTGCTGCCTTCACCAATCGGCGCCTGCGAAACCGCCGCCCAAACCTCACCGCTGGAGGTTTGCAAACGCAGATACACATAAGGCGGGGCGGGAATCTGCTCAACCACCTTGCCAACCAAGCTGGTGGGTTGCGCGGTTTGCACGCTCGCCGGATTGGTGTCGGCCTGGGCGACTGCCAAATCGGCGGCGCCAATAGCAAAAAGGGCAAGCAGGTAACGATATCTCTGCAACATGGGGAACACCTAGGCTGGGGAGGTGCAACAATACTCGCGTCGAGCGCAGCAATCGTGAATCCCTGCTCAGCGTTCCATCCGAACGGGTGTCGCACGCGCGTCGCCTTGTGAATTTCCCAACGGCAAGTAGAGCGTATGCGAATTCGCCGTGGCTTCATGGAAGCCATAGGCGCGATAGAAACGGGCCGCCTTCTCGTGCAGTGCATTCACCAGCAGCACGCGCACGCCGAGCGGCTCACGCAGCCCTAGGCAGCGCGCTACAACATGAGCCAGCAGAAGCTCGCCATGCTCTTTGCCCTGCTCACAGGTCGAGACGGCTAGTCGCCCCATGCGGACGGCCGGAACCGGGAAGTTGGGCAAGCGCTGGCGATCTGCCTCCTGCAAGTCGTCAACTGGCTGACGCCGCTAGGCGTCCAGAGCAGGCTCGCCGCACGTGAACCCAGCGCCTTACCGGACGTCGTCTACTTACTTCAGCTTCGCTTCCAGCGCGTCGAGGCGGGCCTTCAAAAGCGCATTTTCCGCACTCAGTTCCTGGATCGCACGCACCGCGACCGCCTCAAAGCCGCGCATCGATAGCATCAGATAGCCGTCATCCCCTTTGCTCACCCATTCCGGGAACACCTGCTGCACGTCTTGCGCAACAAAGCCTAAGTGCAGGCCTTCGGGTTGAAAGGCGGCTTTGCCAGCGTCGCGGTAGTGATAGCGCACCGGGCGCAGGGAGTTGACCTGATCCAGTGCACCGGCGTAGTCCTGCACTTGGTCTTTCAAGCGCGCGTCTGACAGCGTGCCAATGGTGCCGGTGGTGGTTTGTAGCAGGCCAACGTTGTTCAAGCGCATGCGCAGCGTGCCGCCAGCGCCTGGGTCGTCGGCGGCATTGCTGTGTACGCCGCCCTCAAACCAGCTGAACCCGCCGCCGCCTTGTGCGGCGCGAAAATAGGTGCGGAAACTTTGCACGCCGATGCCGTAGTCAGATCCCCAGAGATTCAGCATTTGCCGGGTTTGCGAGCCAAACGCGAGGCTACCGATCGTGGCGATAGCCACATTGCCATTGACAGTCAAAGCCGCACTAGCGGCAGGCGTGTTGGTATTGATGGCCATGCCGCCCTGGGCACGCACCAGGAATTGGCGTGGGGCGGTGGAGGTGAAGTCAATGCCTTGATCGTCGGACCAAACAAAGCTGCCGTTGTCGCCATCGGCGTCAGCGGAATTTGCAGCACAGGTGCCATCATTAGCTTCGTTGCCCGGGCGGATTCTTGCCCGCCAACCCAGGGCTAAGCTGTGGTCGCCGCCAGCACAGTTACTACGGCCACTGACAGTGCTGAAAATGCCCGTCGCGAAGTTGTCGGTACCGCCAACGACGCTGCTGCGAAAGCCCGTGGCGTTATTCCCCCTACCGCCGCCAATGCTGCTGTAGTCGCCTCTCGCCAGGTTGGCCACACCACCACCAATGTAAGCGGCGAAACCCGTCGCTTGGTTAGCAGCACCGCCACTGACAGTCGCAAATGACTTGTCGAATGTGGTTCCGGCGCTGTCGCCCGCCTGATTTGCATAGCCACCGCCGACCGTGCCATAGCTCTCGGTCACCCGATTGGGGCCTTCCAAGGTATTTTCGGGATCGCTGTCGCCCAACGGCACACCGCCGCCCGCGATCGTGGCGCCGCGTACGCCGGCGGTCACTGTATTGGCGCTGCTACCCGCGATCACATTCGCAGTAATCGGCTCCGAATTAAACAGCACGCTGGACGGTTCAATACGCAAACTTTGCACATTGCGGGTGCGGATGACAAAAGCCTGGGCATCCGTAGTGCCAAGAAAATTAATTGCCGGATCGATGCCGGCGTTGCCTAGCGTATCCCAACACACGCCCGCGAGGGCCGCCTTGGCATCAAAATGAGTCGGCTCTCCCAAGCTGACGAAGCCGCTGCCACCCTGTTGCACTTCGGTTTTCAGTGCCATCGCCGGCGCGTTACTCAGATCGATGCCAAAATCCACATCGACAGCAAAATTGCCATTGCTGACCTGCACGCCAAACAGCGTAATGGGCGCCGCGACCGGGCCGGATTTGGCGGCATTGAGCAAGCTCACGCGCAAATCATACGTACCGTTCGCTGGGCTCCCTCCATCGTTAAGCGTGCCGCGATAGGTCCACGATGCTGCGTGGCTGATTGAGACCAAGCTCAGTAAGGCAATGCAGAGTAAGGTGCGTTTCATCAGATCATCCTCGGAGGTGGTGTAAATCGTTGGCGAAAACAGATTGGGTGGGCGTGGCACGCAGAGGCGCAATCACTCGAAGCCAGTGCCAAAGATGGCATCGCCCAAAGGCCCGCAGGTGCCGGCAACCGACTTCGGATCTGGCCTCAGCTTGGCGCGCAACTGATACCGACCAGTGCCACTGGGTTGCACGCTGAGCGCAGCCTGTAGCGTAAAGCGCCCATCATCGCTGGATGGCGCCGCCGCCGTAAGCGTGGCTAGTCCGGAAAAACGTGGGGGTGGAACAGCCTCAGTGCTCAGCGCTGGCTGGGCAACGAGCCCGGCCAGCATCAGCAAAGCAGCAAGGCATCGGAGGCGAAAAGTCTCGGGTAGCACTATGGCAATCCTCATAGAAGGCGCGGAATAACGATCAGATCGTTTTCTGCTACGCAATTTCCGCGCAGCAGGGGCCAACCCGACGCATGCTGCAGAGCTGCTGCTCAACAGCTAGATCGCGCAGGATGGGGCGCAGCCCCAGGAAAACGCCCAAATCCTCACGGGCCGCCCTGCCGCGGTAGGCCGGGCCCTCGCGTCGGCCAAGCTCAGGCTTGCACTTCGTGCGTGGGTCCGCGAGGCACCCGGCGCTCTGCTGGGGCAAGGAGCCGCGGCCGCCAGCGCGAACGGCCTTTTCGCACAATGCAATCCCTGCGCGCACAGAGCCGCGCTAGGTTTGTCGCATCGTGTTTTTATAAATCAATAACTTAGAAATCATCGCGCACTGTCACCGCCCGCTCGATCAGTCGCCTGCCGCAGAACGCTCGCTGCCGGCAGAACCGAGCACCAGAACCGCGTTGGTGCCACCAAAGGCGAAGGAACTGGACAGCATGCGATCGACGGTGACGCCTGCGCGAGCATGGTTAGCGACGTAATCCAGATCGCAGTCTGGATCGCGGTTGGTTAGGTGCATGGTGGGTAATGCGATCTGCTCTTGCATCGCCAGCAGCGATAGCGCGCATTCGACCGCGCCTGCCGCGCCGAGCAGATGCCCGTGCATGGACTTGGTGGCGCTGATCAGCAATTGGCTGGCGTGCGTCGCGAACACCTCTTTAATGGCGGCGGTCTCGACGGCGTCATTGGCCGGCGTGCCGGTGCCATGCGCATTGATCGCATCGATGGCGGTCTCGGCCAGCGACGCCGACTGCAACGCAGCGCGCATGGCGCGGGCTTGGCCGGCGACGGTTGGTCGGGTGATATGCGCCGCGTCGGTGACTAAGCCGTAGCCGAGTATCTCGCCGTGGATGCGTGCGCCGCGCGCCCGCGCCTGGTCCCAGGGTTCCAAGATCAGCAGCGCCGCACCTTCGCCGAGCACCATGCCGCTGCGGTCGCGAGAAAACGGTTTGCACGAGGCCGCAGGATTGATCGCATCCATGCTGGCCAAGGTGCGCAATGCCTCCCAGGCCTTCAGCGATCCAAACGCCAGCGGCGCTTCGGCGCCACCGGCAATAGCGATATCAAGCTCGCCGCGGGCGATGCGTAGCCAGGCTTCGCCGATCGCCACCGCCGACGACGAGCACGCCGTGCTGTAGGTGAGGGTCGGCCCGCAGATGGCATGTTCGAGGGCGATCCAAGCCGCCGGCGCGTTGTACATTCCCAGCAATACGCTGAACGGTTTGATGCGATCAGCGCCCTCGCCGTAGAGCGTCTGATAACCCTCGTCGGTGGACTGCGTGCCGCCCATGCCGGTGCCAACGAATACACCGACCCGGCTGCGATCGCAGTCTGGCAGCGCACAGCTGGCATCGTTCAGCGCCTGGGCGGTCGCCACCAGCGCCATCTGGCTGACACGATCAAGCATGCGCAATTGCGGGCCGGCAAAATATTCGGCGCCATCGAAGTGCGCGCTGGCCACCAGCGGCGCCTGCAGGCGCGTCGACCATGGCGTGTCGAGTCGATGGATGGCAGAGCGACCGGCGCGGGCGTTGGCCATGTTTTGCGCCGCCCCGCAACCGAGTGGCGAGATCACACCGATGCCAGTGACAGCAACACGACGCATGGACACCCTACTCCGCTGGACCAATGCGCTAGCGGCCGGTCGGACTTTCATCCCGAGTCCGACAGGCTGCTAGCCCTGCTATTTCATTAATTCGCGCCAGCCAGCTGCATTCCCACTTCGGCCACTTGCGCGTCCAGCAACTGATCGATGTAACGCACCACGTCGCCGACGCTTTGCATCGGCACTGGCTCGGAGGGCAGCTGCAGCTTGAATTCCTCTTCGACGGTAAACAGCAGTTCGACCACGCCTAGCGAGTCGATGCCCAGACCTTCGAGTGTCGAGTCCATGCTTAGCTGCTCGGCGGTGACCGCATAGTCCTTGCGCAGGATCGCGCCTAAACGCTCATAGGTGTTGCTCATGGGGAAACTCCAGTAGTGAGTGGGATTTCAGGGATTTGCGCGGCGCTACTCAGCTTGCCGCCGCGGCGGGCGCCGAGGGTGAGCAGCCCCGGCCACAACCCGGCCAGCGCCATCAGGCATGCCGATGTGATTGGATGCATTGCCAAGTGCGCGAACCCGGCCGCGAGGCGCATGCGCGCGGTGAATTGGCGGCGCCATTGGCGGTCGTATTCGCGTGCGATGCGGGATTGCCAATGCGTTTGACGATCCGCCGCCAGCAGCAGCGTGCACAGCATCCAGGCCGATTGCAGGGCCATGCTCATGCCCTCGCCGATGATCGGATGCGCCTCGCCGGCCGCATTGCCGATGCGAAAGATCGTATCGTTATCGCTTAGACGGATGCCCGGCGCCAACGGACCGACACTTAGCCATGGGCCTTCGCGGGTCGCCGCCGCCAGCGCCGCTGCCACACCGGCGTTTTCCTGTTTGAGCCAGGACTCGACGACCGCGCCGGCCTTCTGACCGGGTGCCGCAGCGCGCAGCCGGTCCAGGCGATCGCGGCGGATGCAGCAGGCGAGCGTGGTATTGCCCTTATCGGCGACGACGATGCCGCCATAACCGCCATCCAATGCCAGCACCGGCAGCACGCCCGGCTCCAGTGTGCGGCCGCTGAAATGGGCCTTGAACGCAAACAGATCGGCGCCGCTGCGCGCCTTCCGGGCTTGCCCTTGTTCGACATGCAGCGCCTCCCAGGAACCATGCGCGTCGATCACGACACTCGCCGACAGAATCTGCAACTCACTCTGGTTTGACCCCTGCACGTGGCACTGCCAAGCGCCGGCCTCGCCCTCAATGCGATGCACCCGACAGGGCTGCAGCACCCGCGCACCCGCTTTGCGCGCCTGATCGCGCAGCAGCGTATCGAGCGTCTCGCGACCGAGCGCCCGTCCCCACAAATGGCGTTGCCCAGTCGCCGGCGGCAGTTGCGCGCGCACGCAGCGGTCTTTGTGCAGCAATTCAACTAGACGCAGATCGGGGCCGGCAGCGGCCGCGAATGCAGCGCCGATGCCGAGTTCATCCAGCAAGGGCAGATTGCTCGCGGCGATGCACTCTCCGCAGACCTTGCGGCGCGGAAACGCCTGCTTTTCGATCAGCGCGACCGTCCAGCCCGCCCGCGCCAGCAGAATCGCCGCAGTGGAGCCCGCTAGGCCGGCACCGATGATCAACGCGTCAAAGTGGTGGACACCGCTCATCGGCTCATCCTGGCCGCGACAAAACACTGGCTGAAGCGACCCGCCGCGTATTCGCGCGACACCCAGTCCTGTTTCGGCGCCGGCCAGACAGCGCTGATGTCGGTGCCGACAAAACCGGCGCGCACGCTCAGCACGGCATCTTGGCGGGTGACGGCATTCACACCCAAGGCGCCGATCAGCTGACTGGCCAGCAGCGCCAGTCGTGAACGACGCGGTTCGCAGGCAATAAAGCGTTCGCCGACCAGCGTAATAGCCGCCAACAAAGTCGCCAACTGCTCGCCGTCGAAGTGATGCAGAAACAGGTTGGCGACAATCAGATCCCAGCGTGCCAGCGGCTGGGCGCAATAATCGGGCCGCGTGATCGCCGTGGACCAGTCGAGCACATCCGCCACTTGGTGAGTCGCGGTCCAGCCGAGCTTTGCATAGGCGGCCGTGGTTGCCGGTTCCAGTAGCGCTTGGCGATCAAGCAGGGTGATCTCGACCGGCGCCCAGGAAGGCTGCAGTGCGCTCGCCACGCTCAACATCAGGCTGCCATCACCGGCGCCTAGTTCGAGCACCCGAAACGGCGCGCTCTGCCTGCGGATGTTGAAGTCGCCGAGCGCACGCAGCAGAATCGAACGCGTACTCATGGCCTTGTGCACGCGCTTGAGATCCCGGCGGGAGCGCATCGCCACAGGGTCATTCGCGCTCAGGTTGTCGAGCAATTCGGGCACCACGGTGCGTGTCAGGGTCATGCGCTCAATGCACCTTCAGCAAGGCACCGTGACAGGCAAACCCGGCGCCAAACGACGATAGCCACCACCAGCCGGCCGGTGCCGGGTCCGCCAGTGCCGCCTCCATGACGAAGTAAACAAATGCGCTCGACAGATTGCCGTATTCGCGCAGCATCGCCGCGCTGTAGCGCAGCGCCTGCGGTTCGAGCTGCAGGCGGCGTTCAATGGCAAGCAGCACATCGCGCCCGCCGGCGTGCAGGATCCACGCACTGATGTCGTCCCGGCCCAGCCGATTGCGTTCGAGCACGGTGTCCAGAACCTGCTGCGCGTAATCCGCTGCCAGCGCCGGTACTTCCCGCGTCAGCACATTGCGTAGCAATCCATCGCGCTGCTCGAACATCAGCGCCGCGCGCTGTCGAGGTTCGATCAGCGAGGCATTGTCGAACCATTGCACGCTGCGTTGCTCGCCATGGCGATCGCGCGACAGCACCGCCGCGCCGGCGCCGTCGCCAAACAGGCAGGCACTGATCAACACGCCAGGGTCATTGTCCAGGTACATGGCCGCGCTGCTGATCTCGACACAGATCGACAGCACCTGGTCGCAAGCATGCGATGCCAACAAAGCGCGCGCCAGTTGCAAGTTCGGCAACGCCGCCGCGCAGCCCTGGCCGACCAGATCAAAAGCCTGCACGTTGGCGCGCAAGCCGAGGCGCTCGACGACGTAACCGGAGAGTCCGGGACAGACATAACCGGTGCAGGTACTGATCACGATGGCGTCAATATCAGCCGCCTGCAGCCCGGCCTGCGCCAGTGCGCGTTCGGCAGCGGCGGCGGCGAGTTGCGGCGCATGCGCGAGGAAACGCTGCGCCAAGGTATTGGGATCAATGCTGAAGACTTCATCCAGCGAGTCCACGGCGAGGCGCCGCGACTCAATGCCATTGTCGCGCTGCAAAACCGTACGCGTGACCCAGTGGGCCCGCGTATCCAGCCGTGCGTACCAGTCCGATTGCTCAAATGCAGTGAGACATTGCGCCTTGCTGTAGCGCGTTGCCGGGGTGGCGGTACCGATTCCACGAAAGTGCATTGGACCTGGAAGCCTATTTTGGGGGGAAAGCAGACTCACCCAACGGGTGAACCGGTCAAGCGGCATCAGGAAGTGGTCAGCTGGGGTTGCCAACTTGCACTTACAGCTCGAAGTGAATGCCCTCAAATCCGGCGCGAAATTCCTGGTCGAAGCGCCTGACGGCGAGCCAGCCCCAGCCGACTAACCCGGCAACTGGCAGGGCAATCGCGGTGCAGATCATTAGCGCAGTGACGGTCATGGGTGTGCCTCAAATTAGGGGGTGGTGACGCTGGCGACGGCGGCTTAATGTCGCAGCTGAAGTTCGCATTTACGCACCAACGCTAGGGTCGACGAGCTGCCCGGTCTGTACGTTGGCGAACCATCACCTCAACCGCGCGCCCCCGTGAGCCGCCGTTGCGGCATGCAGGATTTCCGCCCAGTCGCCGCCGTGTGCTGCCGCACAGACCCTGCAGAGCCATCCGTCCAGCCTCCGACAGCCCAGCGCCCTACAGCTGCGCGCCCGCAATTACACCTCACAGTAAACGGAGATACCCATGAATTACGTAGAACGCGACTCGCACGGCATGTACAAATCCACCAGCAGCAACGCAGCGGACAAAGATGGAAATCATGGCCCTGGCCCGGAACTGATGGGCGCCAACACGCTGGTCGGCAACGACGTCTACAACACCAAGCAAGAGGACCTCGGTGACATCAAGGACATCATGCTCGACATGCGCACTGGCCGCGTCAGTTACGCGGTCATTTCCTTCGGTGGCTTTCTGGGCATGGGCGAAAAGTTGTTCGCCGTGCCATGGCAAGCGCTCAAACTCGACACCATCAACAAGCGCTTCACGCTGGACGCCGACCGCGCGCGCCTCGAAAACGCGCCGGGCTTTGACAAGGACAACTGGCCGAACATGGCCGATGCCACTTGGCAAAAGGGTATCCACGCCCATTACGGCACCAAGCCCTACAGCGACTCCTATCTCAACTAAGTTGAGCGGCTGATCGACCTTGCCCGGCCCTGTCTGCCTCATTGAGGCGGATAGGTTCCGGGCAATCTATTGGCGCAACACTGCTGACATGCAAGATGCCCTTGTTACAGTCCGACCACCGCCACTGGTCAGCGCTTTTCAAAGCGCAAGGAATTGCCGCTGCGTGTCAGCTGCAAATGCTCGGTGTCGGCGATCAGTTGCAGCACGGAATCGACGGGAATTGCATCGAATCGCATTTGCAGTGGTGAATCGCTGAGCAGTTGGAGATTTTCTAGCTGCAAACCGCTGCGATCGGCAATGTCGATGGCCAGCGCGCGCTCGGTCGACGCGGTCTTTGGCAGGTTGACCATCTCGCTCCACGGCAGGATCCTTGCGTCCAAGCGGATGCCCTGGTAGCCCTGCGGCCGTTGTTCGCCCATTTCAATGCGACCGGAAGCACCTAGCATAAACGCTATTGCCGGTCGGCCAAGTTCGGTGCGCGCGCGTTTGATCACCATGCTGAGCAGTACTTGATCGGCGATTTTGGTTGGGCTGACAACCACGCTGAGCTCGATATCACCATCTTCGCCGTTGATGCTTGCGCTGCCCGCTTCACCTGATCGCACGCCGAGCGCAAAGATTTGCGCGGGCAACTCGTCTATCTGAACCGTCAGACCCACGTGGTAATCGGGGGTCCTGGCAGTGGCGCTGCCGTCTTTGGCGCTGCCGGCCCAGGCGATGGCCGCGCCGCAAACGAGCGACAGAAGGGTAATTATCGTGGCCAAACGGCGGCGCATTGCGGTACTCGGTTGACGTTTGAGCATGGTAAGTCTCCTGACTAATGGATGGGTCCGGTGCAGTGAACAGAGCAGTGCGGCGGACGCCGAATGCGCGCTGCTGCTGGCCAGCAAAGCTTGTGCGTAGTCGCGGGTTGCGCCCGTCCGATTGGCCAATACCCGCGCATCGCAAGCGCATTCTTGATCTTCGATCAGGCGTTGTAATGCGAGCCACGCCAATGGGTTGAACCATTGCGCAACGGTCAACAGCAACGCAAAACTGCGCACCCACAAATCACCCGCGGCGAGGTGCGCCAGTTCGTGCTGCAATACCAAACTCTGCTGCGCCGTTGTGTAGCGCTGTTCAAAATCGCTAGGCAGGATCAATCGCGGTCGCCAAAGGCCGATCAATGCCGGTCCAAAATCGGCGCGGATAAGCGGCACACGACCACAACGCGGGTCAAATCGGAGCATTCGTCCGTGCAAGGCGCGCTCTAAACGCCAACGCGCAAACCCAAAGTAGCCCAGCGTCAACAACGCGCCAACCGCCCACAACCACAATGGCCAGACCTGCTGTTCGGGAATGCTGATCGGTACCCACGCGGTCAGGGCCGGCGCTGTTTCGCTCCACGCGCGGATCATAGGCTGCCAAGTAATCTTCCCGCTGGGCAGCAGTGTGGCCAACGCGGCCATTGGCGCCAATAACCACAGCGCATAACTGGCGCCCGCGCCGCAATAACGCCGCCACACCGCACGCAAAAGTAACGTAGCGAGTAAACCCAAATTAAACACAACGGCAAAAGACCAGAGTTCAGCGCTCATAGATGTTTGGCCTCAATTTGCTTCAGTAACTCGACTAAGGCTTTTTGGTCGGACTCGCTCAAGCTGCGATGCGCCGACAAATGGGCGACCAACGGTGTTAATCGGCCACCAAATAAGGTGTCGAGAAAGCTCTTCGACGCAATCGCCACATAGGCATCGCGTTCCCATGCGGGTGAATAAAGAAAGCGCCGACCATCGCGCTCAAAACGCAGCGCGCCTTTTTTGACCAATCGCGCCAATAAGGTCTTCACCGTCGACGCTTGCCAACCCCGCGTAGTAGACAATTGGGCGATCAGCTCTTCAGCACTTTGCGGCGCGTTGGCCCACAACACTTCGATAACGGCAAGTTCGGAATCTGGCAATTGCATGTTTGCGACTACGCTTGTAGATGATTAAAGACTACAGCTGTAAACGTTGATCGACAAGGGGAATTTGAGCAGGCTTCGGCGGGAATGCGAATCCTGTTTTGGGAGCTGACTGAGATCGCTCCCGCGTGAATTAGCAAACGTAGCGCGGCTCCGTGCGCGCGCGGGCTTGCATTGTGCGAAAAGGCCGTTCGCGCCGCCGGCCGCGGCTCCTTGCGCGAGCCCCAGCAGAGCGCCAGGCGCCTCTCACCAAACATACCGCAAGCAAATGATTTTAATGCATTTTGTTCAGCGTTCATGCGTAGGTCACGTTGGCCGCAGGGCTACGTGACATCGGAGCACTGTCACGTAGCCCTGCGGGCAACGTGACCTACGACCTTAAGCTTTGCTTGCGCGAGCGCGCCGGCTTGAACGGGCGGCGCTGCCGCCATAACGGGGCGACCGGGACTCTCACCAGAAATACCCTAAGGCGTTGATTCGTAGGTCACGTTGGCCGCAGGCCTACGTGACATCGGAGCACCGTCACGTTGGCCGCAGTCCTACGTCCTACGTGACGTCGGAGCACCGTCACGTAGCCCTGCGGGCAACGTGACCTACGACTTTTTTACTCTCAATCGGAGCGCAAGTCCCGCTCAGTTTGATGCGCGAATAAGCGCGCCGGGGCGACCGGGACTCTCACAAGAGCTTAGGTAACCTCGTCGCACTGACCCGCGGCTGGATCACCAGATTACTTTGACTCGCACCCATTGCTGATCACCCAGCTCGAAGTTCGGGCTGATCGATGCCATTATCTTCTCCTATCACTGAGGCTGTGCGCCATCCCAAACTGGCGGTATGGTTTTCAATCCAATCTCAACTGGGAGCAGGCTATATGCGGGTAGGCGGAAGCAATCTGTCCAGGCTTGAGTCGGAATCCATCTACATTATCCGGGAGGCCGTCGCCGAGGCCCGCAACCCGGTCATGTTGTTTTCGGCCGGCAAGGATTCAACGATCATGGCGCACCTCGCCATCCGAGCCTTCTTTCCGAGTAAACCGCCGTTCCCGCTGCTGCATGTCGACTCCACCTGGGAGTTCCAATCGCTGATCGCCTTTCGAGACGCGTTTGCAGCGCAACACGGTTTCAAGCTTATCGCCCATGCCAATGAAGAGGGCAGCGCCGCAGGCATCAATCCCTTCGACCATGGGGATCGGTATACCGCGATCATGCGGACCGAGCCACTGAAGACGGCGCTCAACACCGGCGATTACGACATCATTTTCGGCGGCGCCCGGCGCGATGAGGAGAAATCCCGTGCGAAAGAACGCATTGTCTCCGTTCGCGGCGCCGGCCACGCCTGGGATCCGCGCCAGCAGCGTCCGGAGCTCTGGGCGCTTTACAACACGCGGCTCGCAAAGGGCCAAACTGCGCGCGTGTTTCCGCTGTCCAATTGGACGGAAATCGACATCTGGAGCTACGCCCTCCTCAACAATATCGCGCTGGCGCCGCTCTACTACGCCGCGCCGCGGCCCGTGGTTGAACGAAGTGGCGCATTCATCGTCGTCGACGACGAGAGCCGGATGCGCTTTGCGCCCGGCGACCAGATTTCAACCCGCAAGGTCCGCTTCCGTACACTCGGCTGCTGGCCGGTCACCGGCGCTATCGAGTCTGACGCCACCGACCTGCGGGCCGTGGTCGACGAAACCCTGCGCGCGTCGTCTTCGGAGCGTCAGGGCCGCATCAGCGATGGAGAGGATGGCGGCTCGCTCGAACAGAAGAAACGCGAAGGCTACTTCTGATGGCCAACGCTGAGCTTCCCTATCGCAACACCGTCGCCGTGCTGACCACTATGCACGGTAAAGACGCCGTTATTGCGCCCGTCCTGCATGAAGGTCTGGGCCTCATCGTTGGCTTGGCCATCGGGGTCAACACCGACCGCTTCGGGACCTTCAGTCGTGATATCGAGCGGATCGGCACCCCACTCGACGCGGCCAGAGCGAAGATTGCCGCGGGTTTTGCAGACGCTCCCTTGGCGCGCGTGGGTCTGGCCAGCGAGGGCAGCTTTGGGCCACACCCGTTCATTCCCTTTCTGGCGATCGGCCGCGAGCTTATCGTTCTGATCGACCGCGACAGCGGCCTCGAATTAACCGGGCATGACGCCAGTCCCGCCACCAACTGCGGCCATGCGATCGTTTCCACTCTGGACGCTGCGATAGCTTTCGCCGAGCGCGCAGGCTTTCCAGATCATGGGTTGATCGTGATGGCTTGCGACGGCGAACAGCCCGATCCGCAGCGCCTGCTGATCAAGGATATTGTCGATCTGACCTCACTCGACAGCGCCGTTCGACGGGCGATCGCTCTGTGCGGAGCAGCCTTTGTCGAAGCCGATATGCGCGCGCATCGCAACCCCACCCGCATGGCCGCGATCAAGCGGGCGGCGCAGGATCTCGTGCGACGCTATGTGAGCCAGTGTCCCGCCTGCACTTTGCCTGGTTTTGACGTGACCGAACGCATCGCTGGGCTACCGTGCGCTTGGTGCGCTGAGCCAACGCAAGTCATCCAGACCGAGGTGCTGTCCTGCAAACAATGCCGTTATCGCGTTGAGCGGCCTGCGACAACGGAAGCCACGGCGGACCCAGGTCGTTGCGATAGATGCAATCCATGAGCTGAGGCTTATCGTGAACGTCGTTCAGGATCGCGCTTTTGCTCCCTTCCCGCCATGTCGTTTGCGCGAGGCGGCAACCGCCCAATGACCCAAGCATCCGCGTTTGGATCCACCATTTGATCGCTAAGGACGCGCAGCTTCGATGGGTTTGGACTGGTCCAAGCGCTGTTGCGGTTGCTGTTCACTTGTCCTGCGTGGCGCGGGAGAAGCGTTCGATCACAGATCGAACCCACCAATTGCTCAGGTCTGGTGGGCTACGAAAGAGGCGCACAACGCGGCAGGTCAATGCGAAAACACGAGCCAGTACCTTTGACGCTGCTCACTTCGACACGGCCACCCAGTTTCTGGGTGACTAGGTTGTACACCAGATGGAGGCCAAGGCCGGTGCCGCCTTGGCCGCGTTTGGTGGTGTAGAAAGGCTCGAAGATTTTGTTTAAGTTTTGCGCCTCAATTCCGGCGCCGTTATCTCGCACGGTTAATAACAAGCGTTCGGCACCATGGGCTTCGATTTGCATCTCGATGACACCTTCATCGTTAGCGGCAAATGCATGGACCAGCGCATTTTGGATCAAATTAGTTAATACCGATCCCAGCGCCCCTGGAAAGCTATCCATTTTCAGCTCAGCCTCGCAATGCACGCGTACCTCAATGCGTCGGTGCCGCCAAAGCGTACGTAAACTTGCCACTAAGGCGTCAGCGAAACTCGCCACTTCAAATTGCCGGCGACCATCCGAGGTACGATCGACCGATACCTGTTTGAAACTCTGAATTAAATGCGCAGCGCGCTGCAAATTTTGCTGAATCAGTTCCGAGGATTTGGCCATGGTGTCGACAAAGCCATTTAGCGCGCCGCGCGACAGCGCTCCCTCAAGCATTGCGCGGCGCATATCCTGCGCCTGATCTTCCAGGAAACTGCTCGCGGTTAGCGCAACGCCGAGCGGCGTATTCACTTCATGGGCAACGCCGGCCACCAGTTGGCCTAACGAGGCCATTTTCACGGATTCAACCAATTGCTGTTGCGCGGTTTGCAAGCGCGCCAGTGTCAGTTCGGCGCGGTCACGCGCTTGCCGAAGTTCATCCGATTGCAGCTCCAATTGCTGGGTTTTCGACTGTAACTCGGCGGTACGCATCGACACCAATTCTTCGAGGTGATCGCGGTGCTGCTGCACTTCGGCTTCCGCCCGTGAGCGCGCCTCGATGTCACTGTGCAGGCGTTCGCGCATACGGTTGATCGCATCGGCGACTTGTTCAATTTCATCGGGATTGCCGCTGGCGCGCGGCCGATCAAGGATGAGCGGCACGCCGAGGCGAGTGACATCCAAGCGCCGCGCGTAGGTGGACATCAAGCGTAAATGGCGATTGACACGGCGCTGAATGAGCGCAAATACAAACATCGAGACCAAAAAAATCGTCATCGCTTCGCTCGCCACAATGCCCAGCGCGCGCTCGCGCAGACCCTGCAGCAGGCCAGCGCGACCGGCGCTGACCTGCAGTTGACCCAGGTCAAAAGCACGCTCGCCGTCGCGTTTGAGCGCATAACTGCGCTGCAGCAGCACATCCTCTGTTTGTCCACGGACAATCGGCGCAGCGTCCGGCGAGGTTAAAGCAACTGCGCTGATTTCTGGCAAGCGTAAAATACCGTCTAACAGCAACTCCACTTGGGCGTTATCGACCGACCACAAACTAGCGACCAAACTGGGCACATAGGTTTTTTCGATTTCGTCCAAACGGGCTTGGATTTGCGCCAAGTCCGCGCGCCAGCTGATATACAGTTGCGCGCCCACCGCCACGGTGGTGACCAATAAACTCCATAACAAGGTTGACGCCAAAACTCGATAGCTGAGCGGCTGATCGCGCATATTGCTGCGCAAGGCGCGCACTGGCTTGAGGAGATTGCGCCAGATCATCTGCTATTGCTCCGTCGGAATAAACCAATAGCTCGATTCAGATGGTAGAAGCGCATCCGGCAACAGCGGATTATCAATCTCAATCCGCCGCCGCTGCGCCAGTTTGGCGCGCTTGATCGCCGCACCGAAATAATGATTAAAAAGCTGCGCGAAACTGCCATCAGCCATGGCTTGTTGTAATCCTCTTTGCAATGCAGCGGCTAACTGCGGATTATTTTGACTGACAAAAAAATACATCGCACTAGGATAATGCAACACCAAGGTATTTTCAATCTGCAGCGGCAATTGGCTACGCTGCTCCAATTCTGCCCACACTTCCGGCAGCGCGCGCGGAAAATAGTCAATCCGCCCGCGGGCTAGCATTTCAAACAGACCGTCGTAACTCGATCCGGCGCCGACCCGCAAGCCACTGGCGCGCAAGATGGTCAAATCGGGCCAATCGTGGCCCTGGCCCGCTTCCAGCGCTGCCAAATCCTGCAAATTTTTGACGGCATCAAAGCGTGGTTGCGCATCGCGATGAATCAAAAATAAGCGCCAGCCATACAAGCCCCGATCAATGGGAATGCGTACAGGCAATAAGTGTTTCTCGCGCTCTGGCGAGGTGACGGTCCAAAGCACATTAATCACGCTATTGGACTGCAGCAATAAAATCGCGCGTGCTTGCGGAATCGGTTCGGCACTGGCGCGCAAAACAAACTGGCGGCCGGATTTGGACAAACTCAATTTGAGTAAATCGACTTGATAACTGGCGACCCGATCAATATCCGCAGTCGGCCGACCGTAAACCACCGTTTCTGTGGCCGCAGCGCCAGTCGATGCAAAACAGAGCAAACATAAGCCTATTGAAAGCGCACGGCTGAGCACACGCCAGCAGGCGAACGTGGTCCCACCAGCGCTTCGCGCTACGCTTATCGTACGCGGGAACAGCCAAGGCAGAAGCGTTCGGACAAGTCCAAACTCAGGAAAAGCGAGCCCGCCGCTCAGCGCTTTCACGCTAGGCGGAGTTCGCTTGCATGTGTTGCGTTGGAAGCCTGCCGTAACGGTCATCGCCGACGCTCCGGCGCGAAATGGCGAGCGCCATCATCAGCTTTTCATGCCGGGTTGACCAGTTTAAGTTGTGAGCTTTTTTCGCCAATTTTCTAGCTGGACTGCAATGTCAGTTCGCAGCTAAGCGGGCACAGGCGCTACAGTGATCGACCCGCCGTGGGCGATGAGAAGCGGTTTCTAGTAGGTTTACAGCAGTATTCCTAGCTTAGATCGGCTTGGAGTACGAGAGGAGAAGCGTAAAGCAGCGCTGCGGTGTCGCTTTTCGTGCGGAGTACCCCAGCTTTCTGTTCCCGCTATTCAAAACCATTTTTGAACAAGCTGCCGCCCTGCTCTTCGTAGGCACCGATGTCCACCGCCGCCACGCGCGCGAAACCGCGCTGATCGCTCGCTGGTGCACCCGTCGCGCTGCCGGCGTTGATCGCCGGTGAGCCCGTGAGCAAGGCCATCGTGGCGGTTGGGCCACCGTTGTTATCCAGCGCTGCGAGCAGCGCATCGGCGTAGATTGCATCGGGCGTGACTCGCGCTTCTTGCTGGCCAAAACTATTCGGCCTGATTTGTGGGAATTGGATGTTATTGGAACCACCCTGCACGGCATTCAGCAGTGCCCACGGGTTAAACGCATTACCGCCGGTATTATCGAAGAAAATGGAGTTGCGCAGCGTAATTGGACGGCCCGCGCCATTGGCGATGCCACCTGCAAAACACACCCCACATGGCGCGCGATTGCCAGCGATGGTCAGATTTTGTAGCAACAACGCCGCGGTGCCTTGCAGGTTCATCGCGCCACCCAGGCCATTGCGCGCGATATTGCCCGCAAAGGTGCTGGAAACGATTTCCCCACCGCTCGTAATCAACCCATTATTCGTCTGATGATCAAACAAGGCCAAACCACCATAAGCAACCGCGCTATTGTTCGCGAAAGTGCTATCGCGGATTGATACTGGACCGCCTTGAATGTAGGCGCCACCGGTATGTTGGTCCGTTCCATCTTGGATATTGCCAATAAAGGTGGACTGCCAGACGCGCGTAACACTGCTTTGATCGTAGACCGTGGTAAATAGCCCGGCGCCGAACGCGTTGCCGCGGTTAGCATCTAAGGTGCTGCGGCACAGGCTCAATTCGCGCGTATCACCATCTACGGCGATCGCCCCGCCATTGCCACCATTACCGGGATTACCCCCATCGCCAATCGCCTGATTAGCGATAAATATGCTGTCATAAAAGCGAATGCTTTGTGTGCCCAGGCCATAAAAACCGCCGCCATTGCTGCCTTGATTAGTCTCAAATCGGCAACGCACGCAGACAAACTCGCGATGACCAATCAAATAAACCGCGCCACCACCGCCATCTTGGGCAAGGTCAATGCCACGATTATTTTGGAACACCACATCAAAAGCGCGCAGGCCAACCGCCCGCCACGGTTCGCTGCCGTGATCGTTGAGGATGGCGCCACCGGAGCGCGCAAATTCATTACCTATGGCGCCACGCGCATCGCCGTCCCGCAGGGTCATATTCATCAATACGATGTCGTAGCTGGCGAGTAATTGGGGGTTTCGGATTTCCAGCACGCGTCGCTGCATCAAACCCGATAGGCTCGCGCCACCGCCATCGAACTGCACCGCGCGGCTAATTTGCAAGCTGGCATCCAACTGCAAAGTCGCAGCACCGATATTCAGACGAATCGCCCCACCGGCATCTAAGGCGGCCTGCAATTGCAGGCGCGTGACGCTGCCCGCCGTGCCATTACCCAGCACCAGCGGATTGCTCAAACTCGGCGTGGCCGGCGTGTTGCAATCAAAAGCCTGCGCCTGCAAATGCGGCGCAACCAAGAACGTCAGCAGCCACAGCGATCGGAGCTTCGTAAAGATACGCATGACGCAAGTTCACCACCGAGCGACGCAGATGTCGCGATGGCGCATTTCAGCACAGCACAGGCACCTGGAGTGTTGCAGATTTGGCGAAATGGCGGGTTGGCGCAGGTCGATTACGCCGTGCGCTTTGGCAAACCGGGCCTATCTGCGCCACGGCCTGCACCAATGGCAAAAAATCTGCCAACATGGCGGCCCTTGGGGAAGCAGGAGAACGGGTCATGTCGCAGCGCAGGTTTTGGTTAATCGGTTTGCTGCTGGCTTTGAGCTCCTCCGCATACGCACAGACGCGCTTCAGCGCGGTGCTCACCGGAACTCAGGAAGCGCCCCCCAACGCGGCGACGGCGCTCGGTAACGGGACGCTGATCCTGAATGCGGCGGAAAATTCGGTCACGGTGTCGGCGGATTACTTCGCGCTCTCCGGTGTGCCAACGGGCGCCCACGTACATGGTCCGGCCGATCCCGGTGTCAACGGGCCGGTTATCATTACTTTCGCGCCGTTGCCCGGTTCTACAACCGGCGTGCTGGCGGAGCAGGCGCAGGTAGTCACCCCAACGCAGGTGGCCGACATCAAGGCGGGTCGCTGGTACTTCAACATTCACAACGCGACCTTTCCTGGCGGCGAAATCCGCGGCCGCATCCTGCTGCATAAACCGCGCTTCACGGCCTATCTCAGCGCAGACCAGGAAGTGCCGGCAATCAACAGCCCGGCGGCGCGCGGATTCGGATCAGTGCTGCTCAGCGAAGATGAGACCAGCGTCGACATCGTATTGTCCTTCGCCGGCCTGAGTTCAGCGCAGACCATGGCGCACATTCATGCGCCGGCGCTAGCCAATGGCACGGCAGGCGTTGCCATCAATATCGGAACCGCTGCAGGCGCTGTCACGCAGGGCGAGGTCCGCGCCACGCGAGCGATTTCCAGGCTGCAACTGGCGCAGATGCGCGCCGGGCTGGCCTATTTCAACGTGCATTCCAGCAACTTCGGCGGTGGTGAAATCCGCGCCCAGGTGCGGCCGGGCATGCCGGTGTTTGCGGTTATCGAAGGCAGTCAGCATGTCCCGCCCAACCTAACCACGGGGCGTGGTTTGCTGCGCATCTACATCGATTATTCGCACATCGCGGCTTTCGGCGAAATCACCGTCGCCAGCATGGCGGCACCGATAACCGCATTCGCGCTGCAAGGGCCCGCCAACCCGGGAGCCGTCGGCGCGGTGATCTCCACAAGTCCACTGCCGCCGGTAACCGCATTGCGTCTGGTGAATATCGCCATATCGCTGTCGCAGTCCGAGGTCGCCGGTTATTTTTCCGGCCTGTTGTACGCACAGATGAATTCAGGCACCGCGTCGGCACAGATCCGCGGACAAATCGACGGCTTGCTGCAGGATGGACTGGAGTAGAGCTGCAAACGGGTTCCCTCCAGGTTAATCCTAAGCCGGACGAGCGGGGACCAAACACACAAAAGTCTTCGCATGATTTGTCAAGACTGAACTGGTTAGTGACTAGCAGCCTCAGTTGACCGCTGCACGGTTCTCACCACCGATCGCCGTACACTTTACCCCGTCCAACTGAGGTTTCTTGGACTACCAGGGGCAAAGCCCCGGAGCCATACCAGCCTGGGGGCAACGCCCCCAGGTTTCAGGACGATAAAAGCCAAAGGCCCAAAGCCCGCTCCATCGGTTAGTGGCAGACGTAGCGCTCATCGAAAGCCACGGCATAATTTTTTTAGAAACCGACGGTATTCATCTTCGAATGTCCGCGACTAGGTTAATTGCGCAGTTCCGCCCTGTCCGGTCTGGCGGCACAGCCGCCAGGCGTTCAACCCGCTGCACTTGTTCGCGCATGAAGCTGGTGGCGTCTTTCCCTCCGATCGGCAGCATGAATCTGCTTTATCGAGCGGAATCCGCCACTTGCCGCAGGCGTTAAGCGTGCGGCTGAATCCGCGCGGCGGGATCAACGTCGCCCGGACTGGCCTTGACCTGCGGCCGCTTCGGGTGGCCTGGAAGCGGGCATCCCCAGGATTCGCCCAGACCCTTGAGATAGGCGCGACGGATGCTGCCCGCGGCGATCGCGGCCAGACCGCGCCGCGCGCGCTTGTCCTCGCCGGACAAGCGAGTTAGCCAGCTACGATAAGGGACCAAGCCCTTGAGCGCGCCGACCAGCATGCTGGCGAAGAAATTCTCATCCACCGGCTCGCCACCGCGGCTATCGATGTCCTCGCCCAGCACTTCGTTTAGCCCATGCATGTCGGCGAGCAGCCCGCCGCAGTCATACGGAGACGGCAGCGCGTAGCCGTCTGCCATTGCCCGCTGCAGCGACGCCGGGATCTCGCTGCCCATGCGGTTTTTGTAAAGGTCTGACCCACCCTTGGGATTGCTGGCGCAGGCTCCCAGCAGCAAAGCGCAGAGCACCAGCATGATCGGACGCAACATGACCCCTCCTTTTGCGCAGCCACTGACGGGGCGGCCGGTAAGCATTCTTCTACCTAAATTTACCGGAGCCGACTGTGCGTTTTCCAACCTAAGCCGGCCACTCCGAGGGCGGGAGAAAGCTCGGCTGCGCTAGCCAATCGCCAAGGCCAACCGGCTAGATGCAGCTGCCGTCCGTCGGGCCAAATGCACTCAACCTAGCAGCCTGTCGGGCTTTGCGCGTGAGATGCGTTGTGAGGCTTAAGCGAATGGCTGCAAGGCGCGGCGCGCAGCCAATGGCTCTTCCGTTGGGGTCGCAACGCCGCAGACGCCGTTGCGACGCGCAACCCGAAGGGCCGGAAGCGCTTTTGGCGTATTGCGGAGCAGAAAGACGAATAAAATGCAATAAAACCACCGGAATATTCGTCACCGCTCTGCGCCAAAAGCGCTTCCGGCACTCGCGATGAAAGTCCGACAGGCTGCTAGAAACCTCAGTTAACCGCTTCTTGCAACTTTAGCCGCGAATCCCAAGGTTCTATCCCGCCTCAACGCAAAGCCCGCATGAAGTCATCGTCATCGTCGTCATCGTCGGGCTCTTCATCTTCATCGGCCGAGTCTTCCCCGTCGGGCTCTGCATTGGCCGAGTCGTCATTGTCCGACTCTTCAGGGCCGGAATCGTTGTTGACGGATTCGTCGAAGTCGTTCGCGTCATCGAGGAGTCCATTTGCATCGAACGGGTCTTCATCCTCTTCATCGCTTTCGTCGGCGCTTTCCTCGTCTTGCGTGTCAAAGCCGACCTCATCGTTATCGACGTCTTCGTCTTCGATGGTTTCGATCGGCTCTTCGTCCATTTCTTCTTCAATCAACTGGTCTTCGGCCTCCTGTTCGGGGCTGAGATCCAGCGCGTCGAACTCGGCTTCAAGTTCTGGGTCAATTTCAGGCTCGGTCGGCGCGGCTCCGGTTTCGTCAACCGTGCTCGCCTCATTCGGATCATCGATAAGCACTTCATCGCCGGCCGCATTGACCAGCGCGAGTTCGCCTTCCTTAAGCTGGACGGTGGTCCCGCCGTCCTCATCTACCCGCAAATTGAATGAGGTCCCGCGCACGCCGATCGTTGCGACCGGAGTTTTGACGCGGTAGCGCACGCCTGCACCGGCATGCTTTCCGCCGACAAAGCGCAGCAGTCCGCGGGAGATATTGACCTGCACTTCGGCGGTACCCGCCTTGGGATCAATGGCAAAGTCATCCAGCACGATCTCGGACGACGGGCCCAAGGTGATGACGGTGTGGTCAAGCAAGCGCAGATGCAGCAAGGTTTCCTTATCGCCGCTGGTACTCATGCGCTCATTGCGATAGACCTGATTACGCAAGACCATAACGCGAGTCTTGTCCCCCAATTGCCCCTTCGATTCGCGCACCACCACTGAGGCCAACCCGACCTTGGTTGCCGCGCCCGGCGCAATGGGGACCGGCTCGGCGGCAATGCCGGGGCGAGCTGCAAGGAGGAGCAGGGTCAAGCCAATTCGGCGCATCGCTATTCCTGTAGGCTAAGTTGTTGGGAGACGGTACACAATTTGCGCGCGGCAAATGCAAACAATGCCGCAACGGGTCGCAGCGGCGATACACCGCTTTGCCGACGTTTATCAGGCTTGTTGGGGAGATCAGATTGAACCTAGCCCGCAAGATCGTATGGCGCGGGATGGGCGTCATCGCGCCCTTGTTGGTGCTCGCTGCGGCACTCGCCGTGCGGATCAACGATCCGCAACTCCTGCAGAATTTTCGTTTGCAGATCTTTGACCAGTATCAGCACTTAAAACCGCGCCCCTTTGATCCCCAATGGCAGGTCCAGCTGGAAACGCCGGGCGTGGCTATTGTGGATATCGATGAGGAGAGCTTGGCGCGTTATGGCCAATGGCCCTGGCCGCGCGATTTGATCGCGCGTTTGTTGGGCAGCCTGCAGCAACAGGGGGCGGCGGGAATCGCCATCGATATCGTGTTTGCCGAGCGCGATCGAACTTCGCTGGATGTGGTAGTTCCTCGACTGGAGCAAATTGCTGCCTATGCCGCACTGCGCGAGCAATTTGCGTTGCTCAAGCAGCGCGATCAAACGCTGACCAACAATGACGACTTCCTTGCTGCAACGCTCAAACAACTGCCCACCACGGTACTTGGCATCTCGTTTAACCAGCGCGACGGCACCCGCCAACCTGAGCTGAAAAAAGGCGTGGTTTATGCCGGCAGCAATCCGTTCTGGGCGCTCAAGTCTTATCCTGGCGCCACCGCAAACTTGGCCGTGTTGGAAGCTGCGGCGTCCGGCATCGGCAGCATTAACGTCGAGAAAGACTACGATGGCGTCGTGCGCCGCGTGCCAATCCTGTTTGCCCTCGGCACCGCGCCCGATAACGCGCAATTTTACCCTTCGCTGGTCGCTGAAATACTGCGGCTGGTGCAGGGTGAAAATCAAAGCGTGCGGATCAAGTTAGCGGATGGCAGCGGCGAGTCCTTTTTCGGCGCCGGTATTGCCGGCATCGTCAAGGCAAGGATTGGCGAGATTGACATCCCAACGGATGAGTTCGGGCAAATCTCATTATGGGACAGCGGACACCAACCCGAACGCTATATTCCAGCATGGCAAGTGCTCGACCAACAGATAGCCTCAGCAAGCATTGCGGGGCGCATTCTTTTCATTGGCACCTCGGCGCCTGGACTGGTCGATATCCATTCTTCACCGCTTGAAAAAGCCATTCCCGGCGTTGAGATACACGCGCAAATCGCCGAACAAATACTCTCTCAAACCTATTTAAATCGGCCAGACTACGCCGCCGGTTTAGAACTGTGTTGCATCGCAGTGCTAGGCTTGATGCTCATCATTGCCATCAGGCGTTTCAACGCAATTGTTGGCGCAATACTGGGCCTATTGGCTATTGCATTGGCCTTTGGATTCTCTTGGTATGCCTTTGATCGTCTGCAGCTTTTGTTCGATCCGGTGTATGGTGCGCTGACCGCATTGGCAGTTTATTTGATCGCTTCAATTATTAACTTTGCACGCACCGAGGCAGACAAACAGCAAGTGCGCAATGCATTTTCTCGCTATCTTTCACCGGCGCTGGTTGAGCAACTTGCGCGAAATCCAGAGCAATTGCGACTGGGTGGCGAAATGCGCGAAATGACTTTATTGTTCTGCGATATCCGTGGTTTCACTACGATTTCTGAACAATTGGACCCAGCAGGGCTGACTCGCTTCATCAATGCCTTTCTCACACCGATGACCGAAACCATTCTTGCGCACCGCGGAACAATCGACAAATACATCGGAGACTGCATCATGGCATTCTGGAATGCGCCCTTGGATGTACCCGATCATCAGGCGAGTGCCTGCCGCGCCACTCTGCACATGTTCGTCCGTTTGCGCGCCTTGAATGCACAGATGCAGCACGCAGCGGAAATTCAGAATCGTGTTTTCATTCCAATCCAGATCGGCGCCGGGCTTAACTCGGGGTCGGTTTGTGTGGGCAATATGGGGTCAGACATGCGCTTCGATTATTCGGTCATAGGCGATGCAGTCAATCTGGCCTCACGACTGGAAGGGCAATCGAAGACCTATGGTGTGGATATTGTGATTGGCGAAAGCACGGAAAACGCCATTCGCGGAGAATTTGCAACGCTGCCGCTCGATGTGATTAAAGTGAAGGGCAAGCTGATCCCGGTTCGCATCCATGCCCTGATTGGCGAGCAATCCATGCTTGATTCGCATCGCTTCAAGGAACACGCGACACAGCACCAAAACATGTTGGCCGCCTACCAAATTCAGCATTGGGACGATTGTGAGCGTTTATGCCATTCGCTAGCCAGCAAGCACCCAGAAATGGTCGGGCTGTACGCGCTGTACGCGCAGCGCGCCGCCGATTTCCGCGCAAGTCCGCCTAGCGCTGACTGGGACGGGGTTTATACGGCCACTTCGAAGTAGGCTAAAAGTTGATATCCGGTGCTGCTGCAGTTTCAAAAGAGCAAGGTTTGCGTGCGGATTGAATAAGCGCGTCGATTGGCGACGCGAGCGCGTACACGATCGATTACGACATGAACCTCTACTCCAACTTCACCTACCTGCTGGAGGATCCGGACAACGGCGACGAGTTTCGCCAAGTTGACGAGCGTCGCATTTATGGCTTCGCGCTGTCGCAGCAATGGGACTTGCGCCGCAGCCACTGGCGGGTCGGCGCAGAAGGCCGCTTCGACGACATCGACCGAGTCGGCCTGTATCGCACCCGCGCGCGCCAGCCAGTCAGCACGGTGCGCGAGGACGCGGTGCAGGAAGGCAGCCTTGGCCTATTCGTCGCCAACGAGTTCAGCGTAAGCGATCAATTGCGCACCTATGCGGGGCTGCGCCACGACCGCTACTATTTCGACATCGATGCCAGATCCTTGCCGATCAACTCAGGTCGCGCCGACGACAACAGCACCTTAGGGCTCGTTCGTCAATAACTTGAACTTTTTGCTCGCCGGATTGGGCGCCCTGCCTCGTTGCGAATCGCTTGTGTGGCGCGCCACACCGCGCTCATCGCGCCTCGCATCGCATCCCAATCCGACGGCCAAAAGTCCAAGCTATTTCCTTACGAGCCCTTAGCTCAAGGCCAGCCTGATCTACAAACCGCTGGATGCGCTGGAGCTGTACGCCAGCGTCGGCTAGGGCTTCCATTCCAACGACGCGCGCGGCACGCGTGGGCAAGGATTGGCGCGACTTCGGGCTGACCCTGGACGTGCTCAACCTGCTGGATTCCGACGACCATGACATCGATTATTTCTACGCATCGCGGTTACCAGGCGAGCCCACCGAAGGCGTCGAAGACATCCACTTTCACGTGTTTGAGCCGCGCAGCCTGCGGTTGAGCCTGAGTTATCGGTTTTGATCCTAACAGCCTGTCGGACTTTCGGCGTGCGATGCGTTGTGTGGCGCAACGGATGGATGCAAGGCGTGGCGCGCAGCCAATGGCGGTTCGCAGGCTGATCAAATCCTACTCAGACTGGCGTGGTGAGGATTCCGACAGGCTGCGAGCAGCCTGTCGGGTCTGCGGAAGTAGGACGAAAATCGGCGCTGGATTATTAGCCGCTGATCGCCGCCTGTGCCGCTGCGAGGCGGGCGATCGGTACGCGGAATGGCGAGCAGCTGACGTAGTCGAGGCCGACTCGGTGGAAGAAGGCGACCGAGGCTGGGTCGCCGCCGTGTTCGCCGCAGACGCCGACCTCGATGTCTGGCCGCACTGAACGGCCTTTTTCGACTGCCATGGCCACCAACAAACCGACGCCTTTCTGGTCGATGCTGCGAAACGGATCTTGCTCGTAAATGCCGTTCTTCAGATAGTCGGGCAGGAACTTGCCGGCATCGTCGCGCGAGAAACCCATGGTCATCTGGGTCAAATCGTTGGTGCCAAATGAAAAGAACTCCGCTTGCCGAGCAATGCTCTCGGCAACTAGGGCGGCGCGCGGTGTTTCGATCATTGTGCCCAACAGGTATTGCAGCGTTTCGCCGCGCTCGGCAAACACCTGCGCCGCGGTGGCGCGAATCACCGCGGCCTGGGCGTTGAACTCGCGCACGGTGCCCACCAGTGGCACCATGATCTCCGCTTTGACCACACAGCCCTGGGCTTGCATGTTCAGGCCGGCTTCGAAAATGGCGCGCGACTGCATTTCGGTGATCTCTGGATAGGTAATACCCAGACGACAACCGCGATGGCCCAACATCGGATTGAACTCATGTAACTCATCCACACGCATGCGAATCTTGCCGGGGGAAACCTTCATCTGCGCGGCCATCACCCTTTGCCCCGCTTCGTCGTGCGGGACAAACTCGTGCAGCGGCGGATCCAACAGGCGAATCGTCACCGGCAGGCCGTTCATTTCACGGAACATGCCCTCAAAGTCGTCACGTTGCATCGGCAGCAGCTTGGCCAAGGCCTTGCGGCGGCCGGCTTCGTCATCGGCCAGAATCATCTCGCGCACGGCATTGATGCGCTCACCTTCGAAAAACATGTGCTCGGTGCGGCACAAACCGATACCGGTGGCGCCAAATTCACGCGCCACCTTGGCATCGCTGGGCGTGTCGGCATTGCTGCGTACTTCCAGCCTGCGGTAACGATCGGCTAGCGCCATCAACGCACCGAAATCGCCGCTGAGCTCGGCATCCTTGGTTTGGATTTGGCCGGCAAAAACTTCGCCGCTAGAGCCGTTGAGCGATAACCACGCGCCTTCTGGAAAGATCGTTTCGCCAATGCTCATGGTGCGGGCTTTGTAGTCGACATGCACGGCGCCAGCGCCTGAAACGCAGCACTTACCCATGCCGCGGGCGACTACCGCGGCGTGCGAGGTCATGCCACCGCGCGCGGTCAGAATGCCCTTGGCCACGCTCATACCACGCAAGTCTTCGGGGGAGGTTTCCTGGCGCACCAGAATGACCGGCTTGCCTTGTTTGACCCATTCCTCGGCCTCATCAGCAAAAAACACGATTTGCCCGGTGGCGGCACCCGGAGACGCCGGTAAACCACGCGCGATGACTTTGGCCGCCTGCAGCGCTTTGGGGTCAAAGATGGGATGCAGCAGATCGTTCAAGCGGTCTGGCACCACGCGCAGCAGCGCGGTTTTTTCGTCCAGCATGCCTTGCTGCAGCATTTCCATCGCGATGCGCACCATGGCCGCACCGGTGCGTTTGCCGTTGCGCGTTTGCAACATCCATAACTTGTCTTCCTGGATGGTAAATTCCAGGTCTTGCATGTCC
>Ga0163154_10002089_pt1 | contig 29775 bp, 30 predicted proteins | sample OliLakLV19MP9P1_FD_148649 | JGI IMG/M metagenome (GOLD analysis project Ga0163154, IMG submission 148649) | Freshwater microbial mat bacterial communities from Lake Vanda, McMurdo Dry Valleys, Antarctica - Oligotrophic Lake LV.19.MP9.P1 | ecosystem: Environmental > Aquatic > Freshwater > Lake >... | reverse complement strand
CCCGGCGACGCCCGGAAGCACAATGTCAGCGAGGCGTGCGCCCCGGTCGCCGTGGCTACCCTGATAAACCACATAAGCCTTGCCGATGCGGCTCATGTCAAACTCGTCCGCGCCGAGCAGATACAGCAGGTCAAGCCCGCCGCCCTGCGCCTTATCCAGCATCCCGCCCATATCCGCGCCGCCGTCGCCGGGAATAAAGCCGATGTCAAGGGCTCCGACGCGCGCCGCCGCCGCATGCAGCACGTTATAGCCGTTCCAGCCATCTTCAGCGCGCAGCAGACCGCACGAAGCGGCGATTTGCCCCGCCAGGTCGGCTATCGCGACCCCGTCCTGTCGACCCAGCGCCGCAGTACCCACAATAAGCATCGGACGCCGCGCGTCTTTCAGCGTTTTCGCAAAGGGGTGCGAGCCGTTGGCGACATCGGCGAGTGTTTGCGCCCCTGCGCCGAGATAATCATACGGGTAGCCAAAATCCCCGCCTTCGCCGATCAAACCGACCTTCATGCGGCGGGAGCGCCAGCCTTTCAGGATGCGGGCGTTCAGCACCGCCGCCTCGGCGCGCGGATTTACGCCTATAAGGAGAATGGCGTCGGCCTCCTCCAATCCGGCGATGGTGGAATTGAAAATATAGCTGGCGCGTCCGTTTTTGGGGTGCAGCTTCGCGCCGTCCTGTCGGCAATCCAGGTTCGGCGAGCCGAGTTTCTGCATGAGCTGTTTCAGCGCGAACATTTCCTCAACCGCGCATAGATCGCCCGCGATGGCGCCAATGCGCGCGCCGGTCGAAGCCGTCACCCGCGCATTGATCTCGTTGAACGCCTCATCCCAGCCAACCTCGACCAGTTTACCGCCGACGCGCATGTACGGCCGGTCTAGCCGCTGGCGTTTCAGGCCGTCCCAGATGAAACGGCTCTTGTCGGAAATCCATTCCTCGTTCACGCCGTCGTGGTTGCGCGGCAGGATGCGCATGATCTCGCGCCCGCGCGCGTCAATGCGGATGTTGGAGCCAAGGCCATCCATCACGTCGATGCTTTCAGTCTTGCGCAACTCCCATGGCCGGGCGGAAAAAGCGTAAGGTTTTGAGGTGAGCGCGCCCACCGGGCACAAATCAATCACGTTGCCGGACAGTTCGGACGCCATGCCCGCTTCGAGATAAGTGGTGATCTCCATATCCTCGCCGCGCCCCGTCGCGCCAAGCTCCTCGACGCCCGCGACCTCCGTCATAAATCGGACGCAGCGCGTGCAGTGAATGCAGCGCGTCATGATGGTTTTAATCAGCGGCCCGAGATATTTGTCCTCGACCGCCCGCTTGTTTTCCTGATAACGGCTGCCGTCCAGACCGTAATACATGGCCTGATCCTGTAAATCGCACTCGCCGCCCTGGTCGCAAATTGGGCAATCCAGAGGGTGGTTGATGAGCAGGAACTCCATCACCCCCTCGCGCGCCTTCTTCACCAGCGCCGAATCGGTGCGCACTGTCGGCGGCGTTCCATCTCGCCCCGGACGCATATCGCTAACCGCCATATGGCATGACGCGATAGGCTTGGGCATCCCGACGACCTCGACCAGGCACATCCGGCAATTGCCCGCGATGGACAGACGTTCGTGGTAGCAGAAACGCGGAATTTCAGCGCCCGCCTGCTCGCAGGCCTGCAGCAGATTAAGGCCGTCTTCGACTTCCATCGGAACATCGTTGATGATTAATTTCGGCATTCTGACATTCCCTGTCCAAAGCAGTAGACCGACACGTCAAAGAAACAGCATTTTTTGAGTAAAGGCGTCGTGCCAGCATTGCGCCGGATAGTGACCGTAAATAGCCGCAACTTCAATGCTCATACAAGCGGGCGCACATATGATGCGAGGTTTTCATAAATATACGTGTTTTTCTCGACAGCGCGATCAATTGGCTTTGTCGCCACTTAGGCGGCCACTTAGAATGCATCCCATGTAGTCCCGCCCCGGCAAGCGCGCTACCCTGACCGCAGACAAGTGATTCGACGGAGCAAATCATGGATTGGCGCAACTTACTGACTGACATCAGACTGCGTGCTTTACCGATCATTGTGCTGATCGTGGCTATCGCCGGTTGCGCCGTTGCGGTTTGGCTGCTGCCAAACAGAACGGCGGCGGCTTTGCTCGGACTGTTTGCGGCGGGACTGACGAACTTTTCATTCCTACGTCATCTGGCGCCCGTGGCGCAGGCGGCGGTGCTATGGTTCGCGGTGGGCGTTACGGCTGACGCAGCTTACGCAAAGCTTAGCGACCAAGTCCCCGTGACGGTCGCTACGGCGCTCATGAAGATTGTGGATGCGACTGTAAAGCTTGGGGACACCGTTGTCCGAAGCATCGTCTTTTTGCCCGCAGACACACGTGTTAAAATCGGAGCTGTCACGCCGGATTTCGTCTGGGCCTTTATCCTTGGTCTTATCCTATTCATGGCGTTTGGCCGTGTGAATAAGCGTTAACCGGGCGCCCAAATTCGATACTCGATCTCCCTACGGATTATGCGTGCGATTTTGTCGCTATGCATAAATCACGCCACATCACTTGGAACCTTTTTGTAGCATGGAAGTATTGTTCATGCTGCCATGGCGAAGACCGCTGCTAAAGCGGGGGAATTAGTACCTAAATTATCCCACAGGCATCGAAGTTCGGACGGGAGCTATTTATAGCTTTCGATATGCATAACTGCGCGATGACTGCAACAACCCTTTTGACGCCTTAGTGAGATTAGGAGATAGATTATGGCCTACAGCGTTGCTTCGAATAGTGCTGCTGAGCCTGCTTTGCTGATCTGTTTCTCTCAACTCCGTTGGAATTTTGTTTTTCAGCGCCCCCAACATCTGATGTTGAAGGCGGCCCAGACTTATCGAGTGGTGTTTTGGGAAGAAGCCGTGCATTCGGCCGTTGATATACCGCGACTTGATCTACAGCATCAAACGGAGATGGTTACAGTCGCCGCGCCGGTACTTCCACTTGGCATGTCTGAACTGGACGCTATTGATGCGCAGCGCAGCCTTCTGGACGGCCTTCTGACCCAAATGAACCCGCAGTCGCTAATAGCCTGGTATGCGACGCCGATGATGTTGGCTTTCTCCGATCATCTCAAACCTGATCTCACAATTTATGACAACATGGATGAACTGTCCGCGTTTCTCCACGCGCCACGCGAACTTATCGAGCTGGAAAACGAGCTGTTTGAGCGCGCAGATGCTGTGTTCACAGGCGGCATGAGTATTTTTGAAGCCAAACAAGGCCGCCATAGCAACATTCACCCCTTTCCGAGCAGCATCGACAAAGCGCACTTTCATCAGGCGCGCGAGTGGACGGGTGCCGAGCCGGACGATCAAACAGGCATATCTTATCCGCGCATCGGCTGGTTCGGAGTGATCGACGAGAGATTTGACTCCAATCTCATGGGCCAACTGGCTGCGCTGAAGCCAGACTGGCAGTTTGTCATGATTGGGCCGGTGGTCAAAATCGAGCCGTCAAGTCTCCCGCAAGCTAGCAACATTCACTGGCTTGGCCAGAAGAGCTACCAAAACCTGCCAGCCTACCTAGCGTCATGGGACGCGGCGATCATCCCTTTTGCGATTAACGAATCGACACGGTTTATCAGCCCTACCAAAACTCCAGAATTTCTAGCTGCAGGCGTGCCAGTAGCGGCAACGCCGGTACGCGACATTGTCCGGCCATACCGCGACCTCGGGCTTGTTCAAATCGCGGATACGCCTCAAGGCATGGCGGAGGCTTTGCAGCGCGCCATCGATGCGCACGGCCCTGAAGCGCTGGCGAGGATCGACGATTTTCTTGCCGACAAATCATGGGACAAAACCTGGAGCGATATGTTGGCCGTCATGGCCTCGGCGAAAGCGGCCAAAGCATCTCCAGCACGACTTAAGGAGAGTGCATAATGTATGATTGGCTCATAGTTGGCGCCGGGTTTGCTGGCAGTGTCTTGGCTGAACGCTTGGCGGAGGAGCGCGGCGAACGAGTTCTGGTTATTGACCGGCGCAGCCACATCGCGGGCAATGCCTATGATCGTTATGATGACGCAGGCATCCTGATACATGAGTACGGCCCACATATTTTTCACACCAACTCTGCCCGCCTTTTCCAGCATTTAAGCCGCTTCACCGCATGGCGACCTTACGAACATCGCGTATTGGCCAGCGTGGATGACAAGCTTGTGCCGATGCCTATCAACCGCACAACAGTTAATAAGCTTTATAACCTCAATCTTGAAACTGAAGACGAAATGGAAGCGTTTCTGCAATCGCGGGCTGAGCCGGTTGAAGAAATCCGCACATCCGAAGACGTTGTCGTCAGCCGCGTTGGACGCGATTTATACGAGAAGTTCTTCCAGGGTTACACCCGCAAACAGTGGGGGCTTGACCCATCGGAGCTGGATAAATCCGTCACCTCGCGAGTGCCCACACGCGCCTGTACGGACGACCGCTATTTCACCGACAGCTATCAGTTTATGCCAAAACATGGTTATACGCGCATGTTCGAGCGTATGTTGGATCACCCGAATATCTCACTAATGCTGAAAACCGACTACCGCGCTGTCGCCGACATTATCCCTTACCGGCGCCTTATCTTCACCGGACCGATCGATGAGTTTTTCGACTATCGATATGGAAAACTCCCATATCGTTCGCTTCGCTTTGAACACAAAACGATGGACACCGAGCAATTTCAGTCCGTCGCGACGGTAAACTATCCGAACTCCGAAGCGTATACCCGAATTACAGAGTACAAGCACCTAACGGGCCAATCTCATGCAAAAACAAGTTTGACATACGAGTATCCAACCGACGAAGGCGACCCCTATTATCCCATTCCACGTGAGGAAAATCAGGAGCGCTTCCGCAAATATCAGGCGTTGGCGAACAAGGCGAGCAACGTCCATTTCGTCGGGCGGCTAGCAACGTATCGATACTACAATATGGATCAGGTCGTGGGGCAAGCGCTGGCAACGTTTGATAAAATCCAGGTAACAACGCCTCAAATGTTGCCCGTATACATGACGGGGCGCGGAAAAGCCGCAGCTTTCAACGGCGAAAAAGTTCGGCTTGAGCCTATCGCCGCCAATGGAGCGGCATTATAACGGACACAACCTTAAGGGCACGATGCCACCCTTGATTTCTTTCAACATCGACGGACAATACAGATGCCAAAGAGTTTGTTTGGAAGCTTCTGGTTTGCCGGTTTTGAGTGCTCAACGCAGCGTCGTTGGGATCAGCGCCGCCTCGATATGATTGAAGGCGCCAAGCACGACGTGTTTTGCGAAAAAGACTACGCGGCTTGCATGAGGCATGGACTTAAGGGTGCCCGCGATGGTTTTCGCTGGCATTTGATTGAAAAAGAACCCGGGCATTATGACTGGTCTAGTGTCCGTCCCATGCTGCGGGCAGCCCGCCGCCAGCGCATAACCGTTATTTGGGATTTGTGCCATTATGGCTATCCCGATTGGCTCGATCTCATGAGCGACGAGTTTTCGACGCGGTTCGCTGCATTTTGTATAGCCGCAGTGCGCCTTATACGCGAGGAGTCGCAAAACCGCCCGTTTGTGTGTCCGGTTAATGAGATCTCATTTTGGTCATGGCTCGGAGGCGAGGAAGGTAAAATCAATCCATACACCCTGCAACAAGGCGATGTGGTAAAGTATAACCTCGTTCGAGCTAAACTTAAGGCAATCCGAGCCATTCGCGCCGCTGATGCGGAAGCGTTTATTGTCAATGCTGAACCAGCGATAAACATTGTTCCGGACTCTCTGGAAGAGCATGACATCGTGGCGGCTGCCGCGTTTCATGAAAGCCAGTACGCGGCGACTGATATGACCTTAGGGCGTTCGCATACCGAGCTTGGCGGCCATATGGACGCTCTCGATGCGGTGGGAATCAACTATTATCCCCACAATCAGTGGCGGCTGCGTGGCGGCTATATCCCTCTCGGACATCACAATTACCGTCCGTTTTCTGAAATACTTGAAGAAGTTTATAATCGCTACCAGAAACCGATTTTCATCGCCGAAACCGGAGCCGAGCATAGCGCCCGCGCCTCGTGGATATCTTATGTTGCGAGTGAGGTAAGGGCCGCTACCGCCAAGGCGGTGCCCGTTCTGGGCATTTGCTTATATCCAATCACATGCTACCCGGGATGGGACAATGAACGCATGTGTCAGGTGGGCCTGTTTGGTGAAGCGGACACCCAAGGCCACCGTCCTGTAAACCGGGCGGTGGCAGAAGAACTTGCTAGCCAGCAGGCGATGTTTAACGCGGCCTCTACTCAGCCGAGCCTGAAGTTCTGGCGGCCGCAATCAGCCAGCCAGCTTTGACTGGGATGCTTACTCGGTCTTAACGCGCGCCTTTCGAACTTTGGCGGGGGTTTTCGCCGCCGTCAAAGCCTCCACTTTTTTCTCGGATGCATCCTGCGCTTCCTTAGCGAGCCGCAATTCGCGGAGTTTTAGCGTCCGCTCGGTTTTAATCCGGCTAGCGGTTTGGATGTCGTTGCGCACGGCCCGGTCTTTAACCTGTATCTCCGCATAGCGCAGTTCAGCTTTGGTTTTCGAGGCTTGTGTCATGGATTATTCTCCCCGACGCTTACGGTGCGCCTACATAGCGAACCCAAAATTATGAATAGCAAAACAAATATTTTGCTTTCAATTACGCACTCTTAAGGGCTAAATGTGGATTATTGCGAAAAAATACAATGTGTCGGCAAAATAATATTTCTGAGCAAGAACATAAAACTAGCTACATGCCCGACACATCATTTGGGCAAAAACTAACTTCCGGCATTTTTTTAGAACTGAATAACGTCTTGTTATTTGGCGCAATCTTTTATATGTATTAAATATCGAATTTGGCCGGACGAAAAGGCTGTTTCGCCTTGGCCTGGCCGGGTGTGCATTCCAACTGTCTCCAAACATCGACGATCCGGGTGCTTACCATTGGCGCTCATAACAACTAGACAGTGAAAAGACATCTTATGAATACAGGCGTTGTGAAATTCTATAACGATCAAAAAGGCTTCGGCTTCATTCAACCTGACAACGGCGGCAAGGACGTTTTCGTTCATGCAACCGCTTTGGAACGTGCTGGCATGCGCGGTCTGGTCGAAGGCCAGAAAGTTGAATTCGACACCGAAGAAGATCGTCGCAGCGGCAAAACCGCCGTGTCGAACATCCGCGCGGCTTAACGCTCGTCGCTTATAGATATTTTAATATGAAAAGCCGCCCCTCATTAAGGGCGGCTTTTTTATGCCCGCAGATAACCTGATCCGCATCGACGGCACTATTGTGCGACGGGATCGAAATATATGGCGCCTCTCGTGGCATGACTCAGGCATTCCCTATTTTACCCGCTATTCAACCGGCGCGCGCGCACGGCGGGGTGCGTGCAACGTTCCGGCATGACGGCGCCAAGACCGCCGTCTTTAAAATCGAGGAGCGCGATGGCTACAGAATGCGCTTCCCGCGCGGCGGGATTGGATGCGAGGGCGTAATTCTCAATACCGGAGGCGGCGTGGTGGCGGGAGATCGCATCGTTCACAACGTCGAGTGCGGTGATGGCGCCGATGTGACCATTACCGCACCCTCCGCCGAGCGCATTTACCGTTCGGAGGGAGATTACGCGGGCATTGACGTCCAGTTTACCCTCGCCCCTAAAGCCCGGCTTGCCTGGCTGCCGCAGCAAACGATCCTTTATGATAACGCCCGGCTCACTCGCGAATTTCATATCGAAATGGCGGCCGACTCCTCAGCGCTTTTGGCGGAAACCACCGTGTTTGGCCGGAAGGGCATGAGCGAGGCCGTAACACAAGGCGCGTGGATCGATCGATGGCGTGTGCGCCGTTCGGGGCGCATGGTATTTGCGAAAAATAACCGGTTCGATGGCCCTATCGCGGAGCTGCTTATGCGATCGGCGATTGGCGGGGGGGCGCATATTCTGGCGACAGTGCTTTACGTTGCGCCGGACGCCGAAAGCCGTTTAGCCAGCGTGCGGGCGGCGCTTGTCGATGCACAAGGAATTGGCGCCAGCGCCTGGAACGGGCTTTTGTACATCCGCGCGGTCAGCGCCGATTTTGAGGTCTTGCGGCGCACGCTTGGGCAGGCCATTGTGGCGATACGCGGCGTTGCCATGCCCCGCGTCTGGAGCGCTTGACCACCCAGCCACTCCCCGCCAAAACGAGTATGAGGCCATCCCGTGTTCGCATCCTTCTTCCCAAAACCGAAATTGTTTTTGTGGTCAGCGATTGCCTGGTCTGCGCTGTGCATTGCGCTTTGGTACATGTTTGCGGGCGATTTAGGATCGTCGCTGAGTTTGGGCGGGCTGTTCGGCTACGGCTATCCGGCTGAGTTACCGCCAACCGCTGACGAGGCGCAGAAGGCGCTATTCGTCGCCACCACCGACTCAGCCAGCACGATCTGGGTCTATCAATACATGATCCTCTGCATGACGGCGTTCACGGCGTTCTGGGGATGGGCCGCGCCGCATCGCTGGTTCTGGTGGTCGGTGGCGGTGTCGGCCGTCATTATCTTCATCACCTGGTTTCAGGTGCAACTGGACGTGCTCATTAACAACTGGTTCGGCACGTTTTACGATTTGATCCAGCGCGCGCTCGGTACGCCCCGCAGCGTGTCTCTGGGAGAGTATTACGGAGAACTCGCAACATTCGCCACCATTGCGCTCACTTACATAACCGTCGCGGTCTTCTCTGAATTCATCGTCAGCCACTACATATTCCGCTGGCGCACGGCGATGAACGAATACTACACGGCGAACTGGCAGAAGCTGCGCCAGATCGAAGGCGCCTCGCAGCGCGTGCAGGAAGATACGATGCGTTTCGCCACCATCATGGAGAGGCTTGGCGTCAAGTTTATCGAATCTCTCATGACGCTCGTCGCCTTTATTCCGATTTTGTGGGCGCTGTCAGCGTTTGTTAAAGAATTGCCGTTGATTGGCGAAGTTTCCCAGGCGCTGGTTTTCGTGGCGATCATTTGGTCGATCTTTGGCACTGGACTGCTTGCGCTTGCAGGCATCCGTTTGCCTGGACTAGAGTTCCGCAATCAGCGCGTGGAAGCCGCCTATCGCAAGGAGCTGGTGCTGGGCGAGGATGATGCAGTAAGGGCGCAACCGCCAACCCTCGGCGCGCTGTTCACGAATGTGCGCGAGAACTATTTCCGTCTGTACTTTAACTACTTATACTTCAACGTCTTCCGCTTCGGATATTTGCAGGCAAGCGTGCTGGTCGCTTATGTCGCTTTGGGGCCGACCCTTGTCGCCGGCGCGATCACGCTTGGCGTCATGCAGCAGATCGTGCGCGCCTTCGGGCAGGTGCAATCCTCGTTTCAGTTTCTCGTGTCGTCATGGACGACAATTGTGGAGCTGATCTCGATTTACAAGCGGCTTCAGGCGTTCGAGGCGGTACTGCATTCGGAGCCTCTATCCGGCATCGAACTGGAGGTAAATGCGCCGCCCGCGCCCGCTGAATGAGATGGCGCGCCGTTTGCTACTCGTATAATTAATTGCATCCGCTGAACCAGGAAGCCCATGAACCTGACGCCGCGTGAAAAAGACAAGCTGCTGATCTCGATGGCCGCCGTGGTCGCGCGGCGTCGCCTTGAGCGCGGCGTGAAGCTCAACCACCCCGAGGCTATCGCCCTCATCAGCGATTTTGTCATGGAGGGCGCGCGTGACGGCCGCTCGGTCTCCGAGATGATGAGCGCGGGCGCGCATGTGGTGCGGCGCGATCAGGTGATGGAGGGCGTCGCCGAGATGATCCACGACGTGCAGGTCGAGGCGACCTTCCCCGACGGCACCAAGCTCGTCACCGTCCACAACCCTATACGGTGAGCCATTATGCACGTAGACCCATCTAGCCATTTTGAGGATTTGGAACAAATCGTAAAAAATTTAGAGGAATTTAAGAGTGATGAGGGTTTGAAAGCAAATTCTGGAAAATTCGCGATATTGGTAGAGAAAAATATTCTCACTGGTTGTCTGTACTCAAGAAAATTGAGTGAACATGGAGCCATTCATATAAGTCTTAAAAAAGAAAGAGTGGGCGCTTACGATTTTAAATCTATCATCGATATGATACTTCATTCCAATTATCTATATACGCAACCGCAATGCCTTGATCTAGGTATCGATTTTAAAACTCCAGAAAAAAAAGATAGAAACCTAAAATATAACGAATTTATCAAGATATTTTCCAAAATTTTGGCGGCTAGACAATGATCCCCGGTGAAATCATGCCTGCCGACGGCGAGATCGAGTTGAACGCGGGCCGCGCGACGGTCACGCTCACCGTCGCCAACACCGGCGACCGGCCGATCCAGGTGGGCAGCCACTACCACTTCTTCGAGACCAACCCGGCGCTCAGCTTCGAACGCGACAAGGCGCGCGGCTTCCGCCTCGACATCGCGGCGGGTACTGCGGTGCGCTTCGAGCCGGGCCAATCGCGCACCGTGACGCTCGTCGAAATCACCGGCGACCGCGTCATCTATGGTTTCAGGCAAGCTGTAATGGGGAAGATGTGAAATTTGAAAATTCTTAGAAATGCGATAAAGTAAGGAGAATAGCGTTTTGTAAGGAATATTAAATGCGTCATGAAGCGACCATTACGTCAAAAGGGCAAATCACCATTCCCGCCGCACTCCGGGCGAAGTGGAATCTCAAGGACGGCGACAAGGTGGAAATTTACAGCGACGCCGACGGTAACGTACTGATGCGGCAAAGAAACCTGCCCCCTACGGCCGTTTTTGAGCGTTTCAAGGATGAGGTCATGGTTGCCCGTTATGCAACGGATGATGAAGCTATGGCGGCGGCTATTCATGCAAAAGATATGCGTTCAAAAGGCAAGGGTCGCGCAAATGATCGGGATTGACAGCAACGTCTTGTTGCGCGCGATCACGAATGATGACCTCCAGCAAACTCCGATAGCGCGTAAATTTCTCGCTAGCCTTACCCCAGCGTATCCCGGTGTCATTAGCAGCGTAGTTTTGGCGGAGCTTACCTGGACGTTGCGCACCAACTTTAATCGCAAGCGCGACGATGTACTGAACCGCATTAACGTGTTGCTAAAAAGCAACTCTTATCATTTTCCCGATATGGTCGCCGCAAATCGCGCGCTGGAAAACTGCAGGCGGCATAAACTGGAGTTTGGAGATGCACTTATCGGCGAACTTGACCTGGCCGCACGCGCACATACGACGATGACTTTTGACGCGGAAGCGTCGAAAACGCCCGTATTCACCTTGTTAAAATTATAGTATTTAACATGCCGGTAAAAATCACCCGCGCCGCCTACGCCGATATGTTCGGCCCCACCACCGGCGACCGGGTGCGGCTTGCCGACACCGAGCTGTTCATCCAGGTCGAGCGCGATTTTACCACCTATGGCGAGGAGGTGAAGTTCGGCGGCGGCAAGGTTATCCGCGACGGCATGGGGCAAAGCCAGCGCACGCGGGCGGAAGGCGCCGTCGATACGGTCATCACCAATGCGCTGATCGTCGATCACTGGGGCATCGTGAAGGCTGACATTGGCCTCAAGAGCGGGCGCATCGCGGCCATTGGCAAGGCGGGCAACCCGGATATTCAGCCCGGCGTCACCATTATCATCGGGCCGGGCACGGAAGTCATCGCGGGCGAAGCCAAGATCGTCACGGCGGGCGGTTTCGACTGCCATATCCATTTCATCTGCCCGCAGCAGATCGACGAGGCGCTGATGTCCGGCGTCACCACCATGCTGGGCGGCGGCACCGGCCCGGCGACCGGCACCAACGCCACCACATGCACGCCCGGCCCATGGCATATCGAGATGATGCTGCGCGCCGCAGACGCATTCCCGATGAATCTCGCCTTCGCGGGCAAGGGCAATGCCGCCCTCCCTGCCGCGCTGGAGGAGCAAATTCTCGCCGGGGTCTGTGCGCTCAAGCTGCATGAGGACTGGGGCACGACGCCCGCCGCCATTGATTGTTGTCTCTCCGTCGCCGACGCGCATGACGTGCAGGTGATGCTGCACTCCGACACGCTGAACGAAAGCGGCTTTGTGGAGGACACCGTCGCGGCGTTCAAGGGCCGCACCATCCACGCTTTCCACACCGAGGGCGCGGGCGGCGGCCACGCGCCGGACATTATCAAGGTGTGCGGGCTGCCCAATGTGCTGCCCTCATCCACCAACCCGACGCGGCCTTTCACGATCAACACGCTCGACGAGCATCTCGACATGCTGATGGTGTGCCATCACCTTGACGGCTCCATCCCCGAAGACCTCGCCTTCGCCGAAAGCCGCATCCGCAAGGAAACCATCGCGGCGGAGGATATCCTGCACGATCTCGGCGCGCTCTCGATGATGGCGTCCGACAGCCAGGCGATGGGCCGCGTCGGCGAAATGATTATCCGCACCTGGCAGACGGCGCATAAGATGAAAACGCAGCGCGGGGCGTTGGCCGAGGATGTCGGCACGGGCGCGGATAATTTTCGTGTGCGGCGCTACATCGCTAAATACACGATTAACCCGGCGATAACCCACGGTATGGCGCGCGAGATCGGGTCGGTCGAGGTCGGCAAGCTCGCCGATCTGGTGATCTGGTCTCCGGCGTTTTTCGGCGTGAAGCCGGACATGGTTATCAAAGGCGGCATGATCGCCGCCGCCGCGATGGGCGATCCGAACGCCTCGATCCCGACACCACAACCGGTACATTACCGGCACATGTTCGGCGCATATGGGGCAGCGATGACACAAACCTCGGTCACATTCGTATCAAAAGCGGCGCTCGCAGGCGGGGTCAAGGAACGCTACGGTCTTCAGAAAGTGGTCGCGGCGGTGGATAACACGCGCGGCAGGCTGTCAAAAGTAAGCATGATTCACAACGGCGCGACGCCCAACATCGAAGTCGATCCGGAAACCTACGATGTGCGCGCGGACGGCCAACCGCTCGTGTGCGACCCCGCCAGCGTGCTGCCCATGGCGCAGCGCTATTTCCTGTATTGAGGCTCGCGATGCTGATAGCCACACGACTTTTGCAGGCACATGACGCCGCCGCGCCGCTCGACACCGTAACGCTCGACCACGATACGCGCTCCAAACGCCGCTTTCGCGTCACATCCGACAACGGCCGCGATGTGCTGATCGACCTTGCGGAGGCGGCGCAGCTTGCCCACGGCGCCCGGCTTGAAGTGGACGGCGGCTTCATCGAGATGCGCGCCGCGCTTGAGGAGCTGCTTGAAATCCGCGGCGCCGATCCGCTCGCCCTTGCCCGCATCGCATGGCATTTGGGAAACCGCCACACCGCCGCTGAGATCACGGCGGACGCGATTTATATACAACCCGATCATGTGCTTGGCGACATGGCGCGCAGACTGGGCGCGGCAACAACCGATGTCATGCGGCTATTCAATCCCGAAGGCGGCGCTTACGGCGGGCATGGCACACAAGGCCATAACCATCATAAAAAACATGGGCATGCCGAACATGCGCCTCACAACCACCCGGACGGCGAATGAACGTGCCCGACGCATCCGCCGCTGACTTGGCAGCGCCGCCGATTGCGCACGACGCGCTCCAGCGCGTCCTTATCCAGACATGGTTTTCGCCCGCCTTCCCAATTGGCGGTTTCGCTTACAGCCACGGCCTGGAGTTCGCTGTTGAGGCCGGGTCGGTTCAAGACCGCGACAGCTTACAACTATGGATCGGCGATCTCTTGCGCTACGGTTCGGCGCGCACGGACGCCGCCATCATCGCCGCCGGATGGCATGCGATGCGTGGAGAAGGCTCGTACACGGTCGCCGACATTGCTGAACTCAGCGCGGCGTTGCAACCATCCGCCGAACGCTACCTCGAAGCAACGACGCTGGGCCGGTGCTTCATGGACGCGGTTTTCGCTTCCTGGCCTTCGCCGGAGCTTGCCGAAAGCGCAAATATCAATCCGCTAACCTACCCAACGGCTATTGGGATTGCGGCTGCCGCTCATAGCATCGAACTCACTCTCGTTCTGGAGGCGTTTACGCTGGCTTTCGTGTCAAATCAGACATCGGCCGCCATCCGCCTCGGCGTGATCGGGCAAACGGATGGCCAGCGCATCATCGCCGCCCTGCTGCCGGACATTCAAGCGGTGGTGGCTGTACCGCACAATCTGGAAGACATTGGCACATGCACGTTCGCGGCGGACCTCGCCTCTATCCAACACGAAACCCAATACACGAGGCTGTTCCGGTCATGACCCAAAGGAAAAGCCCGCACGGCCCGCTCTGCATCGGCATTGGCGGGCCGGTCGGATCGGGGAAAACCGCGCTGACCGAGGCGCTGTGCAAGCGTTTTCGCGACCGCTTTGATATGTGCGTCATCACCAACGACATCTACACGCGCGAGGACGCCGAAATTCTAATGCGCGCCCAGGCGCTGCCCTTGGAGCGCATCATGGGCGTCGAAACCGGCGGCTGCCCGCACACCGCCATTCGCGAGGACTGTTCCATTAATCTGCAAGCCATCGCCACGATGCGTGCGCGCTTCCCCGCGCTGGACATCATCCTCATCGAGTCCGGCGGGGACAATCTCGCCGCCACGTTCTCGCCCGAACTGGCGGACATGACGATTTACATGATCGACGTGGCGCAGGGCGAGGAAATTCCTCGCAAGGGCGGGCCGGGCATTACGAAGTCTGACCTGCTTGTCATAAACAAGACTGATCTTGCCCCTTATGTCGGCGTTCGGCTGGCTGTCATGGAGGAGGACACGAGGCGTATGCGCGGTGAGAAACCATTCGTATTTGCAAGCTTGCGGCGCGGCGAGGGTGTTGAAACAATAACTGAATTCATCGAGTATAAAGGCGGTTTTAAAGCTAGAAAGCAGTTTCGTTCAGCAGGTGAAAACTCCGCATAAATTTTGACGTATCAAAAATTCCGACAACCATATACTACTTTGCATGAGCCGCTAATCAAAGACTTACGGTAAAATTTAATTAATCGGATTTTTATTGCCATGCAGTATGGTAGTTACGCTGATATGAAAGAATGAGAGTCAGACAACTTTGGTATTTATGACGCTAATACTGCTCATTACTTTAAATCTGAGTTAAAACGGCATGGGGTTGATTGTCAGGGTATCCGTGTACTCGAGTTTGGTTTTGGCAATGGGACGTTTTTAGGTTTTGCTCGTGATCATGGCGCCGAGGTTACGGGTGTTGAAGTACAGGACGTGCTTCTAGCGCGGGCTGCGAAAAAACAATTTCACGTGTATAACACCCTGGACAATATTCAGGCTGTATACTCAGCTCATTCATTCGACCTGATTGCTGCTTTCGACGTTTTTGAGCATCTTTCCCCTCAGGAAAGCATTGCAGCTTTAACACAAATGAAACAACTAGCAAAACCTGGTGCGCTTTTAATCGCACGGTTTCCAAATGGCGACAGCCCCTTCAGCCTTCCCCTTCAACATGGCGACTACACGCACAAAATTGCACTGGGAAAAGGTTGTGTCGATCAAATTTTTCATCAAGGCGGCTGGGATGTACGTTATCTAGGTGAGCCAACCTGGACATTTTTAAATTTTAGGAGCCGCGTTAAGCATAGTGTTCGGCATATGCTTCGCCGAGGATTGGAAAAAATTGTTATGGCTCTTTATTTCGGCAACACTCCGCCCGCGACATTTTATCATAACTACATTCTAGCCGCGTCACCTTCCTCAACAAAGACTTTGCCCGCTCAAATCGTAAACTAAGTTGCAAGGGATAGCGCTTCGGCGAAACTGAGGCGGCGAGCGCCCTGGCCATCGAAATAGATGAAGGCGAAGCGGCGGCGACGGGAGGCCATTTTCGCCGGTAGCGGCTTGTAGCTCATGGAGCCGCCGCCGAGATGCGGCGTTATGGAGCCGACATCCACCGCGTCCTCGGTCTCCACGCGCAACAGATTGAGCGTTTGGCCATCGCCGGTTTTGCCCGCGAACGGTACGCGCGCGAGGCGGAGGAAACTCGTCGGGTCGTCCGCGCGCGCAAAACCCTCGATGAACGCGGCCTCGACCAGATCAAAATCGGGCTCCGGCTGGCGCGGCTCGGGCGCCTGCGTGTTTGAATTATGCGGCGTTTGCCACTGCAGCGCGCGGCGAGGCGCATTGTGCCCAGGGCCGGGAGCGTGGTCATGATCGGCGTCAGTGTGCTCATGAGGGTGATCGTGTGAATGGACGTGTTGGCGGTGCATGTGCAAATCCTGTTTATACTTATAAGCCCGCAACCCAACCCTTCCCATGGAGAGAGAGGGTTACAATGCTAAGGTGGCTAAGACATGCGTTTCCTTCTCATGGCGAGAGGGACAAAGTAGGGGGTTAGTATACTACCGGTTTGTCGATCATGTGCTTGTGGCTGCCCAACTTGCCGTTTGCCACCATCGACCCGAGCGCCTCCACCACCACGCGCACGCCGAACAGCGCGGTGATGTCGGATGTATCGTAAGGCGGCGAAACCTCCACCACCTCCAGCCCGCACAGACCCTCCGCCGCGACCAGCCCCAGTATTTTCAGCGCCTCGCGCGGCAGGAAGCCGCCCGGTTCGGGCCAGCCAGTGCCAGGCACGAAGCCGCAATCGATGCTGTCCACGTCGAATGAAATGTAGACCGCGTCGGCATCTTTCCACGCCAGTTCCAGCGCGATCTCGGCGGCTTTCTCCAGCCCCAGCTTCTCGATATCGGCGATGGTGAGGACATTGGTGTTGCGCTTGCGGGCCTCGGCGACCCCATAGCGCGGCACCTGCCAGCCACCAATGCCAAGCTGCACGAGGTTCGTCGCGGGCACATTCGGCAGGTTGGTCGCCCAGAACCACGGCGTGGTGTGCATCCGCTCGTCCAGGTCTTTCTCCTGGATGTCGATATGCCGGTCGAAATGGATGATGCCAATGCGTTTGCTGGTACACTGCGCAATGCCGCGCACACATGGGAAGCCGATGGAATGGTCGCCCCCCAGCATGACCGGTAGCGCGCCGGAGGACGCCACATGCGCTACGCCGCGCGTTATCTGATCGAAGCTTTTCTCCAGGTTGGCGGGAATGGTGAACACGTCGCCCGCGTCGCACAGCGTCATCTGCTCGCGCAGATCGACGCCCATTTCATAGTTATAGGGCGTATAGAGCGCGGAGATGCGACGGATGCCCTGCGGGCCAAAGCGGGTGCCGGGGCGGTAGGTGGTGCCACTGTCGAAGGGGATGCCGATCACGGCGGCGTCGTATTTCGACACGTCGCGCACGTTCTCGACATAGGGCGCTTTCAGGAAGGTGTTGATGCCCGCGAAATGGGGCAGCTCGCCGCGCGCGAAAGTGGGGATGGACTTGTCCGTCAGGCACTCCGCGCCGGGCAGGCCCATGTCAAGCGCCCATTGCTGCTCGCGCCGCCAACCGTCCTCGGGCAGTTTACCCTCCGCGTCGAGCGCTTTCCAGCCTTGCGTTTCGCGCGCGTTGAAATCCGGGTGATGGCAGCGGTTCCGTATTACAGAAGACAGCGAACCAGCGCGGCGTGCGCTTCGGCGAGGGGTGTCAAACATGGGCTAGAACTCCGTTCATGGTCTCGGGCGGGCCACCGAGCACTGGCTGCAATAGCCCGGCGTGCTTCCCGTTTTTGAGGGCGATGTCATAAGTAATCGTCGCGCCATAAGCGGTTGGCGCCTGCGCGTCGTGGCGAATTTTATCGAACACAATCAGGCGGGTGCCAAGCTTGAAGGCTTCGGTAATGTCATGCGTCACCATGAAAATGGTCATGCCCGTTTCGCGCCAGATGTTCAAGAGCAAGTCGTGCATGTCGGCGCGGATGCCGGGGTCAAGCGCCCCGAAAGGTTCGTCCATCAGCAGCACTTTGGGCTTTTTCATTAGCGCCTGCGCAATGGCGAGCCGCTGCTGCATGCCCCCCGATAGCTGACTAGGATAGAGGTCTCGCGCATGGCCGAGGCCGATTTTTTGCAGCGTTTCCTCCACAGCCGCAAAAGCTTTCCTTCGCGCTCTGAAGAAGAGGCGTCCCGTAAAAGCGGACTTTTCAAATTCCGCCGCGAGGATCAGGTTCTCGGCGACCGTCATGTGCGGAAAAACCGAATAGCGTTGAAAAACAATGCCGCGCTCAGGATTAGGCTCCGGTGCGATGGCCTTGCCGTCGATAAAGATGCGGCCCTTGCGTGGCCGTTCCTGTCCGAGCAACAAACGCAAAAATGTGGATTTGCCGCAGCCCGATGCGCCAACTATGGTGCAGAAGGTGCCTTTGTCCACCTCTATGGACACACGCTCAAGAATACGCACATCGCCATAGCTGACGGCGACGTTTTTAACCTGCACAAAACTCATAATGCGCCGCTCATAAAGCACCGGGGCCAAGATGCGCCCAGGCGAACTGACGTTTTGAGTATAGGTACAAAAGCCGATCGAGCGCGAAGGCAATCAGCGTGATCCAGATGACATAGGGCAGGATGATATCCATCGCGAGGTAGCGGCGGACAAGGAAAATGCGGTAGCCGAGGCCGCTGGTAGAGGCGATGGCCTCCGCCGAGATGAGAAATATCCACGCGGGGACAAGGCCTAGCCGAACAGCGGTGATGAGTTTGGGCAAGGTCTGCGGCACCACCACCCGCACAATCATCTGCCAAGTGGACGCGCCAAGCGTTTCGGCCTTGATAATCTGCTCCGCTGGAATTTCAGTCACGGATTGCGACAGGCTGCGGATCATCACCGGAGCCGTGCCGACGATGATGAGCATAATTTTTGAAGCCTCTTCCAGTCCGAAGATAATAAACAGGATTGGCAGCACCGTGATGGGCGGAATGAGCGAAACCGCTGAAACAAAAGGCGCAAACGTTATACGCGCCCGCGGAATAAAGCCGATCAGAATGCCCATACTGAGGGCGATCAGCGCGGATATGGTCATGCCCACGCCAAGACGGTAAAGGCTTGCGCTAGTGTCGAGCCAAAGCAGGTAACTGCCGCTGCGCTGCTCCGGCGTGAAGGCGATTTGCGCGAACGCCACCGCCATCGACCAGAACGACGGCAGCAACTTGTCGCTCGGGTTTTCCGCTAGCCGGATGCTGCTGGCGATCTGGTAGGAGGCGAGAAGCAGGATAAACGGGAGGGCGCCAAGAAAGACGCTCTCCCCCCATCCAGGCTTCTGGTTGATTAATCGCAAAGCCAAACCCCGTTGTTCGTCATACACGGACTTGACCCGTGCATTCAGTCTGATTTTGCGGCGTATGTTTGGGTTGCCGGAGCAAAGACGACGACTGTGATGTTAGATCATCGGCCTAAAGCTTTCCTCCGGCCGCCATTTCCGTATAGGCCGGGTCAAAGCGAAGCGTGATTTTTGCCTTATCTCCCAGCGTCTTGCCGCCGGGAAACTCCATGCCAACGAAGTCCGGACTGGTCGCGCCCTGCCCCAGAATGCCTTTATCAAACAGAAACTTGGCCACAAATTTCTGCGTTTCGATCAGCTTGGCGTCTTTGGTGAACTGCACCGCTTCGGCTGGTTTATAGAACATGGCCGTAGTGGCGAGTTGCGCATCGAAGCCTTTCAAGTCCGTGCCGGAGGCTTCCGCCATGGCCTGCTTGGCTTTTTTGCCCGCCGCGTCGTCTTTCGCCATGATGCCCATTATTTCATACCAGGCGCCAACGAGCGCTTTGCCCAGCGCCGGATTATCTTTCAGCGTTGTCGTATTCACCACCATGAGATCGATGATTTCGCCCGGAATTTTGGAGGAGTTAAACACTTCCTTCGAGCCGGGAGCGGCGGCGATCTCGGAAAGCAACGGGTTCCATGTGACGGCCGCGGTGACGTCGGGCGAGGCGTAAGCCGCCACGAGATCAGCGTCGGATGTGTTGACGATCGTCAGGTCTTTCTCCGACATGCCCGCGCCCTCAAGCGCACGCGCCAGCAGGTAATGCGAAACCGACAGCTCAACCATGTTGACCTTTTGGCCCTTGATGTCAGCGAGCTTGTCCTTACCCTTCAGCACGATGCCGTCGTTGCCATTGGAGAAATCGCCGACGACGAGCGCGGTCGTATCCACGCCGCCGCCAGCCGGGATGGCCAGCGCATCCATGTTGGTCATTGAGCAGCCGTCGTAAGCGCCTGCGGTGTATTGGTTTATAGACTCGATATAATCGTTGATTTTAACGATCTCGACCTTGATGCCGTATTTATCGGCCCATTTTTTCATGATGCCGCTGTCCTGAAGATATCCCCAGGGCATCCATCCGGCGTAGATCGACCAGCAGACCTTGAAATCCTTCTTCGGCGCGGCGTGCGCGCTGAAAGTGAATGCAGCCAGTAATATGAAAAGACTGCGGGCTATCACGCGAAGCATGTGCGTCTCCTATCCGTTTCGCCGCGACCGCGGCTCCCTTCAAAAACGGTGCGTAAAGCGCATAACCGGGAGGGTCTGCGCCAGCAAACCGTGTGCATCTCCCGGGATTTTAGCCCGCCGTGTCCCCGGGTTAACCCCGGCTTGCGTCTCTCGGACCAGCGCCGCTTCATTGCGACCGGAACCCTAGACGCCCTGCACGGCTGCCTACTTGCAAGTGGTGTGCCGAATGAACTTGCAGTCATATCAAACCCTCGCACAACACTGCGGTCTGAGGCGCGCGGCCGCATCGTGATGATGCCTAGTTTATAGGCACCTCGCTGGTTCACGTTTCAGCACCACCAAGAGCGGATTGAGACGGCGCTTCGAGCATTGGCGCATCAAGACTATCGATTTCAGCTAACGCGCTGCCCGCTATCCCCTGGAGATCGCCATACATTCCCGCGGTCGCCTCAATGACAATGCGGATGTGCGTCTCGCGCTTGGCCCACTGCTTGGTCATCATCGTGCGCTCTTTTTCTAGATCGTCTTTCATGGCGCGGAAACGTTCGACAATGGCTTCGACGCGGTGGCGGAAGCGTGGGCCTGTCAGATATTGGTAAACCATCTCGGTTTTCGTCTGCTGGCCATCAGCGCTTTTGCGCGCCGCCGCCAGTTCGATTAGCGACTGGCGCAGCGCAATCGCGACCGGGATGGCGCATTGCACCTCCGCCACCCAAACCCCCTCGACCAGATCGAGCGTGTTCATGCCTTTGGGTAGAGCGTGCGAAATGAGCAATGCAATGTCGGCCTTGGCGGCGCGCTGGTTGTCGCGAAGCTTGGGCAGCCATCCATCTACCCAGTTTTTAGTGCGCTTGGACTCCCACAATATCGTGCCGCATTCCTGGCCGGATGTCGTTGTTACCCTCTGAATAATGTCGCCGCCGAACTCACCCTTGCCCACCGGCTCAATACTGTCATGCGGAAATTTAGCCCGTAGCAACGCCTCAAGCTCGATCTCCTGCGCCTCGCCCTGCAATTGTTGCGAGCCTTGCTCGGCGCGACGTTTCAACTCCTCAATTTGACGCTGCATTGAGGCGATCTGCGTCTCTTTTTCAGTTACTTTCAAACGAAGCGCGCCTTCCGCCTCCAGTTTGGCCTTATCGCGCACGATCACAAGCGAGTCCTGCACACGCTTCTCGACCGTCACGTCAAGTTCGCGTTTGGCGTCGTCCAATTCGCGCTGTTTTTTCAGGAAGTCAGCCTGCGCCTGCTGAGCCTCAGCGAGTTTCAAGTCGCGGGCTTTGAGTACTTCGGCTAGATTAGCCAGCTCGTTAGACTTCTGCGTAAGATCGTTTTCCAAGAGCAGCCGTGCTTTTTTGCCCTCCTCCGCTACAATACGGGTGCGCTCAGTGGCAATTTTCGTCGCAACCTGCTCTTCCAGTGACGACTGCTGCCGGGCTAGTTCAACCCTTTGAGCCTGCAGCGCAGCCTCGCGCCGGGCGACATCGCCATCCTTCTCCGCCAGCTTACGCTCAAACTCGGTGCGCGTCGCTGCGAGCAAGGGAGCGGCCAGAGACTCATCAAGCTTGAAGGCCGTTTTGCAACTCGGGCAGGTAATAGTCTGGCTGCTCACAACATACCTTTCACCCCGCCACGCAAAGGCACCGGAGAACTGAAATTTCAAGAGAGGATAGACCGTAAAATAAACAAGTGAAACTGAAAAGAACAAATAATGAACAGAAATTTTTTTATTGTGAGAATGATACTTTTAGTCGCCGAAAGCCACTGGCTAGCGCTGCATTAATAGGTCTAGGCTTCTTTCTTCGAAGCGAGAAAATTGATGATAAAAGTTACCATGCAGCAAGGTCGGGTTAAGATCCCGCCAGCCCGGTGTATTCGAAACTCGTGGCGCTTAGCTTGCGAGCCTGTTTGAACGACATGATGCTGGACGGATCAAGCAAAGTAGTGAAGGGGGCGACATTTGTTTAGTTTTGTCATCATTTACTATTATGATAGGTGAATCTCAGCGGCTTTTGCGTCCCAGAACTTCGATCAGTTCAGCCACTTTTTTGCGTTGCTCTTCGGCGTTGCCGCTGGCGATAGCGTGTTCGACGCAATGGCTCACATGATTGCGTAGCAATTCCTCCTCGACCTTGCGCAGTGCGGCCTGCGCCGCTGAAATCTGCGTGATGATGTCGATACAATAGCGGTCATCTTCGATCATACGCGCAATGCCGCGCACCTGCCCCTCGACTTTACTAAGCCGCTGCAGGCATTTCTGTTTCGTTTCCTGATGCATGGAACTTTTATACCCTCATGGGGTATTACATTCAATATCTTTGCGCCTGGGATAAAGGTTTTTATCGCTGCGGAGGATAAGCGAAACAGCAGGAGAACCTTATGCACCACGATCATAAACTTTCATCGGATATGCAGGCCTGTATCGACGAATGTTTGCGCTGCCATTCCGTCTGCCTCGGCATGGCTATGCATCATTGCCTGGAAGCTGGCGGCAAACATATGGAGCCGATGCACTTCCGGCTGATGCTCACCTGCTCGGAAGCCTGCCAGGCGGCCGCCAATTTCATGCTCATCGGCACCGTGCATCACAAGCATATGTGCGCGGAGTGCGCCGATGTCTGCGAGGACTGCGCCAAAAGCTGCGAGCAGGTTGGCGATATGCAGGAATGCGTCAATGCCTGCCGCGCTTGCGCCGAAAGCTGCCGCCGCATGGCGGCTTAATTTATCAAAGGAAAACTACTATGAACCGCACAACTCTTACCGTGCTCAGTTTAGGTCTGATTTTCTCAACCTCTGCGATCGCACAATCCGACACTATGAAACCTGCGGCTGGTTTGCCCGCGGCGTGTACCTCCGCTCCAATGGGCAAGATGACGATGTCACAAAAGCCGCCCATGATGATGATGGACGACATGAACGAGACGCAGAAGGCATTTCACACGGCGATGATGAAAATGGAGCCAGCCATGATGCAGGGGATGATGATTGCTGACCCGGACATCGCCTGGGCGTGCTCCATGATCCCGCATCATCAGAGTGCAATCGATATGTCCAAAGCCCTTCTGAAAACGGGCAACAATGCTGAAATGAAGTCACTCGCCGAGAAAATCATCACCGACCAGGAAAAAGAGATTGCCCAACTCACGGAATGGGTTGGAAAGCAGGCAAAACGCGCGGGCAAATAACTAATAACGCACCAATACCAAGGCATAGTAGCCGGACTATGTATAAGCCCGGCTACGAAATACTTATTTACCGTTTTTCGCCATCCAACCCTTCATGAAGGCGATTTCAGTCTCTTGTGATTTGATAATTTCGGTCGCGAGCTTTTTGAGCTCAGGGTCTTTGCCGTACTGCAGAACCACCTTGGCCATATCGACTGCGCCCTGATGATGCGGGGTCATGCCGCGCACGAAATCCACATCCGCATCGCCGGTGAAGGTCATTGTCATGTCCTTGTGCATTTTCGCGTTGGCGGCTTCGTAGGCTTCCTGGGCATTGGATGGGGCTTTTGTCATGTCCATTCCGCCATGGCCGCTGTGATCCATTTTTTGAGCTGATGCGACATAACCCAAGGTCGTTAGAACAGCAAAAGCGGCGGCCAAAATAATGGTGCGGTTTTTCATAAAGTTTCTCCCTTTTGAAATAGTAAAAGCGGTTTAATCGACAGTGAACCGGCCTTGCGTGGTGTGGCCATCCGCGCCCGAGACGGACACGGCGACAATTGCGCCTTTCTCCAGCGGCGCGGCGAGTGGGGCGACGAGCTTGTCCGCGCCATCAGGGGCGAGTTCAACCTGGGTTGTCTTGCCGCCGCTCTGGATAACGATGCGGCCTTTGGCGCCGGTCGCGGGGTCGCTGGTGTAGATTTTCACGTCGGTAGGTGATGGCACAAACTCCAGTTTATGCCCCTTCACGTTCACGACCTTGCCGCCGTTAGCGCCTTTCGGCTGTTCCTGCGCTAACGCGGGAAATGTGGCAAACGAAACCAGCAACGCCATAGCAACCTTATCTAATTTCATATTCTACTCCTTTTGTTAACGTTAGAACGCTTCTGCGGGCTGGCCAGTTGCCTGAGTGCGCAACAGGTTTTCGAGGGGTGCTTGTCCGAGTTTCAGGAATAGTACAGGCGTTAGAAGAGTGTCGAGCAGGGTAGAAGAGATCAGTCCGCCCAGGATTGTCACCGCCACCGGATGCAGGATTTCCGTGCCTGGTTTGTCCGCGCCGAGCACGAGCGGAATGAGCGCCAGCCCCGCGCAGAGCGCCGTCATCATCACCGGCGTCAAGCGTTCAAGGCTGCCGCGCACGATAAGCGCCCGGCCGAACGTCTCGCCCTCATGCAGCGCCAGATTGATGTAGTGACTGATTTTAAGGATGCCATTGCGCGCGCTGATACCCGCCAGAGTTATAAACCCGATCATGCTCGCAACAGACAGCGGCTGATCGGCAAGCCACAGCGCGACGACGCTGCCGATCAGCGCCAGCGGAATATTGGCCATGATGATCCCCGCTAGCACAGCGGAGCGGTAGCGTGTGTAGAGCACGAGGAAAATTAGGATCAGCGAAATGATGGACAGGCCCGCGATTAGGGTCGCCGCCTCCTCCTGCGCCTGAAACGTGCCCTCCAGCCGCACGGTATAGCCCGGCGGCAAGGTAGTTGCGGCAATGATCTGGCGGATGCTGGCCACAAGCGCCGCCATGTCGCCGCCACCGTTGTTGCCGAACACCACGATGCGGCGCTGCCCGTTCTCGCGCTGGATTTGGTTCGGCCCGTCGGTCTCCTCGACGTCCGCGATGAGGCTTAAGGGGATAGCGCCTGCGGGGGTTGATACGAGAAGGCCGGAAAGCCCCTCCGTCGAGCGGTCGGTTTCGGCGAGTCGCATCACCACGTCGAAGCGCTTTACACCGTCGATAACCTCGGAGACCTTGCGGCCATTCGACAGAGTCTCTAGCGTCTCGGTGATAGCGGAGGGCGCGATGCCGTGCAGCGCCGCGCGCTCATAATCGACGCGCACCTGCAATTGCGGAATGCGCACCTGCTTCTCCACCTGCAAATCGACCAGACCTGGCACGCCGGCGAGCTGCTGCCTCATGCGCTCGGCAAGGGCCCGTAAAGTGTCCGCGTCCTCGCCGAAAATTTTAAGCGCGATCTCGGCGCGGATGCCGGAGAGCAAATGGTCGAGGCGGTGCGAGATCGGCTGACCGACATTCACCGCGACGGGGAGAGCTGAGAGCCGCCCTCGCACATCGGCGAGCACTTCTTCCTTGGAGCGTGCGGATGCGCGCAAATCCACGTCAATCTCGCTCGAATGTACGCCCTCGGCGTGCTCATCCAGCTCGGCCCGTCCGGTGCGGCGACCGACGGATTTCACCTCCGGCACCTCAAGCAGTAGACGCTCGGCGATCAACCCAAGCCGGTGCGATTCTGGAAGCGAAATTCCAGGGTTGTAAATCGCGCTTATGGTGAGCGTGCCTTCGTTGAAGGGCGGCAGAAACGAGCGCGGGAGCAAGGTCGCGTAATATGCAGCGCCCGCCACCGCCATGGCGGCGAGGCTGACGAGAAACGCTGGACGGTCGAACGCCCAGTTTAGCAAGCCGCGATTGCCGGCCTTCAGCTTGCGGACGATGAAGCCATCGTGCTCCGCGTGATCGCCCGCGCGCCGCCCCAGCAGGTAGTAAGCCAGCACTGGCGTGACGGTGATCGCCGTCACAAGGCTGGCGAGGATCGACACGATATAAGCGACGCCCAGCGGCGAGAACAGCCGCCCCTCGATGCCGGAGAGCGCGAACAGCGGCACGAAGACGAGAATGATAATCATCGTGGCGTAGACGATGCCGGAGCGCACTTCCTGGCTAGCCCTAGCTATCACCTCCAGCGGCGGTTGCGGGTTCGGAAGCGCGTTGTTCTGCTTCAGCCGCCGGATGATGTTCTCCACGTCCACCACCGCGTCGTCCACCAGCTCGCCGATGGCGATGGCGAGGCCGCCCAGCGTCATGGTATTGATAGTGACCCCCAGCCACTGAAACACGATCACAGTGACGAGAATCGAGATCGGTATTGCGGTTAGCGAAATCGCCGTCGCCCGCCAGTTCAGCAGGAATAAAAACAGGATGATGGCGACGATGATCCCCGCCTCGATCAGCACGCGCTTGAGGTTGGCCAACGAGGTTTCGATAAACGTCGCCTGCCGGAACTGCACGTTGGTGACGGTGACGCCTTCAGGCAGCGTGCGCTGCACATCCGCCAGCGTTGCCTCGATGGTTTTCGTCAGCGCGATGGTGTCAGCGCCAGGCTGCTTCTGGACGGAAACGATGACGGCCGGTTTGCCCTGAAACCCTGCGTCGCCGCGCTTCGCCCGCGCCGCGAATTCCACGCTCGCCACCTGCCGCAGCAGCAACGGCTGCTCGCCGCGATAGGCGACCACGGTGTTTTGGAGGTCTTCAAGCTTCGTCGTGAGGCCGATATTGCGGATCAGAAACTCGCGGTTGTATTGATCGACGAAGCCACCGCCAGTGTTCGCGCCAAATTTCCTGATCGCCGCCTCGATGTCTTCGACCTTCACATCCAGCGCCTGCATCAGCGCGGGGTTTGGCGTCACCCGGTATTGCCGCACCTCGCCGCCAATGGGGATGACCTGGGAGACGCCGGGGATCGTGAGCAATTGCGGGCGCAGCACGAAATCGGCAATCTCGCGCAAATCCATCGGGTTGGCCGTGTCACTCGCCACCGCGATCAACAGGATTTCGCCCATGATGGACGAGACCGGGCCCATTTGCGGGACGACGCCAGCGGGCAACTGGCTTTGCAGCGTCGAAAGCCGCTCCGCCACAAGCTGGCGATTGCGGTAGATATCCGTGCCCCACTCGAACTCGACATAAGCGATGGATAGGCCGACGCCCGAAACTGAGCGTACCCGCGTCACACCCGGCATCCCGTTCATGGTCGTCTCGATTGGGTAGGTGACGAGCTGCTCGACCTCGGGAGGCGCCAGACCCTCAGCCTCGGTCAGCAGCGTGATTGTCGGCTTGTTCAGGTCGGGGAATACGTCCACCGGTATGCGCGGCAAGATGAACGCCCCGTATCCGACGAGCAGCAGCGCAGCGGCGAGAACGAACAGCCGATTGTTTAAGCTGGTGCGGACAAGAAAATTAAACATCGACACCTCCGCACTTCGTTATGACCGCCCTTGCGGCGGCCATCCAAGCCGAACGAGAAATCGCGGCTATTTCGCTAGATAGCCGGGTCAAGCCCGGCCATGACGGGAAGCTGAGAAACACGCTTTGATGTTCCATATCACCGCACCTGATTCAGCATTTCGGCGGAGCGCACCACGACGCGCGCGCCCTCTTCCACACCGCCGAGCACAAGCACGCTTTGCCCATCGACCGGCTCCACGCGCACAAGGCGCGGCATGAATCGCTCCGGCTCCAGATGCTCGAACACCAGCGTTTCGCCATTCGCTCCGCGCACCACCGCCTCGCGCGGCAGCACCTTGCCGGTGACGGTTTTGTCGCGCTGCGCGAGCACGGTAACGGGGAGGCCGATGCTGAGGTTTTCGGCTGTCTCCAAAGCGAATTGAAGCTGCGTCGCGTGTTGTTGCAGCGCCCTGCCCTTACCCTGAAAAGTGAGTTTGAGCGCTTTGCCGCCCTCCAGCACCGCATGACCGCCGGTGATCCCGTCCGCATTGCGCGGATCGAACGCCAACGCCTCGACCCAGAAACTCGATGGCGCGATCACCTGGAACAGCACATCGCGCGCCTCCACCACCTGCCCTGGCGTGGCGCTTGCCGCCGAAATCACTCCATCAACCGGCGCGCGCAGCACCTCACGCTCGCGCTGTGTGCTGCGGATTGCAGCTTTGCGGCGCTTCAAGCCGTCAAGCTCAACCTTCGCGTCATCAAGTGAAGACTGGGCTACGGCGTTTGTCGTAATGAGGCGCTCGAACCGACCGATTTTAGCTTCAGCAAGAGCGATCTGCTGGTCAATTTCGCCGGAACGCTCCGCCAGATCGGAGTAATCCCCGGTGGCGATGGGCGGCTCAACTTCGGCGACCACGTCGCCTTTTTTCACTGTTTGCCCCAGCTTGGGTAATCCGCCCGCAGGCGCTGAAATCCGCCCTCCATTGACGCTTTGCACCAAACCCGAGCGGTTTGGATCGGCGATTATACGTCCTATGAGCCGCAGGCCGGGCTGCACCGAACTGGTTTTTACAACGGTTGTGCGAACATCCAGCAAACGCTGCGTCGGCTTCGGCACGAACAGCGAGCCATCCTCCAGACGACGCGGTATTTCCCCGGTGAGCGAAGCGGCGGATGCGGATGGCGGGATGAGAGTCGCCGCGCAGATCAGGATTAATGCGCTTGCCACCGCCGTTTTCCGTCCGCCGCACAAGAGCAACCCAGCCAATACGCCAGCGACGAATATGCCGAGCGCATAGCTCCAGCCGGGAATGCTGGCGAGACTTGGCGTGTTTGCGTCATCGCTTTTTCCTGGCGTGGCTGTGGCGCGAGCTTCAGGAATTGTTAGAGAGCCTATGAGGAGATCATCGCCGGACGCGGCGGCTATGGTGACGACAATCTCATATTGCCCGGCCTTACGAAATGGCCCGCCTTCAAGCAGGTAGGCGCCATCCGCTAATGGCTTTGCATCAAGCGTCGCATCGCCGATAGCTAAGGAAACCTTGGCGTCAGAGACTGGCGAGTTATCGGATGTCCGATCGAGAAAAATCGTTAGATCGCCGTCCCTTAGGATGGCAACCAGTTGGTACACATCGGATTGAAGCGCAAGCCTTGGCGCAGTGCTCTCGGGGAGCGCTGGCGGCTTGGCCCCGTGGTCATGGCCCTCATGGGCCTTCGCGAGGTTATAACCTGACGCGCTGATAAGGGTCATTAAAAGCAAAGCGGTGAAAAACGTTCGCCAAGCAATTCCTGTTGTGGTTATAAGGCGTTCTGTCATGACCATCCCGATGTGTTTAATAGCGTCGCTCTACAATATGCGATCTATACCTATACGGGGTAAGGGGATCAATGAGAAAAGCGAAGTTTTATGTGCATTAAGACCCTCGGACCACACTGCAAAGTTTGATGCAGCAATCAGAAAGGCCGTCTACGGCAAATCGCGCGAGGCCGGTGTCCGCATCGTCAAGCGCCAGCGAGCAAGACTCCGCTCGTAGAGATGACGGAGTGATTTACGCCGCGCTCGCGGCCACCTAGGTCAGCATCGCTATAGGTATGGGAAACAGCGTCGTAGGACTAAGCCTCACGCTTTCTATGACTTTCTAGGAAAGCATTACTGGCCCCTTTATCCAGCTTTGCATGTCTTGATGTCTGCCGGTTGTGGGCGCCCATCGGTAGCGGGCGGGCTGAACACGGCGAGATAAGCATCGCTGCCTTTGAGCGAATGGACGGCGATTTCGCGATAGCCGACAGCCGCAAGCTCGCATTTCAGGA
>Ga0163154_10002088_pt1 | contig 29777 bp, 24 predicted proteins | sample OliLakLV19MP9P1_FD_148649 | JGI IMG/M metagenome (GOLD analysis project Ga0163154, IMG submission 148649) | Freshwater microbial mat bacterial communities from Lake Vanda, McMurdo Dry Valleys, Antarctica - Oligotrophic Lake LV.19.MP9.P1 | ecosystem: Environmental > Aquatic > Freshwater > Lake >... | reverse complement strand
AAGTTGCGGACGTCGGTGGGCGCCGCCGCGGCGCTTTAGCTCGCGACGGGTGGGGTCGAACTCGCTTACCAGACCAAGTCCTGGTTCTGGTTTTCTTAAGTCGGGCATGACGTCGACTGGCAGATCGGGGTGTTGCGATCTGCGGGTGCGCGGGCCTTCCCATTGCTGCATCGCCTCAATGCCAGGAGGGCCGCGGATCGGTGCGATGCGTGGCGCGCGGCTTAAGTTCGCCGAAGTGTTCGAGGATGCGCACGATTACGACGCGCTCGGAGATGAAGGGGTTCGGTCGCTCCGCGACTTCGCCCGCGCCGGGTGCTGCGGCGGTGGATGGTTCTGCAATGGGCCGGATGTGGGCGGGAAGGCCAGTTGCGCGCGGATGGCTGCTGCCAGGTTCTCGGCTGCCACTGATGCCGCTGGCGCGGCCAGTGTGGACGGCGCCAGCGCTGCCGCGGCTAATTCTGGCCCGGCGGCCGGTGCGGAACCCCGCTGTCGCCGACGTGACCGCTGCTGCAATCACCTCCCCTGCCCGCGCCGCCACCGTGACGGCTTCGAACCCTGAAGGCGATTCGCAAGAGGGCCGCGCAAGGCGGCCTGCACTGAAGTCGCAAAAACGGATGAGTTGCGTAAAACGAACACGTATTGACACCGTCTCGAACCACACTGGCGCGCCCGCAGGAATTCGAATCCCCGACCACTGCCTTCGGAGGGTCGGGCTAGGTTAACTATCCGCGCCGTGCACGCGCCGCGGCGGGAAGTGTGCGGCGGTGTTCAACAGTGCACTGTAGAGCTTGGCCGCCCAGCGCGCGCGCATGGCCGGTGTGGTCAGTTGATCTTGGCGTAATTCGAACATCGCATACGGCAAACCACGGCGGATCGCGTGCTGATCAACGGTGTAGCCCATCGCCAAATGACCATCGTAGGGCTGGTTATCGCCCACCAGGGTACGGTCGCTGCCGAGTTCGCGGATCAAGCCATGCGCGAAACTGGGATCGTCGCGCCATAACACGCCAATGGGCCATGGGCGCGCTTCGTTGGCGGTTCCCAAGCGCTGGGTAAAGCTGTGCACTGAAATCACCAGCGGCACCATTGAACGTGCTCGCATTTGACTCAAGTGCCGATCAATACGCCGATGATAGGGCTGGTGATATGTGCGCCAGCGGCGCTGCGTTTCAACCGCGCTGAGCGCTTGATTGCCGGGTATGACAAGGCCATCGCTGATTTGCGGAATCAGCGTGGGATCGTCCCGGCGTCGATTAGCATCAATCAACAGCCGGGAAAAGCCATGCTCAATCCACGGCGAGCTAAGATGCCGCGCCAAGCGCCGCGCGACATCTGCGGCACCTATATCCCAGGCGATGTGCCGGGTAAGATCGAAGGGCAACAAACCTAGATTGTTGAGCGCCGCCGGCACTCGATTGGCTGCGTGGTCGCACAACACCAGATAGGAAAGACTGGCTCCGGCGTGCCAGCGATAGACCGGAAGTCGATTGCGAGAATGATCGTCCATACGCTCGATGATGCCGCAACCGACTTAGGGCTCGTGGAAATAACTGGGACTTTTTGCTCGCCGGCTTGGGCGCGCTGCTTCGTTGCGACTCGCTTGTGTGGCGCGCCACACCGCGCTCATCGCGCCTCGCAGCGCATCCCAATCTGACGGCCAACAGTCCAAGTTACTTCCTCACGAGCCCTTAGTTAGCAATGATCTGAACAGGTCAATCCACTGGCAGAATGCGGCTATCCACACAAACCACCCAACACCATGCGCGCACTGCTGCTTGCCTTCATCATCGTGAGTTCTGCCAGCGCGCCCAACTGGAGCGCCGCACAGACCTTAAGCGCGCGCACCATCCTTTTGGTGCGCCACGGCCACTATGCGGCCGATCCCAACGCCGATGCGCGCCTGGGGCCGAGCTTGAGCGCCTTGGGCGTAGCGCAGGCCCGCTTGGTCGGTGCGCGCCTGGCTGGTTTGCCTTATCAATTCGATGCGGTTTGGGTCAGTCCGTTGACTCGCGCGCAGGAAACGGCGCGGGTCATCAGCGAAGATCTGGGTGGCGCGGCGCTGACTGATCTGGCCGAACTGGAAGAGTGCACGCCGCCAACGCACCGCAAAGAGATCACCGCGAGCGTGAAGCCGGAGGATTTGAGCGCCTGCGCCGCGCAACTCGACACCTTATTCAGCGCGCACTTCAAGCCAGCCAGCGGTCAGGGGCGACATGAGCTGATGGTCTGCCACGGCAATGTGATCCGTTACCTGATCACCAAAGCACTAGGCGTAGACAACGAAGCCTGGCTGGAAATGTCGGTTGGACATAGCAGCATTAGCCAAATTCGCATTGAGGCGGACGGCAGCTTCAAGTTGATCAGCGCCGGCGACGTCGGTCACTTGCCACCGCATATGCTCACCGGCGCCAGCGGGGATATCGAACGCAGCCTGGCGGTGCCGGCGGCCGTCGAGTAGGACTGGTCTTTGCGAGGGAGCCGCAAGCGACCGCGGCAATCCAGGGACGTTCGCTTAAGCCACCACCAACGTCCCAGGATTGCCACGGCCGTCGCCGCTGTCGCGCCGAAGACCTCGCAACCACGAATCAATGACTTACGATATCGGTCCATGGAGCGGATGAGCGGATAGCGGAGAGCGGAGCGGCCTTTGGCCGCCTTGATTTGCCGAAAGCAGATGTAGGTTAAGAAGACCTCAAAACGCCACGCAGCGTCGCCAGCAATTGCCGGGGGTTCACCGGTTTGGCCAAGTGCGCGATAAAACCGATCTCAACGGCCAGTGCACGATCGGCTGGGGTGGCGCGGCCGGTGACGGCGATCAGCGGTAGTTCTGGACGTTGTGCGCGCAAGGTGCGGGCCAAGTCCAAACCACTCATGCCATCCAAGTCCCAATCCAACAGCGCGGCGTCGAAATCTTGTTCTTGCACGGCAATCAGTGCCGACAGTGCATCTGCCACCGCGTGCACTTGTATGCCTGCGGCAGTCAATTCTGCTTCCAAGACTTCGCGGCCGACCGGGTCGTCCTCAACGACCAACAACTGTACTTTGCTCAGATCGACCGGCGCCGGCAGTTCGGGTTCGCTGACCAGCTGGGGTGATTGCGTAGACGCTTGCTCGGCACGATCGAGCAGCAACATAAAACAACTGCCGACACCGATTTCCGATTCAACGCGCAACGCCCCACCCATGCGCTCCGCCAAACTGCGACTAATCGCCAGCCCTAGCCCCGTTCCGGGTGCGGCGCGTTCGTTGCCGACGCGCTCAAACGGCTGGAATAAGCGGGCGATTTGGGCGGCTGTCAAACCGGGGCCAGAATCGCGCACCCATAACTCCACGCGCTCACCCTGCTCCGCCGCGCTGATGCTGACTTTGCCGCTCGCGGTGAACTTGAACGCATTGCTCAGCAAATTTTCGACGATCTGCAGCAAGCGCGGCGCGTCGGCGAGCACCGCGTGCGCATCAAGGCGCGTCTCAAATTGCAGATTGCGTTCCATCGCCAACTGGGTATAGCGCTCAATGGTCGGCGCCAGCGTTGAGCGCAGCGCCACGATTTCTTTGGGCAGCGGTGCAGCGCGCGCTTCCAAACGGCTCCAATCGAGCATGTCGTCCAGCAATCGCGCCAATTGTTTGCCGGCATCGGTCAGCAAAGCCAGATAACGCTGCGCGGCCAGCGGCAGGGGCTGGTCGGCAAGCAAACGACCCATGCCCAACACACCATTCAGCGGATTGCGAATCTCATGGCTTAGCTCGGCAACTAACGCGGTCTTTTCGGTCGCCAAACGCTCGGCCCACTGCGCTTGCAAACGCACTTGTTCCAGCATTTGCGCCGCGCGGATGCGGCGCAGGCGCCACGCGTGCGCCGCGGCCAGCAACATCAGCGCGATCAGCAAATACGCCCAATGGGCCCAACTGCTGCGCCACCACGGCGGTAATACGCGCAACGACCAACTCAGTTGATTGACTGCCGTTTGGCCGTAACCGTCCCAGGCGCGCACCTCTAAGGTGTACTGGCCGGGTGGCAAGGTCCCTAGCCGTCTTTCCGGTCGCGCGGACGGCAAGCTCCAATCCTGATCCCAGCCTTGCAGCTTGAAACTAAAACGCTGCGCATGCGGCCTAGCCAAAGTCGCCAAGCGCACCGCTACGCTCAATTCGCGCTCATCGGCACCCATTTCGCCTGATTTTGTCGGATCAAGCAGACGACCGTCATCGATGATCAACTGGTCAAAACGTAGACGCGTGGTCGGTGGCTGAATGATCGCTTCACGCGGATCCAAACTCAGCAATCCGTCCTCGCTACCGATCCACAAGCGACCGTCGGCGTCGAGGTGCAGTGGGCGATCGCTAAACTCCTGCGTGGGTAAACCATCACGCGAGTCGTAGGCATCCAACTGGCGACTGGCGGGTTGATAACGATACAAACCTTGCGGACCCACCAGCCACAGGCCATCGCCGACGTGCGCCATCGCGCCCACGGTTTGGAACTCGGCAAAAGCGCGCGGCGCGAAACTGGCATCACGAAACAGGCCTTCGCGCCAATCGTAGCGCGCCAGTTGGCCATCCACGAAAGCGTAAATGCGCTGCGCGTCGTCCACCGTAAAAGCATCAATCCGCGCGCTGCCGATCAATGCCTGCCAGCATTCGCACCCGGAATCAAAAGCCAACAAGGCCCGATCGGTCGCCACCCAGACGCGTTGATCCAATCCCACCGCAATTTGCTGTACTTCAGTGCCGACCAGTCCATTGGCGCCAAACGGGTACTTCGCGACCTTGCCGGTAAGCGGATCGATGCGATTCAAACCATCACCCATCGACGCCGCCCAAACTTGACCAGCGCCGTCGACCTGCAACAAGTCGACGATGCCACCCACCAAAGCACTGGCCGGCCATTGCGCAAGCGACTTCAAGCGGCCGCTAGCGTCCACCGCCACTCTCAGCACGCCATCTTGATGGCCGATCCACAGCTCATTGTCTGCGTAGGCCAACACCGCCCACACCCGGCGCTGCTGGGTGCCGGGCAGTTCCAGCGCTTCAATCAGTCCACTGCTGGGCGTTAAGCGATGCAATCCGCCGTTCATCGTGCCGATCCAAACGCGCCCCTTGGAATCGCGGGCGACGCCGCGCACGCGTCCATCCCGCAGGCCTTCTGCGCCGACCAGCGTGGGCTGCCAACTCTGAAAGCGATCGGCGTCCGGTGGCAGGTACAACAGACCACCCCCACCGCTGCCAAACCACAATCCTTGATCCGTGTCGGTCAGTGCACTCAACAAGGCCTGCTGTGGCACGCCGCCAATGCGACCCGGCGTAAAACCAATGCGCTGCGCTTGATTACCTACACTACGCAGCAATTCTCCCAAGCCACCGACCCAATCGCCGCGCGGCCCGGATTGCAGCATGCGCGCACGCGCCGGCAGCGCCAAAAGCGCCATCGGCACGCACTGGGCAATCAGCGTTTTGTTGACTTGGCAGGAGCGCCCGTCGCGCGTGCTAAACCACAGCTTATCGCCTTTACCCGTCATTCCATACACTTGCGGAGGCGTCGCCTGACCATCGACAAGCGCGCTGAAGCCACCGCGCCCATCGTATAACAACAAGCGCTGATCACGCGTCGTCAGCCACAAACCACCGCCAGCGGCCGGCAGCACATCGATCAAATCGGCGGAACCAAAACGCGCTGGCACTCGGTGCTGCTCAATCAAGCTGCCGGTTGAACTGAGTTCCAGCAAGCCTGCGCCATAGCTGCCCACCCAAATGCGTTCATCAACGGCCGCCAACGACCACAACTCCAACTGCTCGGTTTGTAATACCGCGTGCAAGTCCACACGCTGGAAATCGTTGGTCGCCGCGCGCCAGCGCGCCAGATGTCCACCTTGGGTGGCCACCCAGACCTGCCCATCCGTGCTGATCGTCAGGGCTTCAACGGAGGTCGACGCCAGCGCGTTGCTCTGTTCCAGGCGCGCCGGATAACTGAGGAACTGGTGGCCATCAAAACGCACCAGCCCGTTCGCAGTGCCAATCCACAAACGGCCATCCTGATCCTGCGCAAGCGCATTGACCTGTCGCGACGGCAGTCCTTGCTCGGTGCCAAACACCCGAAACACCGGCAGCGCCTGTGGCTTAGGATTCGCCCGGGCTTGCCAAGCGTAGGCACTGGCGCACAACATCAGCGCTATACGCAGCCCCATTGCAAAATCCGCACCCACCATGCCGCAAGCCCTCCCGACTACCCGCATCCGCTTGTTGCTCGCCGCGATTGTCGTCGCCAGCGCATTGGGATTAATCCTCTCGGCTATTTACGCGACAGACGCGGCGCTGTCGATCATTGAACGATTGGAACGGCTGCCAACCTGGCTAGGCGTGCTCACCAGTACTGCGGTCAGCTTGGTGATTGGCGCGACCGGCTGGTTGTTGTGGCGCCTGCTGCACCCAAAACGACCGCCCGCGGTGCTGCGCAGTGCCATTGTTGATCGCAGCACCGTGGAAACGCGGATGACGGCAATGCCAGCGGCCCAGCCACTGCGCGCTGAACTGCTCGAACTTGATCGTCGCGCGGCGCTAGAGCAGGTCTATTTGGCGCTATTTGGCGATGTCAGCACCGGCAAGAGTTCGCTGATCCGCGCCTTGGTGCCCGGCGCGCCGGTGCAAATCGACGTGCGCGCCGGCACCACGCGCAGCGTGCAGCACTATCCGGGCCAGCTTGGCGACGGTTTGCAAGTCATTTTGGCCGACGTGCCCGGCACGGGCGAATGGCAGGGCGAAAGCCGCGCAGTTGCCGCCCGTGAAGAAGCCCTGCGCGCGCACGTGGTTGGCTATGTTTGCGATAGCGATTTGACCCGCAGCCAGTTTGAAGAAATCACCTGGCTGCGCGAATTTGGCAAACCATTGCTGATAATTCTGAACAAAACTGATCGCTACAAGCAAGATCAATTGCACGCGATCAGCGCGAAATTGCGCGAGCGCACCGGGCAAGCGGCGCTACTGGTCAGCGCCGGCGGAGTGGAAACGGTATTTCGCGTTGGCGCCGATGGCCATGAGCACGCCGAGCAGCGCGAGCGCAAAGCGCAGCTTAAACCCTTGATCGACGCGCTGACCAGCATCGCCAAGCGCGGACCGGCCGCCTATGAAGCCGATCGGGAACGCGCGGTACTCAGCGCACTGGATCTGAAAATCGACGCGCTGGAGGCCTCCGAACGCGCACGACAAGCCGCCGCTCTGGTGCGCGAGTACGCACGCAAAGCCGCGATTGGCGCGCTTGCCGCCGTGGCGCCGGGCACCGATCTGGTCATTCAAGGCGTACTTGCCTCGCGATTGTTGGCAGAGCTGACTCAGCTCTATCAAGTCCCGATGCGCTCCATTGATCTGGATGGCTTCGTCGAATTAGCCGGTGGACGTTTGCGTGGCAGCACCGCACTGATTCTGGCCATCGTCGGCAATGCGCTAAAAGCCTTTCCAGGCTTGGGCACGGTGAGCGGCGGCTTAGTGCACGCGGTCGCCTACGCGATGATTTTCGACAGTTTAGGGCGCGCTGTGGCTGAAACCCTGGCACGCGGCGACGGCTTTGATCGCAAAGCCGCGCTGCAACGATTCGACGCCAGCCTGGCCGATCGCGGTCGCTTGTTAGACCTCGCGCCGCAGATGCTGAAACTGGCGCTAGAGGCGCGCGGCAAGACGGAGGATGAGCGTCGATGACGAGCAGAGCACCCAATGGCCGACGTCGATGGACATGGTTGCTAATAGCGCTCTTTTCGGCACGAAAATGCATCCGGATGAACCTCACAAGAATCCTCATTGCGAGGGAGCCTTGGCGACCGCGGCAATCCAGGGACGTTCGCTTAAGCCACCACCAACGTCACTGGGTTGCCACGGCCGTCGCCGCTGTCGCGTCGAAGACCTCGCAATGACGAATCAATAATTGACGGTGTGTATTTACGGGAGATGTTCCAAATGAACTTTCGCGCCCACTTCGGGCAATGGTTTATCGGCGCCGCGGCGCTGGCATTCGCGACCTGCGCAGCCGCGGCGCCGGTCGAATACCGTTTTGACCCGGTGCATTCGCAATTGCTGTTTTTCGCCGATCACATGGGTTTTTCCAGGTCTATCGGGCGTTTCGCCCGCTGGCAGGGCCAGTTTGTTTACGACCCGGACAATGCCAGCGCCAATCGAGTTGATCTCAATATCGACATCAGCTCGCTGGATTTGGGCGATGCCAACTGGAATCGCACGATGTTAAGCGGCAAATGGTTCGATGCGAAAAACCACCCGCAGGCGCGATTTTTCGGCACGAAATTCGAGCTTGTCGATGCAACGCTCGCCAAACTGCATGGCGAATTGACGCTCTTAGGTGTCACCCAGCCGGTGACCTTGGACGTGCGCATTAACCGGATTGGCACTCACCCGTACACACTCAAAGCCACCGCCGGTTTTTCAGCCACCACCACGATTAGTCGTTCTGCGTTTGGTATGGATGCACTTCAGGGCACGCTGGCAGATGCGGTGGAAATCCGCATCGAAGTAGAAGGTCAACGCGCCAAGCCGCTGCGCAAGGCGGGCAAGCAGTGACGAAGACAAATCCCTTGCGTTGGCGCCAGCACCGGCATCCGCAATGAGTCGTACAATGTTGCGAGAATCAGACGAATGCGAGCGAACTTGATGGCCACTCCAGCCTTATTCGGATTGTGTGGATGAAAGTATTCTGGACCGCAAAATCGCTGCAAAGGCTGCGGCAAATTCAGGATGTGATCGACATTCTGACTGTGCGTCATGCCAAACGACTTGTGCCGGAACGCGTTAGTTATTTATGACGTCCGCAAGCGACATGGGCTCGACTCCCCAGCAACGTCATCTAGCCCAAACAGTCGATAGCCTGCGCGCGCTGATTGACGATGCAAATTTGCCTGCTGAGGTGCGTAGCGCCTTGCAGCCAGAGTTTGACGAGATTGAGCGACTGATCGACAAACTGGAACAGGGCGAGCTGCATGTGGCGGTGTTTGGCCGGGTGAGCGTCGGCAAATCGGCGCTGCTGAATGCCTTGATTGGCGAAACGCGTTTTAGCGTCGGCGTGTTGCATGGCACCACCTCGACGCGCGAGAGCGCCGGCTGGCAGCGCATTGGTGAATCCGGCGTGCACCTGATCGATACGCCGGGCATCAATGAGATCGATGGCGCGGAACGTGAACGGCTGGCGCGCCATGTGGCGAGTCGCGCGGATTTGGTGATCTTTGTCGTCGATGGCGATTTGACCGCCAGCGAGGCGATCGCACTACGCGAGCTGGCGCAAACGCGTCGACCCTTGTTGTTGGTGCTCAACAAGGCCGATCGCTACAGCCAAGCCGAACGCAGCGCATTGCTGGAGCGTTTGCGGACGCACACGCAGGGATTGGTCCGCGCAACGCATGTGATCAGCGCCAGCGCGCTGCCGGCGCAACGGCTATTGATTCGCGTCGCCGCCAATGGCAGCGAAACCGAAACCATGGAAACGCCGAGCCCGGATATCGCCGCTTTGCGCACCATCATGTTTGAGGTCTTGGCCAGCGAAGGGAAAACGCTGGCGGCACTCAACGCCGGTCTATTTGCCGGGCGCCTTAGCGATGAAGTCGGGCGGCGCTTGACCGAGGTGCGCGCTGATGTCGCCGACAAGCTGATCCGCAATTACGCGCTGGGCAAGGGCGTAGCGGTGGGATTAAACCCACTGCCGCTAGCCGATTTGGCCGCTGCCGTTGGATTAGATATTGCGTTGGTCAGTCATTTGGGGCAGGTATACGGCCTGCCCTTCACCAAGGCCGAGGCCGGCGAACTGGTGCTGAAAATTGCCGGGCAGATCGCCGTGCTGATGAGCGCGATTTGGGGCGTTAATGTGCTAGCCAGCGCGCTGAAAGGCATCAGCGCCGGCCTTTCCACCGCATTGACGGCGGGCGCGCAAGGCGCGCTGGCCTATTTCTCCACCTATCTCACCGGCCGCGCGGCACAGAGTTATCTGGCCAATGGCAAGAGCTGGGGCGAACGCGGCCCGAAGCGCGTGGTGGAAGAAATCTTGGGCAGCCTGGACCGCGATTCGATCCTGCGCGACGCGCGCGCCGAGATTTTGGCGCGACTTAAGGCGTAGTTATCCCAGCCGTTCCGTACCGCTGCCAGCCCGCTTGAGCCGGCGCACCGATTAGCGCCTGCGCGAACGCGGCCTGGACACCAATTGCGCTGGCACGGTGGCCAGTTTGGTGCGCACCGCATCGAAAATCGGATTGACACCGCCGGGAGCTTCCATGTAGCGGGCGACGGCACCAGCGGCGATACGGGCGATCTCCAGCGGAATCGGATCGGTGGCGCCATCCCAAACTTGCAGCGCGGGTGGCTTCGGGAAAGACACGCCTTGGCTGGCCAGACTGAAATTCTCGATGACTGGATCATTGCCACGCGGCGCGCCGACTACAGCAACTGTCCACATCGAGCGACCCGGTGTACGCAAGAATTCCTGATAGCCAACGAGGCAATCCTGAAACATCTCGCGCCGTGAAGTGCGCCGATCGTCATCGCTGACCGCCACACTGATGCCCATCGCAGCGCGCTGAATCAATGCGGCGATACTGGTCTCTAGCGCGGCCACATCGACATACACCGAACAGAGCTGCGGCCCATAACGATAGGCCCATGAGGCGTTGACCGCCGGTGGTGACTTGACGCCCGGCGTGCGCAAACTGCGCCACGCTTGGGTAAGCGCGTGCCAAGCGGTTGCCGTGGTTGGCCAACACAAAACCTGGGCATGCGCGCCTTCGTCGATATCGCAGTTATCGCCAAAGAATGCGATCAGATCGACATTGGTCGACGCCCGCACTTGAATGGGCCGGCCAATCGGTTCCTGCCGGTCCAACCGCACTTCCAACATACTTTCTTTCATGGTGCTCATGACGCACTCCTCACGCTTGCTTGAGTGAACGCAGGCGTACGCCGCGACCACTGGGCTGACTTGTGGCGTTTTCTGCGATCAGCTCGATACCCGCAGCTTCAAGCGCGCAAACAACCTTGGTTAGCGAATCAACGACCCCTCGCACATTGCCTTCGGAGGCTTCCATGCGTTGAATCGTCGGCAGAGATACACCAGCCAAATCCGCCAGTGTACGTTGATCAATTCCTAACAGGGCGCGCGCGGCGCGCAACTGCGATGACGTGAGCATGGTTGTCCCTAAGCTCGCACTTGGACTTTACAGCTTTGCGGTTTGGATCGCTGGGCTATTGCTAGCACACAACTGCAATTGCCGGTCAAATCCAGGCTTCCTTTATGGTCCAACGGGGGTAACACCGCCTCGAAGCGAGCCCTGGCGGCTCTGCGACGACGAGGGCGTTACCCGAAAGTCGCACGCTTTTTTGTCAGTGTCAAATCTGCGACAGCAGACTGAGCGCGACGCGCATGCTAGCATAGATGTTCAATACATCTTTACTGATGTGCTGGACATCAAACCCATGCAAGCAAAAGTGATCGGCAAAGGGCTTGCGCGCGACGCGCGATCGCTTAGCCGTGGAGTGGGTTTTTTAGCGCACAAGTGCCGAAAAACGTCTCGCTCGTCATTGCGCGGCACGCGCCGCGAGCAGCCGCAAAAGGCCGTCGAACTTGCCGCGCGTGGCGTGGCAATCCAGCGACTTTCGGGACGCCAAAGGCGCAGGCGCTGGATTCTCGCGATGACGAGTCTTGTGGTTTCATCTGCGTGCATTTTCGGGCTGAAAAAGAGCCCGCGCAATGACCAATAAAAAACTTACAGCAGGGGTTCAAGGGGAGAGCAATGCTTGATTCGCCCCTGCATATCTGCGTGGCATTGCTGGCCGCCTGGATGGTGATTGGCATGGCCGGTTTAATCCGGCCGCGCAGTTTGGAGTTTGCTGGCCGCGCTTTGTTTGTTTTGGGCGCCGTGGTTGGTTTGTTGCTCGCGCTGGTGGCGGCCGCCAGTATCACGTCGCCGGCCGAATCTCTGCTTCTGCCGATTGGTTTGCCCGATCTGCCGATGCATTTGCGGCGTGATGCCTTGACCTCGGTTTTTTTGTTTCTGCTCGGCGCCGCGTCGGTGGGTATTTCTTTGTTTGCGGCGGGTTATTTCCGCAGCGGCGAAGGCACCTTACCGGGCGTGCTGTGCCTGCAGTTCCACTTGTTTTTGGCGGCGATGGGTTTTGTGCTGCTGGCCGATGACGCTTATGCGTTCATGGTCGCCTGGGAAAGCATGGCGCTGGCTTCGTACTTTTTGGTCACCACGCAGCATCGCATTGCGGAAATTAGACGCGCCGGTTTTCTATATTTGTTAATCGCCCATGTCGGCGCATTGGCGATTTTGCTGGCTTTTGGCATTTTACAGGGTGGTAGCTGGCAATTTAGCTTTGCCGCGATGCGCACCGCGCACTTAGCGCCAGATTGGGCTTTTGCGGCGTTTTTGCTGGCCTTGTTTGGATTTGGCGCCAAGGCGGGTCTGGTGCCTTTGCACGTGTGGCTGCCAGAAGCACATCCGGCAGCGCCGTCGCCGGTTTCAGCGCTGATGAGCGGCGTGATGTTGAAAACCGCCATTTACGGCATGTTACGGGTCAGTTTTGATCTGATCGGTGATCCGATCTGGTGGTGGGGACTCATTCCTTTGGGTTTGGGCCTGTTTACCGCGTTGTACGGCGTCATTTTCGCGGCCACCCAATCAGATATGAAACGCCTGCTGGCGTATTCGTCGATTGAAAATATCGGCATTTTGTTCACCGGCATCGGCTTGGCGATGGTTTTTCATGGCGTCGGCATGACGGAGTTGGCGGCGCTGGCATTAATCGCGGTGCTTTACCACGCGATCAACCACGCCTTTATGAAGAGCCTGCTGTTTTTGGGCACCGGCGCCGTACTGCACGCTACCGGTGAGCGCAATTTGGGCCACTTGGGCGGCCTGATCCATCGTATGCCGTGGGTCGCATGGTTGACCTTGGTGGGGGTTTTAGCGATCGCCGGGCTGCCACCGTTGAATGGTTTTGTATCCGAATGGCTGTTACTGCAAGCCTTTTTGATGGCTCATGAAGTGCCGAAACCCTTCGTCAATATGTTGTTACCGCTGGGCGCCGCACTTTTAGTGTTGGCTGCCGCGTTGGCGGGCTATGTGATGGTGAAGTTTTTCGGCATCGTATTTTTGGGCCAACCGCGTGAGGCCACCCTGCACGATGCTCACGACGCCAGCCGCCTGGAGCGCGCCGGTCTGCTGTGGCTGGCGCTCGGCTGTGTCATTTTGGGGCTGCTGCCGGCACAAATCGTGCCCATTTTGGCCGGCGTGATTGCCGATCTGGGGGTCGGGTCCGCCACCACGGTCAGCCAGGCGTGGTGGCAGTTGGCGCCGCTGCCTAGCCGTGACGTGAGCTACGCGCCCTTGCTGTTTTTGCTCGCCGTGCTGACCGCCATTGGCGTGACCATCCTGGTTGGCAGGCTGGTTTTTCGGCACCGCACGCGCCGCGCTGATCCTTGGGATTGTGGTTTTGAGCGACTGACGCCGCGTATGCAAGACAGCGCCGAAGGCTTCGGGCAGCCGATTCGTCATTTATTCCAGCCATTCTTCGCAATGGACCGCGAATTGCCTTCCCCATTTGATCGCACGCCGCGCTATCGAGTGGTGGTTTTTGACCGCTTCTGGCGTTGGCTGTACCTGCCTATCGCGCGCTGGGTGCACTCTGCGGCGGCCGCGGTTTCGGTGCTGCAGCAAGGACGAATCTCCGCCTATTTGCTGTACAGCTTCGTCACGCTGGTCGTGTTGTTGGCGTCCGTCTTATGAGCCACTGGCTGGGGTGGTTAAACCAAGTATTCGAAGTGCTGATTGCGCTCGCTGCCGCGCCTATTTTTCTCGGCTGGGTGAATCAATGTCGCGCTTGGTTACAAAACCGCAGCGCGCCGAGCCTGTGGCAACCGTATCGCGGCATCCACAAATTGCTGCACAAAGAAGTGGTGCTGGCCCACAACGCGTCCAGCTTGTTTCGCATCGCGCCGTACATCGTGTTTGGCACGATGGCCGCCGCCGCCGCGATGATTCCGTCGCTGAGCACGCGCTTGCCGTTCACGTCGGCGGCTGATGCGATCGCGCTAGTTGGCTTGTTTGCCGCCGCACGCATGTTTCTGTCACTCGCGGCCATGGATGTTGGCAGCGCCTTTGGCACGCTCGGCGCGCGCCGCGAAATGATGATCGGGTTCCTGGCCGAACCGGCATTGTTGATGGTGATTTTCGTGGCTTCATTGATGACAGCGAGCACCGCCTTGCCGTTGATATCCGAGCGCTTGAGCGGTGAAACGCTGGCCATCCACCCTAGCTTGCTGTTCACCGCGGTGGCCTTTGGCATGGTGATGTTGGCTGAAAACGCGCGGATTCCAGTCGATAACCCAGCGACGCATCTGGAATTAACCATGATCCACGAGGCAATGTTGCTCGAATACTCAGCGCGCCACTTGGCGCTGATGGAATGGGCGGCGGCGCTGAAACTATTTAACTACGCGTGTATCGGAATGGCGCTGTTTGTGCCATGGGGAATGGCAACTAACTACCAAGCCTTGAGTCTGGCTTTGGCCATGCTGTCACTCGCCGTCAAACTTATCATTGTCGGCGCTGCTTTGGCGGTGGTGGAAACCTTATCGGCCAAATTGCGCGTATTTCGGGCGCCGGAATTTCTGGCCACCGCCTTCTTGCTGGCGGTGTTGGGCCTGTTGGTTCACCTATTGCAGGTGGCACGATGAATCACATTCCCTTCGATCTACAGATAATTAATGCGCTGGCAGCGCTGTTATTGCTGCTGTCATTTTCAATGTTGTCGCAACGGCGCATCGTGTCGCTGGTCAACTTATTGGCGATGCAGGGCTTATTATTGACGGTTGCCACGCTTATGGTTGCTTGGCGCACTGGCGAAACCCATTTGTATTTGTCCGGTTTGCTCACTTTTGCACTGAAAGTGGTGTTCCTGCCGTGGTTATTACACCGGCTGATTCGTCGCCTCAACGTCTATTGGGATACCGAGCCGCTCTTAAATATCCCCGGCACCATGCTGGTGGGCGTTCTGATTGTGGTGTTCGCATTTGGTCTGGCCCAGCCGATCGCTGAATTGGCCAGCACCGCAACACGCAACGCCATCGGCATTGCGGTCGCCGTCATTTTGCTGTCGTTCTTGATGATGATCACGCGCAGCAAAGCGATGTCGCAGGTGGTTGGTTTTCTGTCGATGGAAAACGGCTTATTTTTCGGTGCAATGAGCGCGACCTACGGCATGCCGATGGTGGTGGAACTGGGCATTGCGCTCGACGTGCTGGTCGCCATGCTGGTGCTCGGCGTGTTCTTCTTTCAAATCCGCGAGCAATTCGACAGCCTGGATTTGCACCATCTAGAGTCGCTGAAGGAGCGCGATTGATGGAGTTTCTCATCCTGCTCGGCACTCCATTATTCGGCGCTTTGTACTTGGGGTTTTTTGGTGCCTGGCGGCGCGCGCCAGATGTCAATGTGGGTCTTAGTTTGATCACCCTGTTGGCCGCCTGCGCACTGACCGCGCGGGTGATCGAACACGGCGATCTGCTGGTCGCCAAAGAACAGTTTTTTATCGATCCTTTTAATGTATTTCTGGTCACGTTAACTGCCTTTGTGGGCTTCACCACTGCACTGTTTTCGCGCCCGTACATGCGTATCGAACGTGATCACGGCAAGCTCAGCGCGCGCCAACTGAAGCTGTATCACAGCATGTACCAGTTATTCATGGCGACCATGCTGATCGCACTAACCACCAATAATCTCGGGCTGATGTGGGTGGCAATGGAAGCGGCAACGCTGTCGACGGTGTTATTGGTAACGCTGTATCGCACGCCAGCCAGCCTGGAAGCGGGGTGGAAGTACTTCATTCTCTGCGGCGTGGGCATCGCCCAAGCGCTGTTTGGCACTATTTTGTTGTATTTTGCCGCCGAAAAAGTGCTCGGTTCGGCCGGTGTAGACGCCTTGTTATGGACCCATTTAAACGCCGTCAAAGGCCAGTTGGAGCCGGCGGTACTCAGTTTGGCCTTCGTCTTTCTATTGGTGGGTTATGGCACTAAAGTTGGATTGGCGCCGCTGCACAATTGGCTGCCCGACGCGCACGCCGAGGGCCCAACGCCGATTTCAGCGGTACTCTCTGGGCTATTGTTGAATGTGGCGATTTACGCGGTAGTGCGCTGCAAGATTTTGGTCGAAGGCTCACTCGGTAGCACTTTGCCTTCCAATATGTTGATGGGTTTCGGCTTGCTTTCGGTGGTATTGGCGGCGCTATTTTTGTGGCGTCAGCGTGATATTAAACGCCTATTTGCGTATTCGTCGATTGAACATATGGGCATCATTACCTTTGCCTTTGGCATGGGCGGGGCGGTGGCTAATTTTGCTGCCCTTTTACACATGACGGTGCACTCATTGACCAAATCGGCGATTTTTTTCACGGTGGGCCACGCGGTGCAGAAAAGCGGTTCGCAGCAGATGGGCGATATTCGCGGATTGATTACCACTAACCCCACGATAGGCTGGGGATTAATGCTGGGCTCGCTGGCCATTCTGGGCATGCCACCCTTTGGCGTATTCGCCAGCGAATTTTTGATTCTAACCACCGCGATGAAACAACAGCCGTGGGCCACTCCGATTTTGCTGCTCGCCCTCGCGGTGGCTTTTGCCGCCATTTTCGGACGCGTGCAGCCAATGGTGTTTGGCGAAACCAGCGGAAAACGCTTGCCGCATCCACCGGCGCTGCTGCCCGTCTTTGCGCATTTGGCGCTGGTTTTAATGCTGGGTTTATACATTCCGCCCTATCTGGCCGATTGGTTTCGCGCCGCGGCGCGTTTGATCGGGGGTGAATGATGTCCTTCACCCGCCGCTACTGCGAATCAAACCCGCTTGCGGGTGCGCCGGGCGCGCGCGCGCAGACCGTCGCGATCGAACACTGGGGCTCGGTGTTGGCCGAAGTGGCCGCTGGTGGCGGACGACTGTTCGCACTCTGGGCGCAAACGCCACCATTATCCGGCGCGCTGCTGCACGCCGCGGTGATCGGCGATCCTGGAATCTTGCTGCTGAGCGCGACGCTCGCCGAAGGTGTCAACCGTTTCCCCAGCGCTGCCGAGGTATTCCCCGCCGCGCTACGCATGGAACGGGCGATCTTCGATTTGCACGGGCTGCGCAGCACGGTTTGGGACACGCGGCCGTGGTTGCGTCATACGGCATGGCCGGAGGGCTATCCACTACGCGACGCGCAGATGCCCGACGCGCCAACCGAGCCGATCGCCGATGCTTACCCTTTTGTTGCGGTGGATGGCGATGGCGTGCACGAAATCGCGGTTGGGCCAGTGCACGCCGGCATCATCGAGCCGGGGCATTTCCGATTTTCGGTGGTTGGCGAAAAAGTGCTGCGCCTGGAAGAACACCTTGGTTATGTGCACAAAGGCATCGAACGACGTTTTCAGGAATTGCCGGCCTTAGCTGGCCATCGTTTGGCGGCGCGTGTGTCGGGCGACTCCGCCGTGGCCTATTCCTGGGCTTATTGTCAGGCTTTGGAGGGCTGTGCGGGCCTAACACTGCCACCACGCGCCGCCTGGCTGCGCGCGCTGGCGCTGGAACTTGAGCGCATCGCCAACCATTTGGGCGATCTGGGTGCGCTGGGCAACGATGCCGGTTTTGCCTTCGCGCTTTCCCAGTTCGGGCGGCTCAAAGAAGGCTTGCTGCGGCGCACCGCGGCTGCACTTGGCCAGCGCTATTTGCTCGATTTCGTGGTGCCAGGTGGCACGGCGCTGGACGTAACCACGAACACATTGAGCACCTTGGCCGCGGCGATGCCCCCTTTGATCAACGAAGTGCAGCGTTTGCATGACATCCTGGAAGAGCACGCCGGTGTGCGTGATCGTTTTAACGCGACTGGCATCGTCACGCCGGCCTTGGCGCTGCAACTGGGCCTGACCGGTTTGGCCGGCCGCGCCAGCGCACAAGCCTTTGATCTACGCTGTGATTTTCCCTGTGTCCCGTATGAACAACTGCAGCCGGAAAAAATGCTTCAGCAGGGTGGCGACGTTGCGGCACGGGTGGCCGTGCGTTTCGCCGAATTGCTCGAATCCTGTCAATTGGTGATAGCGATCGCCACACAACTGCCCGCTGGTGCACATCGAGTGGAGGTGTCAACGCCGCCACCGGGCAGCATCGGCCTCGGTTGCATTGAAGGCTGGCGCGGGCCCGTGCTGGTCGCCTTATGCATCGGCGCCGATGGCCAAATCGCGCGTTGCCATCCGCACGACCCGTCATGGCACAACTGGCCAGTGCTCGAACATGCCGTGATCGGCAATATCGTTGCGGATTTTCCGCTGATTAATAAGTCCTTCAATCTGTCGTATAGCGGCCATGATCTCTGAACCGCGCAGGAGATTGAAATGCTAAAAACGCTGCGCCAAATCGGCCGGATTGGCATCGTCACTGAACCGCCACCGGCGCCCGATGAAAGTCTGCGGCAGCTGGCGGCGATGGCTGCTGAGGTGCGCCGAATTCTCGGCCGCGCGCTGTGCATTCGCGCGGTGGACGCCGGTTCCTGCAATGGCTGCGAGTTGGAAATGCACGCGCTAAACAACGCGATTTACAACTTGGAGGGTTTGGGGATTCGCTTTGTCGCCAGCCCACGCCACGCCGACATGCTGCTGGTCACCGGCCCCGTTGCGCGCCATATGCAACTGGCATTACGGCGCACCTGGGAAGCCACGCCGGATCCCAAATGGGTGGTTGCGATTGGCGAATGCGCCTGTACCGGGGGCATTTTTGGCGAGAGTTACGCCAGTTGCGGTCGCGTAGCTAACCTCATCCCGGTCGATGTCGCCGTACCCGGCTGCCCGCCGAGCCCAACGCAAATCCTCAGTGGCATTTTGACGGCGATCTCGGGCTAGCAGCTCAAAGTGTCACCGCCAGACGTGTGGCTTGGTCGATCGCACGTTTGGCGTCCAGTTCGCCGGCCGTGTGTGCCCCGCCAATGACGTGCGCCCGTTTGCCAGCGGTGATCAGTTCGTCGTACAGCGTACGATTGGGTTCCTGGCCCGCACACACCACCACATTGTCGACCTCCAAGACCCGCACATCTTCACCGGTGCGAATCTTCAGGCCGCGATCGTCGATGCCCTCGTAACTCACGCCGCCGATCATCTCCACGCGCGCCATCTTCAACGTGGAGCGATGCACCCAGCCGGAGGTTTTATTGAGCTTTTCGCCCAGTTTGCCGGTCGAGCGTTGGATTAAATAAACCTGCCGCACCGGCGCGCCGGGGGCGGGTTTGGCCAAACCACCGCGCGTGCTTAACGTGGCATCAATGCCCCATTGGCGATACCAAGCGGGCGCGTCCAAGGTTGGCGAATGGCCTTCGTGGGTCAGGAATTCGGCGACGTCAAAACCGATGCCACCGGCACCGATAATTGCCACGCGCGCGCCGACCGGCGCATTGCCGGCCAACACATCGACATAACTCAGCACTTTGGGGTGATCGCTGCCCGCGATAGTGGGCGCCCGCGGGCTAACGCCGGTTGCGACAATCACCTCATCGAAACCGTTTAGAGCGGCCGCATCTACTCGGGTTTGCAATTTGAGTTCTACACCCAGCCGTTCCATGCGCACACGGAAATAGCGCAAGGTCTCGTGGAACTCTTCTTTGCCTGGAATTTTCTTCGCCATGTTGAACTGCCCGCCAATTTCACTGGCCGCGTCGAATAAGGTGACGTGGTGGCCACGCTCGGCCAGCGTGGTCGCGGCCGCTAGACCTGCAGGACCGGCGCCCACCACCGCGAAGCGTTTTTTCTGGACGGCTGGCTTTAGGACGATCTCGGTCTCGTGACAGGCGCGCGGATTGACCAAACATGAAGCGCGGCGGTTTTCAAACACATGATCCAAACAGGCCTGATTGCACGCGATGCAGGTATTGATCTCGTCGGCCTTATTGGCCGCCGATTTGTTCACCCATTCGGCATCGGCGAGCAAGGGCCGGGCCATCGACACCATATCGGCCTGACCTGTGGCGATGATCTTTTCGGCGACATCCGGCATGTTGATGCGGTTGGTGGTGACCAGCGGAATCTTGACCTCACGCTTCATGCGCTCGGTGACAAAAGCAAAAGCGGCGCGCGGCACGCTGGTCACAATCGTCGGAATGCGTGCCTCGTGCCAGCCGATACCGGTGTTGATCAGCGTTGCACCGGCGGCCTCAATGGCTTTGGCGAGTTGCACGACCTCCTCCCAGGTTTGGCCGTCTTCAACCAAATCGAGCATCGACAATCGATAGATAATGATGAAATCGCGTCCGACCTTAGCTCGAATACGACGCACAATTTCGGTCGGGAAACGCATGCGGTTTTCGTAAGAACCACCCCATTCGTCGCTGCGCTGGTTGGTGCGTTTCACCAGGAACTGGTTGATCAGATAACCTTCCGAGCCCATCACCTCCACGCCGTCGTAGCCGGCTTCTTGCGCGTAAGCGGCAGTGCGCACGAAATCTTCGATGGTATTTTCGATGCCACTTTTGCTCAGCTCACGCGGTCGAAACGGTGTGATGGGCGATTTGATCGGCGACGCCGATACCGACAACGGGTGGTAGCCGTAACGCCCAGCATGCAGGATTTGCATCGCAATTTTGCCGCCATGGGCATGCACCGCGCCGGTCACTTTGCGATGCCGTTTGACCTCCCACGGCCACGATAGCTTTGACGCAAACGGCGCCAACCAGCCTTGAATACTCGGTGCAATGCCACCGGTCACGATCAGCGCCACGCCACCGGCTGCACGTTCGCCAAAGTAAGCGGCGAGCTTGTCGTAATCCTTGGCGCGATCTTCCAAGCCGGTGTGCATGGAGCCCATCAGCACCCGATTGCGCAGCGTGGTGAATCCCAGATCGAGTGGTGATAACAAATGTGGATAAGGCGAAGTCATCGATCTGCTTTCCGTACGCATGGGTATTGAAGAGGCTGCCCGGAAGGCGCGCCGTAGGCAAGGCTTTTGGTGATGAGACTTTGCTGGTGGGGGTTAGGCGAGACGTGAGGAATAAGTGACAGCCAGTAGTGCAGCACTGCGGCATAATCGCGGCGGTCATATTTTTTGTGCGTGTTCGCTTTCGGCAGCGTTTCCCGTTTTCAACGTCTAACCGCCACAACAACCGGAGTTAAAGCTATGTGGATTATCAGTTTGCTGATGTTGCTCGCGTTGGGATTGCTCGGTATTGCTTCTTGGTTGCGGCAGCGTAACCCGGCTGCAGCGGGGCCGTTGGCGCAGTTGGAAGGCGTGGGCGGTTGGATTGGTCTGGTCGGCTTGATTTGGGGCATCTGGAGCTTGGTGCTGTGGATTAGCGCGATCGGTTTCCTAAGCTCCGCGCCACTGATGATGATCGTCGGCCTGCTCTCCACCTTGGCCATCATCGCTTTGTCATTGATCTTGGCGATTCCGGTGGTCAAAGCGCTGGCCGGCAGCGGCGGGTTTGCCAACACGCTGGAGCAAACCGCAACCACACTCGGCCCATTCAAAGTGATCCTAGGCGCCATTTGTTTGGCCCTGGCCGCCCTGACGCTGATCACGCGCCTGATGTAGGTCACGTTGGCCAAAGGCCTACGGGACCCTTGCCGCAGCGTCACCTAGCCCTGCGGGCCGCCCTGACGCCTATCACGCGCGTGATGTAGGTCACGTTGGCCAAAGGCCTACGTGACCCTTGCCGCAGTGTCACCTAGCCCTGCGAGCCGCCCTGACGCTGATCACGCGCGTGAATGTAGGTCACGTTGGCCAAAGGCCTACGTGACCCTTGCCGCAGTGTCACCTAGCCCTGCGGGCAACGCGACCTACGCGTACTCTGCGGTAAAAAAAGGCCACAAAGAACCTCACATTTTTAAGTCGCGGTCCTCGCAAGCGAGCAAATGATCGGCGAGTTCGGCGCTCACACCTGGCACCCGGTGCCAATCGATACGATCAATCTGCTGGGGATCGAGAAAGCGCAGGGCATAAGTGAGGTACACGCGTTCGCGCAAAAACACGTCGAACAAGTCCGGGTCGATATGCTCACCGGTTTTCATGCGACCGAGAATTTCTATCGATTCGGACAGCGTTTTGGCCGATTTATACGGGCGATCCGGCGCCGTCAGCGCTTCAAATACGTCGGCGATGCCCATCACCCGCGCCGGAATGCTCATTTGTTCGCGTCGCAATCCACGCGGATACCCTTTGCCGTCCATGCGCTCATGATGGCCACCGGCATATTCCGGCACACGACTCAAGTGCGCCGGCCACGGCAGTGCTTCCAGCATGCGTACCGTCATCACGATGTGGTTGTTAATGATCTCGCGCTCTGCGGCATTCAGCGTTCCGCGGCGGATGCATAGGTTCATTTTTTCTTCGCTGCTCAGCAAGGTGCGCTGCTGGCCGTCGATGTCGAGCCATGGCCAGCTAGCAATGCGCTCAATTTCGGCGACATCGCTATCACTCATGAATTCGCCGCCGACATTGCTGCGCCGCAAGAATTCGCGATCGGCGCGCAATTGCTGGGCGCGCGACTGGTAGGTCTCAGTGTCGATCTCACCCTGCAATTGGGCGATTTTTGCGTCACGCAATAGCAGTTCAAAACGCGAATCGACCAAGTGAATGCGATCAAACAAGGTTTCCAGCTTGGTGGCTTTGTCGACCACATGCACCGGCGTGGTGATCTTGCCGCAATCGTGCAGTAACCCGGCAATTTTCAGTTCGTAGCGATCCGCATCGCTCATCGTGAAACCCGCCAGCGGACCGTCGCCGGTTTGCGCGGCGGCCTCCGCCAGCATCATCGTCAATACCGGAACACGCTCACAGTGGCCGCCGGTGTACGGCGATTTTTCATCCAGCGCTGTGTTGATCAAATTAATCAGCGATTCGAATAACCCCGCCATTTGCTCCAATAAACGACGGTTGTTTAATGCAATCGCCGCCTGCGAGGCAAGCGATTCGACCAGTTCCTGATCGGCATGCGTGAAAGCACGCACGCATTGATGCGGGCCACTGGCGTTAATCAACTGCAATACGCCGATGACCGCACCCAGATGGTCCTTCATCGGCACGGTCAGAAATGACTGCGAGCGATAACCCGTGCGTTGATCAAACGCGCGCGTGCCAGAAAAATCAAAACCGGGCTCGTTGTAGGCGTTCAGCACGTTGATGGTCTGACCGGTCAACGCCGCGTGAGCGACCACCAAGGAGTGATTTTCGCGTCCATCGGGAAGGTGCAGCGGGATTTCCGGCAGATCGATCGGCTCGCCGGCGCTGCCGCCTTTGTAGAGACCCAGAGACACGTTACGCAGCAAATCGAAGACCAAACGACCGTCATGGATGCGATAAAAAGTGACGCCGTCGGCCTGCGTGAAGGCGCGAGCCGCTTCGACGATGCGCTCCATCAGGCTATCGAAATCGCGCACCGATGACAGTGCTTGCCCGATCTCGTTTAAGGTTTCCAGCCGAATGCGAATCTCGTGTTCGTCTGCCATGGACGCGTTTCCTGAGTCAGCGCTAATGTCGCTTATCGTAAGCGATCCGGGCAGCCGCGGTCTGTGGGCTTGCGCGAGCGCGCTCCGATAACCGCCCGCTCCGCTGCTTTTAGCCTAGCAGCCTGTCGGACTTTGCGCGTGAGATGCGTTGTGTGGCTTAAGCGGATGCAAGGCGCGGCGCGCAGCCAATGGCTCTTCCGTTGGGGTCGCAGCGCCGACGCCGTTGCAACGCGCAGCCCGCCGGACGGCCTTTTGGCATAGCGCAGACTCGAAAGTAGAGCCCAATCCTTCAAAATCAATTCGAGAATGGGTAATGATCGCCAAAAGGACTTCCGGCGCACTCGCGAGGAAAGTCCGACAGGCTGCTAGGTTCAATCGCTCCAGATTTCCAGGCTATCGGCGTAGCCGCCGAGCAGGTTCCATAGCGGCGCTTCTTTGTCGGAGGGAATCTGCGAGAACGCAAAGCCAACTTCGTCATCGGCAACGCGCGCCACGCGGGCCTCGACATGAATGTTCAATTCATCTCCAAACAGCATGTCGAGCACAAAACGATCACCACGTTGACCGATCCAGTCCACCGGTCGGCGCACCATGACGCCAGTGGCGGAGATGTCCATCAATTCGGAGGTCCAGGATTCATCCCCCCGCAACATCAATACTGCCGAATTGATCGGCATCCGCCGGTGTCGCTTGCCAATTTTTGGAACCAAAGGTTCTGCGTGATTCATGAGCACTTCCCCCCGCCGTCGGGCGGCAGTTCTAACGAAGCGGTCGTAGGAAATCAAGGAATCCTTTGCAGATTCAGTTTTCAACTCACGCTCCTGATAGTCGAAGGCTACCATTGATAGACCGGTGACTTAGATAGTTACCGTCGCACAGTCTCACCCAAAAGCCAATCGGCAACTTAAAAAAACCGCTACTTGTGCACAAGACAACCCTCGCGGCCGTACATGCCGCGAGAGCCCTCCCCCAAAACCCGGTATCACCGCTACAGCAAAGTGTGATGCAAGTCTCGTTCCACTTCCAGACGCGGGCAGCCGAGCGTTCGTCTACCGCAAATCGACACCCGCACCACCGAAGTTGTCACTTGCTGACACGCCACGTCGCAGCGTAACTGACTGTTTCTTCAGCTGGCTTCGGGTCGCATGTACGGGAACAACAGCACATCGCGGATTGATGCCGAATCGGTGTACAGCATGACCAATCGATCAATGCCGATGCCCTCGCCGGCGGTGGGCGGCAAGCCGTATTCCAGCGCGCGGATGTAGTCATCGTCAAAATGCATAGCTTCGGCGTCACCGGCGTCTTTGGCGTTCACCTGCGCGTGGAATCGCTCCGCCTGATCTTCGGGATCGTTCAATTCTGAAAAACCATTGGCCAGTTCGCGCGCCACGATAAACAGCTCGAACCGATCAGTGATTTCCGAATCGTGGTCGTTTCGGCGCGATAACGGCGACACTTCGGCCGGATATTCGGTGATGAAAGTGGGCTGGATCAGCTGATCCTCGACCGTTGCTTCAAAAATCTCGGTAAGCAGTCGGCCCCAGCCCCAATCTGGCTTGGCGGGGACGCGCAAGCGCTTGCAATGCTCGCGCAAACGCTCACCGCTGCGGCAATCCTCGCGGCTGATTTCCGGATTGCGCTGCACCACCGCATCGGTCATCGGCAAACGCAAAAAACGTGGGCCGAAATCGATGATTTGCTGCTGATACAGCACTTTACTGTCACCCTGCAGTTCTACCGCCAATTCGCGCAATAAGCGCTCGGTGAGATCCATCAAGTCGTGATAATCGGCGTAGGCCCAATAAAACTCGAGCATGGTGAACTCAGGGTTGTGCCGAGTCGACACGCCCTCATTACGGAAATTGCGGTTAATCTCGTAAACGCGCTCCATACCGCCAACGACCAAGCGTTTCAGGTACAACTCGGGCGCCACGCGCAAATACAGTTTCATATCGAGCGCATTGTGATGGGTCACAAAAGGCCGCGCCGTGGCTCCACCCGGAATCGCATGCATCATCGGCGTTTCAACTTCTAGAAAGCCATATTCCGGTCGTTCCAAGAAACTACGAATAAAACGCACGATTTGCGAGCGCGTACGGAATACCTTGCGCACGTCGTCGTTGACGATCAGGTCTACATAACGCTGCCGATAGCGTTGTTCGGTATCAGATAATCCGTGCCACTTGTCTGGCAGCGGACGCAAGGATTTAGTCAATAGTCGCAAATTATCCGCGCGCACCGACAGCTCGCCAGTTTTGGTGCGCATTAACAAACCACTTGCGCCGACGATGTCGCCGATATCCCAGCTTTTGAAGGCCTCGTAGGCTTCGCCTAAGGTTGCCGACTGCAAAAACAGCTGGATGGTTTCCGACTGATCTTTGATCGTCACAAAACTGGCTTTGCCCATCACACGCTTTGCCATCATTCGACCAGCGACTTGAACACGTCGACCGGACGCTTCCAGTGTCTCAGCAGTCCACCGATCGCGATCGGCGAATTCATGCTGCAGCGTTGCCGCCAGCACGTCGATCCGAAAATCGTTCGGAAAAGCGATGCCACGCTCGCGCAAGGCCGCCAACTTGGCGCGTCGCTCAGTGATCATGTGGTTTTCGTCGGGCAAAGTAACGTGGTCGGTCATGCTGGCGCTCAAATCGATGGGGTGGTTTTACGCTGAAGCTTAGTCGCTTAGACCTTACAAACCTTGCTTCAAGCTGGCCTCGACATAATCGTCTAGATCACCATCGAGCACGGTCTGCGTGTCGCGGCGTTCCACACCGGTGCGCAAATCCTTGATGCGCGCATCGTCGAGCACATAACTGCGGATCTGGTGACCCCAGCCAATCTCGCTCTTGGTCGCTTCCAGCTTGTCTTTTTCGGCATTCCTACGCTGCATTTCCTGCTCGTATAACTTGGCTTTCAGCATTTTCATCGCGCGATCACGATTGGCATGCTGTGAACGTTCCGTTTGACAAGCCACGACGGTATTGGTCGGAACGTGGGTAATACGCACCGCCGATTCGGTCTTGTTGACGTGCTGACCACCGGCGCCGGACGAGCGATACACATCGGTTCTCAAGTCGGCTGGATTAATTTCGATTTCGATATCGTCATCCACTTCGGGTGCGACGAAAACGGATGCAAACGAGGTATGGCGACGTTTATTCGAATCGAACGGTGAAATACGCACCAAACGATGGACGCCGATTTCAGTGCGCAACCAACCGAAGCTGTAATCGCCTTCCACGCGTATAGACGCGCTCTTAATCCCGGCGACATCTCCAGCACTGACTTCCAACAATTCGGTGGTGAAGCCTTTGCGTTCGCACCAACGTAGATACATGCGCAACAACATCTCGGCCCAATCCTGCGCCTCAGTACCACCGGCACCGGCCTGAATATCCACATAGGCCGGGTGGGCGTCCATCGGGTTGCTGAACATGCGCTGGAATTCGATACGACTGACACGTTCGTCGATCAGCGCGACATCCTTCTGCAGGGTTTTAAATGAGGCCTCGTCGTCCTCGGCGACAATCATCTCCAGCAATTCGATGCCGTCAGCCACACCCTGGGTCATTTCGGTCAGACCCTTGACGATGGTTTCCAAGCGCGCGCGCTCGCGACCCAATTCTTGAGCACGCTCAGGCTTGCCCCAAACCTGCGGGTCTTCGAGTTCTCGACTGACTTCGTCTAAGCGATCTGCTTTGTTGTCGAAGTCAAAGAAACCCCCTCAGCGCACTGATGCGCTGTCGCAAGTCGACCATTTTGGTCGAAAGCGGACTCGTTTCCATGGATCTGCGTCCCAAAAAAGTTGGCCGCGGATGGTAGCAGGTCGGTTGGTGGTTGGTTGTTAGAACTCATCGCACCGGGCATGAGTCAAGGTGATGTTGAGTGTCTGAGGTACCGGATCGGCGTTGAGGACTTGGGCAAGGAGCGAAGGCCCCAAACGGGACCGAATCAAGTTCGCCCAAAGCAACGGCGGCTTTGCAGTGGGCTGTTATGGCGCTCTTGCTGTGCGCCCCAACGGGGCAAACCAAGGTAGCCCAGGGCAACGCCCTGGGAAACGGGATTCGCAAAAGACAATGAGCCTTCAAGCCTTGCTTTGGACCAAAAAAGCTTGACCATATCAGTTGGACTCGCACCTCATCGCACCCGAACTTGAATTCCTTTCAACTTGCTACCTATCATTCAATATTCGTTTAATGATGAGTTCATCATGAACAGAAAATTGGCCGCGTTGCGTCGTCCAGTCGCGGTGATTGAGGAAGAGCGGTCGATCTCGCCGCAAGATTTGAAGTTGCTGGCTGAACCTACTCGAGCGTTTATTTTCAATGCCTTGGTGGGACAAGCGCGCACTGCAACGGAGTTGGCGCAGCAGATGGATTGCCCGACGACGCGGCTTTATCACCATTTACGCTTGTTAGAAAAACATCGGTTGATTGTGGTGGTCGCCGAACGTTTGGTGTCGGGCATTGTGGAGCGTCGCTATCGCGCGGTGGCACGACGCTTACGGCTGGATCGCACGGCATTCGGCGCAGGTGCCGGGGATGAGCGTTTGCAGACCATCTTGTCCTACGTTTTTGATCAGGCCCGCACGGATATCGGGCGCAGTCACGCCGCAGGATTAATCGACTTGACGCTCAAGCCGCCGGCTCCGAAGGCCCTGATGGCCTATCGGCACGTACTGAAACTGAGCGCGGCGGATCGAGATCGTTTGATCGCGCAACTGCATGCCTTGTATGTGGAATATGAAGGTCTCAGCGAGCAGACCTTGCCTGACCATGGCGAATTTGTCGGTCTGATGTTGGCAGCCTACCCGACCGAGTTACGCGCTGCCGATCTACCAAAACAACGCGGAACTCGGCCGGCTAAGCGGGAATTACGTCGGTGAGCACACCCACCTCTGCTGATCAAAGCAAAAAGCTTAACGAAGCTGATGGAAAAATGGAGCCAGCAACTTTGCCTAAGGCTAAAACACGCTGGCGTACTCTGCTCTCCCAGTTGCTGCAGGCTTTTTTTGGCGCCGTCTTTGGGTTTGTCGCGATCACCGTATTGATCCGCAGCGGCATGCAGTTGGCCCCAATTGGCACTAACAAAATATCGATTTTGCTGTGTTTACTGTTGTCAGCGGTGCTCGCGTTTCCGATTCAGCTCATTGCGCATGAACTTGGCCACGCGCTCGCCGGACGCATGATGGGTGGTTATCTGCTGCGTTTTGTGATTGGTCCTTGGCGTGGCTCACGTTTTCGATCAGGCTTTCGCTGGCGGCGAGTGCGCGCTTTACAAGGCATTGGCGGTTTTGTGCAAACCCTGATGCCCGCAGATGGACGCTTTCAACAGGCGATGATCGCGATGTTGCTGGGTGGCCCGCTGGCCAACCTGTTGCTCGCAGCGCTGAGTTTAGTGGTGATTTTCTACCTGCCGTATTGGCCTTTTCAAATCTTCGCTAGCGCAATAGTGCTGTTCGGTCTGCTGCTCGGAGTGGTGAATTTAATTCCTTTTCGAGTTGCGGGTTTTTTGACCGATGGCGCGCAACTGCTGCAACTGTGGACTAAACCCGACGCACTGGCGAGCGCGCTGCGCACCGCTCGGATTGCGCGCGCCAGCATCGACGGCCTACGTCCGCGTGAACTGAACGACCTGGATGTAGCGGCTTTCGATCCGGACCAAGTCACTGGCATGGAGCGCTTTGTCGCTTTGCTGGTGCGTGCCTCGGTTGCCGCTGATCGCGGCCTCACTGCAGAAGCTCGGGTTTTTCTGGAACGCGCAGTGGCCGAATGGGACACCTGGCCTGATGGATTTCGGCAACTATTGGCCATTTCTCAAGCCACAATGAGCGCCGAGGTGGATGGCGATTCGGTAAGTGCGCGCGCTTGGTTGGCCAAGGCAGAAGGCGGTCTAGTTGAGGATTTTCAACTGGCCTGGATTGAAGCATTGATTGCCCAATTGGAGGGCCGCCTTAGCGACCGTGACCGGCATTTGGACGAGCTGCGCCGCTGTTTAGCGGATACCGTGTATTTGGGCGACGCGCGTGTTTATCACGAAAAATTGGGCGCACTGACATCAAACCGAGTGTCATATTCGAAAGCCACCTGACCTTCGATTGCCGTTGCCTGGAAAACCCAGCGCGGACAAGCCGGTGCCGGAACCCAAGTCTGCGACGTCTGCCGGCACTAGCCATCCACCAATTTGGGCGAGCGTGTCGAAAACGGCCTGCGGATAGTCAGGCCGGTAGCGCACGTAGTCGGCAACGCGATTGGAGAATCGCGTCCTTGGGTCGATCACCTTAAGGGCCAAGAAT
>Ga0163154_10002085_pt1 | contig 29797 bp, 27 predicted proteins | sample OliLakLV19MP9P1_FD_148649 | JGI IMG/M metagenome (GOLD analysis project Ga0163154, IMG submission 148649) | Freshwater microbial mat bacterial communities from Lake Vanda, McMurdo Dry Valleys, Antarctica - Oligotrophic Lake LV.19.MP9.P1 | ecosystem: Environmental > Aquatic > Freshwater > Lake >... | reverse complement strand
ACGAAACTAGGGGTATGGCCCTCGACATTGATGCCTATGCCCGGACCACCGCCCCCCTCCGCTGGGACGACCTCGACCTCGACGCCTTCCGTGACCGCCCGCTGTCACCGGACGCGCTGCGCTGCATCCGCTACATGAGTGACGTCGAGACCCACACCGTGTGCTATCTGCGTGACTTGCTGGTCACACCGTCGCACGCCGACCCCGAGGTCACGGTCTTCATGACCATGTGGAACTTCGAGGAGCACTTCCACGGCGTCGCGCTGGACGCCGTACTCGACGCGCACGGCATCCCCACCGGCCCGGATCACACCCGGGCGCTGCGCAAGGGCCTTGGGATCAAGGACCGGGTGGAGCCGATCAAGCAGTCGATCGTCGCCAACCTCATCGGCACCGACTTCATCGCCACCCACATGACGTGGGGGACCATCAACGAGTGGAGCGCCCACGCGGCCTACACCCGGATGGCGCAGAAGGAGGACCACCCGGTCCTGACGGAACTGCTCTCGCGCATCGCCAAGCAGGAGACGCGGCACATCGCGTTCTACAACTCCCAGGCCCGGTTGCGGCTGGCGGCCAGCCGCAAGGCGCGCGCCATCACCAAGTACTCCCTCACCAACGTGTGGACCATCGTGGGCGGCACGATCATGCCCAAGCCCGAGATCCACCACATGCTCAACTACCTCTTCGGTGGCGGCGAGGGCATCGAGATGGTGCGCAAGGTCGACGCCAAGGTCGACACCCTGCCCGGCATGGCGGGCCTGCACCTCGTCGAGGGCCAGCTGCGCAAGTACGGTGTGGCGATCGGCTGAAGCTCACGTGCCGACAACACCCCAGAACCCGGTGTGGACCTGGTCGAGGACGTGATCCGGTACGCGGCCCACATGCTCTCGTAGGTCGCTCTTGTCGATCGTTGCGACAGCAGTCACATTCACCACCGAGTCTCTCGGCAGGCCGATGAGGCCGGCGGGGAGAAAGACGTTGCCCTGGAACCGCGCCAGCTCGGTGTTGCCAGAGATCGTGAGGACGACTGTCGTCGCAATTCGGCTGGCGTTGTAGCGATCGTGTTGCAGCACCAAGACGGGCCGCACTTCGGCTGGTGCGCTGCCTCTCGGTGGCCCCAGGTCGGCCCAGAAGACGTCCCCCTGCATGATCACCATTCGGATCGTGACAGGGTGCGTCTGCCGGCCTCGGCAGCCCACCTGGTCGACTCGTCGGCGTTGAGTGCGTCCACAGCAGCGTTGATCTGTTCGGTCACCCGGCCGTCATCGAGCTTGGACAAGTACCTCTCCACTGCCCGCGTGAATAGTTCTGACCTGCTGATACCCATCTGCTTGGCCTGCTGGGTGGCTCGCTCGAACGTGCTGTCCGGGACTGAGATCGCCGTCTTCATGTCAAAAGTATAACCTGGTACTACCTGGAGCGCCTAGACGTGCGAACGAGCGGGGATGCACACCCCGGTTCGCCCGCGTCCCAAGCCGATGTGGGTAGACTCCGCACCTAGCCGCGACTGGCGTTCAAGGGGGGAACCCCTGGGAAGCGGTGAGGTTTGGTCCACGGGTCGTACGCCTGGGTCCGGGACTCGGTACCTGAGACATCCGAGCCCCGCCCGACCGCGCACGACCAGGCCGCACCGCCGAGGAGAGCCACATGACGATCATCGACCAGCCCCTGCTCCCGCCCGCCGTCACCGGGCTGCCGCGCGACATCGGCAACGCGCCACTCGGCGACGTCGACCCGGACATCGCCGCCATCCTCGACGCCGAACTCGGCCGGCAACGCGACACGCTGGAGATGATCGCCAGCGAGAACTTCGCGCCGCTGTCGGTCCTGCAGGCCCAGGGCAGCGTCGCCAACAACAAGTACGCCGAGGGCTACCCCGGCAAGCGCTACTACGGCGGCTGCGAACAGGTCGACCTCATCGAGAACCTGGCCCGCGAGCGCGCCAAGCTGCTGTTCGGCGCCGAGCACGCCAACGTCCAGCCCAACGCCGGCGCCGGCGCCAACGCCGCGGTGATGCAGAAGCTGCTGATCCCCGGCGACACCATCCTCGGCCTGGAACTGGCCCACGGGGGGCACCTCACCCACGGCATGCGACTGAACTTCTCCGGAATGCTCTACGACGCGGCCACCTATGGCGTCAGCGAGCGCGACCACCGCATCGACATGGACGCCGTCCGCGACATCGCGCTGCTGCGCCGACCGCGGATGATCATCGCGGGCTGGTCGGCTTATCCCCGCTTCCTCGACTTCGCGGCCTTCCGCTCCATCGCCGACGAGGTGGGCGCCTACCTCCTGGTCGACATGGCCCACTTCGCCGGCCTGGTCGCCGCCGGCCTGCACCCCAGCCCGGTGCCCTACGCCGACGTCGTCACCACGACCACCCACAAGACGCTGTCCGGCCCACGCTCGGCGATCATCCTGTGCCGTTCCGACCTGGCCAAGCGCGTCGACTCCGGCGTGTTCCCCGGCCAGCAGGGCGGGCCGCTGATGCACGCCATCGCCGCGAAGGCGGTCGCCCTCAAGATCGCCATGTCCCCGGAGTTCCGCGAGAAGCAGCAGCGCACGCTGCGCGGCGCGCGACTGCTCGCTGACCGGCTGCTGGCCCAGGACGCCCGCGACGCCGGCGTCTCCGTCGTCACCGGCGGCACCGACGTCCACCTCGTGCTCGCCGACCTGCGCAACTCCGTCCTCGACGGCTTGCAGGCCGAGCGCCGCCTGGACGAGGCGGGGATCACGGCCAACCGCAACGCCGTCCCCTTCGACCCCCGGCCGCCGATGGTCACCTCGGGCGTCCGGCTCGGCACCCCGGCCCTGGCCACACGGGGCTTCGGCGACGCCGAGTTCACCGAGGTCGCCGACATCGTCGCTCGCGCGTTCGATCCGTCCACGAGCGTCGTGGAGCTGGCTGCCCGCTCGGCGAGACTGGCCCAGCAGTTCCCGCTGTACTCCTCGATCCCGCCCTTCGCCCGGGCGTGAGCGGCACGATGACGACCGGCCCGACGGCCGGTCGGGTAGCAGAGCGCCCGGATGTCGCCGTCCGGCTGGACGGCAAGGCAGTCGCGGCCGACATCAAGCTGTCACTGACAGAGCGGGTGAGCGCGCTGGTGGCAGCGGGCATCCGACCCGGGCTCGGCACGGTGCTGGTCGGGGACGACCCCGGCAGTCATGCCTACGTCGCCGGCAAGCACCGCGACTGCGCCGAGGTGGGCATCGCGTCGCTGCGCGAGGATCTGCCCAGTGACGCCTCGCCGGAGCAGGTACTGGCGGCGGTCGCGCGGCTCAATGTCGACCCGGCCTGTACGGGGTACATCGTGCAACTGCCGTTGCCGGAGGGTATCGACAGCCAGCGGGTCATCGAGGCCATCGATCCCGCCAAGGACGCTGACGGCCTGCACCCGATCAATCTCGGCCGGCTGGTGCTGCGGGTCAGCGGGGAGATCACGACCCCGCTGCCGTGCACCCCGCGCGGCATCGTGGAACTCCTGCGCCGCTACGATGTCCCGCTACGAGGCGCCGAGGTGGTCGTCATCGGCCGCGGTGTCACCGTGGGCCGGCCACTGGGCCTGCTGCTGACCCGGCGCGGCGTGGACGCCACGGTCACCCTGGTCCACACCGCCACTCGCGACGTCGCCGGGCATGCCCGGCTGGCCGACATCGTGGTGGCCGCGGCCGGTTCGCCCGGCATGATCCAGGCCGACTGGGTGAAGCCCGGCGCCACCGTCCTCGACGTCGGTATCACCCGGGTGGTGGACCGCGCCACCGGCCGCGCGAGGCTGGTGGGCGACGTCGACCCGGGCGTGGCCGCGGTCGCCGGTGCGCTGGCTCCGATGCCCGGCGGGGTGGGACCGATGACGAGGGCGATGCTGCTGACCAACGTCGTGGAGTCCGCCGAGCGCGCGTCGGTCGACCGGCGATAGGTCGGACTCCCTGCGGCCACGCGACCGGTTGCCGCAGACTGCCCCCGTGAGGAGCACCTCAGTCCGTCGCGTCGTGGCGGTGGCGGTGATTCTGCTGCTGACGACGGGGCCCGCTGCCACCGCGGCGGGCACCGGCCAATCCGGCCCTGACCGCGTGGCCTTCGGCATCCAACCGGCGAATGCCCAGGGCACGGTGGACCCGCGCGCGTTCTTCCAGTACGAGCTGTCACCCGCCGCCGAAGTCTTCGACCACGTCGCGGTGGTCAACTACAGTCCGTCGCCCCTCGATCTGGACGTCTATCCCACCGACGCCGGCAGCGACCCGACGACCGGCGCCTTCTCACCCGCCAACCGGGCGGATCCGCCCCGCGCCGTCGGCCGGTGGTTGACCGTAGGCGACGGACCGACGACGCTCACCGTGCCCGCCGCGACGGGTGACGAGCCGGGCACCGTCGTCCTGCCGGTCAGGATCACCGTGCCGGACGACGCCTCACCCGGTGACCACACGGGAGCGATCCTCGTGAGCCTGACAACGCTGGGTGAGAACCCGGACGGGCAGAACGTCCTGCTGGAACAGCGCGTCGCCGTGCGGGTGTACCTGCGGATCACCGGGAACCTGGTCCCCCGATTGACGATCAGCGATCTGCGGACGTCATACCGAGCCGGAACACTGCCGTGGCAGGCCGGGTCGCTGCAGGTGCGGTACCGGGTCGGCAACGCCGGCAACGTCCGCTTCGGGGTCCAGCCGATCATCGGGGTCAGCGGACCTTTCGGGGTGGCCGAGCAGCGCCGGACGTCGGCGCCGCTGGTCGAGTTGGCGCCGGGTGCGGTCGCCGACCTGACCGAAACGATCGACGGCATCATGCCGCTGGGCCCGCTTGACGCCACCGTGCGGCTGGAGGCCCTGGCTTCACCCGGCAGCACCGCCCCCGACCTGTTGCCGGTGACCGCTTCGGCCCAGCAGTGGGCGGTCCCCGTGGCCACGCTCGTGATCGTGGCGATCCTGCTCGTCGTGTGGGGGCTGTTGCTGATCGGTCGCCGGCGTCGTCGCGAGGCGACTCCCGCCTCGTACTCAGGCCGGCCGCGATCTGCAGCACCGCCCAGCGCCATCGGTTAGTGTCGTTCGCTACTGGCCTCCTCGGTGCGGCCATTCGGTGTCGAGGAGGGCGTCGGGCGTGACGTTGTCCAGCGGGGGCCGGCCACCGGGCGTGCTGCCACCCGACCTGTCGCCGGTGTCGCCGCCGGGGCGACGCTGGGGCCGCGGTGTTCTCACCATCCTCATCACCGCCGGACTCTTCGCCGCCGCGTTGTTCGCCATCATGCGCCCCGCCGACGCGGTGCAGCCCAGCGCCCGGGCGATGCCCACCGCGCTGTGGTCGGAGATTCCGCTGCCGGCCTCCACCATCGCCATTCCGATGCCGGAGCCGACTCCGCCTGCCGTCGTCACGTCACCCTTGCCCGGCGGCAGCGCCGCGCCGAGCCAATCAGCGAGCCCACCGACCAGTCCGACCGCCACGACGACCCGCGGGCCGTACCCGCCGCCAGGACTGAACTCCGCACCCACCCCGCTCGGCACCCCGGCCCGCCTGGCCGCCGACGACGCCCGCTACACCTTCACCGACACCCAAGCCGACGGTGTCGCCCCGATCGCCTATGACCCGTGCCGACCCATCCGGTACGTGATGCGACCCGACAACGCCCCGCCCGAGGCCGGTGCGCTGATCCGTAGCGCCTTCGACCGGCTGACCGAGGTGACGGGTCTGCAGTTCATCGACGAGGGCCCGACGGACGAGGCCCCGTCGATCCAGCGATCGGCCTATCAACCCGACCGCTATGGGGATCGGTGGGCCCCGGTTCTCGTGGCCTGGGCCACCGAGTCCGAAGTCGCCGAACTGGCGGGCAATGTCGCCGGCGCCGCCGGCAGCACGTCGGCCAGGACCGGCGATCTGCCCGGGATCTACGTCTCCGGCGGTCTCCTTCTCGACGGGCCGCAGCTCAGTGAGGTCTACGCCAGCCCCGAGACGCGCCCGGCGGTGCGGGCGGTCGTGCTGCACGAGATGGCGCACCTGGTCGGGCTCGGCCATGTCGAGGACCCCAGTCAGCTGATGAACCCGCAGTCCTCGGCCTCGACCACCATCCTGGACTATCAGGCCGGCGACCTCAGCGGCCTGGTGCTGCTCGGCGCGGGGCCGTGCGTGCCGCAGATCTGACCACCCTAGGGTGCAGGCCATGAGCTGGACCGCGAGCGACATCCCCGACCAGACCGGCCGGGTGGCTGTGGTCACCGGCGCCAACTCCGGCGTGGGGTATGAGTCCGCCAAGGCGCTCGCCGCTGCCGGCGCGCACGTCGTCATGGCCGTCCGGGACCCCGACCGGGGCGCCGCCGCCCGCGACGCCATCCAGGCAGCGGTGCCCGGCGCCACGCTGGAGCTCTCGGCGCTGGACCTGGCCTCGCTGGCCTCGGTCCGCGACTTCGCCGCCCGCACCACCGCAGACCACGACCGCCTGGACATCCTGATGAACAACGCCGGGGTGATGGCGACCCCCGAGCAGCGCACCGCGGACGGCTTCGAGCTGCAGCTGGGCACGGCGCTGTTCGGGCACTTCACGCTGACCGCCCGACTCTGGCCGCTGGTCACCGCCACCCCCGGGGCCCGGGTCGTCACCGTCACCAGCTTCGTGCGGCTCAACGCCCCGCACCTCGATCCGGCGGACCCACTGCTGCGCGACTACGACCCGTGGCGGGCCTACGGCCGGAGCAAGCTGGCCACGGCGGTGTTCGGGCTGGAACTGCACCGCCGGCTGCAGGCGCGGCAACGGGTGGGTCGCGGCCCGGCGGTGGCCAGCTTGATCGCCCACCCCGGCTTCTCCAACACCAACCTGCAGGCCAGCACGGCCCTGGCCAACTCCGACTCGACCGCGAGGTCCTCGGCGTGGCTGGTCGGCAAGGTCGGGATGAGTGCGCAGGCGGGCGCACGCTCGCAACTGCGGGCGGCTACCGATCCAAGGGCGACCTCCGGGCAGCTGTACGCCCCGGCGTTCGTCAGTTTCGGCCCGGCCACCGCTCGTCGGATCGACGCCCTCACCGCCCGGCGCTCCGCCGGGGCGGTGCTGTGGCAGCTGTCGCAGCAGCAGAGCGGCGAGACCTTCGAGGTCTGAGCCCGGCGCCTGTCCGTGGCGCCTGGCCCGGCGGGCGGCTCAGGTCTCGACGAGAGCGATCGCCCACTGCGCCTCGTGCTGCGCCCCCGGCGCCAGCTCGACGAGGTCGACGCCGGAGTTGTACGCGTTCGGCGGGCACGACATGGGTTCGATGGCCAGCGCCTTGCGGTGCACCGGGCTTCCGGGACGGTCGGTGGAGAAGACCTGCAGCCATGTGGCCCACGGGCCCCAGGACACCTCCGCCGCCAGCCCCGGAACGTCCGGTGCCGTGGCGGAGATGCGGGCCCAGCTCCAGCCGTCGGAGTCGCGCGCGAGGTCGGTGAAGCAGTGGTCGATCTCCGTCGGCCCCACGACCGCTCCCTCGCGGAAGTCCAGGGCGGTTCCGGTGACGTCGATCGGGCCGGTGGGCAGCTTGCGCTCGTCGGAGCCGAGCGCCGTGCCCGCCGGCAGCGACATCGTCCAACGGTCGTTGCGGCCGGCGTCGTCGTGCTCGACCGGGGCCACCAGGTAGGGGTGGGGGCAGCAGCCGTACGGCAGCGTGTCCGCACCGATGTTGGTGGCGACCAGCCGTGCGTCCATGCCGTCGGGCCCCACGGCGTAGTCCACGGTCAGTCCCAGCCGGAACGGCCAGCCCGGCACGTCGGCAACCGATGTGGACAGTCGTACCCGGTACGCTGCCGCCGCCACGATCTGCCACGGCGCCCCGGTGACCAGGCCGTGTAACGCATGCCCGGGCTCCTCCGGTGTCGGCGCCAGCCGGTGGGTGACGTCTCGAAAGCGGTATATGGCGTCGGCGACCCGGTTGGGCCACGGCGCGCACAGCACCCCGGCGTACATCGGTCTCGCCACCTCGTCCGGCCAGTGGGGGATCAGCTCGACCCCGTCGGCCGACAGCGCCCGGACCGCGCCGCCCACGGTGTCGATGCTGGCTCGGTAACCCCCACCGTGCAGCTCGATCTCCTCGCTCATCGCCTCATCCTTCGCGGACCTGCCACACCACGCCGTCAGGAGTATCCCGGACCTCGATGCCGGCCGTGACCAGGTGATCACGAACGAGGTCGGAGGTGGCGAAGTCCTTGCCCTCGCGGGCCCGCCGCCGGATGTCCAACATCGCCAGGACCAGCGGCTCGACAAGTGCGCCGGGCCCCGCCAGCGCCGCGCCCGCCCGGGTGCCCAACTCGACGATCATCGTTCGCAGCCGGGCGTGGGCGTGGTCGGTGTCGTCGCTCTGCAGGGTGTCCGCCGACCACTCGACGATCGCCCGGTCGAGGTCGAGCACCGCCGTCACTGCGCGGTCGATGTCGGCCTCGGTGAGCGCCACGGTGAACGCATCGCCGAGCCGGTCCGCCGCTGCGCGCAACGATGCGGGTGCGGATCCGGTCTGATCGCTCGTCGCCGCCGAGGACACCGGCCCGACGGGCTGCCCGCCACCCGCGCCGGCGGACGGCGGGGCATCGCCGGTGCCGGACAGCAGCGCCGCCAGCTCATCGAAACCGACGACCGCACCGGCCTCGAACTCGTGGGAGGCGCCAGCCCCGCGCACCGTCAGCACGCCGTTGCCCGCCACCCGCGCCTCGCGGGCCTTCGGGTCCAGGACGACGGCGGTGTGCTCGTCGACACCGAGGACGCCGACGCCGGTCGGCAGCTTGGCCTCCATCGCCAGTAGCCGGGGCAGCCCGAGGTAGCAGTAGCGGGTGTCGTAGCTGCCGCCCTCGTGGTTGTCGAAGTGCGGGATGACGGCGGCTCGCAGCCCGGTCACCCGGCCCAGCAGGTCAAGTCCGTCCTCCCAGTACAGGTCGTGGCCGGCCTTGTAGATCTCATACACCGGCAGTGCGTGCGTGCCCACGGTGCAGGCCGCTGCCGACCCGACGACCAGCGTGCCGCCGCGCTCGATCACGCCGGTGAGCGCATCGGGCACGGGTGTGCCGTGCCACTGTCGCAGCGCGTAGCTGGGGCTGCCCGGACCGGCGAAGACCCACCGGGCGCGGCCGAGCAGCGCCAGCGTCCGCTCGCGCTCCAGGATCTCTGCGTCAGCGCGCCGCCAGGTCGCCACATCCACCTCGCGGCCCAGGCTGCCGGCGAAGTACGCCCTGGTCTTGGCCACCAGCTCTTCGGCGTTGTCCTGGAAGCCGAACGTGGTGTCGAGCATGGCGGCCGGGGCGCCGGCCAGGTCGGTCTGCTCGAAGATCCGGCGGTGGGTGCGGTTCATCGTGGGGGCGGTCTCGCCCGACCCCATGATTGCTATCAGGCTCATGCGACTCCGGTGGCTCTGGTGACGAGGTCGGCGGCGAACCCTGACAGGTCGGCGGCGACGCGGCGCGGGAACTGGGCGTGCAGGTCATGATCGGCGTCGTCGTAGCGCAGCACCCGGGCATCGGGAAGCCCGCCGACCGCCTCGTCGACCGCCGAAGCGATGGGGGAGGCGGGGCCACCGGCGGGCATCAGCAGGGAAGGCACCGTCACCTCGGGGTACAGCTGCCGGGGGTCGGCGCGGTACAACGATTCCAGGATGCTGCGGTGGTGCTCGCGGGCCAGCCGGTTGACCACCCGGCCCGAATCGTCGACGCGCAGGTTGGCCAGGGTGGCAGCGATGCCGTCCTCGGGCCAGTCCGGGTGCCCCGCCCGCAGTCCGGCGCGGATGCCGTCGAACGTGACGCCGGCCGGGATCACCGGTGGGGCCAGCACCTGCCAGCACTCGTCGAAGGTCGCGAACCGGTGACCCAGCCGGATCCAGCCACCGTCGAGCAGCGCGATGCCGTCGACGGAGCCGGGGTGCCGGGCGGCCAGCGTCAGGACCACGTTCCCGCCCCAGGACTGCCCGGCCGCAACCACAGGCCGTGGCGTGTCGAGCCCGGAATCGAGCACGCGCAGCACCCGGGCCAGGTCCGCGGCGGCAGTCTCGGTGTCGTACCCGGAGGTGGCATCGGGGGATCGGCCGTGACCCCGGGCATCGACGGCCACACTCCGGTAGCCCGCCACCGCCAGCTGCTCGGCCACGCCGTCCCACAGCTGGGCGTTCGACGCCAGGCCGTGGACCAGCAGGAACGTTAGCCGGGCGGGGCCCACCGAGTCGAGGGACCGGGTCGCCAGCGTGATGCCGTCACCCACGTCAACGAACTCCTCTTCGAACATCATCGTCCTAACACACCATCGCGGCGCTCGCCGCCCGGATCAGCCCGGTCACGGCGGCGATCGCCAGGGAGTCGGCGGCCGGGACGACGAATGCGGCCTCGCCGCGCACCCGCGCCGCGACGGCCTCGACCATGAGCTGGTAGGGGTCGACGGGGCCGAAGCTCTCGATACCGGGTCTCAGCTCGCCGGCGGGGTCGGCGATCACCAGGTCACAGGGCGAGTGCCAGGTGGTGAACGGCTTGCCGTCCAGGCGCAGCACTGCCTCGGTGCCGGTGATCGTCGCCGATTCCTCGCGGGCGCCGGCGATCGCCGCCCGGATGTCCACGACCTGCCCGGCAGGCGTGGTCAGCCTCACGTCGGTGCGCAGGTCGACGGGTGCGAGCGGGCTCAGGCCGGCCGAGGACGTCACGCTGACCGACTCCAACGCTAGGGGGCCGGCCCGGTCGCCGAAGCCCGCGATGGCCCAGCGGGCCACGGACAGCGGGTACACACCGACGTCATACAGCGCGCCGCCGCCGCGGTCGGGATCGAGCCGGTAGTTGCCAGCTGACGCACCTGCCAGGTCGGTGTCGTCGAAGCAGAACGCACTGTCGACGCTGACGACTGAGCCCAACTCGCCCGCCGCGACCAGCTGCTCTGCCCGGCGGGTCCGCGGGTGCCAGCGGTACATGAAGGCCTCGACCAGCAATCGGTCGGCCGCTTCGGCGGCGGCGAACGCTTGGGCAGCCGTCGCCTCGTCCAGCGCCAGCGGCTTCTCGCAGAGCACGTGCTTGCCTGCCCGAAGCGCGGCGATCGCCCAGGGCACGTGCGCCTCGTTGGACAGACTGATGTAGGCGACCTCGACCTCGGGGTCCTCGAGGAGTGCCTGGTAGCCGGCGTGGACCCGGCCGGCGGGTGCCAAGGCGGCGGCCCGACCGGCGTCACGCGCGGCGACCGCCTGCAGCACCGCCCCGCTCGCGGCGTGGACGGCGGGCGCCAACGCGCGTCCCGCGATCCAGCCCGCTCCGAGGAAGCCGAACCGGACCGGCTCGGGCGCGGCCCGGTTCAGGACGGCACCACGGGCCGGCCGCCGTCGGCGGCGGACTCGGCGGCGGCCTCCAGCACCGCCATGACGCGGCGACTGGACTCGCCGGTCACCTGCATCGGCAGCCCCAGCAGCAGGGCGTCCGTCAGCTCGCGGTGGAAGGCGTACGGCCCGCCCGCTGGGGTAGCGAGCCGGGTCACCGAGCCCTCGGCGTCGTGCAGGTCCAGCACGGGCGGCGAGTCTGCCGGGGCCAGGACGTCCTCGGCCAGCGTGCCGACGTCGGTGCGGGTCACCACGCGCTCGACCCGCCAGTTGCCGACGATCGCGCCCCTGGTGCCGAGCACGTACCAGCGGGGTTTGCGGGCCGCCGCGAGGTCGGAGTAGACGAACTCCGCCTCCACGCCGTTGTCGAAGAGCACGGTGAGCCGGGAGTGGTCGGCGTTGGTGACGTCGAACCACATCCGCTTGTGCGTCATCGCCGTCACCGCGGTCACGGGAGCGTCGATCAGGTCGAGGATCTGGTCGACGACGTGGGCACCCCAGTCGAAGAACGCCCCGCCGGAGACCCCGGCGTCTGAGTGCCACAGGTTGCACGGGTGCCCATACCCGCCGACGAAGGTCTCGACGTGGAAGACGTCGCCGATCCGGCCACTGCTTACTGCCCGGCGGATGGCCAGGTGATCGGGATCGAAGCGCCGGTTCTGGTAGACCACGGCCAGCAGGTCCCGTTCGGCGGCGCAGGCCAGCACTCGGTCGGCGTCGGCGGTGTGGATGGCGAACGGTTTCTCCACGACGACGTGCTTGCCTGCCGCCAGCGCCCGCAGCGCCCACGCCGCGTGGGTGTCGGGTGCCGTTGAGACCACGATGAGGTCCGTCGCGTCACCATCGACGAGTGCGGCGGCGTCGCTGCCGGAGGTGGCGTCCGGGGCGAACCGTTCGGCCACGGCGAGTCGGGCCGGGTCCTTGTCGCAGACCGCGTTCAGCTGGAGTCCGGCGACGGCGTCGATCGCCCGCGCGTGCTCCAGCCCGATGGCGCCGAACCCGAGCAGTCCCACCCGGATGGGTCGTTGCAGGCTGGGCATTCCCAAGAGCCGTCGCAGCGCCAGCACGAACAGCCGTCGCGCCGCTGGCGAGGACACGGCCTCGGCGGTGGTGCCGAGCGTCCACGCCAGGCATCGGCCCCGGATGGCCGCCACGGGGTGTCGGCCCAGACCCACGGCGGCGTCGAGCAGCACCTCGACGTCGTCGGCCACCTTGTCCACGAGCAGGACTCGATCGCTGACATGGGTGTGCTCACCGAGATGGGCAAGGCCGGCGTGGTCGTGGTCGGCCAGTCGCTCACCGAGGGCCCCGGCGGCGGCGCTGGGCCGGACGCGGACGTCGTGGACGGGGGTCGCGGCGCGGGTGAGCAGGCCCGTGAGTTCGGTGTGGTCACCGATGGCGTCGGTGTGCAGCGTGGGTCCGGCCAGCACGAGAGGGGTCTCCAGCCTCGCCAGTGCCGCCTGGTCGGCGCGTGGCAGCGGGGCGTCCGCCCAGACCACTGTGATCTCACCGGAGGCATCGCCCGGACCGGCCGCGGCGCCGGAGTGACTGCTGAAGCCCGCGCGCTGCAGGTACTCGCGCAGCGCGGTGATCTCCGCATCGAGGGCAGGATCGGAGATGCGCTGTACCCAGCGCAGCCGGCGTCGCGGCTCGAGCAGCGTCATGACAGGAAGGCTAGGGCCCCGCCTGCGAGCGCTGACGCGGGCCTGCGTGACGTCGATGACGACATGGCGTGGGCCTCGTCGTACTACGTCGCCAGGTCGAGTCCGTAGCGGTCATCGACTGAGCACTTTCGGCCGCTGATGCTTCCGCCGGCCACTACTCACGTCGGCGGCCCGGCCGGCCGGGTGTCGCCGAACCGCTGCTCCACGAGGGCGAGGATCGCCTCGACCCGGACGGCATCCTCCTCGACGTCCTCGGCGGTGAGCCGTGGCAGGTCTCGTCCCGGGTACTCCACCTCGTGCCGCCGCCGCCGGATCCGGTCGAGGGGGCGGACGGTCGCCGCGTGGGCCTCGCCCAGCAGGGCGAGTGCGGCGTCGTGCACGACCATGTGACCGCCCTTCATGGTGGGCCTCAGCCCGGCGGACTCCAGCAAACCGACGAGGCTCTTGCGGGCGACACCTTCTGCAGCCGCCCGATCGCGACCATCCGCTCGAGACCATCCGCCGGACCGGCATCGCCGGAAGGGGGCCGCCGCGTCATGTTGTGCCCGCCATTGCGGGTCTGGTGCTCTTGCCGTGGCCGTGGCCGTGGCCGGTGCTGCTGCTGGGGCCGTCGGTGTCCAGTGGCAGCCGGATGATGGGACGTTCCCGCAGTGAGACGAGGAAGGGGTCGTCCTCGCCGCTGACCTCGTTCCGGCCGCGCCAGGCCGCCGGGCGGATCCGCGTCAGCGACACTGGGCGGCCCAGGCGGGCCTCGGCCTCGCGCGCCGCAGCGGACACAGCCGGAAAGACTCCTTACATGGTGTGTAAACCTTGGCGTGATCGCGTCGGCTGGTCGGCCGCTACGACACTCTTCCTGCAGGAATGGCGGAAGAGGTCACGCGCAGCACACGTGGTGGCGTCCAGCCGTGCCCGACGAAGGCTTCGCTGACTTCCTGCAATAGGTCGGGGGTGACGCGGGGTGGGCACAGCGCGATGGCGGAGCCGCCGAAGCCGCCGCCGGTCATCCGGGCGCCGAGCGCACCGGTGGCCAGCGCCTGGTCCACGACGGCGTCGAGTTCGGGGCAGGAGACCCGGTAGTCATCGCGCAACGAGACGTGCGAGCCGGTCATCAGCGGACCGAGGCCGGCGGGGCGGCCGTCGCCCAGGGCTTCGGCTGCCTGGCTGACGCGTTGGATCTCGGTCACGACATGGCGGACGGCCGCGCGTTCGTCATCATGGCGCAGCCGCCGCAGTGCGTCGGGCAGGTCGGCTGGGTCGAGGTCGCGCAGCACCCGCAGACCCAACCGTCGCGCCGCGGTCATCGACAGTTCGCGCCGTTGCCCGTACTGGCCGTCGACCAGGGTGTGATGGGCCTGGGTGTCGACGATGACGAGTTCCAGGCCGGCCTCGGCCAAGGGGGTGTCCAGCGGGATCTGTCGGGCGGTGAAGTCCCTGCAGTCCAGCAGCATGGCGTGGCCGGCGCGGGCCCGCAGCGACACCGCCTGGTCCAGGCCCCCGGTGTTGGCCCCGGCGATCTCGTTCTCGGCGCGGACGCAGGCGGCCGCCAGCGCGATCCGCCCCGCCTCGTCTGCCGCCGCGGCTCCCCGCAGGCCCAACAGGTCGGCGAGCGCGACCGCTACCGCGCACTCCAGCGCCGCCGAACTCGACAGCCCGGCGCCTAGCGGCACCGCGCCCTCCACCCAGGCGTCGAAACCGCGGATGTCGTGGCCGACCTGGCGCAGCGCCCAGCCGACCCCAGCGACATACCCGGCCCAATCGGGCACCGGGTCCACTCCGACCCGGTCCAGGTGACCGGACCAGACCTGGGGCCGCTGCCCCGACCCGAGCCGGATCACCCCGTCGGTTCGCAGCCGCAGCGCCACGGCGGTCCCGATGGGCAGCGCCACCGGCAGGCACAGGCCCTCGTGGTAGTCGACATGCTCTCCGATGAGGTTGACCCGGCCGGGAGCCCACCACACCCCCGCTGGGTCGGTGCCGTACTCGCGCGTGAACCGGTCGGCGGCGACGGCGGCCTGCTGCTCCCGCTGCGGCACCTCGATCGCGACCATGACCGGGACCGGCGTCACGCGACGACCTCACGCAGCCGGTCGGCGATCCGCTCCGGCGTGGTGTCCGAGATCCACGCTCCCATCGCCGACTCCGACCCGGCCAGGTACTTGAGCTTGTTCGGTGCCCGCAGCACCGAGAACACCTGCAGGTGCAGCCGCGGCAATCGGTCCGGTTCGTCGCGGCCTGCCAGTGGAGCGGCGAACCAGCCGGCGATGTAGGGCAGCGTGACGCCGTCGAAGAACCGGTCGCATGCGCGTAGCAGCTGGGGGTAGGCGACCGCCAACTCGGCCCGCTCCGCCTCGTCCAGCGCGGCCAGGTCCAGCACGTGCCGGTGGGGGACCAGGTGCACCTCGACCGGCCACCGGGCCGCCGCGGGCACGAACGCCGTCCACCGCTGACCGGACCAGACGACGCGCCGCCCGCTGCCGGTCTCGGCCGCCAGGATCGCGCCCAGCAGGTCGGTGCCTCTCGTGTCGTGGTGGGCCGCGGCACTCGTGACGTGCTGCGCGGTGCGCGGCGTGACGTAGGGGTAGGCGTAGATCTGGCCGTGAGGGTGCGACAGGGTGACGCCGATCTCACGGCCGCGGTTCTCGAAGCAGAACACCTGTTGCGCACCGGGCAGCGCGGACAGCTCCCGGGTGCGGTCGGCCCACGCCTCGATGACGGTCCGCACCCGCTCGGTCGGCAGCTGGGCGAAGGAGGCATCGTGGTCGGAGGTGAAGCACACCACCTCGCAGCGCCCGGCAGCGGCCCGCTCCGGCCACAGTCCGATGCCGTCCACGAGGCTGTCCGGTGCCGCGTCGCGTGGGCTGAGCGAGGGGAAGCGGTTCTCGAACACGGCGACGTCGTAGTCGTCGGCGGGGATCTCCGACGGGGCGCCCGGCCGGGTGGGGCACAGCGGGCAGGCGTCCTTCGGTGGCAGGAACGTGCGCTCGTTGCGGTGGCTGGCCATCGGGATCCACTCCCCGGTCAGCGGGTCGCGCCGCATCCGCGAGCCGCCACGGGCGGGTTCCAGGGGACGGGTGTCGGCACCGGCGCGGGCGGCGCCCGACACCCACGGCTCGCTGTCGTCGAAGTAGAACAGGTCGCGGCCGTCCGCCAACGCGATGGCGTGCCTGCGGAACCGGTGACCGATCACGTCGCCGACACCCCGACCGGGCCCACCGCCTGCTCGACCGCGGCTTCCAGCCGGGGCGCGATGACCAGCCGGCCGACCAATGTCGCCATCGCCGCGCGCTCCTCCTCTCCCAGCTGGTCATCGGTGACGAAGACGTCCACTTCGTCCAGCCGGATGATCGTGGTGAGCCCGACCAAGCCGTACTTGCTGTGGTCGGCCACCACGACGGTCTGCGCGGCGGCGCCGATCAGCGCCTTGTTGGTCGAGGCCTCGACCATGTTGGGTGACGTGCACCCCGTCCGCGGGCTGAAGCCGTGGACGCCGAGGAACAGCAGGTCCACGTGCAGGTCCCGCAGCGCGGCCACCGCGATCGGGCCGACCAGGGCATCCGAGGGGGTCCGGGTGCCGCCGGTGAGGTAAACCGTGCGGTCCCGCCGCTGCGGATCGTGCAGTTCCTCGGCCACGGCGAGGGAGTTGGTGACCACGGTGAGGTCGGGCAGGTCCCGCAGCTCCCGAGCGACCTCCAGCGTCGTCGTCCCCCCGGACAGCGCCACCGACGACCCGGGTGCCACGAGGGCGGCGGCCACCCGGGCGATGCTCAGCTTCTCCTCGCGGTTGGCGCCCGCCTTGGTGATGAACTGCGGTTCGTGGCTGGAGTGCGGGGCACCGGCCAGGGTGGCGCCGCCGTGCACCCGGATCACCAGGCCGCGGTCGGCCAGCGCCGAGATGTCGCGGCGCACGGTCATGTCCGAGACCCCGAGCTGGTCGACGATCTGGCTGACCCGGACGCCGCCGGTGCGCCGGATCGCTTCCAGGATCTCCTCTTGCCGCTGCCGGGCGAGCACGGTCACGCCCGTCGCACGACCGCCACCGCGCCGGGTGCGAGCCGCAGCACGCCACTCGTGCTGGTGGTGCCAGTCACGAGGTCGGTGCCGTCCACCGCGATATCGCAGCCCACGCCGGTGTGGTCGATGACGATGAGGTACTCGCGGCCGTCCGGGTGGCGCCGCGTCACGGCCTCGGTGCCGCCAGGCAGGCCGGCGAGGACCGGGTTCACCTCGGCATCGGTGAGCACCCGGGCCAGAACCGCGTCGACGGCGTCGGGTCCCAGGCGCGTGGCCACGTACCAGGCGGTGCCGCGGCGGGTCAGCGCGGGTGACCCGGCGGCTGGGCCGTCGGAGAACTCCGCAAGCACCTCGGTGCCCGGTGCCGCCCGGCCACGTTCGGTCCACACCGTGGCGGCGATCCCGTCGAGTGCTTCCCAGTGCGGCGCTGCCAGGGTGACCGTGGCGCCGTCGAGCAGCGGCGAGAACTCCTCGACCCGGATGCCCAGCAGGTCACGCAGCGCGCCGGGGTAGCCGCCGAGCACGATGTGGTCCCGCTCGTCGACGATCCCGGAGAAGTACGTGACGAGCACCTGGGTGCCGGCCTGCGCCGCCACGCCGAGGGCGGCCACAGCCTCCTCGGACATCACGTGCAGGCTGGGCACGATCACCGCGCTGTAGCCGGCAAGCTCGGCGCCGGCGGCCACGATGTCGGTGGTGACGCCCGCCCGGCGCAGTCCGGCATACCACGCCAGCACCTCATCGGCGTATCGGTGCAGCGTCGAGGGCTTCGAGGGGGCGTCGGTGGCCCACATGGACGGCCAGTCCCAGATCAGGGCGACGTCGGCGACCACCCGGCTGCCCGCGATCTCGCTGATCGCCCGCAAGGAGTCGCCGAGGTCCACGACCTCTCGCCAGACCCGGCTGTCCCGCCCGGCGTGCGGCACCAGGGCCGAGTGGTACTTCTCGGCGCCGGCGTGGCTGGCCCGCCACTGGAAGTACCCGACGGCGTCGGCGCCGCGGGCGACGTGGGCCAGGCTGTCGCGGGCCAGTTGCCCGGGCGCCTTGGCGAGGTTGACGGTCTGCCAGTTGACCGCGCTGGTCGAGTGCTCCATGAGCACCCACGGGGCGCCGTCGGCCAGACCGCGGGTCAGGTCACCGGACAGCGAGAGTTCGACGTGCGGCTCGGCCATCGCGCCGGACAGGTAGTGGTCGGTGCTGACGATGTCCTGATGGGGCGCCCAGGAGAAGTAGTCCATGTCCCGGATCGCGACCATGGTCATGAAGTTCGTGGTCACGGGGACTCCGGGCGAGAGCCGGTGCAGCAGGTCCCGCTCGGCGATGTGCCCTGCCAGCAGCGCGTCGGAGCAGAAGCGGTGCCAGTCGAGCATCGCGCCGGGGTTCTCGATGGCGGTGGTGGCCCGCGGCGGGACGATGTCGGCGATGTCGGCGTAGCGCTGCGACCAGAAGGTGGTGCCCCACGCCTGGTTGACGGTGTCGAGGTCGCCGTGGCGCTCCAGCAGCCAGCGACGGAAGTGCTCAGCACTGACGTCACAGAAGCACTGGCTGTTGTGGCAGCCGATCTCGTTGTTGACGTGCCACATCGCCAGCGCCGGGTGCTCGTGGTAGCGGGTGGCGAGCTGCTCGACCAGGGCAAGCGCCCGCTGCCGGTAGGCCGGGCTGGAGGGGCACCAGGTCTGCCGGCTGCCGTGACTCAGCCGGACACCGTCCCGGGTCACCGGCATCGCCTCAGGGTGCAGCCGGGCGAACCACGGCGGCGGCGAGGCGGTGGCGGTGGCAAGGTCGACGGCGATGCCCGCCTCGCCGAGTCGATCCATCACGCGGTCGAGCCAGGCGAACTCGAAGCGTTCGGGCTGCGGTTCCAGCAACGCCCACGAGAAGATGCCGAGGCTGACGAAGCCGAGGCCGCACTCGGCCATCAGCTCGACATCCTCGTCGAGCATCTGGTCGGGCCCCTGCTCGGGGTTGTAGTCGCAACCGAGGACGACACTGTCTCGGGGCCAGGGACGCATGTGTCCAATCTTTCACCAAAGTGCGGACAGGAGTCAACATATCCGCACAGTGCGCCGAGGCGCGCGTTCGGTCGTGCGAGCCTCAGCCGACGGCGTCATGCCAGGGCCGAGACGGTGTGGTCATGGCGACCCCGGGGGCTTGGCGTCCCGCCGTCTCCATGAGCATGCCGAGGTCGTGGTCATGGCAGGCGTCGGCCAGGGAGTACGGCAGGTCACCGGTCGCGAATCCAGCCGTCACGTGCCGCAGAACGGTGGCCACGGCGATCTCGTCGTCGGACAGCCGTGCCGGCGCGAACGGGTTGCGCCAGACCTCCTCGGCGCCGAGGTGCAGCGCCACCAGGTGGGCGCCGCGCAGGTCGTCGCCGATGCCCGCCTGATCACGGCGCAGGTCCGCAGCATGGGCGGTGCGGACGTCGGTGGCCCAGCGCACCGTGAGGCCGTCGATCTCGCCGTGAGATCCGCGGATGCTCAGCCGGGTGTGGCGGATCGGGGAGAAGTACGCCGACTCGGAGAAGTCGAACAGCGCGGTCCGGCCGGCGCCGAAGTCGAGCATCGCCACCAGCGTCTCCTCAGCCACCACGCGATCGAGGTCGGCCGGACCCGCTCGGCCCGGGGGTTCGACGATGGTGCCGGGCACCGCGTGCGCGCTCAGCCCGACCGGGCCTCGTCCGGCGCCGAGAGCCTGCCTGATCACGGCGATCCCGTGGTAGCGGTAGCCGACGCCCGCCATGACGTGCTGCACCGTACCGAGGCGACCGGAACGCGCGATCCGCAGCGCCGCGTCGATCTGCGGGCGCCATGGGTACTCCTCGGCGACCGCCACCCGGGCATTCGGCCCGATGTCGTCCCACAGTCGCAGCAGGTCGTCCAGGCCGGCCGCCGGCGGCGTCTCGGACAGCACCGGCACACCGGCGGCCACGCAGCTGCGGATCGCGTCGGCCGCGCCCGCCCATGGCGCGCACGTCACCACCAGGTCGCCCGGGTCGGTGCCGAGCAACGCGTCGAGGCTGGTCACGGTCGCGACGCCGAAGCGCTGCCCGACGTCGCGGCGATTGGACTCGCTGCCCGACGCCACGGCGCTCACCTCGAACGCCTCCGGCAAGGCCTGGGCGATGCGCAGGTAGAACCTGGCCCGCCACCCGGTACCGAGCACCCCGAAGCGGACCGGTCTGCCAGTGGCCATGTGGCTCTCCTTCCGGCGAAAGCATCGAGCATCATGACACGTAACAGAACGGCAACAGAGGAGCATGGGTCGACGTGGGGTCTTGACACTGTGCCGCCCGCTAGGCAGGCTGCCAACCCTGTAGGTTTCTGTTCGGTCGCTCACGATCCACCATCCGGGCTGGGACCGCACGCCAATGAATGAACATTGTCGCTCGAACGACGGTCGGCGCTGCTGCCGGCCCACAGGAGGCAAAGGTGCCCGCACGTTCCCGCTCGTCGGTGCTCAACGCACCGACCAGCTCGCTCATCCTTCCGTCGTCCCCCCTCTCGCGCCGCCGTGTCCTGCAGGGCAGCGCCGGTCTGGGGGCCATCTCCGCGCTGGGCGGCCTCACGGCGTGTGGCTCGGGATCTGGTTCCGCCTCAGGGGAGGTCACCCTCGGCTCCAACCGCGGTGACGAAGTCCCCCGCAAAGCCGAGGACGCGGTCATCGCGGCGTTCGAGGAGCAGTCCGGCGCGACCATCAGCGCCAACGTCCTGGACAACGAGACGTTCCAGGAGAACTTCAACTCCTACCTGCAGGGCGACCCGGACGACGTGTTCACGTGGTTCGCCGGTTTCCGTGCCCGCTTCTTCGATGACCAGGGCTTCACCGGTGACCTCACCAACGTGTGGGAGACCATCGGCTCGGGGTACTCCGACGCCTTCAAGACGGCGTCGACCAACGGCGAGAAGCAGATCTTCGTGCCGTTCTACAACTATCCCTGGGCGGTGTTCTACCGGACCGACGTGTTCGACGAGAAGGGCTACACGGTCCCGACGACTCTGGAGGAGTTCGAGGAGCTGTGCAAGCAGATACAAAGCGACGGCCTCGTCCCGGTCGCGCTGGGCGACAAGGACGGCTGGCCCGCCATGGGCACGTTCGACATCCTCAACATGCGGATCAACGGATACGACTTCCACATCGACCTGCTGGCCGGCAACCAGAAATGGGACGGCCCCGAGGTGCGGGACGTGTTCGACACCTGGGCGAAGCTGCTGCCCTACCACCAGGAGAACCCGAACGGTCGGACGTGGCAGGAGGCCGCGGCATCGCTGCAGACCGGAGAGGCCGCAATGTACGTCCTCGGTCTCTTCGTCGGTGAGCAGTTCGAGGAGGCCGACCGGGCCAACCTCGACTTCTTCACCTTCCCGGAGATCGACTCCGCCATCGGCTCGGGCGACATCGACGCCCCGATCGACGGCTACATGATGCGGGCCAACCCGCAGAACGAGGAGGGCGCCAAGGCGTGGCTGGAGTTCGTCGGCTCCGCGGCGGCGCAGGACATCTTCATCGCGACCAACCCCAACTCGATCGCGGCACACAAGGACGCCGACACGTCGGGGTACACGCCGTTGCAGCTCAAGGCGCAGGAGCTCATCTCCAGCGCGACCGGGATCGCGCAGTTCCTCGACCGTGACACCAACCCGGACTTCGTGTCGACCATCGTCATCCCCACGCTGCAGAGCTTCCTCGACAACCCGGACGACATCGACACTGTGGTCTCCGACCTGCAGACCGGCAAAGAGCGCATCTTCACCGAGTGACTGGCGCCTCTACCGTGACCAGCACAGCACCGAGCGCAGCACCGCCAGCACCGCCAGCGCCCGCCCTCCCGACCGAGTCGGGGGGGCGGGCGCGGCGGCGCCGTGGGCGGCGCCTGCTCAACACCCGCGACCGGATCACCCTCGCCGTGATGATCGGGATCCCGGCGCTCTTCGTCCTGCTCATCGTGTGGCTGCCCGCGCTGGGCACGGTGGCCTTCTCGTTCACGAACTGGAACGGGATCAGCCCGCTCGACACCATCGAGTTCGTCGGGGTGCAGAACTTCGTCGACGTCGCGGGTGGCGACTACCCGCCGTTCTGGATCGCCATGCGCAACAACGGTCTGTGGCTGCTGGTCTTCTTCGTCATCGCGACCCCGCTCGGCATGTTCATGGCCGTCCTGCTGGACCGTGACCTCAAGGGCACAGCCATCTACCGCAGCATCTTCTATATGCCGGTCGTGTTGAGCCTCGCCCTCATCGGGTTCATCTGGCAGCTCATCTACAGCCTCGACCAGGGTGTCCTCAACGCGGTCATCGAAAGCCTCGGTGGCCAGCCGGTTGACTGGTTCGGCGACAAGAACGTCAACATCTGGGCCGTCCTGGTGGCCGCCTCCTGGCGTCATGTCGGTTACATCATGTTGCTGTACCTGGCCGGTCTGAAGGCGGTCGACCCCACGCTCAAGGAAGCGGCCGCGGTCGACGGCGCCTCGGAGTTCCGGACCTTCTTCAGCGTTGTCTTCCCGGCCCTGGCACCCATCAACATCGTGGTCTTCGTCATCACGGTCATCGAGTCCCTTCGGGCATTCGACCTCGTCTACATCATCAACAAGGGCCGCAACGGTCTCGAAGTGCTGAGCACGCTGGTGACGGCGAACCTCATCGGTGAGGCGACCCTCGTCGGCTTCGGTTCGGCCATCGCGACGATCCTGCTCGGGTTGAGTCTCATCTTCATCATCATCTATCTCATCAATATCACCCGGGACGAACGGAGGGTCGGCAAATGAGCCTTGACAACTACCCGCCGGGCGCTATCGTCTCCGGTCATGAGGTACCCCGGCCGCCGCTGCCCCGGCGCCGGCGCCGGCGACGTAAGCCCATCACCGCGTGGCGCATCGGCCTCTACGTGTTCGTCACCGTCATGGCGCTGGGCTGGTTGTTCCCCGTCGCCTGGGCCGTATACAACTCGTTCCGCGACTACGCCTTCACTGCCGCGAACGGATACGTGTCGTTCGGCGGATTCACCCTGCAGAACTATGCCGACGCCTGGGAGCAGGGGAGCTTCGCCCGCTCTTTCCTCAACTCCGTCATCATCACCGTGCCGTCGGTCATCCTCGTTCTCTTCCTGTCGTCCATGGCGGCCTTCGTCCTCGCAAGGTTCTCCTTCAAGTTCAACCTCGCCATGCTCATCTTCTTCACAGCAGCCAACCTCCTGCCGCAACAGGCGTTGCTGATCCCGCTGTTCCGGGCCTACGTCCGGCTGGACCTGTACAACACGTACTACGCGGTAATCCTCACTCACGTGGCCTTCCAGATCGGGTTCTGCACCTTCGTGCTCAGCAACTACATGAAGGCCCTGCCCACGGAATTGACGGAGGCGGCATTCGTCGATGGTGCCGGCGTCTGGCGGCAGTACTGGCAGGTCATCCTCCCGCTGTGCCGCCCGCCGCTCGCGGCACTGGCGACGCTGGAGGTCACGTTCATCTACAACGACTTCTTCTGGGCGGTCGCCTTCGGCAGCAGGGGGGACAACTTCCCCGTGACGAGCGCGTTGTCGAAACTCCAGGGCCAGTTCTTCACCGACTACAACCTGCTCAGTGCCGGGTCGGTCATCGTCGCCATTCCGACACTCGTCATCTTCTTCGCGCTGCAGCGGCAGTTCGTCGCGGGCCTGACCCTGGGGGCCAACAAGGGATGAGCCTGCACGTCCTGCGCGGCGGCGGCGCCGCGCTGGTGGTGGACGACGCTGCGGTGGGCGGGTCCGGGTACCCGGTTGTGCTGCATTGGGGCCGCGATGTCGGGACGTTCGACGACGCGGACGCCGCGGCGTTCGCGCTCGCCTCGATGGGCGCGGTCGTGGCCAACCAGCCGGACACTGCCGGGCTGCCCAGCCTGCTGCCGGTCGAGGCCGACCAGTGGCGGGGGCGGCCGGGGTTGTCAGGACACCGGGCAGGCGCTGCGGTCCACCCGCGGTGGCGCGATGTCGCGGTGGTGCCCACCGAAGGGCAGTTGCGGCTGTCGGCTGCCGACCCCACGGCAGGTCTGTCCGTGACGACCGTGCTCCGGCTCGACGCGGCCGGTGTCCTGACCATCGAACACATATTGACGAACACCGCCCCGAACCGGACGACGCAGACCAGTACCGCCGAATCGGGCGAGGGACTGGATGTCTCGACGCTGCTGGCGTACCTGCCGGTGCCGCACGAGGCGGGTGAGGTGCTGGACCTGACCGGCCGGTGGTCGCGCGAGCGCAGCCCACAGCGCTCGGTCTGGTGGCACGGCGGCCGGGTCCGAGAGTCGCGTCGCGGCCGCACCGGGCACGAGGCGACCCTGGTGATGGCGGTGGGCTCGCCCGGGTTCGGCTTCCGCTGCGGCGAGGTGTGGGCGACGCACGTCGGGTGGAGTGGTGACCACGTCCATCTCGCCGAGCGCCACGCCGACAGCGCCGGCCCCTACGCCGGGCTACTCGGCGGCGGGGAACTGCTGCGGCCAGGTGAGGTGCACCTGTCGCCGGGGGAGTCCTACACGACGCCGACGGTGTACTTCGCGTGGTCCGACACCGGTCTGGACGGCATCAGCGCTGCATTCCATTCGCACATCAGGGCGCGCGACAGCCACCCCCGCCGGCCCCGGCCGGTGACGCTCAACGTGTGGGAGGCGGTGTACTTCGACCACCGGCTGGACCGGTTGCTGGCCATCGCCGAGGCGGCGGCGGCCGTCGGAGTCGAGCGGCTGGTGCTGGACGACGGCTGGTTCGGCGCCAGGCGCGACGACCACCGTGGTCTCGGTGACTGGTACGTCTCGACCGAGGTGTGGCCGGACGGGCTGCACCCGCTGGTCGACCGGGTCACCGAACTCGGCATGGAGTTCGGGCTGTGGGTGGAGCCGGAGATGGTGCAGTCCGACTCCGACATCGCCCGGGCCCACCCCGACTGGGTGCTGGCCGCTGCCCGGCTGGACGAGCCTGAGCGGTTACCACCACCATCGCGCCGGCAGCAGGTCTTCGACCTGACCAACCCCGAAGCGTGGGCGTATCTGCTGCAACGGTTGGACGCCCTGGTGGCCGAGTACCGAATCCCCTACCTGAAGTGGGATCACAACCGGGATCTGCTGGAGGCGGTCGGGTCGGACGGCCGAGCCGGGGTACACGCCCAGACACTGGCGGTCTACGCCCTGCTCGACGAGCTGAAGGCGCGCCATCCGGGGCTGGAGATCGAGTCCTGCTCCTCCGGCGGCGGCCGGGTCGACCTCGGTGTCCTGGCGCGCACCGACCGGGTGTGGGCCAGCGACTGCAACGACGCCCTCGAGCGCCAGTTGATCCAGCGCTGGACGCAGCTGCTGCTGCCGCCGGAGCTGATCGGCAGCCACATCGGGCCGCCGCGTTCGCACACCACCGCTCGGGTGATCGACCTGCCGTTCCGGGCGTTGACGTCGTTCTTCAACCACGCCGGCCTCGAATGGGACATCACCGAATGCGACGAGGCGGACCTGGCTCGGGTGCGACGCTGGATCCAGCTGCACAAGCGGCACCGTTCCCTGCTACACAACGGGGTGACGGTGCGTAGTGACGACGCGGCCGCGGGTAGCGAGGGATCGACGCTGCACGGCGTCGTGGCCCCCGATCGCAGCGAGGCGTTGTACGCCTGGATCGGGCTGGCGACATCGGCAGACGCGGCGCCTGGTCGGGTGCGCTTCCCGGGGCTGGACCCCGAGCGGCGGTACCGGGTCGAGGTGCTGGACCTGACCGGCGACGGCCTGCCCCCGGGCATGTGGCAGGTGCCCCCGCGGTGGCTGGCGGACGGCGCCGTCGAGCTGCCGGGCGCTGTGCTGGTCTCGCTCGGCCTGCCGATGCTCCCGGTGCACCCGATGCAGGGCCTGCTGCTGCACGTACGCAGCTGATGCCTCACGCTGCAGCCATGGCCTATCAGCAGTCGTTGGGCGTCATCAAGCGTTGCGTCGACCGCGGCGTGCTGCCCATGGCTGTGGTCGGCGTCGCCGTCGGCGGTGACATCGTCGACATCCAGGGCGTCGCCGCCCAGCCCGACGACGTGGTCTACCTCGCGTCGATCTCCAAGCCGCTCGTCGCCACCATGGTCATGCGCATGGTGGCCAGGGGTGAGATCGCCTTGGCCGAGCCACTGCCGGCACGGCCGGAGCTGACGTGGGTGCACGTGCTCACCCATAGCAGCGGTCTTCCGGAGGTCGCGTGGCCGGCCGCGCTGGCGGCTCGGCCACGTGAGGCGGCCGGTCTCGACACGGCGGCGACCGCCCCCTTGTTGTTCACTCCGGGTGCCGCGTTCTCGTACAGCACCCTCGCCTTCGAGTTACTCGCTCATGCGCTGGAGGACAGCTCAGGCCTCGACCTGGAGTCGCTGCTCAGGCGTGAGCTGACCGAGCCGCTCGCCATGGTCGACACCGGCTTCGCGCCTGATCGGGCGCGCGCCGTCGCCGTCGAGGAGATCACACAGGGTCTCGATGTCACCGCCAGGGAAGCCACGGACCATCTCATCGCCCTCCGTCTGGCCGGGGCGGGTCTGTGGTCAACGGCAGAAGACTTACTCCGCTTCGGCATGGGCGTCCTAACGGCCGAACACGGCCAGGGCCTGCTACCGACGTGGGCTGTCGACGTCATGGGTGTCAACCATGCGGCGGGTCTCGTGGACGCGGCGACAGGACAACTCGCTGACCAGGGAATCGGATGGCGGCGTGGCCGAATAGCTGGGCGGCAGTTGCTGCCCGGGCGGCGCATCCTCGAACATGACGGCGCTGCTGGTTCGTGTCTCTGGCTGGACCGCGATGCCGCCATGGTCGTGGTCATTCTCACCTCACGCCTGGGAGCCCCCGCCTGGGCGTGGCAGCGAGCTGTGACGGCCGCCTACGTCGAATGACGTCAACCCGGCAGAAGTGTGAAGGCGGCGATGTGTCGTGGCCGGACAACTGAGAAGTGGCGTCGATCGATGGTGATGATAGCGGTGATAGCGAACCGCTCGGCTGCCGCCACGATGGAGGCGTCCACGGTGCCCAGCCGGAGATCACGATACTGCGCCACGAGCTGGGCGACTCGCAGCCAGTCAGCTGCCGTAACGTGCTGCACGGACAACAGTCCGGTGGCGATGTCTCCCAAGAAGCGCAACTCGGCATTCGCGCCCAATCTCGTCGCTGCAAAGTGGGCGACTTCGGCGACGACCAGAATCGGGACCATCAGCTCGCCTTGATAGGTGTCCAGAATGTCGCGACACCCGACATGGTGCTGGTCGTCGGCGTCAAGCAGGGCGTAAAGCGGACCGGCGTCGACGAGAGCGGCTATGGAGTCGTCTCCTGGTCCAGCAGCTCCTCGATTCGTTCCGAAACATCGTGTGGTGGCCGCTGCGTCCGGTGGCGGCTGACATGAACTGTCGACGCCCCGAGCCCGGACCCCCCAGGTGCGCTTCGATCGCCTCGCGGGTCAGTTGGGACACCGTGATCTGCCGGCGAGCCGCCTCATGCCGCAGGCGGGCATCGCGTTGGTCAGGCAGTTTCAGCGTGGTCCACTTCGCGGTACGACGGTATAGCCGACACCCGATGACAGGGCTGTCACGACTCGTGACCATACCCAGCCACAGCTGCCATGATGGGGAGCAATGACCCCCGCCGACCCCTTGCCCGTCTCGACCGCTGCGCCCGCCGAGCGGCTGTTCTCGGGTATGCAGCCGACATCGGACAGCCTGCACTTGGGCAACTATCTGGGCGCCCTTGTCGAGTGGGTCAAGCTGGGCCGGACCCACCAGGCGTATTACTGCGTGGTCGACCTTCACGCGATCACGGTGGACACCGACCCGTCCGTGCTGTCACAACGGACGCGGGTGACCGCCGCTCAGTACCTGGCGGCCGGCGTCGACCCGGAGCGGTCGACGGTCTTCGTGCAGAGCCATGTCGCCGAGCACACCCAGCTGGCCTGGGTGCTCTCGTGCTTCACCGGCTTCGGCGAGGCGGGCCGGATGGTGCAGTTCAAGGACAAGTCGACGCGCCACGGCACCGACCGCACGAGTGTCGGGCTGTTCACCTACCCGATCCTGCAGGCGGCGGACATCACGCTCTACGACGCCGACGTGGTGCCGGTCGGTGAGGACCAGCGCCAGCACCTCGAACTGACGCGTGACCTGGCGCAGCGGCTGAACTCCCGCTTCGGCCCGACGCTCACGGTGCCTGCGCCGCATATCGTCGCGTCGACGGCGAAGATCATGGATCTGCAGGACCCGACATCGAAGATGAGCAAGTCCGGCGCCAACCCGAACGGTCTCATCAACGTCCTCGACGAACCGGCAGTGATCACCAAGCGGATCCGCAGCGCGGTCACCGACACCGAGCGCGACATCCGATTCGATCCTGAGACCAAGCCCGGCGTGTCCAATCTGTTGGCCATACTGGGAGCCGTGACGGGTCGCAGCGCCGGGGACGTGGCGTCGGACTACGGGGGCAAGGGGTACGGCGATCTCAAGGCGGACGTCGCCGACGGCGTCGTCGAGGCGTTGGCGCCGCTGCGGGGCCGGGCGGGCGACCTGCTCAAGGACCCGGCTGAGCTCGACCGGCTGTTGCGGCGCGGCGCGGACCGCGCGCGCGAGCACGCCGCGGCCACTCTCGCGCGGGTGTACGGCCGCGTCGGCTTCGTCGCGCCAGGCGCCACCGCCTGATGCCCGCCGACGACACGCTGGTTCCTGGGATGGAGCCGCCGGAGCCCGACGTCACACGAGTCGGCATCGCGATCGCCATACCCGACCCCTTCGGGGCGGAACTGGGGGCCTGGCGGGCGCGTTTCGGTGACCCGATGGCGCACACCATCCCGGCGCACGTGACGGTCGTGCCGCCGACGGACCTACCTGGGGTCACCGTCCCCGACGTTCTGGAGCACGTGCACCGGGCGGTGACCGGCACGCCGCCCTTCTCGCTGAAGCTGTCGGGCACCGGGACGTTCCGGCCGAGGTCGCCGGTGACGTTCATCGAGGTCGTCGATGGCGGCGAGACCTGCGACCAGTTGCAACTGGCGGTCCGCACCGGCATCCTCGACCGCCCGCTGCGGTATGAGTACTACCCGCACGTCACCGTCGCGCAGAACCTGCCTGAGTCGGCCCTGGACGAGGCGCAGCAGACCCTCGCCGGCTGGGCCTGCGGGTTCGAGGTGGGCCACGTGACGGTCTACGTCCACTACGAGGACGGGGTGTGGCGACCGGTCGAGGATGTCGCCCTGCCGCCGAGGTGAGTCGCGCGGCGGGCTGGGCGAGCAGCGCCTTCGGCTGGTACGTGGCGACGACGCCGTTCCGGGTCTGGCAACGGCTGAGTCAGGTGCGCGGCTCGATCCTCGTCTCGGGAATCGCCTACAACTCGTTCTTCTCGCTGTTCCCCCTGTTGGCACTCGTGTTCACGATCTTCGGTCTCGTGCTGCGCACCCGCCTCGACATCCAGGACAACCTCATCGTGTACCTCGGCAACACCTTTTCCGGCGTGTTCAAGAGCCCAGAGACTCCCGACGGGCTGATCGACCCCCTCGAGTTGGTGGCGGACATCACGAGCAACGGTTCCTTGACGATCACCGGGGTCGTGGCCCTGGTGACCCTCGGGTGGACCGGGCTCGGCTGGGTGACATCGCTGCGCCTGGGCATCCGGGCGGCCATGCACCTGTCGGTGCACGACTTCAACCCGGTCATCGCCAAGGTCCGCGACTTCGTGATCATGATCGTGCTGGGCGGCGCCGTGCTGGTCTCGGCCGTCGTATCCGTCACGATCCACACCGCGACCGAGGAGCTGCTCGTGGGCTTGGGGGTCGGCTCATCGATGGAGGGCCGGGTGCTGACCCGGCTCCTGGTGGCCGTGCCGATCCTCGCGCTCGACTTC